>Ga0265303_10000512_pt1 | contig 21946 bp, 19 predicted proteins | sample Helome_2_FD_192494 | JGI IMG/M metagenome (GOLD analysis project Ga0265303, IMG submission 192494) | Marine sediment microbial communities from subtidal zone of North Sea - Hel_20160317 (Illumina Assembly) | ecosystem: Environmental > Aquatic > Marine > Subtidal zone > Sediment ... | reverse complement strand
CGTCAATCGATATGCCGTCACCGATGGCGACGAACTCACTCATTGCCCGAATCACTTCAGCCGCGCGCAGCGCGACTCCTTCGAGCAGGGACTGGACCAGGTCTCGACTGTCGGTCTCGAGCGACAGCCCCAGCCAGATTCCGGCGGCACTGCGATCCCAATGCGGACAGGCAAGACCGGACAGGGCCGGCACAAAAACCAGGTCACGTTCGATTGCAGAGGCCCGCTCGAACTGGTTGATTTCCGCGTAGTCACTGAACAGTCCCAACATGCGTCCCCACTCCACCGCGGAGCCGGCACAGTAAACGCCGCCATCGAGTGCATACACAGGTTCGGCCGATTCAAATTGCCAGGCAACGGTGGGCAACAGGCCCTGCTCTGGTGAGCGCAGCGGCTGGTTACCGGTTAGCGCCAGCGCGAAGGCGCCGGTGCCGAAAGTGATCTTCGCATCTCCGGCCGCGCGGCAACCGTGACCATAGAGCGAAGCCTGCTGATCGACTACGCTCGCAGTTACCGGTATGCGTCGCCCTTGCGTGACGATGCTGCCGAGGTCACCGGTTGTCGGCACAATTTCCGGCAGCGTTTCTAGCGGAACGCCAAACAATTCGCAAAGCTCCGGGTCCCACAACCCGGTCTGCAGGTTCAGCAACGAGGTTCTGGAGGCCGTGGTGATATCGGTGACGAAACGGCCCGCCAGGCGATCGAGGAAAAAGGCATCGGTGGTGCCCATTCTCAGCTTGCCCTGGTCGAGCAGCGTTTGCGCCTCGGCACAGTTTTGCAGAATCCAGGCGAGCTTGCTGGCGGAAAAATACGAATCCAGCGGCAAACCGGAAATTTCCAGCACCCGGGCTTCATGGCCATCCTGCTTGAGCTGTTCAATAACCGCGTGGCTACGGTTGTCCTGCCAGACGATAACCGGGCATAACGCCTGCCCGGTATCGGCGTGCCAGGCCAGGCAACTTTCACCCTGGTTATCGATTCCCAGCGCGGCAACGCCCGGACTCGCCGCAATGCAGGATTCGATACTCGTAATCAGTTCCTCGGGGTCATGTTCAACCCGGCCGGCCTGCGGATAATATTGCCGATGCCTGATAACGCGGGTAATTGCGACCTCACCGTTATCGTCGACACGCAATGCCCGCGTGCTGGTGGTGCCCTGGTCTATGGCAAGAACTGACATGGTTAATCCTCTACATCGGGCAGAAATTCAAGCGCCAGTGATGCGCACGCGGATAACTGGTCGCGTGGCGGAAAGGGTAATAATACCCGTCGTTCCCGTTGCGCACGAATTCTGCGGCCGGAAATGATACCTTTGTCACCTCGCCACGAAATTCGTCCAGGCCGGTTTTCGGCAAAGCGGAGTTGCAATCCCGGATGATTTTCAAACAGGGGGGCCTCGGTCAACAGGATTCGCTGCGGCGTAAAATACCTGATCCCCGGGCTCGCGGTTTCAATGTCAAGCACTCGCCCCGACCGCGGCAGCGCAGCGTTCAAATCCGCCAACAGCAGCCGCGACATGCGAATTCCCTCGGCCCAGCACCAGCCAGCCGTATCGACCGGGTGCAGCAAATTGCCGCAGGCGAAGTAAGCGGGATCCGAGCAACGACCGTATTGATCGACAACCGGTCCACCACTACGGGGATCCAGTTCGAGATGACTGACCCTGACCAGACTCGCCTCGGCAACAAAGTTACCGCTGAATATTACGCCATCACATTCGATGTTCTGCAATTTGCCAGCGGTATTGCTGACTGCCACCGACTCCACCCGGTCGCCGCCACGAATCTGGTCGAGTACGGCATTCAACAATAACGGAATTCCAAGCAGTCGAGGCAGCCAGGCAGCGGCTTTAATCGCGGTCACCCGCGGATTGCTATCGATCATGGCGACGGGTTTTATACCGGCATGACGGCAGGTTAACAGCGCCGAAAACGAGACCAGCTCGGTACCGACGATCAATGGATTTTTAAACGGTAACCGATGCTTCAGATATACCATCGACTGCAGTGCCCCGGTGGTGACGATACCCATTGGCCGGGTTCCTGATACCAGCCGTGCCGCGCGGGGTGTTTCCCGGTTACCGGTACATATCACGACCCTGGCAGCTTGCAGCTCCTGTATCCCGTCGGTGGTCGACAATAGCAGCTTGCCGCCGGGTCCGATTTCGGTAACCGTCGTGTTAAGCCAGATTCTCGCACCCTGCTGTGCGGCCTCGCGGGTCAGTCGACCGGCATAGGCAGGGCCCGACATGAGACGATGAAACTCGCGCATGCCATAAGGCGAGTGGCCACAATGTCGCGGGATTCCACCAGCAGCGCCTTCCCGCTCCAGTACCACCACATCGATGCCCGATTTAGCCAGCTCGCTGGCAAGCGCGAGCCCGCTCGGGCCGGCACCGATGATCGCCACCCGGCAATGTTGCGTTTTCATTTGCGGGAGCTGCTCATCGGTTGCTGAAAGCATCCGTCGGTGAGATCGCTGAGTTCCGCAGAGCAGTAAAATCCCTGGCATCTGCCCATCGTGACCCGGGTCCTGCGTTTCAGTCCGGCCAGGCTACAGGGTGCCACCGGCCCTTCCAGCGCCTGTCTGATTTCCCGCCGCGTAACCAGCTCGCAGTGGCAGACGATGCCATCGTTGCCGGGGCGTTGCCAGTCACGCTCGCCCGGGTCAGCAATTCCCGCGACCTGTGGCCAGTGACAGTGCTCAAGCGCAGCATGCGGGTTGCCTGCCACTGCGTACTGCCGATGCACGAAACGCGCTATGCCGAGGGCCGCGCTGAGACCGGTCGATCGAATACCGCCGACGCAACAGTAATTGCGCTCGCGGTACCATTTAATCTGATAATCCTTGTGTTCGGTGGCGGGTCGAATCCCCGCATAGGTCGCGGTTACCGCATGCTGGCGCAGTGCCGGCAGGATGCTGCAGCCTTTGTCGATGAGTGCCCGTAACTGCCCGCTATCGACCGCGGCATCATCCCTGGCGAGTTGTTCTTCAGCGGTCGGCCCAACCAGAAGATTGCCGAACATGGTCGGACAAACCACAATGCCCTTGGTGATTTCCGTCGGTACTGGCAGCAGAATCGAGCGCGTCAGTTTACGTGCCGACTTGTCAAATACAACGAATTGACCCTTGCGCGGTCGAATTTCAAAGTTTGATTCACCAATCAGTTGTCGATTAACGCGGTCACCGTACAGTCCTGCACAATTGATAACCTGCTTGCCTTTAAGTGTTCCTCTTGAAGTATCGAGCGTCCACTCACTGCCATCAAAATGTCCCCCGAATAGTTCGCAGTTGCGAGCCAGACTGGCTCCATTTTCCAGTGCCTGCAGTAAATAGGCATAAGGAGCGCTCCACGGATCGATGACATACTCGCCGGGAATTTCGACTGCGGCGACCACCGATTGCGCAAGCTGTGGTTCTTTTAAACGCGTTTTTTGCGCACTGATAATGCGCGCGCGAGTCACTCCGTTGTCGTGCGCATGACGCTGAATATCTGCCAGCCTGTCGGCTTCCGACTCGTTCCACGCCAGCACCAGGGCACCACACTCGAGCATCGGTAAGTTAAGGCGTGCATGAATTTCCATGTATTCCCGATAGCCGTCGACAATACACTCAAGCTCCTGTGAACCGGACGGTGGCGCGTCGAAACCGGTATGCAAAATGGCGCTGTTAGCCTTACTCGCACCGTCCAGAATATCGACGGCCTTTTCGATCACCATTACCTTGGCCCCTTCGAGCGTAAAGCGACGTGCGATGGCACAGCCGACCACGCCGCTGCCAACAACGATGATATCGAAAAGGGTTTCGGGCAAGGTATCGCGGCTTGTATAGTCTGGCATTGGACCCTCACACCGGCTGATGAAGCAGACTGGCAAGAGTGGAACAGGAAAATTCGAGTATATTTTCTGATGACCAGGTAGTCAAATGAAGTGACCGAGTGGCATCAAAACGGCCAATTTTTGATCGAATGCGACAGGCTTTAAAAGCCATATGACCGGATGGTCATTGTTGACTATCGAATCATCGTGCTAGTATCGGCGTATGCGCCCCCGCGACAGGCAAACCAGAATCACCGATATGGTGCGTTTGCATGGCAAGGTTTCCGTCGATGAACTGGCGGCAAGCTTTCATGCCTCGGCCGAAACAATCAGACGTGATTTGACGTTTCTAGCGGCTAACGGCAAGATACAAAAGGTTCACGGTGGCGCTATCCCGTTGCGCACTTTCGGCGAGGGTCCATTTGCACAAAGAATGCAATTGAATAGTCAGGCGAAACGCCTGATCGCGCAGCAGGTGCGGCAGCTGGTGTCACCTGGAGACAGCTTGTTTATCGATACCGGATCGACGACGCTGGAAGTCGCTGATGAGCTGTCAGCGATTGATGACCTGACCGTCGTCACCAATTCGAGCGAAATTGCCAAGGTACTGACTTCTGCCAACAAAACGGTACATATGTATTTACTGGGCGGCAATTACAATGGAGATAACAGACAGACCTGCGGTAGCATGGCGATAAACCAGCTCAAATGCTTCCATTGCAACCATGCCCTGCTGACCGCTGGCGCGATCGCAGCCGAAACCGGGGTAATGGATTTCAATCATGACGAAGCGCAGATCGCCAGAGCCATGATCGAGCATAGCGACAAGGTGATGCTGCTGGTCGATTCTTCCAAGTTTGACCGGGTTGCACCATTTGTCGTGACTCCGTTAGCGAGGATCGATAGCCTGGTCAGCGATCAGGCCCCAGATGGAGCTTTGGCCCGCGCCCTCAGTGATGCACAGGTCGAGGTAATCTGCTGACGAAAAATCAGCGCCTGAGTAAGGGCAGCAGAAATCCAGATAGACAGTATCTGAGAAAAAATAACAAATCCGGGGGGAGAATAAAGACAGTGCCCAAATTTATAGTCAACTATGTCAAGGTGATTGACTATCTGTCGACCAGGTGCGGGCGCGCGGCGATGTACCTGATCTTTGTCATGATCGCTACCTTGCTGGTCAACGCTTTCACCCGCAATATAATCAATCTGCCGCTTTCGTGGTGCATCGAAATGGCCCAGTTCACGATGACAGCCTACTACATTGTCGGCGGCCCCTACTCGCTGCAATTGGACAGCCATGTCCGCATGGACCTCATTTATTCAAAGTTTTCGACGCGGACGAAAGCCCGACTGGATAGTTTTACCGCTATTTTCCTGGTGGTGTACCTGGTCTGCCTGTTAATCGGTGCGATTTCGAGCACCATGTACGCTATCGAGTACGACCAGCGTAAATTCTCACAGTGGAATCCGTCGATGATTCCAATCAAGGTAATCATGGTGTTTGGAATATTCCTGATGCTGTTGCAGGCCATATCAACCTTTTTCAAGGACCTGGCAAAATCGAGGGGAATTGATCTCTCATGAGTTACGAAGCCATCGCCATCATCATGTTCGTGTCGATGTTGCTGATGATGTTGACCGGGCAACGTGTTTTCGCGGCGATTGGCATCGTATCAGCGATGGCGGCGCTGTTGCTGTGGGGTGACGGTGCAGTCGAAATGCCGTTCAACGCCGCCTTCAAACTGTTCAACTGGTACCCGCTGCTGACCCTGCCACTGTTTATTTACATGGGCTACATCCTGTCCGAGTCCGGTATTGCCGACGACCTGTACGCAATGTTCCATGTCTGGTTCGGCGGTCTCAAAGGAGGCCTGGCGGTTGGCACCATACTGTTGATGGTGGTTATCTCGGCAATGAATGGACTCAGTGTTGCGGGTATGGCCATCGGCGCCACGATTGCGCTACCGGAAATGCTGAAGCGAGGTTATGACAAGATCATGATCACCGGGGTAGTCCAGGCAGGCAGCTCGCTCGGCATTCTGGTGCCACCGAGCGTAGTGCTGGTGCTATATGGCATGATCGCCCGCCAACCAGTGGGCAAACTCTGGCTCGCGGGCGCTATTCCCGGCCTGATGATGGCGTCGCTATTTATCATCTACATCGTTGTCAGATGCCATTTTCAACCGCACCTCGGACCGACTGTCGAGAAATCGGAACGTGACATGCCGATGGCCGAGAAATTGAAACTGTTGCGGGCCGGTATCACACCATTCCTGATATTCTTTTTCATGACCGGTCTGTTCATCATGGGCGTCACCAGTCTGGTGGAAAGCTCCGCAGTAGGCGCCACCGCGGCCACCATCGCCGCCTGGGCGCGTAAACGGCTGAACCGGGAAGTCATCGAAGAAACCATCCGCAAGACCCTGGGCATATCCTGCATGTTCATGTGGGTCATTCTTGCGGCGCTGTGTTTCGGTGCCGTGTTCGACGGCATCGGTGCCGCGCGCGCAATTGAATCGCTGTTTATCACCAACTGGAATTTAACCCCGTGGGAAGTGCTCATCATGATGCAGCTGTCCTATCTTGTTATGGGCATGTTCCTCGACGATACCGCGATGCTGGTCATCGTCGCACCCCTGTATGTACCACTGGTCAAAATTCTCGGGTTTGATCCGATCTGGTATGGGGTGCTCTACACCATCACTTGTCAGATTGCTTACATGACGCCACCATTTGGGTACAATTTATTCCTGATGCGAGCGATGGCGCCACCCGAAATTACATTGATGGATATTTATCGATCGATTATCCCTTTTGTCATGGTTATGACCTTCGCACTGGTCCTGGTCATGGCTTTTCCACAAATCGCTCTCTGGTTGCCTGAATATGTTTATGCAAAGTAACCAACGAGATGCTTTCACGGAGGGTTTTGCGGAAAATCAACTGTAGCCTAAACCTTAGGAGCCTTAAAAATGAAAGAAGATAAAAAAGCATCCAGTCCGGACGCCACCGAACCAAAGGACAACAGCAGACGAAGTTTCGTCAAGAAAGTCGGTGCAGGAACCGCGGGTATACTCGCAGCGGGCACTGCACCCTATGCCTACTCGGCGACCAACCCGATCAAGTGGCGCTTGCAAACCTACTCCGGTGCGCCACTCGGTGCGCACGTCATCAAGCCGCAAATCGAGGAATTCAATAAAGCCGCGCATGGACGGATGGAAATCGAACTCTATTACGCCGATCAGCTGGTGCCCACCGACGAACTGTTTCGCGCGATGCAAAACGGCACCATCGATGCGGTACAGAGTGACGATGCCACCATGGCATCACCGGTCGATATCGCCGTTTTTGGTGGTTACTTCCCGTTCTCGACCCGCTACAGTCTCGATCTTCCCGTATTGTTCAAGTATTACGGGCTCGATGAAATCTGGGCCGAAGCCTATGGCGAAGTCAAGAATGTCGAGTGGATCAGCGCCGGTGCCTGGGACCCGTTACACATTTTCACCAAGGATCCCATTCGTTCGCTGGCAGACATGAAGGGCAAACGTGTCTTCGGTGTGCCCACGGCCGGCAAGTTCCTGTCGCGCTATGGCCTGGTGCCAGTCACCCTGCCCTGGGATGATATCGAAGTCGCAATCCAGACCGGCGAGCTCGACGGTGTGGCCTGGTGTGGTTTTACCGAGGCCTACGAAGTGGGCTGGGCGGACGTCTGTAACTACGCCCTGTTGAACAACGTTACCGGTGCCTGGTGTGGTTCCTACTTCGCCAATTCGAAAAGCTGGGCCAAGCTGACACCGGATCTGCAGGCACTGTTTCGCATGTCCTGTAACGATTCACACTACTATCGCCAGGTCTGGTACTGGGGTGGAGAAGCCGACCTGCGGGTTAACGGCAAGAAGATGGAACTAACCACCATCCCCGCCGAGGAATGGAATCAGGTAGTCGCTGATTCAGCCGAATTCTGGGACGAACTGGCGTCAATCAGCCCGCGCACCAAGAAGGTAGTCGAAGCATTCAAAAAGTACTCGACGCTGATGGAGAAAGTAGGCGTACCCTATCGTTACAGTTAAACCGGGGTAGTTCGCTACAAGGATAAACGGTGATGCCGGAAGCATCACCGTTTATTTTGCGCTGTAACTCTGCCAGGTACTTCTGCTGTTGGCGAGGAAACCCGGATTAAATCACTCGATCAGATCAACCGCCATGTTTGCAAGCGGTACCGCCAGCGCACCATAATCGAAAGCTTTGCGACTGGATGCGTTACCGTCAACCGCGCGTTTGAGCACGCCCTGTAAAATCGCCGCGAAACGAAAAAAACCGAATACGAGATAAAAATTCCAGTTGGGAATTCCGTTCAGCCCGCGACGTTCGCAGTACTGTGCCACATATTGTGCCTCACCCGGGATGCCCAGTGATTCCCGATCGATATCGCCAAAGCCGGAAATCACCCCGTCGCTGGCCATTCGCCACTGCATGCATTGATAAGCGAGATCCGCATAGGGGTGGCCGAGCGTCGACAGCTCCCAGTCGAGTAGCGCACGGGCCTTGCTGTCGGCGGTTTCGAAAATAATATTATCGATGCGATAGTCGCCGTGGATGAGGCTGATCTTGCCATCATCCTCGGGCAGGTTCTGCGGCAGCCATTCGATCAACCTGTGCATTGCCGGAATCGGCTCGATTTCTGTTGCCCGGTACTGCCCACTCCAGCGACTCACCTGGCGCTCGAAATAGTTGCCCGGCCGGCCGAAATCGGCCAGTCCAACCGACTCAACATCGATATCATGCAGGGCTGCAAGCACGCGGTTCATTTCGCTATAGATAGCCGCGCGCTGGTCGACATCGAGTTCGGGTAGCGCTGGATCCCAGTAAATACTTCCCGGCTCGAAACTCATGAGGTAAAACATACTGCCGATGACATCACGATCTACACACAGATGGATGGCTCTGGCCACCGGTACCTCGCTACCCTGCAAGGCCTTGATGACGCGAAACTCCCGATCAACCGCATGCGCGGATTTAAGTAATTCACCCGCTGGCTGTCGCCTCAACACGTATCGGCCTGATTCCGTATCTAGCAGGTAGGTCGGATTCGATTGTCCGTCGCTGAATTTTTCGGCGTTCTTGATATCACCAATTTCCCCGGCATGGGAGTGCAGGTAACTACCGAGCCTGCCGAGGTCGATCTGTTCGTCCACAATCGGCATTACTACTTATAGCGTTCGATGATCAATTTACCCAGCGCCATCTGATGGACCTGGTCGGGACCGTCTGCCTGTCGACACCAGCGCGCATAGTTAAACGCCTCGGCGAGAAAATAATCCTGGCTCAAGCCACCCGCGCCGTGCATTTGCATGCAGCGATCGATGATGTTCTGCACCATCGGCGGTACGCTGATCTTGCAGGCGGCAATCAGGTCACGCGCCTGCTGTGCGCCGACCTGGTCCATGCGCTGACAGGTCTTCTGTAGCAGCAACCGCCCCATCTCGATTTCGGCAAAACTTTTTGCAATTTCTTCCCGCACCGACTGGTGCTGACTCAGTTTGCGGCCGAAAGTGGAACGCTTTTCAACCCGTTCACATGAAATTTCCAGCGCGCGCTGTGCGGCACCGATCAGTCGCATGCAGTGGTGCATACGCCCCGGGCCCAATCTTCCCTGTGCAATTTCAAATCCCCGCCCCGGACCGAGCAAAACATTTTGCTGCGGAACCTTCACCTGATCGAAGCAGATCTCGGCATGACCGACAGGTGCGTCATCGTAACCCAGCGTGGTCAACGCGCGCACGACTTCAACGCCGGGCGTGTCTTTCGGCACCAGTACCTGGGTTTGTTGCCGGTGCCGGTCCGGGTTATCGGCATCGGATTTACCCATCACGATTATGATTCTGGTATTTCCATTCATCGCTCCGGTGATGAACCACTTGCGACCATTCAATATCCATTGATCACCATCGAGTACCATGCTCAGTTCGATATTGGTCGCATCACTCGACGCGACCTGGGGCTCGGTCATTGCATATGACGAGCGAATTTCTCCGGCGAGCAACGGTTGCAACCATTTCTGCTGCTGCTCCGGGGTGGCGTATTTCATCAACACTTCCATGTTACCGGTGTCCGGTGCGTTGCAATTGAACACTTCGGCCGACCACAACACCCGACCCATCAGTTCCGCCAGCGGGTAGTAATCAAGATTGCTGAGTCCGCCATGGTCACTGAACCCGGCGTGAGTTTCAGGTATGAACAGATTCCACAGGCCGGCAGTTTTCGCCTTTTGCTTCAGCGATTCGATCAATGGCAACGCTGAAAACCGGTTTTTCGAATTTTGTAGCTGTTCGGCGTAGCTGGTTTCGTTGGGATAAATATCCTGTTGCATAAATGTCTGCAGCTGTTGCTGAAACTTTTTAGATTTTTCAGAATAGTCAAACATCTCAGGGTGAGCTCACAACGCACATCAGGGCATGAATTATATGCCGATTGCATCATTCTTGACATGAATATTAGCCGGGGTTTGCTGGCGCCTGATCACAATCCCTGCATTGCAGGAGTACTATGACCCGTCCCCCGCTTTTCCGTGGTAGCGGAAAAATCGAGTGTTTATACTACTGTTGAATACACAGCTATAACCACATCGCGCACAACAGGATGATAAGGTAGGAAACCATGACTTCGAAACGGCTGCAAAACAGAGTTTGCATTGTAACCGGGGCGGCCTCGGGAATAGGCCGGGCCATTGCTATCCTGTTTGCCCGCGAGGGCGCCCAGGTCGTTATCCTCGATCCTCGAAGCGAACCCGTCGAAGGCGGTGCAAGTACGCTGGAATGTATTCACCAGACTGGTGGCAAAGCCAGGGCTTACCCGGTAGATGTGTCGATCTGGGATGAACTCGATCAGGCGGTAGGTGCAACTATCCGGGAGTTTGGCGCGTTGCATGTCATGGTGAATAACGCGGCCATCTACACCGGTACCAATTTACTGGAAACCACGCAGGAAGACTGGGACAAGGTAATGGCGGTCAACCTGCGCGGCGTTTTCAATGGCTGCAAACGCGCCGTGCAGCAAATGCTGACCCAGCAACCCATGGCAGAAGCGCGCGGAAGAATCGTGAACATATCCTCCCAGCACGGCATGATAGCCTGCCCCGGGGATATCGCCTACGGGGTCAGCAAGGCCGGTTCGGTTTATATCACTCGACAGATTGCAACGGATTATGCTGCCCAGGGCATAGTCTGCAATGCCGTGGCCCCGGGCAAAATCCTGACCGGGCGCAGCGATGCGATCGACGAGGAAGCGATGAATTATTCACGCTCGCGCACGCCCATGGCGGGACCCCCGCTGGGTCGACTGGGCAAGCCAGCCGACGTTGCCAATGCCGCGTTGTTCCTGGCCAGCGACGAATGCACTTATATCAATGGGTCTAACCTGATGGTAGACGGTGGCTGGACAGCGGCCTGAATACCCATCGATTAACTGATAAAAGAATATTGTTCGAGGAAATGGGGCGCGGACTTGGATATAATCCCAACGGCGGCCAGCATGGCCCCTGGCAGAAAACCTGAACTACTTTTGGGAAGTATTGTTGACACTGAATCAGATTAAATCAGCTTTGTATGCGCTTATTTTAACGAATAAGTACGGTCTTAAACTGAGAAAAACGAACGACCCCGTCGAAATCACCAGGCTTCGCCTGGAGTATTCACAAGTTCTGTTGTCAAAATTGAATATCAATGTTGAGGTTATCGGCGGGGAGAAGATTAAGCGGGGCGACCAGTATCTGATCATCTCTAATCATCGCAGTATTATCGACCCCCTGGTCGTCGAGATCGCGTTCAAGAATAAAGACATTCATAGTCTATGGATTGCCAAGAAAGAGCTGTTCAATTCATTTTTCTTCGGTACATTTACGCGCAATTCCGGCAGCATATTACTCGATAGAGAATCCAGTCAGATGGGCTCGTTTTTCAATGACATCAAGGCGGCAGTTAAGCAGGGACACTCTATTAGTGTATTTCCCGAGGGTTCGCGCAACAAAGAAGATACGCCCCTGGCTGAATTTAAAAAAGGCTCGCAAATCATCGCCGTGAAAAACAGGTTGCAGATGTTACCGGTGTTTATTAAAACCAATACCAATGAAGTGTTAATGGAATCAATAAAATACAACACCAAAGACCTTAAAGTAACGATTGAAATCGGTGATTTGATTGACTACAAAGACCGCTCCAGAACACTGGAAGAAGCTTACAAGCATCAATTTAATCTTTAAATCAGCAAGCCGTTGACCTTAAGCGCTCAAGAGCCGTCAGGGATTATCCTGGCTTACCCGGCCGCTCCGGGGCAAGTATTCCGGTTCGCCTAGAAGGCGATGTCATCTTCGATCGCTGCGATCCCGGCGGCAGCACACAAATCGTCCAGTTCACCGCCGGGGGCACCGGACACACCGATCGCACCGACCAGGGAACCGCCTGCCTCGATGACCATACCACCACCTATCATCAGTGCATCGGTTACCTGGCGCACACCTGCCTGGGGTTGTCCCGGACCGGTTATTTCGAGCATGTTAGTGGTATCGGTACGAAAACTGGTCGCGGTCCAGGCCTTGCGTCTCGCCGTTTCAGGGGTATGCGCCCCGGCATAGCGGTCACGCAGCATGACCTGCAGGATACCCATACGGTCGACCACGGCCACGGCCACCTGAAATCCCTCCGCCCTGCATTTCTCCAGCGCCGCCGTTGCCGCCTGCAGCGCGGTTTCCGGGGTTAGTAACTGGATGCTGAAAAGCGCGTGTTCGTCGGCACGAGCCGGGCCCAGGGTTAACGCCATACTCAAAGCAGTCATTATCAGCCATCTCATCGATATCTCCTTACTGTCTGGTATCAGGGTAAAAAAGGATACACCTTGTCATCGCAGAACATCACCAGGCAAACGCGATTGCTTGATCCATATCAAAATACGATCGCAATCAGTTAACCTCTGACACGGTGATGTCAAACCGGAGATTCAGTGGGTTTGCGCAACGACACCCTCAACAGGACACCGGAGTCAGCCATCGTATCGGCTTGCCCGGTCAGAGACTTCCAGTGGCCACCAGCAAGCAATGTGCCGATCACGCGTAACCTCGCAGCAGGTACTCGACCAGGGTCTGGGCAATTTGATTGTCCGCATTATCGGCACCGTATAACACGATTGAATATTCCGGTAGTTCAGGCAGTTGACCTCCATGATCTATGGCGTCGCGACTGGAACTTTTATCGCTTTCCAGTCCAGCGTATACGCAAAGATCAGCTGAAGTCATCGCTTCACTGGCGACCGCGTCCAGCGAGGCAACAATATCAATCCATTTAAGACCCGCTTCATCCAGGGTTTTAGTGACACCGCTACGAAACGCACAATGTTTTGCGAAGCCCAGTGGCAGGGGTCGTTTTTTCCAGGCGCTACCATCTTTGGCGCCGACCCATACCAACGACTGCGTACTAATCACCCTGCCACCCTGGCCGGGTGTTTTTTCGGTGGTCAGTACGACATCATGCAAACCCTGTTCGAATTCGCTTCTGAGGGTAACGGTCGGCGACGAGGAAAACCTGATTTGTACACGCGGATAATCGCGGTTGAATTCTTTCAAAATACCGGGGATATGAGGGTAAATTACATCGCCGGGCGCTCCGAGACGGATTTGCCCCTCGTAGTCGGCCGAGGTCAGGCGCCCCATGGCTTCGTCATTTAAGGCCAGCATTTGACTGGCGAAGCTCAATAGCTGCTCGCCCTCGGTGGTTGGAGACATGCCCTGTGCGGAGCGTTCAAACACGCTCAGGCCGAGGCTGTTTTCCAGACGTTTGATCTGCATGCTGATGGCGGACTGGGTCATGAACAGGCGACTCGCGGCGCGCGTCATGCTGCCGCTTTCAGCGATCGTGACAAAGCTGCGCAAGGTACCGAGGTCGAGGTTACGAAGGCGATTTTGTGACATCATTTATTGTGAAGTATCCTATCAATAATATTCGTTTTACTTATACCCCTATGTTCTCCTATAGTCAATATTCGTTAAGTAAACGAATATTAATTCACAATTATTGATAGGAGCTATTATGACTACTTATTCTGAAAATTGCTCCCGGAGCCTCGCTGGAGATTCCGTTGGAGTCCTCGATACCCCGCTTGAGAAATTCTGTATCTGGATGAAAAATCAACTGCTTAAAATCAGAATCCATCAAGAACGTCGCCAACTGTTAGCGATGTCCGAGGCCATGCTGAAAGACCTTGGCATTAGCCGAGCCGCTGCAGAGCGGGAAGCGCAACGCACCGATCTGCCCGCAGATCGACTAGCCAGCCGGTAACAGCGAAAGCATCGTTTTACATCTGAGCCCACCGGTTCCCATGGAACCGGTGGGTGATCAAATTTCATGTAGTCCCCTGCCATAAATGCATTTCAATATTGCTAACCTGGTTTATATAAACAGACTTAGCGGCCACAGTTCAGAAAGATTTCCCACTGCTTTTCATCTGTGGTCAAATACTAGTCTCGGATATCTGAGCAAACCTCAATCTCCGCTAACTGAACAACAACTACAACCAATCCTGAGGAGGAGCAGAATGAAACTCATTCGAAACCTCGCCATTGCGGCGATGGCGACTTTGCTGAGCATTGGCAACATCAATGCTGCTGAAATAGAATCAATTCATTTTTTAATTCCCGGCGGCGCTGGTGGTGGCTGGGATGGCACAGCTCGCGGCACCGGCGAGGCATTGACCAAATCAGGTATTGTCGGCAAAGCGTCTTACGAAAACATGTCTGGCGGTGGCGGCGGCAAGGCAATTGGTTATTTGATCGAGAATGCCAAATCGAATCAAGACACCCTGATGGTCAACTCCACGCCAATCGTTATTCGCTCACTGGTTGGACGTTTTCCGTATAATTTTAGAGACCTGACCATGATCGCCGGCACCATCGGCGACTACGCCGCATTTGTCGTCAACAAGGATAGTCCGTACGACACGTTCAAGGATCTGGTCAAGGATTTCCGTAGTAACCCGAGAAAGGTAGCGATTGGTGGTGGATCGGTTCCCGGCGGGATGGATCACCTGGTTGCCGGGCTGGCTATACTGGCCGCCGGCCAGGACCCGACCAGGGTCAAGTACATTCCTTATGACGCTGGCGGTAAAGCCATGGCAGCACTGTTATCGGGCGAAATCAAGGCGCTATCGACAGGCTTCTCGGAAGCGGTCACCATGGCCAACGCCGGAGAAGTCAAAATCATAGCTGTTACCTCGGCGGAACGGGTTGATGCCTACAAGGATGCACCTACGCTGAAGGAACAGGGCTACGACGCCGAGTTCGTCAACTGGCGCGGTTTTTTCGCGGCCCCCGGCTTGCCGGAAGCCAGGGCCGAAGCATACCGAAAAGCTTTCGCCGACATGTACAACACGCCGGAATGGGAAGCCGTGCGAGCACGCAACGGCTGGGTTAACATCTACAACCCGGGTAGCGAATTCTTTAGCTTCCTCGAAAACCAGGAAAGAGAGATCAAGAGCATGATGATCAAACTCGGTTTTCTGTAACCATTTGCCAACTGATCGGGGCGCCGCGACGCCCCGATACTTCCGCTTTAACCTGAAGAGATTTCCCCATGGCACTGGACAAGTGGATTGCAATTGTATTTCTGGTCATTTGCACCGTTTACGGTTATGCCGCCTACAGCTATCCGTTGCTGCCATTCGAGCGCAACATGGTATTTCTACCCAATACGATGCCGATGGTATTAAGTGTTCTGGGCGTATTTTTCGCCCTGCTTATTCTGCTTGCGCCCAGCCCGAAGGCAGATGCCGAGGGCGATGCACTGGGAAATATCAATCTTAAGAGGTGGCGTGAGTACAAGGTAGGACAGGCCCTTGGTCTCATTGCGTTGATGATTGTTTACGCGCTCGCTTTGCGGCCCATCGGATTTATTGCCGCGACTACCCTGTTTCTGGTTGGCGCAGGCTGGACTCTCGGCGAACGCAGGCTGGTGACTATGATTTGCGTGGCGCTGGTTGGTGCCCTGTGCATCTGGTACCTGGTGCAGGAAGCCCTGGGGATTTTCCTGCGCCCCCTGCCATGGTTCCTGAACTGAGGAGAATCTGACATGCTGGATGGAGTTCTGCTTGGCCTGGAAACAGCTTTTACATTTAAAAACCTGTTACTGGTCGTTGCCGGATGCCTGGTTGGCACTCTGATCGGTATGCTGCCTGGTCTCGGTCCGATGTCGATCATCGCGATCATGATTCCGGTGGCGATAACCCTGGGTGATCCCTCGGCCGCACTGATACTGCTGGCGGGTGTTTACTACGGCGCTATTTTCGGTGGTTCGACATCATCTATTTTGATCAACGCTCCGGGGGTAGCCGGTACCGTCGCGACCTCCTTCGATGGCTACCCAATGGCACGCCAGGGTAAGGCCGGCAAGGCACTCACCATCGCCGCGATTAGCTCGTTTGCTGGCGGCACTGTAGGCGCGATCCTGTTAATGGGATTTGCACCGATCCTGTCATCGGTCGCACTGCTGTTTCATTCGGCTGAATACTTTGCCATGATGGTTGTCGGTCTCTCCGCAATCGCTGCGTTCGCGGGTACCGGCAAGGTCACCAAGGCCCTGATGATGACCGTCATCGGCCTGATACTGGCTACCGTGGGCGAATCGGCCTTGTTTAACGCACCACGCTTTACCATGGGATTGACAGATTTACAGTCCGGGTTCAGTTTCATCACCCTGGCGATGGCCCTGTTCGCCCTGCCCGAGGCGCTCTACCTGGTGCTAGATCCCAAGCGGGCGGAAGCGGATGGCAAAAATGAAGCCATCAAGGACTTACGCATCACCCGCGCAGAAGCGCGCGCCATCGCTCCCGTAATCGCCCGTCAGTCGGTGCAGGGATTTCTGATCGGTGTGATGCCGGGGGCTGGCGCGACGCTGGCGTCGTTTCTCGGTTACGCGGTCGAACGTAATATCGCCAAAGGCGAAGAACAGGAAGAATTTGGCAAGGGGTCGATCAAGGGACTGGCCGCGCCGGAAACCGCCAACAACGCGGCCTGTACAGGATCATTCGTGCCCCTGTTGACGCTGGGCATACCCGGTTCCGGCACCACCGCAATATTACTCGGCGCTCTGATCGCGCTGAACGTAAACCCGGGACCGCGCTTGATGATCGATAATCCCTCGGTGTTCTGGTCGGTCATCATTTCAATGTACATTGGCAACGCCGTGTTGTTGATCCTTAACCTGCCGCTAATTCCGTATATTGCCAGGTTACTGACAGTACCGCGCAACTACCTGATCCCGTTCATCCTGTTCTTTACCATGGTCGGTGCCTACATCGGTCAGAACAATGCGACTGAGCTGCTGTTGCTGGTCGGACTCGGGGTCGGTGCAACCATACTGCGTTTCGCTGATTATCCCCTGCCGCCGTTACTCATCGGTTTCATTCTCGGCGGCATGATGGAAAATAATTTTGCCCGCTCGGTGAATCTGACCGACGGGATTGCCTTTATGTACGAACGTCCAATGACATTAGGCATGCTGATTTTCGGGCTGCTACTGATCTTCGTACCTGCCTATCGCCGCCATCGAGCCAAAGCATTACAACAGGGCGTCGCGCTCGGAGATTAGGATTTATTTGCGTTCGGCATACAATCCGCAATGATGGATTCCTTGACCAGCCCGCCCGTTTAAGCCTTGACCCGCTCATGCTGACGTTGCCGTTTATTGGCAATACCGGCACTGGACACGATTTCGAGCCTGGGGCCATCGAAATCGATAGCACCTTTCTGACCTGACAATTTGAAATCTGCGTCGAGCGCCTGCCGAACCTGATCGGGTCGCAGTTTTAGTTGCTCGGTCAAGGCAACGAATAGCAGAGCAAATAACCTACGCAGCGAAATCTTCCAGCTACTACCCGCAATCTCATACAGGTAATCGCAGATTTCGAGGAAATTGTGGAAGGGTCGTTGCGCCAGCAGCAACGGTAGTGTGCTGCTGAACCGGCCCGAGTTACCGATCATATCCCAGAATCGGGCGAAACGGTTGACGCGCTGCATGGTGGCAAAATCGATGTCACGGGTGCTGAGAATGTTATACGGCGCCGCTGGATTATAACGCAACTGAAATGCCTCGTTGTGTCGGTTGATCGGGGCACCGCGCAGCCGCTTCAGAATTCCGAGCTGGATTTCCTGCGGATTCAAGGCCACCAGCTGATCGAAACTGCGGGCAAAGTTTTCCAGTGTATCCCCGGGCAGACCGAAGATCAGGTCGGCGTGAATATGCGCGCCGGTATTTTCGCGCAGCCACTTCAGGTTAGCGCAGGTACTCTTATTACTCTGTTTGCGACTGATGGTTTGCTGAATCTCGGGGTCAAAGGTTTGCACGCCAATTTCGAACTGCAACGACCCAGGCGGGAACCGCGCCAGAACCTGTTTGAGTTTTTCCGGCAGGTGGTCGGGAATGACTTCAAAGTGCAGGTATAGATCATCATCTATCCGCTCGAGGAAGAACTCCAGGATCGCGATGCTGGTACTGACCTTCAGGTTGAAGGTACGGTCAATGAACTTGAAGTTGCGCGCACCACGTTGATACAAATCATCCATCGCATCAAGAAAGCGCGGCAATTCGAATGGCCGTGCGGTTTTATCCAGCGACGACAGGCAGAATTCACACTTGAAGGGACAGCCACGCGAAGCCTCGACGTATATCAACCGGTTGCGAATATCCTCAGCGTCGTACCAGGCATACGGCAGTTCGAGCTCATCGAGACTGGTCGCTTTGCCGGCGATGATGTTTGACGCCATTGGCTTACCGCCGAGCAGGTCTTTACACAATTGGCGGAAGCTGAATTCGCCGGGGCCGGTGATGATGTAGTCCACCTGTTCGGCAAGCGCCGGTAAATCGTCGGCAAAACTGACTTCAGGGCCGCCAACGACAATCATGACTTCGGGCGCCACCTGTTTCAACAATTCGATCACCCGGCTGGTTTCGGCAACGTTCCAGATATAAACGCTGAAACCTATTATTTTCGGACTTTGCGCAAGCAACTGTTCGACAATGTCGATAGGCCGTTGCTGAATCGTGAATTCCCTGATCTGCGCCTGTGCCTGCAGCTCGCCGAGGTTGGCAAACAGATAACGCAACGCGAACGCACAGTGCATATAGCGTGCATTGAGGGTGGTTAATAGAATGTTACTACTCATGCGCTATGATCTTCGTTTCGGCTCTGTTCACGCTGGCGGAACAAGCACCAGTTTACCGGTAAATGTCTTGGCCAGAAACCGCTCCTGCGCCGCAGCGATTTCATTTAACGGAAAAGTCTGCGCAACCAGGGCTTTGATTTCATCGGCTTCGATATAGCTGACGAGATTTTCAAACACGATATCATCCTGGAAGGTGCAACCAATGAGGCTCAAATCCTTGAGGTACAGGGTCCTGACGTCGAGTTCGACCAGCGGCCCGGCAATTGCGCCCGCGGTGACATAACGCCCGCCCCGCCTGAGCACCTCGAGTAGCATCGGCCAGGCTTCCCCGGCAACCAGGTCGACAACCACATCGACGCTGTCACGGCCTGTGGCTGCGACCAGATCGGCATTCCTGTCGATCACTTCATCCGCTCCGATGGCATATAAATCATCGGCCTTGCTTGCACTCGCCATGGCTATTACATACGCCCCACGACGTTTCGCGAGCTGAACGGCAGCCGATCCTACACCGCCGGAAGCACCGGTCACGAGGACTCTTTCGGCACCCACCGCGGCACGGTGCAGCATATTTTCAGCAGTCGAATAAGCGCAGGGGATCGAGGCGAGTTCCGCGTCCGACCAGTCGCATTCGACTTTATAGGTCTCTCGCGCAGGTGCTTTTACGAACTGTGCGAAAGCGCCGTCGCATTCCGAGCCGAGCGTCCAGCACTCGAAGGGCCGGTAATCGACGTAGCTGCGCAACATGTTGCGCACGATTACCCGTTCCCCGAGACGTATACTATCGACTTCGTCACCCACCGCCACGATAAATCCACAGCAATCCGCACCCTGTATACGCGGGAATGCCATCGGCACACCGGACCAGGTGGCATCGTCAACATCGACTTCGTCGAAGCCTTGCGCACCTCCACTACTGGTTGCGTCACTGACTTTTTTCGAGTACCAGCCAATACGCGTATTAATGTCGGTATTATTGACCCCGGCCGCGGCGACACGAATCAGTACCTCGTCAGCGGCGGCTTCCGGCAGCGGTACATCTTCGCGATACTGCAAGACCTCAATTCCGCCGTGCCCGGTTAAATATACCGCGGTCATTCGTGGTGGCAGTGTTTCGTTCATGTGTCTCCTGATTTGCTCGTACCCAGCATGGTGGACTTCAGGCCTGTTCTGGTTTGACCGGGCCGAGTATATCGCATGCCATATTCGGCTCAACAGTTGTTATTAACCTGACCACTTTTTCTCTACCTGTTTCAATAAAGCTTCGCTCAAAGAAGACTGAGGATCCAGAAGGCCATCAATGACATCAAAATGGTGCTGACCCGGGGCGAGATGAGCCGAAGTCTTTATGTCGAAACCAGTCCAGATGTTGGCAAGCAACGCCGACTGGCGCACAAATTCCGGGCGCTCATCGGCACCGACCCAGCAAATCAGTTCGACATCTTCAATGGGCTGGTTAAGTGCTGCACTTTCAGCGGCGGCTTCGGCTGCCTGCATGCGGAAATCGTCGTTCATTCTAGTCTTTAACAGCGGGCGCAAATCGTGTAGACCCGAAATGGAAACCACGCGATCGATGCGTTGCCTGAGCGTCGGCGAAAACGGGCTGTCCCGGCAAATCATGCGCGTCACCAGATGCCCGCCGGCAGAATGGCCTGTTAACCTGATCGGGCCGCTAATCATCGATGCTGCTTTAACAATTGCAGCCCCTGTCTGCCTGGTAATTTCGCTGATAGAGACAGTCGGCACCAGGTCATAAGAAGGTATTGCAACAGCCCAACCCCGACTAATCGCCGCAGTCGCCAGATGAGACCAGAAGGACTTGTCGAAAGCTCGCCAGTAGCCGCCATGAACAAAGACTACAAGACCGCAGATATCATTTTCCGGGCGGAAAATATCGAGTCTCTGGCGCTCACTTTCACCATAAACAATATCAAGATCGGCCAGCCGCTTTGCTGTCATCAGCTGCCGAAACTCAGCCGCCATCCGTGCCCATTTATGCGGATAATCATCGGCAGCTTCGATATAGGCCCCGTTGGCGTAGGCATCGTCCCAATCTTCGCTCAATGCATTCCTCGATTGTCGTCTTCAATTAAGTTGTTAGACTAGCCATATACGTCGAAATCCTCAAGCCAGCCTCATCGTGACAGACTTTGCCAACACCAAATCTTTGTTCCAATTGCCAGAAGGTCTGGTTTATCTCGACGGTAACTCACTTGGTCCTTTGCCCAAAGCCGCTGTCGCCAGAGTTAGCTCTATGATGCGCGATGAATGGGGCGAAATGCTGATTACCGGCTGGAACAGGGCGGGATGGATAAACCAGCCTTCCCGGGTAGGCGACCGCATAGGCAAGCTTGTCGGTGCACCGGCCGGCACGGTGGTGGTGGGTGACACACTGTCGATAAAGGTCTACCAGGCGCTGGCTTCCGCCCTCGAAATCAACGCCGAGCGCAAAATTGTGCTTTCCGATACGGGCAATTTCCCGAGCGACCTCTACATCGCCGAAGGACTCATCAAGTCTCTCGGCAACGGCTACAGGCTCCAACTATGCGAACCGGAAGCCGTTGCAGAATACCTGACTGAAGATGTCGCTGTATTGTTGCTTACCGAAGTCGATTATAAGACTGGACGCCTTCACCACATGAAGACGCTGACCGGGAAAGCCCATGCAAAGGATATTTTGACCATCTGGGACCTGGCTCATTCTGCCGGAGCGCTACCAGTGGACGTCAGCGCTGCCGATGCCGATTTTGCGGTTGGTTGCACTTACAAGTATCTGAATTCGGGACCGGGCGGCCCGGCCTTCATTTACCTGCACCCCAGGCTGGCCGACATGGCTAGACCGGCACTTTCGGGCTGGCTCGGCCATGAACAGCCTTTTGCCTTTGATCTTGAATACCGCCCCGCACCGGGTAGCGAACGGATGAGG
>Ga0265303_10000511_pt1 | contig 21987 bp, 18 predicted proteins | sample Helome_2_FD_192494 | JGI IMG/M metagenome (GOLD analysis project Ga0265303, IMG submission 192494) | Marine sediment microbial communities from subtidal zone of North Sea - Hel_20160317 (Illumina Assembly) | ecosystem: Environmental > Aquatic > Marine > Subtidal zone > Sediment ... | reverse complement strand
CCATGATTATTGCCCCCTCAGGTGTCTGTCAATATCGATAGCAGCAAGTTTACCGTGCTGTACGGCACTGACCGTAAGGTCGTCCCCTCCGACAACACAATCTCCTCCAGCCCACACTTTGGGGACCGAGGTCTTATGACCGTCGTCGACGACGACGCGCCCGTTATCCATGGCGATATCGCCAATGCCTTCCATTTGCTGACCGATCGCCTTGAAAACCATGTCCGCATAAAGAACAAACTTGCCGCTGTCATCCTCGAACTCGACGCCCGTGACATGCGTGTCGCCCAGTATGCGTTTGGGCGGTGCACGATGATGAATCGTGACGCCGCTGGTTTGCGCGAGCGCCTGTTCGAACATGCTGGCACTCATCTTCTCGGGTCCGCGACGGTACACCATGTGAACCTGTTTCGCGCCGAGGTGACGGCTCTGTACGGCGATATCGATCGCTGTCATTCCACCACCGATGACAACCACCGTCTTACCGATTGAGAGCTGGCTCTTGTCATCTGCCTGGCGCAGGTCCGCAATATAGTCGATCGCATTAATGACGTCTTCCTTGTCCTCGCCCTCGATACCGAGGTCGTTGGACTGACCCAGGCCAATCCCAAGGAACACCGCGTCGAAACCCTCGATGAGTTCCGGAAGTTCGACGTCCTCTCCCATCGCCATGTTGTGCCGGACCTCGATGCCGCCAATCGACAGGATGTAGTCGACTTCGATTTGCGCGAAATCATCAACGGTCTTGTAGGCCGCGATACCGTATTCATTCAGTCCGCCGGGCTTGTCGTCACGATTGAATATCACGACGTCGTGCCCGAGAACTGCGAGTCGGTGTGCGCACGACAAACCGGCCGGCCCACCGCCCACGACCGCGACTTTCCTGCCGCTGGATGGGGCGCGCGAGAACAGTTGTGTACCCGCGTCGATAACGGGGTCTGTTGCGTAACGCTGCAGCAGGCCTATCTCGACCGGCTTCTCCTCATGGGTATTCCTGACGCAGGCTTCTTCGCACAAGACTTCGGTTGGGCATACGCGAGCACACATGCCGCCCATGATGTTCTCGCGAAGAATGGTCTGCGCGGAACCTCGAAGGTTATCGCTGCGAATTTTCTGGATAAACGACGGAATATCGATGCCCGTCGGGCAGGCGGTGGTGCAGGGCGCGTCGTAACAGAAATAGCACCGGTCGGCGTCGATCAGTGCTTCCGATCTCGACAGTGGCGGATGCAAGTCCGCAAAGTTGGCCTCGATCTCGTCCCGGCTAAGGCGGCTCGCGCGAACATCGGGTTGTGCTGTGTTGGAACTCATACGAATTACCTTTTTACGGGTACTGGTTCGGCGCGTTGTGCCTGGATCTTCAGTGCATCGTAGTACGCGGCAAACGGCGGCCTGTCGACATAGCGACCGGCACCGCGCTCGACGTCGAGTTGGCCGTCAGCCCACACGACCTTGCCGCGGCTGACCGTGTGCGAAGCGCCGCCTTTGACTTCCATTCCTTCGAAGATGTTGTAATCGACTTTCTGGTGATGGGTCTTCGCAGAGATCGTCTTGGTCGCCTCAGGATCCCAGACGACGATATCGGCGTCCGCACCCACCGATACGCTTCCCTTGCGCGGGTAGATGTTGAAAATCTGGGCTGCATTGCTCGATGTGACGGCAACAAACTCGTTCATCGTCAGGCGGCCCTTGCCGACCCCATGGTGCCAGAGCACTTCCATACGATTCTCAACACCGCCGGTGCCGTTCGGGATCAGGCGGAAATCGTCTTTGCCCATAGCCTTCTGATCAGCGCAGAAACAGCAGTGATCGGTCGCTGTGGTTTGTAAATTGCCGGACTGCAGGCCACGCCACAGCGCCCCCTGGTGATCCTTGCCTCGGAATGGCGGGCTCATGACATGTGCTGCCGCCGTGTCGAAATCAGGATGACGGTAAACCGAGTCGTTGATGAGCAGGTGCCCGGCCAGAACCTCTCCGAAAACACGCTGGCCGTCGTTGCGTGCTCGCGTGATCGCCTCAAGGGATTGCTTGCAGGAGTTATGCACGATGTAGACCGGGACCTTGAGCACCTCGGCAATACGAATTGCTCGATTGGCCGCCTCACCCTCACATTCGGGCGGGCGCGACAGCGGGTGAGCTTCGGGACCCGTCATGCCTTTCTCGAACAGTTCCTTCTGCAGGCGGAACACCAGCTCGCCGTTCTCCGCATGCACGGTCGGTATGGCGCCCAATTCAAGCGCACGCGAGAAACTGTTCACGAGAATTTCGTCGTCGGCCATGATGGCGCCCTTATACGCCATGAAATGTTTGAAGCTGTTGACCCCGTGCTCGCGCACCAGGGTACCCATGTCCTCGTAGACCGAGTCGTCCCACCAGGTTACAGCGACATGGAAGCTGTAGTCGGCGACTGATTTCTCTGCCCATTCGCGCCACTGTTGATAGGTCTCGATCAGGTTTTGCTGTGGGTTCGGGATCGCAAAATCGATGATCATCGTCGTGCCGCCGGCCAGGCCGGCCGCGGTACCCGAGTAGAAATCCTCGGTCGTGACCGTGCCCATGAACGGCAGCTGCATGTGCGTATGCGGGTCGATGCCGCCCGGCATGACGAACTGGCCTCCTGCGTCGATCACCGTGGCGCCTGAAGGCGCGTCGATGTTTTCACCGACTGATGTGATTAAACCGTTTTCGCAAAGCACGTCGGCGCGTATCGACTGGTCTGCGTTGACGACCGTGCCGCCCTTGATAAGAACTGTCATGATGAATCTCCGTTCTTGGCAACGAAGTAATAAAGAAGTCCGCCGAGGATAGACCCGGTGAACCAACCGTAGTCATAGAACCACATTAGCTTGCCGGTCACGATCGCAAAGACTGTGAAGGCAACGGGTACCAGGAAGGCGATAAAGCCGGCCTTGTTCCAGGCCGGGTAACCCGCGTCGTCCTTGTACAGGGCGATCAGGTTGTATTCCTGGTTCTTGATAAGGAAGTAGTCGACTATCATGATGCCGGCGATCGGACCGAGCAGGCTGGAGTAACCCAGCAGCCAGTTTGAATAGAGGCTTTCGACGCTCACGTCGGTGTCGAGCCAGCCCAGTTTTTTCATGAGCTCCCAGCTCATGAGCGCCAGGCCGATGATGCCTGTGATGATCACACCCCGATCTTCGTTGATGATCTTCGGCGCGACATTCTGGAAGACATTGGTCGGCGATACGATATTCGCGGCCGTGTTCGTCGAAATGGTCGCAATAATAATCATGATCATTGCAATGACGACGCCGACGTCGCTATCGATTTGTCCGATCAGGTTGATCGGGTCCGAGATCATCTCGCCGGTCAGCTCCATTGAAGCCGCCGTCAGCACGACGCCGAGTCCGGCGAACAGCAGCATGGTTAGTGGCAAGCCGATGATCTGGCCAATGACCTGGCTGCGCTGGTGGCGCGCGTAGCGGCTGAAGTCGGGAATGTTCAGCGACAGCGTCGCCCAGAACCCGACCATGGCCGTCAGCCCCGACAGGAAGTACTTCGTGACCGGCTCACCTTCGGGACGTGTCGCCGGCGTGGCGAGGACCTCTCCCAGCGAGATCTTCGGCAATGCCCAGACCAGCAGGCCAATCGCGACGATCAACAGCAATGGGGCCGCGAGTGCCTCGAGAAATTTGATCGATTCCGAGCCACGAATGACGACGGCCAGGTTGGCGACCCAGAAAATAAAAAATCCCAGGACCTCACCCGTGCCGCCGAGTGCCTCCCAGGCCGGGAACATCGCTGACAGCATCAGGTGAATGGCGATGCCGCCAAACAGGGTCTGTACGCCGAACCAGCCGCAGGCGACCAGTGCACGAATCAGCGACGGTACATTGGAGCCGATGATCCCGAACGACGCACGCAGCACTACCGGGCAGGGTATGCCGTAGCGGGTTCCGGGAAACGCGTTGAGTGTCAGAGGGATCAACACGACGATGTTCGCGATGAGGATGGTCCACAGCGCTTCCGCGACAGACAGGCCAAAGTAGGCCGTCAGGACACCGCCGAGCGTATAGGTAGGAACGCAGATTGCCATGCCGACCCACAGCGACGCGACGTTCCAGCGGGACCAGGTTCGCTGCGATGCCCTGGTCGGTGCTATGTCGTCGTTGTAGCGCGGACTCTCGAGCAGATCCGTACCGACGTCGAGTTCGATGTGCTCGCCAACGGTGCGTAGTGTGCTGAGGGTCTGCAGCTCAGTCATCAGTCAGGGGACCGTAGGTCTCCGGCCGGCGATCGCGGAAAAACTGCCAGGTATCACGGACCTCGCGGACCATATCGAGATCAATGTCGTGTATCAGCAACTCGTCATCGCCGTAGCTGGCCTGGGCCTCGATTGCGCCTCGCGGGTTCACGATGTAGCTCGAGCCGTAGAACTCGCCCATGTTATGTGACGATGCCCAGGGCTCTTCCTTGCCGATGCGGTTGATGGCGCCGATAAATACGCCGTTGGCCGCAGCCGATGCTGGCTGTTCGAGCTCCCATAGGTACTTGCTGAGTCCTGCGACCGTTGCCGACGGATTCACGATGTACTCCGCACCATTCAGCGCGAGCGCGCGCCACCCTTCGGGGAAGTGGCGGTCATAGCAGATGTAAACGCCGAGTTTCAGGTAAGCCGTTTCGAAAACGGGATACCCGAGATCTCCTGGTTTGAAGAAGAACTTCTCGTAAAAGCCGGGGTCGACCTGGGGAATGTGGGTCTTGCGATACTTGCCCAGGAACTTGCCGTCGGCGTCAATCACGGCAGCGGTGTTGTAGTACACGCCCGTCATGTGTTCTTCGTAGATCGGTACGACGATGACCATGTTGTGCTTTTTCGCGTACTCCTGCATGAGTCGCGTCGTAGGCCCGTCAGGAATTTTTTCGGCCGCCGCGTACCACTTGCGGTCCTGGCTCGGGCAGAAGTAGGGCTGGGTAAACACTTCCTGGAAGCAGAGCACCTGGACGCCCTGTTTGCCCGCCTCTTCTATATAGGGAATATGGGCTTCGATCATGCGGTCCCGGATTGCCTCCGGTTCCATACTGCCGTCGCCTTTGAGTGCCATCTGGATCAGGCCACACTTAACCTTGGACATGAGTCCCCCTTCGGATGTTCTTGTTTTCTATACTCCAATCATACCAGCCAACGGGGCTTTTTAACGCACAGAGGTCCATGATCCGTGCATGGGTCCCGGCAGGATGTACCAGCCATTACCCCAGTAGTGCTCGTATGTCAGAACGTCGGCGGCGCGGCTCGCACGAGTGGCCGGCTCAGTGCAGGGCGGGTGGAACGAACTGCGGGCGCACTGCACGAAGTCAGCAAAATCGTCGCCGAAAAGCATGATGACGCGGTAATTCTCGCCGATCGCCTGGCGGCGAATCAGTTTTTCCTTGGTCCACTCCGGGCGCTCGTATGACAGTGAGACGAACTCGGGTTCGACGTCGAGACCCAGCTCCCGAATACCATCAATGACCGTTTGCTTTTGCGGGCAAGCGGCCGCTTCGTCCTCGTATTTTTCACAGGGGCGGTTGGTGAGGTAGAAGACCGCCACACCGGCAGCTTTTGCCGCCTTGATGAACTCAATGACGCCCGGCACCGGCTTGGCGACGTGCTCGCGGTCCCACATCTCGAGCTTGCGGTCCGTGAAAGGCCGTTCGAACCCAAGCTGGAAGTCCACGTTGTTAATGACGGTTTCGTCGACATCAAGAATGACGGCAGGCGGCAGGTTTTCGGCACCGGCCTGGCCGGGAATTGCCGTCCACGACTTGTCTGCGACGAAACGCTCGAGGTCACGCGTCGCTACTGCGTAGACCTGTCGAGTCAGGGCCGCGTAGTCGGACGAGTGTGCCACCCAGGCGTGGCCATAGTCTTTATCGGGAGCGTGGGTCGGTGCCTGCGTGGCGCAAGCTGCGAGCATTGCCAGGGCGGTTACGGCCGCCAACCTGCGTGTCGTTTTCATCAAATCAGGTTAGCATGTCCGCATGAAAAAAATCATCGCTCTTGCCGCTGCCGCACTGCTGTTGTCAGCCTGCGCGACGGCCCCCGCCACTCAGTCTTCGGGACTGACTTTTTTCCACCTTAACGACACTTATCGCGTCGGCGACGTCGAAGACGGCACGGCCGGAGGGTTTAGTCGTGTCATGACCCTCGTGCGCGAACAGCAGTCGCAGGGCCGGGATGTGCGCGTCCTGCACGGCGGTGATTTCCTGTATCCGTCGCTTGAGAGCCAGCTCTGGGATGGCCTGCAGATGGTCGACGCGATGAACTTCATGGACGCCGTGGCGCCGCTGTATGCGGTCTCAGGCAATCACGAATTCGACCGTCGCGGACCTGAGCAGCTGGTTGCGGCGGTGAACGCATCTGAATTCGACTGGCTTGGCGACAACTACAGGTTCAGGACCGGCGATACGAATGCCGATGCGGCACTGCAGTCAGGGTTTACGTTTGCGCATGGCGACAAGACGGTCGGCGTCTTCTCCATTACTCTGCACGGCCATGATGGCGGCAACGCACGGGATTACCTCGAGATAGATCCGGATTACCTGGCTGTGGCCGAGCGATCGATTACGGAGCTGGAAAGGCGCGGTGCCGATCTGATTATTGGCGTCACGCACGTACACATGTGGAAGGACGTCGAGATGGCCCAGCTAAAAGCGCAGCATCCGAAGCTGGCGTTCATCGTGGGCGGACACGAGCATGAGCCGCAATTCTACAAAGTTCCGGGCGCTGCGTTGGTTATGAAGGGCGCGTCGAATGCGCGGGTGATCTGGCAGATCGACGTCGATTTCGATGACGGGTCGGGCTATGTGGTCACTGAGCATCGAATCGTGCTGGACGAAACCATCGCGCTCGATCCGGAATACGAGGTGCTCGCTGCGAAATGGCGCGGGCGCTTGCTGGAGAAATTCCCGTTCCTTGAAGCGCGCGTCGGCATGGCCGCCCAGAAGATGGATGTGCGCGAAGAGATAATTCGCAGCAGCGAGACCAGCTGGGGCAACTTTGTCACGGACCAGATGCGCGGTGCATTTGGCGCCCCACGGGCCGACCTCGCCTTCATCAACAGCGGCACACTGCGGATCGATGATTACATCGAGGACGATATCCTGTTTGAAGATATCGGCAGGACGTTCGGTTTCAGCTCTTTTCTGCGTTACACATCTCTTACTGGCGCGGAGTTCAAGAAGGTGATGGAAGCGGGCTATCGTGGCGGACCCGAGTCCCAGGGCTACTTCCCGCAAGTATCCGGTTTCCGCGTGTGCGTTGATCGTAGCCGCAACGAGTTCGACCGCATTGTCAGTTTGCAGGTACCGGATGGTGATGGTTGGCAGGAAATCGAAGCGGACCGCGAGTACGTCGTCGTTGTACCCGACTTTCTCTACGGCGGCGGCGATGGCTACGAGGTCCCGAAAGACCGCTTCGCGTCACGTCCGGCCTCGGAACTCAAATACCTCGTGCTTGACGCGATCCTGCGGGCCCAGGGTCTGGGCCAGCCAGTCGGCACACCGGTAACCCGGGAGAATCGCCGTTACCACTCGCTGCTCGAGGGCAAAGAGCCCTGCTTTAATTAGGTACTAATTCGGTACCAGTTACCCTATTTGGATTTTGGAAATAGGGTAACTGGTACCGAATTAAAGGAAAAAAAAGGGCGGCCATTTGGCCGCCCTTTTTGTACTGCATGAAGCGTCGCTTATTGACCGAACTTGATGTCGATACCTACGCGAGCTTCCCAGAGGCTCCGGTTGATAACCGTTTCCTCGATCGAGCGATTGCTGAAGCTGTTGAACACAAAGCGTCCCTGGGCATCAACGTCCGCGTCGATTACCTGCGGTGTGAAGAACACGGCGTCCGTGATCTTGCCCCAGTCGTCATTCAGCATGTTGCCGAAGTTGTAAACCTTGAAGTACAGGCGTCCAACGAAGTCGCTACCCAACGGGATCTCCTGGCTGAGACGCAGATCGAAGCGTGAGCTCCAGTCAGCGTTCTGAGCGTTGCGCTCCTGGAAGCCAGGTGACAGGCCGTTGTCGCTAACCCACTGGAAGAACTCGGCCTGGTCGAAGCCCGCGTCGAATACGACGTTCGGGTCACTCGGGCCAGTCGGCACGTACAGCAGATGGCGTCCGAAGAAGCCGTCACCTTCAAGATCGGAACCTGCCATGGCGTAGCTCTGCGGCTGCCCTTCGTTCACGTAACCACGAATCGTAATACGGGTCTCTGCATCGCCGAACCAGTTGCCGCGGTAGTCGGCGACCATCGTGAAGCGATTCGGAACAACGTAGTTCGAGCCTGCCGCTGTCGGGTTGTTGATGTCGAGCAGCGCAACGTTGTCGTAGTTAGAGAAGGCCGTTGACGAGGTCATCGGAGCAACGTCTTCAGCTTCGGTGTGCGCGTAGCCGAAGAGGAGGTCGATACCCATATCGAACTCTTTCTTGAGAACGAACGAGACAACGTTCGACGTCGCTTCGCTCGACGAGTTCGTCAGCATATGGTTGTCGTTGCCATTAACGAAGTCGTAGATCGGTGAACCGGCTGCCGTTGTGCCAACGATTTCCTGTGATACGTCGACGTAGTACGCCGAATCTTTCATGCGCGTATGCAGGTAATCGAACTGCATCTCGATATCCCACCAGGGCATATCCCAGGTGCCGCCCAATGCAAGCTTCCACTCATGCGGCTGCTTGTAGTTCGGGTCAATGAGCACGATGTTCGAGTCGTTGGCGTCCGAAGCTGTTACGCCGGCAACGTCGTCAAACAGTGTCTGCGGCACGTCGTAGCCTGGGCGTCCGGAGCCGGAGAGCGGCGTGGAGTCTGCCATGCCCGGCAGAACCGTAAAGCCACCGCTAAAGTTGTTCTCACGGAACTGGGCATTCGTCAGACCATCGTTACTCCAGGCGTTGGAGATCCAGACATTCGGGTTACCGCCCGAGTACAGGCCAACACCGCCGCGGAGCTCGAGATCGTCACGAGCGCCCCACGTGAAGCCGAAGCGCGGCATCAGCAGGTCCAGGCCGTCGATGTTCGTATCGTTGCGCAAGCCGCCATTGGCCTGGGTAAACGTGTCGTTGTAGACAGGGCTGTCGCTGCTTTCGAACCACTCGTAACGCAGACCGGCGGTCAGCGTCAGGTCGAGGTGATCAACGAAGATCTCATCCTGAATGTACAGCGCGTTCAGCGAATTCGAGAAGCTGGCTGCTGCATCCGTTGCGATGTTCGTTCCACCGCCGCTACCGTAGTAAATACGGCTGGGACGGCCGAGTTCGAAGCGGTCGATACCGGACATGCCGCAGAACAGCTTGGCTGGGTTGGGGACCCCTGGGGAGATTTCGTCAGGCAGAAGGGTGTCGTCAAAGCGACCCTGCGCATCCAGCGCATCACAGGCAGCAGAGTTTCCAACGGAATCATCAAAATAATCGTACTCACCACCGTTCGAGTGCTGGACGAAAATATTGAAGATATCGAGTTCTTCACGATCGAAGCCGCCCGAGATCACGTGATCGCCCATCAGGAACTGCCCGGAAATCTTGAAGTACTCGGATTCCGTACCCAGCCGGTTTGCCTGGCGGGAGTCGTCCGCGCCGAGGTAGACCACACCGTCACGACCGCCAATACTGATCTGCATGTCGCCGAACTCTTTGGGGCCGACCGTAACCTGCGAGTCGTTCATTTCTGACGAGTTATAGAATATCTCGGTCGAGAATGCGTCGGTCCACTGCGAGTTGAGCTTGAGCGTGTACGCCGTGTTTTCGGCACCCTTGGTGTAGAAGTGGTTCGCAAATTCGAACTCGTCCTGGTCACCGTCAGAGTCGCGCAGCTGATAGCCATCGTAATAGCTGTAGATGAATGCCGCGTTGTGATCGTCGTTGATGTTCCAGTCCAGGCGCACGAGGTACTTCTCGTCTTCCTGCAGGCCGTCGCCCGGCTGGCCGCCCGGATCGTAGCTGTAGACGCTCTGAGCGATGTTGTTGATCCGATCGTAGTCCGCCTGGCTCAGCCAGTCGCGTTCTACGCCATTGCCTGAACCCGCATAACCGCGTTGCAGGAAGCGTGGCGTCTCTGATTCAGAGTAAGCAGCGAAGAAGAACAGCTTGTCCTTGATGATCGGTCCGGCAGCATTGAAGCCGATGTAGGTCTTGTCGTAGGACACCGTGCTGTAGTCGCGGGTGTCATCCGGCACCGTGTCGCCACGGAGGCCGTCGTTCGAGAACTCGTAGAACACCTTGGCGTCCCAGTCGTTCGTGCCTGACTTCGTTACAGCGTTGATGTTACACGCCGAGAAACCGCCGTAGTTGACGTCAAACGGGGCAAGCTCAACAGCGACTGTTTCAACGGCGTCGAACGGGAACGGCATGCCGACAGCTGTCGAATAGCCATTTTCGTTGAGGCCGAAACGGTCAGTCTGGCTTACGCCGTCAAGCGTGACATTGTTGAAGCGCGGGTGTTTACCGGCACAGTTCAGGCCGAATCCATCTTCGTCGTTGTCAACCATCAGGCGAGGATCGATTTCGTAGACATCAGCGATGTCGCGACTGAACGCTACCGAGCTGTCGATGTCATCAATGCTGAAAGTCGCTGCCGGACCGGAAGCGACCTGGACCATGTCAGCTGTCTGACCGATCGTGATGATCTCCTCGATCGCAGCTTCCTGCTGCATGTTAACCGTCAGGCCGTAGGTGTCGCCCAGGCCGATGGACGCGATGTCGACCGACTTGGTGCCATTGACCGTTACATTGTAAGGGCCGCCTGGCAGCAGGCGCGTTGCCAGGAAAACGCCACTGTCGTTGGTCGAATAGGTGCGTTCAACACCACTACGCCTGTCTTCGACGACGACTGTTGCGCCTGATAGCGGCGTGCCGCTCTGGTCAAAGATCTTGCCTCGGATAGATGACGTCGTGTCCTGTGCGTTTGATGCAACAGGTGCGGCGAGCATGACGATGGCGGCAAATACCGCAATCGAAGCCTGCCTGAACGTCACGAGAGCCGATCCAATAAATCGAGATTTGTGTTTCATTATTGATCCCCGCGTTAAGGAAAATGCGAAAGCCTAAGGCCTGATTGCGACATTAAGATTCCGCAGGGTTATCTTCTGCCCGAATCTCACCACCGACGGTGCGAAAACGGACAATTTCTTGGTTATTGGGGGCTAATTTAGCGCAGCGAAATTGCTTGCGCAATAAGGGTTTAAACGTGTTTGTGCGCACTGATCCGAGGCAACGGTCGGGCTCCGACGCCCACCAAAAGAAACAGGGTCACGAAATACTTACAAGCTATTGTTTTTCAGTCAGTTCGATTGTGGCTATCATGGGCCAGTGGTCTGAAACACCTGTGCGAGTGGCACTCCGAAACCGCTCCGGCGTTCCTTCGGCAGAGACCTGGGCCGGGTTTTCGTTGGCGATCGACACCGAATCAGCGCGAATTCGAGTTGTTGCATTTTCGCCACGCGCCGGCGAAAACAGGATCATGTCGAGGTACGACCAGGTGCCGTCGCGCCCGTAGAAGTAGCTGCCGTCGCAGTCATGGCAGCCCACATCGTGCGCAAGCGTCCAGCCCGGCCTGGCAAAACGGTCGAGCAGGTTTTCACGACTGTCCTCACTGCTCGTCGTATTGAAGTCGCCGGCTGCAAAAACATGGTGGTTGTCGGGTAATGCGTCGCGCAGTGCGTTGAGATGTTCATACGCTGCCTCGCGCATGCCGGTGGGGTGAAACGGGGCCGGGAAATGCACACTAAAACCGGTAAGCACTGAACCGTCCGGCATGGCGAAATCGGCCTGCAGCACGCCGCGCGTGTCGCCCTGACGCTCAGGAAAGTCCGGTACCAGTAAAGGATGCAGTGTTGGTTCGCCCAGCAGCGGACGTTTCGACAAAAACGCGACGTCGATGCCTCGTGTGTCGGTCCCCTCAACCAGAACTGCCGGCAAGTATCCGAGGTTGGCGAGGAATTCCGTTCGTAGCCTGTTGAGTACGGCGACGTTTTCAACTTCCTGCAAAGCGATAACATCGGCGCCGCGCCCGTTGTCGACCTGCCGTATTGTGTCGGCCAATACCCCAAGCTTGAAGTCCAGCGCTTCGTCGCTCCAGTCGAGATTCAGGCATTCGTCACGCCAGCTCTCGACCTCGATCTCGTCGCAGGCGGCACGATGCTCGTCGTTCTGTTTCGCGGCAAGAGGTAAGTAAGCCTTGTCGTCCTTGCCAGGATCGTCGACATTGTCGAACAGGTTCTGCACATTGAACGACATCACCGTCACAGCGGTATCCGGGCCGCCGGGCTCATTGGACGGAACGTCCAGGTTGACGCGAAGTAACAGCGAGTTCTTGCTTTCGCCCGTGACTACGACCGTGCGATTGTCGTTCGCAAAGGCGACCGCCTCGGCATTCCGGAAATTGCCAAGGCTGACGCGTATGGGTTTCGTATTTAGAGCCTCGAGCCAGTCCTGCCCGGGGCGGCGCAGGAAGTAGTAGATGGCGCGATAGGTAAGGACGACGGCGGCGCGTCCATCCGCGGAAATATCGAGGCCCGTCGGCTGCCAGTGCCAGTCTTTCGTTTTCGGCGCGAACTCGACGTCCTGGCGGCCAGGCGCCGGCAGGCCATTTACGGTACCGAGCCATTTTGCAGTGACTTTATCGTCGTTCCCGGTCCGTATTGGCACTTCATACAGGGCCGGCGGAATTTCTCGCTTCGAGAGTATCAGTACGCGCTCGTTTTCGAGGTCTATGGCCGCGGACTCGGCGTCTTTACGCCCATTCGGGTAGTCAAACCGCACTTCCCAATCGACCGTGGTGCTCTTCTTGCCAGCCTTCGGTTCCTTCAGAAAATACAGCTTGTGTGATTTGTGCCGGGCATCGTTGTCGCCGATATCGGCAACCATGAGGTAGGGGTCGCCATCCAGCGTAAACGATGCCAGGTCTTCCCAGTCCTTGTTATTCGATTTATTGAGCGCAGTCCTGCCGAGATTCGCGCCGGTCTGGTCGACGGCATACAGGACTTCTTTCGCGCCGCTGTCGTTGATGACCCAGAGCGTGCCGGGCTGGCGTTGGGATCGTGCAATGCCGCTGGCTTCGCGAATTCTTGCGTCTTCGAGGCGGCCTACCGCCTCAAAAGCCAGCGTAGCCGGCTGCTCCGCGTTGGAGCAGCCGGCCAGCGCCAGCAATACTGCTATCCGGCGAATCAGTTGCCGAAGTCGTAACGGAATTCGCCGCCCCAGTACCTGGGCTCGTTAACGAACGCCGTCAGGTTGAGGAAGTTGATCGCGCCGTCGACGACGATCTCGTTCGTAATATTGCGACCGACGAAGGCCAGATCCCATTTGCCGTTCGAGCTGCGGTAACCGACACGCAGGCCACCGAGCGTGCGCTTCTCTGCAACAAACTCGACCGAGCGATGCAGGAAGATGTTCGATTCGCTGCGGTAGTTCCAGTCCGTGTTGAAGTAGACCGTTGCACCGGAATTCATCGGCATGTCGTACTGCAGGATCAGGTTGGCGATCCACTCAGGTGAGCGTGGCAATGGGTTGCCGTTAATCGACACTTCCGTGACCGGACCGAACGGGCCAACGCGGCTGCCGACGACCGGGTCAAGGCCCGTGCAGGTCGGGTTGGAGCCGCACAGATCGTCGCGCAGGTTGCCGTCTTCGATTGCCGTGTCGTTCCAGCTCGCATTGGCAACAAGGCGGAAGTTGTCTGTCAGCAGGATCTCGAAATCCGTTTCGATGCCGTCGCCGTTGACGTGGTTGGCATTCAGCAGCTGGTTGGCGTTGAACGCGCCGCCCGTTGCCGTGAGCTGATGATCGTCATTGCGGAAGTGATAGGCCGCAGCGTTCCAGCGGGCACGGCCATCAAGCAAGGTGCTCTTGAAGCCTATTTCGACAGCGTTGCTGGTTTCCGTGTCCGCGGAGCTCGTGAAGCCGAAGCGACCCAGTGTTACAGGTCCACGCGAAGCGTTCGAGACGCGCCCGTACCAGCTGATGTCGTCATTCGGTGTCAGGTTCAATGCGACATCCCAATTGAAGTAGTCGTCGCTAATGTCGATCGTGTCGGCCGGCGACGGTGAACCCGCGCCCGGCTTAACTTCGAGATACTTGTCATCATTGGTCCAGCGACCGCCGACAATAAGGTTGAGCACGTCGTTCAGCGCGATGTCGACCTGGCCGAAGATGGCCCAGGACTTGGTCTTCTGGCTTACGATATCCGAGTAGTTCTGCTCGAAGTCACGCGACAGGACATCGATATCCTCGTCGAAGTAGAACACGCCAACCTGCGAGAAGAAGCCGTCCTTGTCCGTGGCGATACGAATTTCCTGAGTCAGCTGGTGGTGGTCGTCCAAGCCGTCGCCTGTTCCGACGTTAAAGAACACCTGCCGCCCGAGCGAACCGATATCGGCCGGGTTAAACGACAACAGGCCGCCATCAACGTCAGCTGCCTGGAAGTTCTCGACTGAGTCGTACGCGGTAATTGACGTCAGGGTTGAGTCGCCGAAATCCCATTCGAGGTTTGCCGATCCGCCCTTGTGCTGCAGATCCATCGTGGCGAAACCATCCTGGTTGGCTTGCTCTATGTTGAATCCCGGGCGTACGCCGGGCGAGCCGAGCTCAATCGCGTTTGCGTAGAAGATCTGCGGATGTGAACCGTCCTGGTTGAAGCCGTGCACCTTGAACAGCCCGCGGAATGCGTCGCTGGGCTGCCATAGCAGCAACAGGCGCAGCGCGGTCTCGTCAAACTGGCCGAAGTCATCGCCCGGCGTGCCGGCGGCGAGGTTGTCGATCCAGTTGTCACGGCTCTGGCGCTTGAAAGCAACGCGTGCTGCCAGCGTATCCGTCAGCGCGCCACCGGCGGCAAACTCCAGCCCTGTGGTGTTGCGTTCGCCATAGGACAGTGCCGCATAGCCGCCGAAATCGAAGCTCGGCTTGACCGAGTCAATCTTGATCAGGCCGGCGTTGGTGTTGCGGCCAAAGAGTGAGCCCTGCGGGCCCTTGAGGACTTCGACGCGTTCGATGTCGTACAACGGGAGACTGCGCAGCACGTTATTCTCAAGTGCGACTTCGTCAAACACCATCGCGACCGGTTGGTTAGCGTTGTTGTCAAAATCGATGTTGCCGAGACCGCGAATATAGAAGCGCGGCTGGGTACGGCCATTCGACGATTCGATCTGCAGGCTGGGAACGCGCCCGGCCAACGCGCGGATGTTCTCAGCCGAACCAAGATAATCCTTAACAGTGTCGCCGGAAATCGTGGAGACCGAAGCTGGAACATCTTCCAGGCTCTGCTCACGCTTTTGCGCCGTGACGATAATTTCTTCCAGAACACCCTCGTTTTGGGCTGCAGCGGGCATTGCGAACAGGCCGGAAAGGCTCAACGCAATGGCGCCGCCCAGCGCCAGCCGAGAAACGGAGTTCTTATGATTTGTTGTGTTGGAACCACACATTTACTTGTCTCCTGATTAAGCGTTCGCGCAGTATAGCGCTGTTATTCCAGAGAGGTGTAGCAATCCTGCAAAAATCTTGGGGTACAGACGCAGGTGAATAACAGGTCGGCCTCACCGATATTCTCGATGCTCTGCGGGGCCCCTTTGGGAATGGTCACGACATCGCCCGGACCGACCTCGAATGGCGGGGTGTCCCCGAGGTACATGATTCCGGAGCCCTCTTCGATGACATAGACCTCGTGCACGCTAATCATGTGCTGTTCGGTCGTCACGCCGGGCTCGACCCGGGCTCGCGCGATCGAAACCTCGGGATAGTGATCGCTGTTGAGTAACTCCAGGATGTAGCAACGTTCGCTGGTCCAGCGGTACTCGCCTGTCTTCGGATTGGCGCCCATCTAATTGACAATAGCGTACTATCGGGCCCCTCGGGAGCTCCCAAGGCTAGTGGAAACAGAATAATGGCGACTGCTCATATTAATGCATCCCCCGGCGACTTTGCCGAAACGGTACTGATGCCCGGGGACCCTTTGCGTGCCCAATATATAGCGGAGGCGTTTCTCGACGATTCGCGACGCGTCACCGATGTGCGCAACATGTGGGGTTTCACCGGCGCCTACAAAGGCAAGCCAGTGTCCGTGATGGCGCATGGCATGGGTATTCCATCGGCATCCATTTATACCCATGAGCTTATTACTGCATACGGCGTTAAACGCGTTATGCGAGTCGGCAGTTGTGGCACCACGCATCCGGATGTCCAGATGCGGGACCTGGTGATTGCCATGGGTGCGTCGACCGATTCTGGCGTCAATCGCATGCGCTTCGGCGGTTACGATCTCGCAGCGCTGGCCAGTTTTGATCTTGTCGAAAAAGCCGTCGCCGCGGCGCGATCCGCCGGTGTGCGCCATCATGTGGGCAATATCTTCTCAGCGGATCTCTTCTATACGCCAGACACGGACATGTTCGAAACGATGGCGAAGTACAACGTGTACGGCATCGAGATGGAGGCGGCCGGTATCTTCCCAATCGCGGCCGAGAACAACGCCGAGGCGCTGGCGATCTGCACGGTCAGCGATGATATTCCGAACGGTAAGCACCTGAGCGCAGAGGATCGCGCAACGTCGTTTGACGAGATGATTGCGGTCGCCCTCGAAACCGCCGTTGCGGGCGGATAACTGCACCGCTGCCCTTTATCTATATAGCTTCATAAAATAAAGTAATTTAGAGTATTCTGCGCCCTGAACGCTTGACAGGGTTTGCTACAGGCCTGATACTTTGCGAAACAAAGTAAATGACCTCGTGAAGCTTCAATTCGACCCAATGATCAGCGCCCCCTGTCGCCTAGGCATCCTGGCCACGCTCGTTCCGGGCCTGCCGGTTACTTTCATGGAGATGAAAGAGGCCACCAGTTTGTCCGATGGCAATTTGCACGTGCAGACCAGGAAGCTTTCGGATGTCGGCTACATTGAGATCAGCAAGAACGCGAAAGGGCGGCGCACTGTGACTGAATTTCGGATGACAGACCTGGGTCGCGAACGCCTCAAGCTTCATGTTATGAAGTTACAGGAGATCCTGGATGCAGGGTCAAGCGTAGCAGGGTCTACAGCACGTGGCGGTCGTGCCGACGATGCGGCGGTATGGGCATGAGTCGGCCGAAGAGCATAGCAATTGGTGCGGATCACGGTGGCTTCGATCTCAAGGAGGAGCTTAGCGCCCACCTGAGGGCCGCCGGCTACTCGGTGAGTGACGTAGGTACTTCATCCCGTGAAGCTGCTGACTACCCGGTGTTCGCCCGCGCGGTCGCCGAGGCGGTCGCCGGGGGCACGGCAGACGTCGGCGTCATGATCGACGGAGCCGGTATCGGCTCATGTATGGCGGCGAACAAGATCTCGGGTATCCGGGCCGCGCTGGCTTATGACGTCTCCAGCGCGCGTAACAGCCGCGCGCATAACAATGCCAATGTGCTGACGCTCGGGGCGGGCCTCATCGGCGCCGCGCTGGCAAAACAGATTGTTGACGTGTGGCTCGAGACCGAGTGCACGGAATCGCGCCACCTGAAGCGGGTGGCCATGTTCTCTGAAGAGGTAACTGATTTGAACTTGTCCGACCAGGATATCGAGCGTGTCGTCAGCCGCTTGCACCAGATTCTGGGTCCCATGGCGATGCCTGAGCCGGATGGCAGCAGTGTGGGCGAGGATCCGGAAGCCGCACGCGAATTTGTTCGCCTTGGCGCCACCGGGTTGACGAGCGTCGCACCTGCCGAAAGGCCGGGGGATATTCCCGGCGACCTGGCTCGTTACATCGATCACACCTTGCTCAAGCCAGCCGCGACCGAGGAGCAAATTCGCAAGCTCTGCGCCGAAGCCCTTGAGTTTAATTTCCGCTCGGTCTGCATTAATCCGACCTGGGTAGCGCTCGCGGCAAGTCTGCTGCGCGGCAGCGAAGTGCTGACATGCACGGTTGTTGGCTTCCCGCTCGGCGCCACAGAACCCGCGATCAAGGCCATGGAGGCGCGCCGCGCGATACGTAATGGCGCGCGCGAGATCGACATGGTGCTAAACATCGGCGCCTTGAAGAGTGGCGATGACGCCCTGGTGCTGCGCGATATCCGTGCCGTAGTAGAAGATTGCATCGACGGCGGCGCTGTCTGCAAGGTCATTCTGGAAACCGCGCTGCTAACCGATGACGAGAAGCGGCGCGCGTCAGAGCTGGCGAAACAAGCCCGCGCCCACTTCGTCAAGACATCGACGGGGTTCTCCACAGGCGGCGCGACGGTCAATGATGTGGCGCTCATGGCCGAGGTCGTGCGTGGTGCGGGCATGGAAGTCAAAGCGTCCGGCGGTATTAGTTCGTACGACGATGCGAAGGCAATGATTGCGGCGGGCGCAACGCGCCTGGGTGCGAGTGCCAGCATCGGTATCGTGCGGGAAGCAAAAGCAACGAGCGTTAGCGCTTGAGGAGTTGCATAGATGGTTGATTTGAGAGCTTACGTTTTTCTGGATTCACTGCAGGCACAGTTTGCCTCTTACCAGGCGACGATCTCGAAGGGCTACCTGCCCAAGGTGGGCCAGGCGAGCCTGTTCGTAGAAATTGCACCCGGCATGGCGATTAACCACATTCTCGACGTCGCGCTGAAGTCGACCGATGTGACGGCCGGCATGATGATTGTCGAGCGCCACTACGGCATGCTCGAACTTCATTCGGAAAGCCAGGCCGATGTACGGCAGGCCGGGCAGGCCATTCTCGACGAGCTGGGTCTCGAGGAGAAGGATCGGCACAAACCCCGCGTTGTATCCAACCAGGTGGTACGCCATCTCGAGGGTACCCAGACGATGCTGATCAACCGTTTTCGCTTCGGCAACATGATTCTCGAGGGCCAGACCCTGTTCGTGCTTGAGGTCGAACCGGCGGGCTATGCGGCGCTGGCGGCAAACGAGGCAGAGAAAGCGGCGGACATCAATATTCTGGATGTGCGCGCGGTAGGCAGTTACGGCCGCGTATATATCGGTGGCGAGGAGCGCGATGTGGTCGTCGCGCAAGAAGCGGCGATTCAGGCTATCACGGCCGTCAGCGGCAAGGTGACGAAGAAATAATTTCATAAATTCGCGAGGAGTAAGGCGATGTCAGAAGCATTAGGAATGATTGAGTGCCGGAGTTTCCCGGCCATGGTGGAGGCGGCCGACGCAATGGTCAAAGCGGCCAAGGTCGAACTTGTTAGTTACGAGAAAACCGGCGGCGGCTATACGACGGCCGTAGTACGCGGCGACGTTGCCGCAGTCAGAGCGGCCTGCGACGCAGGGCGCACAGCAGGTGCGCGTGTAGGTGATGTTGTCGCTGTGCACGTAATCGCACGTCCACATTCCGGAGTCGATACCGCAATCCCGTTGGGTCGCGAGCCCGGCGCGGCGAAGAAGTAATGGCCGCGCACGCGGTATTGCCGTGAAACTCGCCAAAGTACTCGGTACTGTCGTTGCGACTGAAAAGGACGCCAAGCTCGGTGGCCTCAGGTTCCTGATGCTCGGACTCTGGGGTCACGACAACAAGCCGGCCGGTGGCTCGGTGGTTGCGGTGGATGCCGTCGGTGCGGGTGTCGGCGAAATGGTCCTTTTTGCCAGCGGATCCTCAGCGCGCCAGACCGAACGCACTGACAATAAACCGGTCGATGCGGTGGTAATGGCTATCGTCGATACCTGGGAAATTGAAGGCAAGGAAAAATACCGCAAGGGGGAGAGTGACGCATGAGCCGTCCGGGCGGAAACGCCGGCCTTCTCAGCGACCAGCAGGTCGACCTGATCGCCACACGACTTGCCGAAAGGATGTCGGGCGCGCCGGTGTCGGCAACCCGACAAGCGCCTGTTGCACCACGCCGTGCCCTTGCGAGCGCTCCTCGCGAGGCGCTCGGGGACGGTGTGTTTGCGACGGTGGATGATGCCGTCGATGCGGCTGCTACGGCATTCAAGGCGCTCGATGGCATGTCCCTCGAGGGACGGCAGAAGATCATCGCGTCGATCCGCGAGTCAATGTTCGAGAACGCCGAGGAACTCGCGCGCCTGGCGCATGCGGAAACAGGGCTTGGGCGCGTCGAAGACAAGGTGGTGAAGAATCGCCTGGTGACCCGCAAGACGTCGGGTACCGAAGTACTTACACCGCAGGCGGTAACCGGGGACAACGGTCTGACGCTGACTGAGTACGCACCCTACGGTGTCATCGGGGCAATCACCCCGACGACGAACCCGACCTCAACTATCATCTGCAACACTATTGCGATGGTGGCCGCGGGCAACAGTATCGTTTTCAACGTGCATCCGAGTGCTCGTGAATGCTCGATGGCCAACGTCCGCCTGATTCACGAAGCCATTACCCGCGCCGGCGGTCCCGAGAACCTGGTGACGACGGTTGCAACGCCGACGATCGAATCTGCCCAGGCCCTGATGGGTCATGAGGGAGTTCGTCTCCTCGCCGTCACTGGAGGCAGTGGCGTCGTACGCCAGGCGATGACCAGCGGCAAGCGAGCGATTTGCGCAGGACCGGGGAACCCGCCCGTCGTGGTCGATGCGACCGCCGACCTCGACTACGCCGCTCGCAACATCATCGCCGGTGCATCATTCGACAACAACATAGTATGCGTCGACGAAAAGGAAGTGATTGCGGTCGAGAGTATTGTGGATGACTTGCTGCAGCACATGGGTCGACACGGTGCGCGCGTACTAAACGAGCGTGAGCTGCACAAAGTCACCAACGTCATCTTCAGCGAGTATCCGGGGCGGCGCCAGCGTGGAACCGTCGAGAAAGACCTGATCGGCAAGAATGCGAGCGAGATTCTCGCGCGTGCAGGTATTGCATCTCAGGGCGATCCGCGACTGATCGTTGCGCGCGTCACGAATGGCCATCCCCTCATGTGGACCGAGCAGATGATGCCGGTTCTGCCGGTCACTGCCGTCTCGGATGTTGATCAAGCGATCGAACTCGCAAAAGAGGTCGAGCACGGTTTCGGGCACTCGGCAGGAATGTACTCACGTGACATTGATGCGCTGAGTCGCATGGCGCGCACAATCAATACCAGTATCTTCACGAAGAACGGACCGTTCTTCGCCGGGCTTGGCGAAGGGGGTGAAGGCCACACCAGTTTCACTATTGCGAGCCCGACCGGGGAAGGCCTCACCGGGCCGGTCGCCTTCAGCCGCCTGCGACGCTGTGTCATGGTCGATCACTTTCGTATCGTCTGAGGCCTGAGGTGCGCAAAGAGAAGCGACACGGTGCCATCGCATTACTGGAGTTCGAGACCGTTGCCGCCGGCATCCTGGCGAGTGACGTTATGGTCAAGCGTTCCCCCATCGCGCTATTGCGCTGCGGCACGGTGCATCCGGGCCACTTCCTCATTCTTGTCGGTGGCAGCGTTGCCAGCACTGAAGAGGCCTATGCCGCCGGCTTGCAGGTCGGCGAAAGTCGCGGCGCGCTGAACAGCAAGGTGTTCCTGGGAGACGTTCACCCGTCTTTGCACGATGCGGTGCTCGGGACTCGCCGTCCTGTCGAAGGTGATTCCCTGGCCGTCGTTGAAACACACTCCTCGCCGCCGCTGCTCGCCGCCGTCGATGCCGCGGTAAAAAGTACGCCCGTCGTGTTGTCAGAAGTCCGGCTTGGTGACGACCTGGGCGGTCACGCCCTGGCACTGATGAGCGGCGATCTGTTTGATGTCGAAACGGCGCTCGATATCTGTAGCGAGCGTGCCGGTGGCCAGCTCCTGGCCCGCAGCTTGCTGCCACGACTTGATTCCGACCTGCGCTCGGTCCTCGACCGGGGCACGCATTTCGGAGCCTGCTCAACAGCGGAGCTGTCTGGCGCTGAATATCCGGAGGAAATCGCATGCTCCTGGGACGCGTAATCGGTACGGTGGTGCCCGCCATATTGGTGGATGAGCTTTCCGCGACGCCGCTACTTTGGGTGCAGCCACTCGACAGGCAAGGCAAACCTGAGGGCGATCCATTGGTCTGTGCGGACGGCACACGCATGGCAGGACCTGGCCAGACGATCTACTGGGTTGCCAGTCGCGAGGCGGCGCTGACGCTCGATCGCTGGT
>Ga0265303_10000510_pt1 | contig 22000 bp, 17 predicted proteins | sample Helome_2_FD_192494 | JGI IMG/M metagenome (GOLD analysis project Ga0265303, IMG submission 192494) | Marine sediment microbial communities from subtidal zone of North Sea - Hel_20160317 (Illumina Assembly) | ecosystem: Environmental > Aquatic > Marine > Subtidal zone > Sediment ... | reverse complement strand
GAATTCAATGGATAGTTCAGGTTTTTGTGCCAATCTCTGCGACAATTTGCCACATAGCTAGAAAATACGATATAGGCTAATGTTTAAATCAAATGAAATGCTTGCAATAAATCCTCGATGAACTGTTGAAATGTTCAGTGACTTTAGTAAAACACCGTTAAATAAAAATTTACAGCGCCTGTTTTTTCTCAGGAGCATAGCTATTGTTGTCCAGTGCCTCATTTTTGCTACAGCACGTTGGATACTTGAAATACCATTACCTTGGACAGAAATGGTTGCGGTAGTAGCCTTTCTTGCTATATTAAATTTTGCGACCTGGGTTCGCTTACGTCAAAATTGGCCCGTATCGGATATAGAATTTTTTGCCCAAATTCTAATAGATGTTTTTGCGTTAGGCGCCCTATTGTATTTTAGTGGCGGCTCAACCAACCCCTTTGTTTCTCTGTACCTGTTACCTCTAACAATTACTGCTGCCGCTTTACCATGGGTATACACATGGATAATGGCAGTAATAACTATTGCTTGTTATTCTTGGTTGCTATTTTATTATGTGCCGTTACCACATGATCATAATGAGCACATGAGTGAATTTAATCTTCATGTATCTGGAATGTGGCTGGCATTTGTTTTAAGTACCGTATTGATTGCATGGTTTGTTGTTAAGATGGGTACATCTATAAGGGAGCGTGATAAAGAACTGTCTCAGGCGCGTGAACAAGCTTTACGTGACGAACAGCTTATTGCACTAGGAACTATGGCTGCTGGTGCAGCACATGAGCTTGGAACACCATTAGCAACCATGGCCGTTGTAAGTAGGGAAATACAGAATGATCATGCTGACAATCAAGACCTTCAAAAGAACATGGGAATTTTACGAGATCAGATTACTCAATGTAAGCATACGCTGACTCAACTACTTGCCGATGCAGGACAAACCCGTACCGAAGATGCCAGTGGACAAACAGTTGATTGTTTTCTACAAGAAATATTAGATAAATGGAAACTGATGCGGCCTACGGTCAAATATACTTATTCCTGCAATGGCACGTATCCGGCTCCTAAAATAATAAATACACAATCACTGGGTCAGTCAATTTTAAATCTACTAAATAATGCAGCAGATGCTTCGATAGAAAATATTGAAATCAGCAGTGATTGGAACAAAAAAGAACTGTATCTAGAAATTCTTGATTTTGGTAAAGGTCTCAGTGAGGAAACTGTTCAACGAGCAGGGCAAGCTTTCTATACCAGCAAGAAAGGACACGGCTTTGGAATTGGATTGTTTTTGGCAAATGCGAACATTGAACGATATGGTGGAAGCGTCCGCTTAACTAACCGTGAAGAAGGCGGCGCCTGCACCCAGGTTATATTACCTCTAATAGGATCTGAAATATGACTACACCTACAACAATAGATGCAGATATTGATCGTCCAAGCTTATTGCTTGTTGATGATGATGAAGTCTTTTGCGGTGTGCTAGCAAATGCGATGACGAAACGTGGATTTGAGGTTACTTGTGCGCATTCAGTCTCTCACGCATTGGACTGCACCAAAAATTTTGCCCCTGAATATGCAATTATTGACCTGCGATTACCTGGTTCTTCCGGTTTGGTTTTAGTTGAAAAATTACGAGAGGTAGATGCTGGTACTCGTATCGTCATGCTAACAGGCTATGCAAGTATCACTACAGCTGTAGAAGCAATTAAACTTGGTGCAATACATTATCTTGCAAAGCCTGTTGATGCCGATGAAATTATGATGGCTTTCGAGCGTACTGAAGGAGACCCTTCTGCTCAAATCAATACCCATGCTTTGTCAGTAGGACAGTTTGAATGGGAATATATTCAACGTATTTTAATCGAAAACAACGGTAACATTTCAGCAACTGCAAAAAAACTTAATATGCATCGTCGTACATTACAGCGCAAACTTAGTAAAAGCCCTCATTAAAGTTATATGGTTTTTTTTATTAATAAATTACACAAAGCGGGTGATAACTCGAATATCTTGTCCTACCATACGTAAATCCTGAATTTTAAGATTATGCTTTTCCGTAAGATCCTTTAATTCCGGTAACTCTAGCATACCCTGTGCCGCTACACCAATTAAGTGTGGGGCAAGATAAATTATCAGCTCATCGACTAGCCGTGCCTTGATAAATGCACCACTTAACTTGCTTCCTGCCTCAATTAATACCTCGTTAATCTCAAAATCTGCAAGTATTTTTATCATCTTTTCTAGAGCAATTTTCCCTTTTTCATCCGGCAATATAATTGGACGAGCGCCTGCTTTTTTTAATAAGGCTATTTTTTCTTTGTTATTACTTGTAGTAAAAATTAACTCGCCTTCACCTCTAAGAACCTGTGCAGTAACAGGAATTTCTAGTCGACTATCTATAATGACCCGTAGTGGTTGTCTAGATGTTTCAATAAAACGCACTGATAGCTGTGGGTCATCTTCAAGCACCGTACCAATTCCTGTTAAAACTGCGCAAGAACGGGCACGAATCCTGTGCCCATCATTTCGTGCCGCCTCTCCAGTGATCCACTGGCTTATGCCATTATTTAACGCCGTTTTACCATCAAGGCTTGCGGCAATTTTCATTCGTACCCAAGGACGATTGTTCATCATTCTGGAAACAAAACCAATATTAAGATTCTTGGCTTCCTCTTGCATTAATCCATCTTGTACATTTATTTTTGATTGCTTCAGAAGTGAAACTCCCTTTCCAGAAACCAGCGGGTTTGGATCCTGCATTGCAATTATTACTTTAGCTACTTTAGCTCTAACTATCGCCTCTGCACAAGGATGGGTATGCCCGTAATGACTACAAGGTTCCAGTGTAAGATACAAAGTCGCACCTTGTGCCGCTTCTCCGGCAATTTTTAGTGCATTGATCTCGGCATGTGGTTGCCCTGTATGAACATGCCACCCACTACCGACTATTTTTCTATCTCGAACAATTACACAACCCACGCGGGGATTAGGACTCGTGGTATACAAACCTTTTTCGGCAAGTTGTAGCGCCTGAGACATGTAAGCATGATCATCAGAAGAAAACATGTTTGTGTTTTATTTATTTCTTACGACGCGGTCTTTGTACTTCTTTGATTGCGTCATGAAAATCATCCACATCCTGGAAACTTCTATAAACAGAAGCGAAGCGGATATATGCTACTTTGTCCAACTTGTACAGTTCCCGCATTACCATTTCACCAATTTTACGCGATGGAATTTCTCTCACTCCTAAACTCAGAAGTTTTTGTACAATCCGGTCTATCGCCTCATCTACATTTTCAGTTGGCACAGGACGTTTGTGTAATGCACGCATGAATCCTGTAAGAAGTTTGTCGCGACTAAATTCAGAACGATCTCCCCCCTGTTTTACAACTTGTGGCAGACGCAACCCAATAGTCTCATACGTAGTAAATCGCTTATCACAGCTCAGGCAACGGCGGCGACGGCGTACTCGGTTTCCTTCTTCGCTAACACGGGAATCAATTACACTTGTGTCATCGGCATTACAAAAAGGGCATTTCATGATTAAGCGTTAAAAAATTAGGAGGAATTTATCTACTATTTAAATTTCTTAGTATGAAAAAATATCATACTGTATATTTGCTGGAAAATTAAATTTCATAAACCGGGTATTTTGCACACAAGGCTTTTGCTTCATTAGCAACTTGCAATAAAACTTCATTGTTAGTTGGTGCATCTAATACATCAGCAATGAGATTTGCAAGATGTTCTATTTCTATTTCTTTGAAGCCACGTGTAGTAACCGCAGGAGTGCCTATACGAATCCCGCTGGTAACAAATGGCTTTTGTGGATCATTTGGAATAGCATTTTTATTTACCGTAATATTTGCAAGTCCCAATGCTTCTTCTGCCTGCTTACCAGTAAGGTTTTTTGCTTGAAGATCTACTAAAAACATATGGCAATCAGTACGTCCAGAAACTATACGTAACCCGCGTTCTTTTAGTACTTTTGTCATTACACGAGCATTATCAATTACCTGTTCCTGGTAATTTCTGAATCCTTTACTGGCCGCTTCCCTAAATGCAACTGCTTTGGCAGCAATCACATGCATCATTGGCCCACCTTGGGTTTGTGGAAAAATTGCTGAGTTGAGTGCCTTTTCATGTTCGGGCTTTGCCATAATAATGCCACCCCGTGGGCCACGTAATGTTTTGTGTGTAGTACTAGTAACAAAATCAGCAATTCCAACTGGATTAGGGTAATACCCTGCAGCCACTAATCCGGCGTAATGAGCCATATCCACAAATAAATAAGCTCCGACATCATCTGCAATCTTACGAAAAGATTTCCAATTTATTACTAAAGAATAAGCAGACGCACCGGCAACAATGATTTTTGGTTTATGTTCATGCGCTAATCGCTCTAGCTCACCATAATCAAGTTCTTCAGTATCAGGATTAAGGCCATATGAAACTGAATTAAAAATTTTACCGCTAAGATTAACTGATGCTCCATGAGTCAAGTGCCCGCCATGAGCAAGTGACATACCAAGCAGCGTGTCGCCTGGCCGTAGGACAGACAAATAAACAGCTGCGTTTGCCTGTGATCCAGAATGTGGCTGAACATTGACATATTCTGCTTCAAATAACGATTTTGCCCGATCTATTGCGTATTGCTCAACCACATCAACGTGTTCACAACCACCATAATAGCGTTTTCCGGGATAACCTTCTGCATATTTATTTGTCAATACAGATCCTTGTGCCTGCATAACAGCTGGACTGGCATAATTCTCTGAAGCGATTAATTCAATGTGGTCTTCTTGTCGTTGAATTTCGCTTTTAATTGCCAACCATAAATCAGGATCGGTTTTTTGAATCGTTTGCTTCGATGAAAACATATCAGTATCACCGCTTTATAAATGTCGGAAACCAGATTTTACCATTATCGGTTGAATACCGTGGGTGGATTCAAAAATCATTATTTCTGTCAATTATTCTGTTTCTAGCAATAATGAGATAATCTTTGTAAACTGTTACAAAGAGTCGGTTTTATTCTTTTAAGTGAATTTGGTGTAGGCTTTTTTTCTTTATTTTGGAGGAATCTTCTCGTTGCAATTGTTTGACTGACTGGTTAACATCGGCACTGCATTACGTGTTTGTGAGCCAAAAATTAAACGAGCTTATATGTTGTTTGTATATTCGATTTTATCAGGTCATGCTCATCATTAACTTTGGAAAACTCGATTAATCCATATAAAAGGAATCAAAATTGTTATTTTGGTCTTATAATGGCCTGCTGTTAAATGTGTGGCTACTGCAACAACACTCACCGCTTGTAAAAAATGATCAACATGCAAACTTTGAATTGAAAGGCTAGTATATGCCACTCGATATCAATGAAATTCTCAACGAAACCAGCGGTAAAAACTTTGAGCTTTTTGAAAAGCATATAAATCCTGTTTTCGTCAAAGTACTACGTATAATCGGGTTCAACCGTTCGTGGGTACGAGGAGAAGGCCCATATTTATGGGATGAATCAGGTACGCGTTATCTAGATTTTCTGGCCAACTGGGGCGTATTTAACGTTGGCCGTAGACATCCGACTATTCGTAACGCGCTACAGCAAGTCCTAGATTCTGATTTTCCCGGATGGGTTGGTTTTGATGCTCCGCCACTTGCAGCGGTTCTTGCTCGCGAACTTACGAAACGCACACCTGGAAACCTCGATACAGTTTACTTCTGTAATTCTGGAACGGAAGCTGTAGAAGCCGCAATTAAATTTGCTCGCGCATCAACCGGTCGTCCTTGTTCAGTACATCTTACAAAAGCTTTTCATGGTTTAACCACCGGAGCCTTATCTTTGAATGGCGAAGCAAGTTTCCGCAGGGGCTTTGAGCCACTTCTTCCAGGAAATTCAGCCGTGGCACCAGGCGATCTTGAGGCTCTGGAAGCACGACTTGCAAAAGGTGATGTTGCTTCTTTTGTTTTTGAGCCAATTCAGGGAAAAGGAGTTAATATTCTTGGTAACGAATACCTCTTGTCTGTACAAAGTCTGTGTCGTAAGTACAAAACACTTATGATCTGTGATGAAATTCAGTCTGGAATGGGCCGTTCTGGCCGGTTTTTAGCTTGCCAATGGATTGAAGGTCTACACCCAGATATTATTTGTCTTTCTAAAGCTCTTTCAGGAGGATATGTCCCGTTGGGCGCGACTATCACTAGACGTGCAATTTATGACAGCGTCTATGATTCAATGGATCGCGCTATTGTTCATGCGTGTACATTTGGTATGGGAAATCTTGCAATGGCAGCAGGGCTATCTGCGCTTACTGTCTTAGATGATGAAAATCTCCTTGCTCGTGCGAATGAAACCGGCGCTCGTTTTCGACAAGGTATTGAAAAAATGATACCTCGTTTTGAGTTTTTAAAGGGTGTTCGTCAGCGAGGACTGATGATCGGTATTGAATTTGGAAAGCCTGACTCGCTTTCTCTGAAAGCGGCCTGGACTATGGTCAATAAAATTGATGAAAATCTATTTGCTCAAGCGGTCGTTATCCCGTTATTAGATGATCACCATATTCTTACGCAGGTTGCTGGTCACGCCGTACCAATCGTTAAAATATTACCCCCACTTAATATTGAAGACAGTGATGTTGACTGGTTTCTTAATGCGCTTGAAGACGTGATGATAAAGCTCCACAAATTTCCCGGGCCTGCCTGGGAAGTATTAATGAAAATTGGCAATCATGCGCTTACTGCAAAACAAAGAGAAAACCGATCTGCTGTTACTTAAAAACTTATCCAGCCTTTTTCTGATGCTATCAATTAAGGTTGCGCCTATACATCTAAATTTCGAACTCGTAAGGCATTGTTCTCGATGAATGCCCGGCGCGGCTCTACCACATCGCCCATTAAAGTAGAAAAAATATCATCGGCTGCAACGCCATCCTCTATTTGAGCTCGCAGCAACCTGCGATTTTTGGGATCCATCGTTGTTTCCCATAATTGGTTTGGGTTCATTTCGCCCAAACCTTTATAACGTTGCGTGCTAAAGTCCTTTCCTACTTCAAGTAACAACCAATCCAGTGCTTGTTTAAACTCTTTTACAAGGTGTGTTTTTTCACCTCGTTTAACATAAGCCTTTGGGCCCAGCAATCCTTCAAGGATCTTGGCGGCTTCTTTTATATGAATAAAATCTCCGCTTTGTAAAAATTCCTGGTCTAAATAGCTAACCTGCTTATTCCCATGGTACATGCGAGTTATCTTTAAGCGATAACCCTCATTTTCAGAATCATACTCTGGAACAATTTCTACTTCGCTAACCCGTGCGGCTAATTTTGCAGCTCCTTTCGTAGCGGAAGTTTCACTACTCAGGTCTATTTCAGGATGGTAAAACAATGCATGCATTACTTCACTGTCAATGAGTCTGCTCATACGATCAATTACAGCTTCTGCCAACAAATACTGATTAGCTATCTTTGTTAGAGTTTCTCCTGTAATTGGTGGTTTCTTGTCATGTGTATGTAACTCAGCATCTGCTAGCGCCTGTTTTAGCTGATATTGTTTAAGCTCTTGATCATCTTTGACATAACGTTCTTTTTTCCCCTGCTTAACCTTGTAAAGAGGTGGCTGGGCAATATAGATATAACCACGCTCGATCAATTCTTTCATATGCCGATAAAAAAAAGTAAGTAGCAGAGTTCGAATATGTGCCCCATCCACATCAGCATCGGTCATTATGATAATACGATGGTAGCGCAGCTTATCGGGATCATACTCATCTTTACCAATGCCGGTTCCAAGTGCAGTGATAAGTGAAATGATTTCTTGCGATGTAATCAGCTTGTCGAAACGAGCTTTTTCTACATTCAAGATTTTTCCTTTCAGCGGCATAATTGCCTGAAATTTACGGTCGCGTCCTTGTTTAGCAGACCCCCCCGCGGAATCTCCCTCAACAAGATAAAGTTCACACAATGCGGGGTCTTTTTCTTGGCAATCAGCAAGCTTACCTGGAAGCCCCATTCCATCTAACACGCCTTTACGCCGTGTTAATTCACGGGCTTTTCTGGCTGCTTCACGAGCTCTTGCAGCATCGACAATTTTGCTACAGATAGTTTTGGCATCAACCGGGCGCTCTAGTAAAAACTCTGAAAGCTTTTGAGCCACAACTTCTTCTACCGCAGGACGAACTTCAGATGACACCAGCTTTTCCTTTGTCTGAGAGGAAAACTTAGGTTCAAATAGTTTTACCGATAAAACACAAGACAAGCCTTCTCGCATGTCATCGCCTGTTGTTTCAATTTTTGATTTCTTTGCCAAATCATTCTTATCAATATAATTATTTAGCGTTCGTGTCATCGCTGCACGTAAACCAGTTAAGTGAGTTCCGCCATCCTTTTGTGGAATATTATTCGTAAAACACAATACTTGTTCGGCATAGCTATCATTCCATTGCATTGATACCTCTACCTGAATATCGTCTTTTTTCCCAGCTGCATAAAAGAGATTAGGGTGTAGCGCGGACTTTGTCCGGTTAATATATTCAACAAAACTTTTAACCCCACCAACAAAGGCAAAACTTTCCTCTTTGCTGATTCGTTGATCAACCAAGTTGATCTTAACCCCGTTGTTAAGAAATGAAAGTTCGCGTAACCGTTTCGCAAAAATATCATAATGATATTCCACGCTTCCAAATATTTCTTTGCTAGCAAGAAAGTGTACTTCTGTGCCACGTCGTTCAGTTTTTCCCACTTTAGTTAGCTTGGTGGTCGGAGCTCCCATACGAAATTCCATTTGGTATTTTTGACCATCACGTCGGACTGTAAGACGAAGCCATTCGGACAAGGCATTTACTACAGAAACTCCTACGCCATGCAAACCACCCGAGACTTTGTATGAGTTATCATCAAATTTGCCGCCCGCATGCAGCTCTGTCATGACTATTTCTGCTGCAGATCGTTTTAGCTCGTCATCTTGTTTGATACCGACGGGTATCCCCCGACCGTTATCCTGTATGCTTACCGAGTTATCTGGATGAATAATAACTGATATTTCATTACACTCTCCTGCAAGCGCTTCATCAATAGCATTGTCTAATACTTCAAAGACCATATGATGTAACCCCGTTCCGTCGCTTGTGTCGCCTATATACATGCCCGGGCGCTTACGAACGGGATCTAATCCCTTAAGGATTTTTATATTGTCTGATCCATATTCTTCTGGGGTTTTATTTTTTGGTTGTTTGGAACGAGATTTTTCGCTCATAGTGAGTTTTCTTTATTTTTAATTAGTTTTGTATCTTTCCAGGAGACTGATTATATTCGCATTGGCATTACTACGTACTTAAAATTATTGTTTTTCGGAATCGTAATCAAGGCGCTACTGTTTGCATCACCGAAGGAACATTGTATCGTTTCACATGTTAAGTTGTTCAATACATCTAATAAATAAGATATATTAAACCCGATATCTAATGCCTCCCCCTTATAATTTACTTCTAGTTCTTCTTGTGCTTCTTCTTGTTCGTTGTTGCTACAAACTATGCGCAAATTTCCCTCTGTTAAAATTAAACGAACGCCACGAAATTTTTCATTGGACAAAATAGATGCTCTTTGTAAGGTTTGTAAAAACAATATACGATTTACTTCAATTTGTTTTTCATATCCAGACGGAATTACTCGATTATAGTCTGGAAATTTTCCATCTACTAATTTTGAAACTAATACCACATTGGAAAAGGTAAACCGTATCTGATTTTTCAAAAGCTCAATAATTATTGGATCTTCATTTTCGTTCAATTGTTTGGTTAACTCAATTACAGCTTTTCGAGGAAGAATAATTTCTTTTTTTTCTTGTTTTATTTTAAGTGGTAGAAGAGCAAAGCCCAATCTATGTCCATCTGTTGCAACTGCTTTTAAATTATTTTCTTCTTTTACCAAGAGAAGTCCATTTAAATAGTACCGGATGTCTTGTTGTGCCATCGCATATTGTACGAGTAACAAAAGTTTTTTTAGCTCTCCTTGTTTTACTGTGATTTTATCTTGTACTTCTGTATTTTCCGGAAGCTTTGGAAAATCCTCTGTTGGAAGTGTTTGTAAGTTAAAGCGACTTTTTCCTCCCTTTACAATTAATCTATTTTCTTCAGCTTCTAACGTAATCTTGGTTTTGTCAGGAAGAGCTCGGAGTATATCTTGTAGTTTTTTTGCTCCAACTGTTACTGAGCTGGGTTGTTCTTTAACACTGGTGTTGTCTTTTGTTGTGGTCGTTATTTGAATTTCTAGATCTGTTCCAATACATAATATTTCTTTATTTTTTCTTTCAATTAATACATTTGAAAGAATTGGTAGAGTGTGACGGCGTTCCACAATTCCAGTAATTGTTTGTAGTGGTTTTAGTAAAGCTTCTTTATCAGTTTGTATTAGTTTCATTTATTTAAACCTTAATAATTAATAATAAGCTTTATATAAGTCCGGTATTAAAAAAAAAAGCTAATGTTATTAGTAAAATAAAAATTAATTCGTTCTGTATAGTTTATGTATTTAATGTGGACAAATTGTTGGTAGATTTAAATATTTAGGTTAATCAAGGGTTATCCCCAAATTACACAGAAGATCATCCGCGTAAAATATGAAGTAAAGTATTAAAATCACGATTTGTAGATGAATTCGAGGTTCGTAGTTCTGCTATTTTTCGATAACCATGTAAAACAGTTGTATGGTCTCTCCCACCAAAAGCTTCGCCGATATCTGGCAGACTTAATGGAGTTAGTTCTTTGGCTAAAGCCATGGCCATTTGTCGTGGTCGAGCAATTATTCTTGAGCGTTTTTTAGAATACATTTCCGCCACTTTAATTTTATAGTAATCTGCAACGGTTTTTTGGATGTTTTCAATTGAAATTTGCCTGTTTTGTACGGCTAATAAGTCTTTTAGTGCTTCTCGTGCGAGATCTAATGTTAATGGATGTCCCGTAAACCGAGAATAGGCCAATACTCGTTTAAGAGCTCCTTCGAGCTCTCGCACATTTGAGCGAATATGTTTAGCAATAAAAAAAGCAACGCTTTCGTCCAGAACAATTTTTTCCATCAGTGCTTTTTTTAATAAGATAGCAACACGCATTTCCAATTCTGGTGGTTCAACTGCAACAGTCAAACCCCACCCAAATCGAGAAATTAATCTTTCCTCTACCCCTGATATTTCCTTTGGATAAGAATCACAAGTAATAATTACTTGCTTGTGTGATTCAATTAACGCATTAAACGCATAAAAAAACTCTTCCTGTGTTCGGTTTTTTCCTCCAAAGAATTGAATATCATCTATCAAAAGTAAGTCTAGAGAATGATAGTATTTTTTAAACTCATCAAATGCTTTATGTTGATATGCGCGAACAACATCAGAAACATATTTTTCTGCATGGATATATCTAACTTTTGCTTGGTTGTTCGCTGAAAGGACAAAATTACCAATTGCTTGGATTAGATGTGTTTTACCCAGCCCAACACCGCCATAAATAAAAAGAGGGTTATATGCAGTTCCTGGCCGCTCTGCGACTTGGATAGCACCGGCACGAGCCAGCTGGTTTGCCTTTCCGTTTACAAAAGTACTGAAAGTGAAAGATGGATTCAGTCGGCTTTTGCTTTTCTCGATAGAGGAATTCCTTGTAACGGAAGATGGCTTTGATGTTGTCAAAGCTGGTGAAGCAATCACCTCTTCTTTCAGAGCAGTTGTTTCCGTAGATGCTGCTGCTTGTTCATCAAGTTTTAGTTGGAAATGGATACTTCTTGAAAAATGGCTTTTTGCTCTTTGCTCAATCTGCGGTAAAAAATTATCTTTGACCCACTGCATAACAAAACGGTTTGGGGCAACAAGAATTAACTCATTATGAGCGCTAGATAGGCTAAATTGCAGAGGTTTGATCCAGGTATTAAACTGTTGGACACTTAATTCCTTCTCAAAATGTTTAAGACAAGAAAGCCAAAAGGTATCGATTGTTGCCATGATTTTATGATGTTTTTTCAGAAACGAGGAATGTTAAAAACGTTGAATACGTTTATCTATTCTAGTCCTTTTCTGTCGACTTATCCACAGGATTAAGACGTTGTGAAAAAGAAAAAAATTGCTGACTATTTATTAAATTAGATCAAAGGGTTTTATGTGGCCAGGGTTTTAAATTAATGAAATTATGTTATGAAGATGAAAGAAGCCTAAAAATATTTTAGGCCTTTCTTATTATTTTTGTTATCTAAATAATTGGAATAAAGATAAGTTTGTTTGTGTAGATAAATACAGGAAATAAGTTGTAGGAAGTAAATATAAGTTGACATTATCCCCTGTAAAGAGTTGTAATACAGGGTTTATTTATTCGTGCACAAAGTGTACAAAGAAAATAGTATTTGAGGTCAGGCCCTTTCTCTAGGGACCAGAGGCATGAAACTAAAAGTTGAAAGAAAGGAAAACAGATGAAGCGTACTTATCAGCCATCAGTCATAAAAAGAAAACGAACCCATGGATTTAGAGTTCGCATGAAAACCAGTAATGGTGCTGCAGTTATTAAAGCCCGTCGCGCCAAAGGGCGCACTCGTTTAGGAGTATAAGAGCAAGAGCTGGTCCGAAGAATGTGTACACTTAAAGAGTTGGGTTATTTGTTTGTTACCAAAAAGTCACAGGCTGCACAATGCCAAAGAATTTTCCTCGGTCCTTCAGTTCAGATGTGCTGAAAGCAGTGAATTTCTACAGGTCTTCGCTAAACCCAACAATCTTCTTCATTCAAGATTAGGGCTGATTGTTGCCGGTAAAGTTGAGCGACTAGCAGTTAAACGTAACCAAGCAAAGCGGATATTACGAACCGCATTTAGTGAGCAACAAAAAGATTGTGTAGGACTGGATTTAGTAATTCGTTTACGACGCCCTGTTAATAGAGAAAATTTTTCTAGAATAAGGGGCGAATACAAGACGCTTCAAATTAAATTACAAAGATGTTGCGGATTATCATAGGCTTCATCAAGTTTTACCAATATTACCTGAGTCCATTTTTTGGACCCTCGTGTAGGTTTAGCCCCTCTTGCTCACATTATGCTCGAGAAGCACTTGTTAAGCATGGGTTTTGGCGGGGAACTCTGTTGAGTGTGTGGAGAATTCTACGCTGTAACCCATGGGCCAGGGGCGGACATGATCCAGTTCCTTAGTTGTTGGCGACACCCAAGAAGTTTGCAGTAAGGCATATATTTTTATTTAAAAACAAGATAATACCTAAAGATGGACATAAAAAAACTTGTTCTTGTCATGATTTTTTTCACATCAGCATTATTCCTGTGGGAAGAGTGGCAGCGGGAACAATTACCTCAATCTCCCAACAACAAAAATGAGAAACAAGCGGGACAACAGAGCACGGTACAACAGGGCGCCTCAGTACCAGGTAATGTGGCGCAAGGCATAAAAGGCGAGTCTGATACTCAACTCCAGGACGGAGCTCCGGTGCCAGGAGAAAAGCTTATCTCTGCTCAGCCAACCAAGAATTCCAATTCAGGGGAAGGCGTTACTCCCACGACTGTGACCAGCAGCTTAGAGTCAGGTGAAAAAATTCAAGTTAAAACAGATATGGTTTTTGCTGAGATTGATACAGCAGGAGGAGACATACGCCACCTTGAATTATTGCATCATCCATCTAGGGAAGACAAAAACAAACCGTTTGCATTATTAAAAAACGAGTTTCCACGGGTTAATGTCGCCCAATCAGGGCTAATAGGCGAAAGTCTTCCCACACATAAAACGCACTATACGGTAGAAACTAAAGAGTACAATTTAATTGCGGGCGAAGACAAGGTTGAGATACGACTTTCTGCTCCTGAAGTTGCTGGAATCAAGGCTACTAAAGTTTATACCTTTCATCGTGGTAGCTATATTATTGATGTTAAATTTGAAATTGACAATCAGGGGCCCAATGTAATTCAGCCTTTTTCTTATTTTCAGGTACTGCGCGATAGCGCCCCCGTAGCAACTTCGATGTTTATGGTCCCGCAATATACTGGCGCAACAGTATATACCGAGGAAGAGAAATTCCAGAAAGTTAAGTTTCCTGATTTGGACGATGGATCGGCCAGTTATCCCAAAAATGCAGATAATGGCTGGATTGCAATGCAAGAGCATTATTTTCTTACGGCCTGGCTTCCAAAAGATAAAACTTTAAGAGAATATTATGCTAAACATCTGGGGGAAAATAAATATACCGCAGGTGTAATCATACCGGCAGGCACAATACAACCAGGCGAAATTGTTAGTGTAGGGGTTCCGTTTTATGTTGGCCCACAAGAACAAAGCAAGCTATCCGAGTTAGCGCCGGGCCTTGATTTAGTAGTTGATTATGGTTGGCTTACAGTTATTGGCGCACCTTTATTCTGGCTGTTGTCATTTTTTCATTCTTGGACGGGAAACTGGGGTGTTTCAATTATTCTTCTGACAATGCTAGTTAAGCTGCTTTTCTTTCCGCTGTCCGCGGCAGGTTATCGTTCAATGGCAAAGCTAAAGGCTGTTACTCCTAAACTGCAGCGATTGCGTGAACAACACGGAAAAGATAGACAGAAAATGAACCAGGCAATGATGGAGTTTTATAAAGCCGAGAAGATTAATCCTATGGGAGGTTGTTTGCCCATACTGGTTCAAATCCCAGTGTTTATTTCATTATTTTGGGTATTACTTGCCAGCGTAGAGCTGCGTTATGCTCCGTTTGCTTTATGGATACAAGATTTATCTACACCTGATCCTTACTATGTATTACCGGTGATCATGGGTATTTCTATGTTTATTCAAACAAAGCTTAATCCAGCAGCAACTGATCCGATTCAGCAAAAGGTTATGCAGATTTTACCCATTGTGTTTTGTGTGTTTTTCTTCTTTTTCCCTGCAGGGTTGGTGTTGTATTCTTTAGTTAACAACTCACTTTCCATTGCTCAACAATGGCAAATTACACGTATGTATGCCCCTTCTACTACCACTCCAGCAGTCAAGAAAAAATGAACTGAGGAAATCGGCGCATAATTGAGCCTTAGCCCAATTTATCTCCATGAGAAACACTGACATCATTGCCGCAATTGCTACGCCACCAGGACGAGGTGGGATTGGTGTCGTACGTGTTTCCGGTAAAGATTTGCAGCAGATGGCCCAAGAAGTTCTAGGACTCATTCCAAAGATACGCCACGCTCACTTTAGTAATTTCAAGGATGAAAATGGATTGCCTATAGATCAAGGCATTGCTATTTTTTATTCCTCCCCTAATTCCTACACCGGTGAAGATGTATTAGAGCTACAGGGTCACGGCGGGCCAGCTGTAATGGATATGCTGCTATCTCGGTGCCTTTCTTTGGGCGCAAGGCTCGCTCAACCGGGAGAGTTTACATTACGTGCTTTTCTTAACAACAAGCTTGATCTTGCTCAAGCAGAAAGTGTAGCGGATATTATAAACGCCAGTACCGGCGAAGCGGTGCGCTGTGCTATACGTTCATTGCAGGGAGAATTTTCCACAGCGATTCATGCGCTGACACAAACAGTAATTGATTTGCGTATGCTCGTAGAGGCAACATTAGATTTTCCAGAAGAAGAAACCAGCTTTCTCGGGCAAGCTGATGTTTGTAACAAGCTTAAAAATATTAAATCAGAGCTTGAGCAAATAATTGCTGCTGCACGGCAAGGTAGCTTGCTTCGTGAAGGCGTTCGCGTGGTGATAGTAGGCCAACCCAACGTAGGGAAATCCAGCCTAATGAACAAGCTGGCAAAAGAAGAGATTGCCATTGTTACATCAACTCCAGGCACAACCCGAGATACCATTCGCGAGTCGATACAGATGGAAGGCGTGCCGATTCATCTCATAGACACTGCCGGATTGAGGAAGACAGATGATGAAATAGAGAAAATTGGAATTGCTCGTGCTTGGGCGGCAATAGAGAAAGGAGGGTTGGTGCTCTTGCTAACTGATAGTCGTTCAGGCCTAACTATAGAAGACCAGAGAATACTTGATAAGCTTCCATCGGGGGTGCCTTTAATACATGTAGCCAACAAAATAGATTTACTAAAAGAGACTCCCTCTGTTTCAGACAAGAAAGAAAAAGCAGAAATTTATCTTTCTGCAAAAACCGGTGTCGGCATTGATCAGCTCCGGCAAAAACTTCTCGAGATCGTCGGTTGGAAAGCAGGTCCAACATGTGAAGGCTTATTCATGGCCCGACATCGTCATTTGTGGGCGCTTTCAGAGACAAAAAAACATCTGACGAATGCTTGCAAAATAACTAAGAAGGAAATCAGGGCGGAGCTGCTCGCCGAGGAATTACGGCTCATCCAACAAACGCTGTCAACGATTACTGGCGAGTTCAGTGCAGATGATTTGCTGGGAGAAATATTTTCACGTTTTTGTATTGGCAAGTAGCTGCTTTTAACAAAACCCACAACATCAGGCTACAGTATCGGTTGCTTTTACCAAAGCTACTTTTTACGGTGAGCCCGTTTTAAGGAGTGTTTCACGTGAAACATCTTACGGCCTTCACTGTGAGTGTTTCACGTGAAACATTTCTCGTGTGTCACCATATGGTTTCTATTATGTTGGGTGCTGACATGGAGCGGACGGCGAGCCTTGCTAGGCCAATATTGGATGACGAGATCTCTTTTTCCTTGGAGCGTTTTTTGTTCTGATAGATTCATCGGGCGGCTTTAGTCAGCTGTTGGTAGTCGGCACAGATAAATGGTTACGCAGGCACCGATAGCACCTAGCAACGCAGCCGCCCACCACTGGCCAATTATCCATATTGACAGCGCCATGCTTGCCCAGAGTATAACTAATGCTCGTTGGCGTACTCGTCGAGGCAGGCCGTTGCCGGATTGATATTGGTGGATGACTGGGCCTAGGTGAGGATGGGTCATAAGCCAGCTGTGAAAGCGCGGAGATGATTTTGCGAAACAAGCGGCAGCCAGGAGGATAAACGGGGTGGTGGGCAGTAATGGCAGCACCACTCCGAGTACGCCCAGGGCGATCGAAAGGCAGCCGGTACTAATCAGTAAGATTTTGATGGTATGGCGCTTCATGGGTCTCTTTTTACAGGAGATAATAACAGAGAGATGGGGTCAGCCAAGTCTTGTCTTTACACTTTTGTCATCCTGTTGTTACTGCTGCTGATCTGGGGTGTGCGCGATAACATTTGTATCTGGTTTACCGTATAATATATTTTTTTAAAAATAGCTTCTTAAGGTATCGATTCGGATGATTGTTTCTGAAAAATTTGATGTTATCGTGGTAGGCGGCGGACATGCGGGCACTGAGGCTGCGCTAGCAGCGGCCAGAATGGGAAGAAAAACCCTGTTACTTACACATAATATTGATACTTTGGGCCAGATGTCGTGTAATCCCTCTATAGGGGGAATTGGAAAGGGCCATTTGGTTAAAGAGATAGATGCGCTTGGTGGCGCTATGGCTGCCGCCGCAGATGAGGCTGGGATCCAATTTCGTATTCTTAATGCAAGTAAGGGCGCTGCGGTTCGCGCAACTCGTGCACAAGCTGACAGAATGCTTTATCGACAGGCAATTCGTCGCCGACTTGAAAACCAGGCGAATTTAAGTTTATTTCAGCAGGCAGTAGATGATTTTACTTTAGAGGATAATCGAGTTACGGGGGTTATAACTCAGCTGGGAATTAAGTTTTTTGCTCGTACAGTGGTATTAACTGTAGGGACATTCCTTGCCGGTCTCGCACATGTTGGGCCAAGTAGTTTCCAGGCTGGGCGCGCAGGGGATCCGTCAGCAAATACTCTTGCTCTTCGTTTGCGTAAAATGAACCTCGCGGTTGGGAGATTAAAAACGGGCACGCCCCCACGTATTGATGGTCGTACCATAAATTACTCAGTTTTGGTGGAGCAGCTTGGTGACAGTCCTGCACCGGTATTTTCATTTCTAGGTAGCACTTCTCAGCATCCTTCTCAATTGTCCTGTTGGATAGCTTCTACTAATGAACGTACTCACAAGATTATTCGTAACGGATTAGATCGATCACCTTTATTTACAGGCACGATTGAGGGGGTTGGTCCGCGATATTGTCCCTCTATTGAGGATAAAGTTGTGCGGTTTTCTGAGAAATCGGCACATCAGATTTTTTTGGAGCCGGAGGGGCTCAATACTAGTGAAATATATCCCAATGGTATTTCTACTAGTTTACCATTTGATCTGCAAGTTGACCTAGTGCGCTCTATTGAGGGCCTAGAAAAAGCGCATATTACCTGCCCCGGATACGCGATTGAATATGATTATTTTGATCCACGAGGGCTTAAAAGTTCGCTTGAAACCAAAGCTATTGAAGGGTTGTTTTTTGCTGGGCAAATCAATGGTACAACAGGCTATGAAGAGGCTGCAGCACAAGGCCTGTTGGCGGGGATTAATGCCGGACGCAAATCACAGGGACAAGATGGATGGTGTCCACGGCGCGATGAGGCGTATCTCGGAGTGTTAGTAGATGACCTTATTACGCGCGGGGTGACAGAACCTTATCGAATGTTCACCAGTCGAGCAGAATATCGTTTGCAGTTGCGCGAGGATAATGCTGATTTACGTTTGACTGAAACCGGATACAAATTGGGAGTGGTCGATAGTGAGCGTTGGTTGGCATTTGAATCTAAACGTAGAGCAATTCTCAGCGAGCAGAAAAGATTAAAAACTATCTTTCTTGGCCCAAATACCGCAACAAGGAATGTACCAGAAGAAGTGTTTCGAGTGTTAGGCAAGTCTATTGAGCGAGAGTTTTCACTGTATGAGTTGTTGCGTCGACCTGATGTGACTTATAAGAAGTTGATGTCGTTATCGGGAGTGGAAAAGGTTGCTATTGATGCCAGGGTTTCGGATCAAGTTGAAATCCAGGCGAAATACTCTGGCTATATTGAAAGGCAAAAAATGGAAGTAGAGCGCAATGCATATTATGAAAAAATGTGTTTGCCCCAAGGATTGGACTATCGATCGGTACGAGGCCTTTCTACCGAAGTAAAACAAAAGCTGAATCAACATAAACCTGAAACTGTAGGTCAGGCAGCACGGATTTCCGGTATTACACCAGCGGCGATTTCGTTATTACTGGTACACTTGAAGCGTGGCTTTGTAGAGCAGAAAGAAAAAAACAGAAAAGAGCGTGAACCTAGAATTACAGCTGGCTGAAGGAATTGCCACATTAGGAATTGCCCTTCCTGAAGAATCTGTGGTTTGTTTGCTGCAGTATCTGGACCTGATTGAGAAGTGGGGCAAAGTATATAACTTGACAGCGGTACGTGAGCCGGAAGCTATGTTAAATCGGCATCTATTTGATAGTTTAGCTGTTTTACCACATATTGTAGGGCCCCGTGTTGCAGATGTGGGTAGTGGAGCAGGTTTGCCTGGAATTCCTTTGGCCTTGGCTCGGCCTGATTGGCGCGTGGTTCTCTTTGAGAGTAATCAAAAGAAAACTATATTTTTACAGCAAGTCTGCATTGAGCTAGGCCTAAAAAATGTTGAGGTGGTTGCAGAACGAGTTGAAAATTTTAGTCCTAAAGAAAAATTTAACACGGTTATTTCTCGGGCTTTCTCAAGTCTTGAGGTTTATGTCCGACTGGCGGGGCATCTGTGTAAAGAAGCCAGTAAAGGGGGGACAATAGTAGCAATGAAGGGCGCAAGCTTTCAAGAAGAAACAGCACAAATTCCGGAACAATTTATTATAGATAAAGTATTTCAGGTCGTGGTTCCGGGTCTTAACGCAAAACGACATCTTGTGCTCATAAAGCACAAGTAATTTATTGACACATAATGCACAGATTATAGTATTGCAATAGTAATTTTGGAGAGGGTTCAGTGGCGAAAATTTTGGCAATAACAAACCAGAAAGGTGGCGTAGGAAAAACTACAACGAGCGTAAATTTAGCAGCAAGTTTGGTGGCCGCTAAGCGCAAGGTGTTGCTGATTGACCTTGATCCTCAGGGTAATGCCACTATGGGGAGTGGTGTAGACAAAAGAACGCTACAGAGGACGGTGTATCATGCTTTAGTGAACAATCAACATCTAGCGGATACTCGTATAACCTCAACCAGCGGCAAGTATGATCTGATTCCTGCTAATCGTGACTTGGCTGGTGCTGAAATTGAAATGGTGGGGCTGCCACGGCGTGAAATGCGATTGAGAGATTCGCTGGAAAAAGTTAAAAATGAATATGATTTTATCCTTCTGGATTGCCCGCCAGCGCTTAACTTACTTACGCTCAATGGTTTGTGTGCAGCAAATGCCGTGATGATTCCAATGCAATGTGAGTATTACGCGCTAGAGGGGTTAAGCGATCTGGTTAACACAATAAAAAGAGTGCGCGCTAACCTAAATCCGGTTCTTGAGATTGAGGGTTTGTTGCGGACAATGTTTGACCCAAGAAGCACTTTGACGCGACAGGTGTCGGAACAGCTGAGAGATCATTTTGGTGCCAAAGTTTACCGTACGGTAATTCCACGTAATGTACGGCTGGCAGAAGCGCCAAGCTTTGGAAAACCGGGTTTGTATCATGACAGACTATCTAAAGGTTCGCAGGCATATCTTGCGCTGGCAGGAGAAATTCTAAATAGATATTCTACCAATAGTAGTGCCGATTTAAGAATACGTTTGAAGGCAGGTTAATTCATGATTACGGCGCATAAAAAAGAAACGAGACAAAAAATGACAAAACTAAAGGGCCTAGGAAGGGGTCTGGACGCGTTGTTGGATGGGAATGATAATTCCAACAATGCAGCTGGAGAGGTGTTACAAAACCTAAAAATATCTTTTTTACAACCTGGAAAGTACCAGCCGCGTACCAGCATGGATAATGCTTCATTAGCAGAGCTTGCTGATTCTATTAAGACGCGCGGAGTTATGCAGCCCATTTTGGTTCGGCAGATTTCAGGTGGGCGTTACGAAATTATTGCGGGTGAGCGGCGTTGGCGTGCAGCACAAATGGCAGGACTCCAGGAAGTTCCAGCATTGATTCGCGAGGTGGCAGATGAAGCCGCGCTGGCAATGTCGCTAATTGAAAATATTCAGCGAGAAAATTTAAACCCATTAGAAGAAGCTCTGGGGATACAGCGGCTTATTAAGGAATTTGGCATGACTCATCAAGCTGCGGGCCGTGCCTTAGGCAGTTCACGTAGTTCTATCTCAAATTTGTTACGTTTACTAAGTTTGCCTGCGTCGGCCCAAAAGTTGATGATGCAAGGAAGGCTTGATATGGGTCATGGGCGCGCTTTACTCGCCCTTCCTGCTGCGAGGCAAATTGAGGCAGCAAATTTGGTAGCACGCAAGCAGCTTACTGTGCGTGAAACAGAATTATTGGTGAGTCGAATGACCGATTTATCATCTACCAAAAAACACCCAAAACACGATCGCGACCTGCTACGTTTGCAGGAAGAAGTTTCGGCTAGAGTCGGCGCACAAGTCACCATCAAGCCTGGTAAAAAAAATTCAGGAAATGTGATTATTCATTACAGTAATTTAGAGCAATTAGACGAGATTTTAACCAGGCTACGAAAATAGCCATATACTATTTTTATCTGTAATTTTATGTACGGTTTCGCCATAGTAACATTGCAAACAAAAAAGCAAAAAGCCCTCTATTTTGTGGGTAATGATTAAAAGAACACAACATCTGCTTTTTGTTATACAGAGATTTTAGCGCTCATTTTTTTTTAAAAGAAACATTTAAAGATTGAGCGCTCCTGCAATAGTTTGGTTTTAGAATACTCGCTTAACAAATTGCTTGACTTGAGGCACTTTTGTCGGCTAATCTGAGGGGGTTGATAGTCGGCTAATCTGGGTATCGAGAGCTATTGGCCGTCACAAAGGTTTTGAAAGTCGTAGTACATATTTGAAATGGTATAGGAGGATTTAACATGGCAACAACATACGGAACGACTGGAACAGCAGCCACAGCGTCTTCGGGCTCCTGGGATCAGTCACAGTGGTATGACTCAAAGTACTATAAATTTGGCATGGCACTCATGCTGGCAGTGGCAA
>Ga0265303_10000509_pt1 | contig 22012 bp, 20 predicted proteins | sample Helome_2_FD_192494 | JGI IMG/M metagenome (GOLD analysis project Ga0265303, IMG submission 192494) | Marine sediment microbial communities from subtidal zone of North Sea - Hel_20160317 (Illumina Assembly) | ecosystem: Environmental > Aquatic > Marine > Subtidal zone > Sediment ... | reverse complement strand
GTCGGCCGCGCCGCGCGAGGCGGCATCGGCGAGCGAGAACTTGGCCCCGTCAAAGCGAATTCTACCCGACTCGTAGTCGAACTGTGCCGAATCGCTGACGACCTTGGTACGGGAATCTTCGAAACGCACATTGCCGTCCAGGTACATTGCGCGCTGCCGGGTATCGAATCGTGCGGTATCCGCGCCTGCGAGCTTGTCTGATTGTCGCAGCAATACCCCGTCACTCATTGTTGCCGAACTGGCATCGCCGAGCTGGGCTTCGAGGCGGCCGGCTTCGAGCACCAGCGTCCTGGGATCGTCGAGCGGGATTTCGGCCATGGACGGTTGCAATTCGATGGGTTCGCCGACCGTCGTTTCGCAAGCAAGGGGATCCGCTGCATTTACGGGCGCGACAACCAGCAGGCCGCAGGCAAAAATCAGGTATTTCGCAGTCAAGTCGCTCGTCGGATCAGGTTGCGGCCGAAGCAAGGAAGGCCGGGGTGTCATAAAGACCAGTATTTGTTACCTTCGCATAGTTTTTGAGGTGCTTCAACGCGTTACGGAGATCACACATCAGTTTCCCCGATGCCCCGGCCGACGACCGGTTGGCCGCGCTAAAAGAGTGGATTGCGTCCATAGAGGCGGTCGCGGGTCGCGAACCGGTACCGGCGTCCGAGGACGCCAGTTTTCGCCGATATTTCCGGCTGGCGAACGAGCAACAGAGTCTAATCGCGATGGACGCGCCGCCGCCACAGGAGGACTGCCTGCCGTTTGTGCGCATTGCGGGCTACCTCGAAGCAATGAACCTGAATGCGCCGCGAGTCATCGAGGCGAATCTCGATGACGGTTTCCTGCTACTGAGTGATCTTGGGACGCGCCAGTACCTCGAGGAACTAAGGCGTGATCCCAAGTGCGCAACTTCCCTGTATGACGACGCGATTGCCTCATTGCTCCTGATGCAGCGCCGCGGCATTGCGTACCAGTCGGCGTTGCCTGCTTATGACGAGAAGCTGTTGCGTTTCGAGTTGTCACTGTTTCACGACTGGTTGTGCGGCAAACACCTGGGGCTGACGCTTTCTGCCCGGGACGAGAAAGCATGGCAAGCCTGTTGCGATGTGCTCGTGGAGAATGCGCTCAGCCAGGAGCAGGTGTTCGTACACCGCGATTATCATTCCCGAAACCTCATGCTTACTACGGAGAACAACCCCGGCATTCTCGATTTCCAGGATGCCGTGGAGGGGCCGCTGACTTACGACCTCGTCTCACTATTAAGGGACTGTTACGTACGCTGGCCGGACGACACGGTCCGGCAATGGGCACTTCAGTTCTACAATGAACTCGATTCGTCACTCCGCGAACGACTGAGCGAATCGCAGTTTCGGCGCAATTTCGATCTCATGGGCGTGCAGCGACACCTCAAGGCAGCCGGCATCTTTTGCAGACTCAATCATCGTGACGGCAAGGCCGGATTCCTGGGCGACATCCCGAGGACGCTGTCCTATATCGTCGATCTTGGCGATGACTACGAGGATCTCGACTTCCTGGTCGGGTTAATAGAGGGGCAGGTGTTGCGAGGGTTCGGGGGCGAAGCATGAGAGCCATGATCCTCGCGGCCGGGCGCGGAGAAAGGCTTCGGCCTCTGACCGACAGACTGCCAAAGTCGCTCATCGAAGTTCAAGGGCAGAGCCTGCTCGAACGTCACCTGCAGCGCCTTCATTCCTCCGGAATCGAGAAGGCCGTCATTAACCTGGGCTGGCTCGGCGAGCAGGTTGCAGAGCGAATTGGCTCAGGCGCACGCTACGGGCTCGATGTTAGCTACAGCCCGGAGGGCGACAACATCCTCGAGACGGGCGGCGGCATTCACAAGGCGTTGCCGATGCTCGGCCGTGCTCCTTTCCTGGTAATCAATGCCGACATCTTCACGGACATGCCCGTGCCGCGGATCGAGTTGCCGGACGATGCAGTCGGTCACCTCGTGCTCGTGCCAACCCCTGGGTACCGCGAGCACGGTGACTTCAGTTTGCAGGAAGGACGTGTCGGGAATCAGCGTGATCTGACGTTCAGCGGCGTCGCGATTTACAGGCCCGAGTTCTTCGACGGCTGCGAGTCGGGGCGCTTCTCGATCGTGCCGATGCTGCGCGAGGTGGCCGACGCCGGGCGGCTCACGGGCAGTGTCTATGAAGGGGTCTGGGCCGACATCGGCACGCCGGAGCGGCTCGCGGCGCTAGAGAATGAGGTGCACGCGCCCTGACGCCCACGCGGGCGCAAACAGTCAGGTGTGTGCCGAATACAGATCGGTGGACAGGTACTTCAGGCCCGAGTCACAAAGTAACGTAACAACGGTTTTGCCGGGACCGAGGCGTTCGGCCACGCGCAGGGCGGCTGCTACGTTGGCGCCCGAAGAGGTTCCGGCGAACAACGCCTCTTCGCTGGCGAGTCGACGGGCCATGGCCTTTGCTTCGTCGGTCGAGACCAACAGGATTTCGTCGGCGATCTCGTCGTGCCAGAGTGGCGGCACAAAACCCGGTCCGACACCTTCGATCTTGTGCGCGCCCGTGGTGCCGCCGCTCAGAACCGCCGACTCGGCCGGTTCAACCGCGACGATCTCGACATCGGGATTCTGCTGCCGAAGAATTCCGGCAACTCCCAGAATGCACTGGGCGGTGCCGACCGACTGGACGAAGGCGTCCACTTTGCCCCGCAATTGTATCCAGATTTCGTCAGCGAGCGGCACGTAGCCGGCCGCGGCGTCAGGATTGTTGAACTGATCGGCAAAGAACGCATTGGGCGACGAACTCAATTCCTCTGCCCTGGCGATCATGCGCCGGATCAGCTCACTTGTCGTTCGACCACCTTCGCTTTCGATCTCTATGACCGTCGCGCCGAGTGCGCGCATGTGATCGCGCTTTTCCTGGCTGAATGCATCCGATGTTACGATCGTGATCGGGTAACCGCGGGCAGCGCACACAAATGACAGCGAAGTCCCGGTGCTTCCTCCCGTGTACTCGACCACGGTTCCGTCAGGATCCAGCCGACCCGCGTCGGCTGCCCGGTCGATCACCGAAATCGCCATCCGGTCCTTCATGCTTCCCGTCGGGTTCTGGCCTTCGACCTTGACGAATACGCGAGCGCAATCCCGGGGAACAACGCGTTTCAGTTCCACGATTGGCGTCTTGCCGATAGAGTCGAGGACATCTGTGCGTTCTGCCATTTAGTTCATCCCAATGTCGCGGACCCGTTGCTCTTCACTCAGCAGACAGTCCCAGGTGCCTCAGGAAATGCGGCAACAAGCTTTCGGACGTCTCTTCAAGCTTTAACTCGATGCCGAGTCGATGCAGGTCCGTCATCTCGAGCTCGGCGTAACCGCAGGGGTTGATTCTCGTAAAAGGCTCGAGGTCTGCGTCAACGTTGAGCGCCATGCCATGAAAACTCGCGCCGCGCCGAATTCTCAGGCCCACGCTCGCCAGCTTGTCGCCGTCAACGTAAACGCCCGGCGCGTCGGCGTGCGCGACCGCCACGACATCGTATTCCGCCGCCAGGTCGACGACGCTCTGCTCAAGCGCCGTGACGAGCTTGCGTACCCCGATGTTGGCGCGCCGGATGTCGATCAGCGGGTAGACCATTAGCTGACCGGGCCCGTGATAGGTCACTTGTCCGCCGCGGTCGATTTGCACGACCGGGATATCGCCAGGTGCGAGCAAGTGCTCGTTGCTTGCGTTCAGCCCCATCGTGAAGACGGGCGGATGCTCGCAGAACCAGATCTCGTCCGGCGTCGACTCGTCGCGCTCATCCGTGAACTCTTGCATGGCGTGCCATAGCGGCACGTACTCCTGACGACCGAGATAGCGCGTTTTCATAGGGCCATCAATACGTCGTCGTGCGCCGATACGTCCCGGTAAATGTCGTCCAGCTGTTGCTGGCTCGTTGCCGTTATCGTGACCGTAACCGAAACGAAGCGCCCGTTGCGGCTGATCGACGACTGTACGCGTTCGTCGCCGACGTCGCCAACGTGGTTCTCTACGAGCGCGCGTGCCGTCGAACGAAACTCGGGCGTGTCCCGTCCCATCATCTTGATCGGGAATTCACAGGGAAACTGGAGCGCCGATTCTTCAGACATGATTACTCGAACCAGAGACTCACGCTGTCGCGCGTGCGTTGCCAGATTGATCCCGTCGGATTGTCATCGAGCGCACGCAAGGGCGCAGCGAGCACCTCTTCCTCGCCGAGCTTGATTCTCAGTTCGGCGATCGGCTGCCCCGCGGCCACCGGGGCCTCGACGATTGCCGGGATATCGAGCGTGGACTCGAGCTGGTCGTAAGCGCCGCGGCGCACCGTGATGTACAGGTCTTCGAGTACGCCGAGTCGGGAATTCTCATTGGCCGATTTCCAGACACGCGCTGTCGTCACTTCCTCGCCGGCCTTGTAAAGGAGACGGGTCTCGAAGAAGCGAAAACCATAGTTGAGCAACGCCTGGCTGCCGTCCGTGCGCGCCTTGGTGCTGGACGTACCCATCACAACCGAGATGATGCGCATGTTGTTACGTTCGGCCGATGAGACGAGGCAGTAGCCCGCATCATCGGTGTGACCCGTCTTCAGGCCGTCGACCGATGCATCGCGCCACAGCAACGAGTTGCGATTGCTCTGCTTGATGTCGTTGTACGTAAATTCTTTGACGGCGTGCCACGCGTAATAATCGGGAAACTCCCTGATCATTGCTCGCGTCAGTGTCGCGAGGTCACGGGCAGTTGTCGTGTGGCCATTCGCCGGCAGGCCCGTCGCGTTCAGGAAATGACTCGAGTGCATACCGAGCTTCGCGGCGTATTGGTTCATGAGCTCGGCGAAAACGCTCTCGGTGCCCGCGATGTGCTCGGCGAGCGCGACGCTGGCATCGTTGCCCGACTGCACGATCATGCCGAGCAGCAGGTCCTGGATCGATACGCGCGTACCGACTTCGACGAACATCCGTGAGCCCTCGGTGCGCCAGGCCTTCTCGCTAATCGTAACTTCGTCCTCGAGCTGGATCTGCCCCTGTTGCAGGGCATGAAACACGACGTACGTCGACATGATCTTGGTCAGGCTGGCGGGTGCGAGCGGGGTGTCGGGTTCGAGCGATGCGAGTTCGTGGCCGGTTTCGTTGTCGATGACGAGATAGCTCTTTGCGCCGATGATCGGCGGAGCGGGTGCCGGCATGACCTGTGCGATGCAGACCGAAACAGTCAGGACCAGCGTGGCGAGCGAAAATAGGAATCGTTGCAACATGGGGCCTCTTGGGGGCGGTAAATCGTGTGGCGGCGTATTGTACGCCGCAAATCGATGCTAATCAGCTATCAGGTAAGGGTCCATGATGCCGATATTCTCGAGCTCCTCGACGAGCACGTCGTACTGGATGACATTCGCCACGGGACCGATACGGACCCGGTGTAGCGCGGGCTCGGTGGAACGGTCCTCCTGGATGAAGCCGTTGGCGATTCCGGACGCTGACAACAGCGCCAGGCGACGCTCCGCGTTGCTGCGATCGCCGAAGGCCCCAACCTGGACGAAAATACGGTGTTCCCGGGTCGTCGTCTGCGGAGGCGGCACGGTTTCGGCCCGTTTCACCTGTCGTGTCGGGCGATCACCCGCGGGCTCGTCGAAATTGACTGCGGTCACTTCAACGAGACCTGTGCCGTCTCGAATCATGTCCAGCTTCAGCGCCGCGACGTAAGACAGGTCGATAATGCGATTGTGTACGAATGGTCCGCGGTCGTTTACGCGCACCACGATGCTTCGGTCATTCTGGAGGTTGCGAACGCGGACGTAGGTCGGCAGCGGCAGAGTTTTGTGCGCCGCCGTCATTTCGTACATGTCGTAGACCTCGCGATTCGAGGTCAGGTTGCCGTGAAATTTCTTGCCGTACCACGATGCGACGCCTCGTTCGCGGTATCCGCTGCTCGAGGGCATGACCGTGTAGCGCTCGCCGAAGACTTCGTAAACCGGGCCGTTTCCGTACTTGCTGCGTGCCTCCCTCCGAGGGACCGGGTCGGGAGGCAAGTCCGGAATTCTCGAGCTGCCCGGCGCGCCATCGCCCCTGATGCTGCTACTGCCGCAGGCCGCCAGCAGCAGCGCCAGTGCGGCAGCTAACGGTCGCTCAATCCGCATCGTTCGCCACCCGTAGCGCGATCTCCTGCCCGAGCTGGTGCGCGGCGAGCGCATACATGACGCTGCGGTTGTACCTCGTAATAACGAAGAAATTGTGGAATCCGACCCAGTGTTCGATACCGTCGTCGCCTTCGTAGGTAAGCAGCTGGGCCTTGCTGTCTGAACTCAGCTCCGTCGCGAACAGCACGCCTTTACTACTTAATGACTCCACGGTCCCCGATGCCTTCAGCGTGTTCTTCGGCTCCGGTACGGGACCGTTCCAGCTGCTCCCGAGTGTCGCCTGGGCCGTCACTTGATCGTCCTCGCGCCAGCCGTGCGCCACGAAATAATTGGCGACGCTGCCTGCGACATCGGCCCAGTTGTCCCAGATATCACGTTTACCGTCGCCCGTTGCGTCTACGGCGTAGGCGCGAAAACTCGACGGCATGAACTGCGGTCGTCCCATGGCGCCGGCATACGATCCCGTCGGCAACGTGGCGTCGATTTCCTCCTCGCGTGTCAGTACGAGAAACGCGATCAGCTCCTTGCGAAAAAACTTGGAGCGAGGCGGATAGTCGAACGCCAGCGTCGACAGCGCATCGATGACGCGATCCTTGCCTGTGATGCGGCCGTAGTAGGTTTCGACGCCAATGATGCCGACAATCATCTCGACAGAAACGCCGGCCTCCTTGCTGATGCGTTCGAGCATCTCGCGATGGTCGCGCCAGAATGTGGCGCCCGCACCGATGCGCTCCCTGGTAATGAAGATCTTGCGGTACTCACTCCAGGTCAGCGTGCGCTCTGCCGGCGTCGAGATCTTCCTGATGATCGACGCCTTGATCTGCGCCTGGCTCAGTATGTTGCGCAGTGCCTCCCGGTCGAATGCGTGCATCTCGACCATTTCGTCAATGAACGCGGCGACATCGGGCCGGTCGACGTCGACATACACGACATCGTCGACGGCCTGTGCACATGACACAGAGACAAGGAATACAGCGGCGACGACGAGTAATCGTTTCTTCATCAGTGAGGCAGGAGTTTCCGGTGGGAGTGGATCGACATCAGAATACCGAAACCGGCCATCAGCGTCACCATCGATGTGCCGCCGAAACTTACGAGTGGCAAAGGCACGCCGACGACAGGGACCAGTCCGGTCACCATGGCCGTGTTGACGAATACGTAGACGAGAAACGTCAGGCTGATTGAGCCTGCTAGCAGTCGCGAGTAGGTGTCGCGCGCCTGTACGGCGATGAACAGGCCCCGGCCGATGACGAACATGTATAGCGCGAGCAGCACGAGCACACCGAGAAGGCCGAATTCTTCGCCAAGCACAGCGAAAATGAAATCGGTGTCCCGTTCCGGGAGAAATTCTAGATGCGCCTGCGAGCCGTTGGTCCAGCCCTTGCCGAACAGTCCGCCTGAGCCGATCGCAATCTTCGACTGGATGATGTTGTAGCCGGCTCCGAGTGGGTCGCTATCGGGATTCAGGAGCGTAAGGACGCGCTGCTTCTGATAGTCCTTCATCAAACTCCAGAGACCGAGCGCCCCCGGCACAGCCAGCAGACCCATTACAGAGATCAGGCGAAACGACATGCCCGCGAGCACGACGACGATAATGCCCGAAGCCGCGATCAGCAGCGCCGTGCCGAGGTCCGGCTGGCGCGCGATCAGGATCGTCGGCACGACGATCATCACGGCGATGACCAGCAGCTGCCCTAGCTTTGGCGGCATCTGCCGGTCGTGCAGGTACCAGGCCGCCATCATCGGTACGCCGAGTTTCATGGCTTCGGACGGCTGGAACCGTACGCCCAGGTCGAGCCAGCGGCGCGCGCCCTGTCCGATATCGCCCTTGGTCAGTACCAGCACGAGCAGGATGAGGCCGGCCAGGTAACCCCAGGGTGTCCAGCGACGCAGCAAGTCGGGAGGCATCTGCGCTACGACAAACATGGCAACGAAAGCGATACTCAGGCGCACGACCTGGTTCATGAGCAGGCGGTTGCTCTCGCCGACGGCGCTATAAAGAACAAACAGGCCGAATCCGCATATCAGCAGCAGGCCGCCCAGTAGTGGACCATCAATATGCAGGCGGCGCATGAGCAGCGCGAAGTCGGATAGCGGGGCCGCTTTCGGCGTCAATAATCGCGGTGTGTCACTGAGTGGCATCGTCACCGTACCCCAGGTATTCATCCATTATGGACTTCGCGATCGGTGCGGCGACGCCGCTGCCGCTGCTGCCATTTTCAACAATAACGGCGACGGCAATGCGCGGCTCGTGAAGCGGTGCGAACGAGATGAACAAAGCGTGGTCGCGTAGCCGTTCCTCGAGTTCCTCTTCGTCGTATTCCTCGTCCTGTGCAATCGATACCACTTGCGCCGTGCCGCTTTTGCCCGCCATCTCGTAGGGAGCACCCATGCCGACCGCGCGCGCCGTACCCCGCGGACCCTGCATGACGTCGTGCATGGCCTCGATGACGTTCTCCCAGTAGAACTCGTTCGATATCTCAACGTCGGCCTGGCGTTCGGGCTGAATCATCGAGCGTTCGCCGGTCAGGGCATCCTCGACGGCCGCGACGAGATGCGGGCGGAAACGAACGCCGCGCGTGGCCAGCGCGCCGGCGGCGGTGGCCAGCTGCAGCGGTGTAGCCAGCATGTAACCCTGGCCAATGGACGCAATAACGGTTTCTCCGTGGTACCAGCGTTGATCGTCACGATTGCTGAACGACGCGCGCTTCCAGTCGCGCGACGGCACGAGCCCATTGTGTTCGCCGCCCACGTCGATGCCCGTCTGGCTGCCCAGGCCAAAGCGATTCAGGTAGTCGTGCATGTTGTCGATGCCGATCTCGCCACTGATCTCGTAAAAATATACGTCGCAGGATTGGGAGATCGCATCGTGCAGGTCAACGGGACCGTGTCCCTCGGGTTTCCAGTCGCGATATCGGTGCGTCGTGTTGGGCAGCATGAAGTAACCGATACACACGGTCTTGCGTGTGAGGTTCGTTGCCCCGGTTTCCAGCGCCGCGAGCGACAGCATGGGTTTGATCGTCGAACCCGGCGGGTAGGCACCGCGCAGGGCGCGGTTGAACAAGGGCCGGTCCGGGTTGTCCTGTAATTCGGCATATTGCGACGTCGTCATACCCACCGCGAACAGGTTGGGATCGAATGAAGGCGCACTGACAAGCGCCAGGATCTCGCCCGTCCACGGGTCGAGCGCGACCACGGCACCGCGGCGGCCTTCCAGTGCCCGCGTCGCAATGCGCTGCAGATCGAGGTCGAGACTCAGGTAGACGTTTGCACCAGGCCCGGGACTCTGGTCGACGGGCAACGTGTCCAGCAGTTCACTGGAATCGCTGGGTACCTGGCGGCCGCGCGCGTTGGTAATCAGATGCCGATAGCCGGCGTTGCCGTGCAGTACGGACTCAAAACTGCTTTCAACGCCTGTCTTGCCCGTGTGCGACGTGCCGGCGTAGCGCGCCGCATCAAGGCGCTGCAGGTCGCTGGAACTCAATGCACCGACGTATCCAATGGCATGCGCGACAGCTTCGCCGTCCGGATAGTGGCGGACCAGCCGCGGCTTGAAATCGACGCCGGGAAATCTGGGCCGTTGTATGGCGAAGTTGGCGATTTCCTCTTCTGTAAGCCGGAACTTGAGCGTCACAGGTTTGAAGCGCGGACCGCTGCGGCTGAGTTCCTTGTAGACCTCAATCTCGCCGGCATCAATCAGGTCGAGTTCGGCCAGTCGATTCAGCGTGTCGTCGATATCGTTTACCTGCTCGGGGATAAGCTCGAGCTGGTAGGCCGGTTCGTTCTGTGCGATGACGCGACCCTTGCGGTCGAAGATCAGGCCACGAATCGGCGGTACGGCTTCGATACGGACACGGTTACCTTGAGATTTCTCCGCAAACAACTCGTGATCGAATACTTGCAGCTGCACGAGACGGGCGATGACAACGCCGAGCAGCAAGACGGATATTACGGCCGAGATTATGACCCGGGTGACAAACAGGCGTCGCTCGGAATGGTGGTCCTTGATCGGGGATAACAGCCGCATGTCAGGCTCCCGAACGCGTCCGGTAGCGCACGCCCGACAGGAACATGAAAAGGAACGGCCAAACAAGCGTGCCCGTGATAACGGGGCCCCAGTAATCCACTGCCTGTGCCGTGACGCCGGCGACGCCATTGATCCAGAACAGGAGGAACTGGTACAGCGCGAGGAGCGCGAACACGGTCGCCGACAACTGGGAAAGCGGGAAGACTCTCATCAACAGGTGAAATCGCACCGTGATGTACGCCACGACGCATAGCGCGAGCGCGTGCTGGCCGAGCAGCGTGCCGTAGGAGACGTCGAGAACGACGCCGATCAACCACGCAGTGCCAATGCTCCAGGTACGCGGTAGCCGCATTGCCCAGAATATGATCAGCAGTGCCAGCCAGTCCGGCCGAAACGACTCGATACTCTCGGGCAGCGGCATTATCGTCAGCATCAGGCCGACGAGCAGCGTCACGATGACGGGGAGGCGGCGAGAGGCTCTGTCCCTGCTCATTGCTCGTCTTCCTCAGGCGCCGACCAGATGAGCATGATTTCGCGAACCTGGTCGAGCGCTGCTGCAGGGGTCGCCGTGACGTCGGCAAAGGGTTGCTGCGGCATGCGCGTGACGTAATCGACGACGGCGACCGGGTAACCGGCCGGAAAAGTGCCGCCCAGGCCTGATGTGATGAGCAGGTCGCCGGCCTGTATGTCGGCATTGTTGGGCAGGAAAGGCAGGTCAAGCCGGTCGATATCGCCTGTGCCGACCGCGATCGTCCTCAGGCCGTTGCGATTGACTTCGACAGGTAGCGCATGATCCGTATCGCTGATCAACACGGCCTGCGCTGTCATGACGCCGGTTGCGATGACCTGGCCGACGACGCCGTCCGCGTCGACGATGGCCTGGCCGTCGTAAACACCGTCCTGACTGCCGATGTCGATTATGAGGTTGTGCTCGTACGGGTTGGCATCGACCGCCATTATCTCGGCGACGCGAACCTCGTCGCGCACCGTCGTACGTGCGTCCAGCAGCGCTCTGAGACGAGCGTTCTCGGCCTCGAGCGCCGTCAGGCGCTGCAGCCGCGCATTCGTGAGCAGTCGCTCCACCTTGAGGCGACCGACCTCGAGCTGCAGTTCATTACGCGACGTGGTCGACTCACCGAGCCACTCCCAGAAGCGCACAGGAGCATCGACAATGAGCTGCAGCGGGTAGACCGCAACGCCGATTGCCTTGCGAACAGTGTCGAGGTGATTCTGGCGGTGGTCGAAGTACATCAGCAGGATGCTGATGAGCATGAGAGCAATGACCCGGATTCCCAGCGCCGGGATTCGGGCCGGATTACTGTTATTTCCCCGGGATGCGACCATTTACTCCAGGCCGAATACCGCGGGCCCGTGTTCGTCGATGAGTTCGATGACCCGGCCGCCGCCTCGCGCGACACAGGTAAGCGGGTCGTCGGCGATGACGACGGGTAACCCGGTCTCCTCCATGAGCAGCTTGTCGAGGTCGCGTAGCATGGCACCACCGCCCGTCAATACGATGCCGCGTTCAGCGACATCGGCGCCCAGTTCAGGCGGCGTCTGCTCGAGCGCCTCCTTGACCGCGCCCACAATGCCCTGCAGCGGTTCCTGCAGCGCTTCGAGAATCTCGTTGGAATTCAGCGTGAAGCTGCGTGGCACGCCTTCGGAAAGATTACGGCCCTTGACCGAAATCTCGAGCACTTCCTGGCCCGGGAACGCCGAGCCGATTTCGTGCTTGATGCGCTCTGCCGTCGCTTCGCCGATCAGGATGCCATAGTTCCGGCGCACGTAGTTCGTGATGGCCTCGTCGAATCGGTCACCGCCGATCCTGACCGATGCCGCGTAGACGATGCCGTTCAGGGAGATGACCGCAACCTCCGAGGTTCCACCCCCGATGTCGAGCACCATCGAGCCGCGCGCTTCATGTACGGGCATGCCAGCGCCGATAGCCGCCGCCATCGGCTCATCAATAAGGTGTACCTTTCGTGCCCCGGCGCCTTCTGCCGATTCGCGGATCGCGCGGCGCTCAACCTGCGTCGAGCCGTACGGGACGCAAATGAGCACGCGAGGGCTCGGCCGGAAGTAGCGCGACTGGTGCGCCTTCCTGATGAAGTGCTGCAGCATCTTCTCGGTGACCGTAAAGTCGGCAATTACGCCATCCTTGAGCGGCCGAATCGCCGTGATATTGCCCGGTGTGCGGCCCAGCATGTTCTTGGCTTCGGCGCCCACGGCCTCAACGATGCGGCCGCCGCGTCCCGAATCCTCTCGAATAGCCACCACCGAGGGTTCATCGAGTACGATGCCGTGCCCTCGCGAATAAATCAGGGTATTTGCCGTGCCAAGATCAATGGACAGGTCATTGGAAAAATAACCCAGGATATTCTTGAACATGTGGGGCGGGACTCGATAGCAGATTAACGGCGTAATCTAACAATGCGCACGACTTTGCACAAGGCGGCGTGTATTATTGCGTGCCCTCGGAATTAGCAGCTCAAACGCGCCGGAAACGACAGTGTCTCTTAGCAAAGATCAGGTTCAGCACATAGCCAGGCTGGCACGGCTCGAACTCAGCGATGACGAATACGCCGAGAGCGTCAAAAAGCTCTCCAAGATCGTCGATTTTGTCGATCATCTGTCCGAAGCCGACACCGAGGGTGTCGTGCCGATGGCGCACCCCCTGGACGTGGCCCAGCGACTGCGCCCCGACGCGGTTATCGAGACCGACAACCGCGATCGTTACCAGCAAAACGCCTCATCCGTTTCGGGCGGGCTGTATCTGGTCCCAAAAGTCATTGAATGATGGATATGCACGCGAAATCGATGACCGAGCTCATAGCCGGTCTGGACAGCGGTGAATTCACTTCGGTTGCACTGACCGAGGCGCTGCTCGCGCGCATTGCGGCGCACGATGACACGCTCAACGCTTTTGTGACCGTGACCGGCGAGGAGGCGCTGGCGGCGGCGGCCGCGGCGGACGCGGCGCGGGCATCAGGGCAGGGCGGCGCGCTGAACGGTCTGCCGATTGTGCACAAGGACATATTCTGCACTCAGGGCGTCAAGACCAGTTGCGGTTCGAGGATGCTTGACGAGTTTATTTCCCCGTACGACGCGACCGTGGTCGAAAGGCTGGCGAGAGCAGGCGCGGTCGTGCTGGGTAAAGCCAACATGGACGAATTTGCCATGGGTTCGTCAAACGAGACGAGCTTTTACGGGCCGGTTCGCAACCCCTGGGACCTCGAATGTACGCCCGGCGGCTCGTCCGGTGGTTCGGCAGCAGCTGTGGCAGCACGCCTGGTGCCCGCGGCAACGGGAACTGATACGGGTGGCTCGATTCGCCAGCCGGCCGCGTTGACCGGCACGGTCGGGATCAAGCCGACCTACGGTCGTGTGTCGCGTTACGGCATGATCGCGTTCGCGTCGAGCCTCGACCAGGCCGGCGTTATCGCGCGAACGGCCGAAGACGCGGCGCGCGTGCTCGGCGTCATGGCGGGTTTCGACGAACGCGACTCGACGTCCATCGATCATCCCGTGCCCGACTACGTAGGCGGCATCAACGAGTCGATAAAGGGCTTGAAAGTTGGCATTGTTCGACAGCACTTTGACGAGGGACTGGACCCCGACTGCGGTGACCGGGTCCGGGATGCGATCGCCGTCATCGAGTCGCTGGGCGCAGAGGCCATAGAGGTCGACCTGCCGAACATCGACTTCTCGGTGCCGACTTACTACGTCGTTGCACCCGCCGAGTGCTCTTCCAATCTTTCACGCTTCGACGGCGTGCGTTTCGGACATCGGGCCGAAAACGCCGAGGACCTCCTGGATATGTACTGCCGCAGTCGCGGTGAGGGCTTCGGTGACGAGGTCAAGCGCCGCATCATGACGGGTACCTATGTTCTTTCGGCGGGCTACTACGATGCGTATTACCTGAAGGCTCAGCAGGTAAGACACCTGATCGCCGACGATTTCAAGAAGGCCTTCGCCGACGTCGACGTGATTGCAGGCCCGACCGCGCCCACGCCGGCGTTCAGGATCGGTGAGAAAGTCGACGACCCGATCACGATGTACCTCAACGACATCTACACGATCGGCGCCAACCTCGCCGGCCTGCCCGGCATGTCGGTGCCTTGCGGTTTCGTCAACGGCCTGCCCGTTGGCCTGCACCTCGTCGGACACCATTTCGAGGAATCGACGCTGCTGCGTTTCGCTCACCAGTACCAGCAGGTGACCGACTGGCATACGGCCTGTCCGGAGGCTTTCCAATGAGCGCCGGCTGGGAAGTCGTCATCGGCCTGGAGGTCCACACACAGCTTGCGACCCGCTCGAAGATCTTCTCGGGAGCGTCCACGGCCTACGGCGCCGAGCCCAATACGCAGGCCTGCCTCGTGGATCTTGGCTACCCCGGAGTCCTGCCGGTCCTCAACGAAGAGGTCGTGCACATGGCGGCGATGTTCGGCCTTGCCGTCAACGCGACGGTCGCGCCGCGCTCCGTGTTCGCCCGCAAGAATTACTTCTATCCGGACCTGCCAAAGGGCTACCAGATCAGCCAGTACGAGTTGCCGATCGTCGGGCGCGGCGAACTCTTCATTACGGACGCTGAGGGCAATGAGAAACGCATCGGTATTACGCGGGCGCACCTCGAGGAGGACGCCGGCAAGTCGATCCATGAAGGGCTCGACCAGTCGTCGGGTATCGACCTGAATCGCGCCGGCACGCCGCTGCTCGAAATTGTCTCCGAGCCTGACATGCGCTCGGCGAAAGAAGCTGTCGCTTACATGCGCAAGATACATTCGATCGTGCGCTACCTCGGCATTTCGGATGGCAACATGCAGGAAGGCTCATTCCGCTGCGACGCCAATATTTCAGTACGGCCTAGCGGACAGGAAGCGCTCGGTACGCGCACCGAGCTCAAGAACCTGAACTCGTTCCGCTTCGTCGAAAAAGCCATCAACTTCGAGATCGAGCGCCAGATCGATGTTATCGAAGATGGCGGAGCCGTCGTCCAGGAGACCCGCCTGTACGATTCAGACAAGGATGAGACGCGGCCGATGCGTTCCAAGGAAGAGGCCAACGACTACCGTTACTTCCCTGACCCTGATCTGCTGCCCGTTGAGATCAGCGCCGAATACATCGAGGCCGTCCGGCTGGAATTGCCCGAATTGCCCGACGCAAAGCGCCAACGCTTCATCGAGGAATACCAGTTGAAGGCTGACGACGCGGCTATCCTTACGAACTCACGGCCGGTCGCAGATTTTTACGAGGCGACCGCGGGTGCGACCGACGCGAAACCACAGCTGGTGGCCAACTGGGTCGTGGGCGACCTGTCGGGCGCTCTGAACCGCGATGGGCTCGACATTGCCGAGAGCAAGGTGTCGGCGGAAGCGCTGGCGGGCCTGCTGACACGTATCGAGGACAACACGATATCGGGCAAGATTGCGAAACAGGTGTTCGAGGCGATGTGGGACGGCGAGGGCAGCGCGGACGAGGTCATCGACTCAAAGGGCCTCAAGCAGATCACCGACAGTTCGGCGATCGAAGCCGTCGTCGACAAGGTGATCGATGCGCATCCCGGGCAGGCCGCCGAGTACAAAGCCGGCAAGGACAAGCTGATCGGCTTCTTCGTGGGCCAGGTCATGAAGGAAACCCGCGGCCAGGCCAATCCCGGGCAGGTCAACCAGATCCTAAAACAGAAACTCAGCGACTAATATGTCCGCTGACAGCGTCATACCGTTCGGCTTCGAGTCGATCCCGGTCCGGGGCGCGTTGATTCACCTGTCGCGATCCTGGCGGCGCATGCTGCGCGACCACGATTACGACTCGCTCGTCACCGAGACGCTCGGGCACGCCGCCGCGGCCACGGGACTGATCGCGCAAAGCCTCAAGTTCGACGGCGCGATAACACTGCAAGTCCAGGGTGGCGCACGGCTGCGCATGCTCGTCATGCAGTGTACGAGCAATCTCGAGCTGCGCGGCATGGCATCGGTCGACGGCAGCCAGGTAGCCGGCGATTTTGCCGAGCTGACGGGCGACTCGCATTGCGCCGTGACGGTCGATGCCGGCGAGCGACCCTACCAGGGCATTGTCGAAATCAACGATGAGTCGCTGGCGGCCAGTCTCGAGCATTACTTTGCGCGTTCGGCGCAAGTGCCAAGCCATATAGCGCTCGTTGCCGACGAAGCCGTCGCTGGCGGCCTGCTTCTGCAGCAGGTCCCGGGGCAACCGATCGACGAGGATGACTGGAACCGACTGCACATCCTGGCGGCGACATTGACCTGCAACGATTTCGCCGGCGAGGCCGGCATGGGATTGATCGGCAGGCTGTTCGCCGAGGACGACGTGCGTGTCTATCGTGCGCGCGAAGTTGACTTCCGGTGCCGCTGCACGGCGCGCAAGACCGAAGACGTGCTCAGGATGCTCGGCGAACGCGAAGCGCGAGCAGCGCTCGAGGAGCACGGCGACATTGAGGTCATCTGCGAATACTGCGGGCGGCGCCGGCTCTACGATGCCGTCGACGTCGAGCGACTGTTTTCGGGTAATGTCTTCTCCGCCCCCGACTCGATTCAATAGGCCTGGCGACACCTGCTCATCAAAATGGGTTATACTATTCGGCCCTAAATATTAAAAAATATTTATATTTTTATATGAAGGCATCCACGGACAAGTTGCTGCGCCAGTTCAAAGCCCTCGGCGATCCCACGAAAGCCAGGATCTTTGTGCTGTGTAGCGCCGCCGAGTGCAGCGTATCGGAACTGACCGCGGTGATCAGGCAAAGCCAGCCGCGAGTCTCCCAGCACCTCAAGCAGCTTTGTGCCGCCGAGCTGCTGGAGCGATTTCGCGACGGTCACTTCGTGTACTACCGGGTACCCACCCAGGGTGGTAAGGCTGCAACTCGGCGGCGCTTGCGCGCACTGCTGCCCGATGACGAGCCGCAGTTCAAGGCCGACCTCGAAGGCCTGCGAGCGCTGCGTCTGCATGACGTAAGCGACCCGGCCGACGCATCGGACCGGATGCTACACCGCGCGCTCGTTGAGCTGACCGTGGCGACGCCGCTGGGCGACCTGCTCGATATCGGCTGCGGCCAGGGCCGCTTGCTCAAACTGCTCGCGTCGCGTGCGCAGCGTGTCGTGGGCGTCGACATCGATCCCGATGCCCGTCGGCTTGCGCGAGCCGAAGTGCTGCTTGCAGGCCTGCCGAACTGCACGTTGCGGCAGGGCGACATGAATGCCCTGCCGTTTGCCGATGAAGAATTTGACACCGTGATTCTCGACGACGTAATGGGCGATACGCGTGAACCCGTCCATGCGCTCAGGGAGGCCGTCAGGCTGACGCGACCCGGCGGTCGGATCCTGATGCTCGCCGATACCCGCGATGCGGTCGTTGAAACGCTCAAACAGGACTTTTCCGCGTTGGCGGCCGATGCTGGTTTGCGCCTTGCACCGCCGCGCGCGATTCCCGACAAAGCGCCCACGTGGCTGCTTGCCGTCGCTACCCGAATCAAACGGGAACCCGCGGCGGCCTGACAGGAATATGCCCATGGACACCCACTCATCAAACCGACCGTCTGTGTCATTCGAATTTTTCCCGCCCAACACCGAGAAGATGGAGGCCACGTTGTGGAAATCCATCGAACGGCTGGCGGATCTCGGGCCGCGTTTCGTCTCCGTGACCTACGGCGCCGATGGCTCGACGCGCGAACGGACACATGCCGCGGTCGAGCGAATTATCGCCGAAACCGAACTGACCCCGGCACCGCACCTGACCTGCATCGGCGCGAGTCGCGATGAGATCGATGACATTGCGCGCGACTACTGGGAAATGGGCGTCAGGCACCTCGTCGCGTTACGCGGTGACGCGCCCAAAGACAGCGGTCCGTATGCGCCGCAACCTGACGGATACGCGTACGCGAATGACCTCGTCGAGGGGCTCAAGAGGGTCGCCGACTTCGATATATCGGTTGCAGCGTACCCCGAGGTCCACCCCGAAGCGCGCGATGCGGCATTCGACCTCGACAACCTCAAGTGCAAGCTGGACGCTGGGGCAACACGGGCAATTACGCAGTTCTTTTTCGACGTCGAACTGTACTTGCGGTTTCGCGATCGCTGCGCCGCGGCCGGAATCGAGTCGTCGATTGTTCCCGGGATCCTGCCGATAACGCGATTCCCGCAACTGCAGCGCTTCGCCGAGATGTGTGGAGCGACGGTTCCCGAGTGGCTGACCGGGCGCTTCGAAGGCCTCGAGGATGACGTCGAGACGCGCCAACTCATCGCCGCGAGCGTTGCGATCGAGCAGGTCAGGGCACTGCAGCAGGAAGGCATCGAGGAATTTCACTTCTATACGCTGAATCGCTCGGAGCTGACCTACGCCATTTGTCATGCGCTTGGTGTGCGTCCCGGGCAGGTAGCGGCATAAGGCGGCGATCATGGAACGCAAGGACAGAATCCGGTCACTGATGGCGGCGCTCGATGAGCGCATTCTGATGCTCGACGGGGCGATGGGCACGATGATCCAGTCGGTCGGGCTCAGTGAGGACGACTACCGTGGCCAGCGCTTCGCCGATTGGCGCAGTGATCTCAAGGGCAACAACGACCTGTTGTCGATCACGCGGCCGGAAGTCATCCGGGACATACACAGGCAGTTTCTCGATGCGGGCGCGGACATCATCGAGACCAACACCTTCAATGCCAACGCGCCGTCGATGGCCGACTACGGCATGGAATCGCTGGTCGGCGAGCTCAATACGGCGGCAGCCAGGCTGGCACGCGAGTGCGCTGACGCCCAGGCGGCCAAAGACAGCAAGCCACGCTACGTCGCGGGGGTGCTCGGCCCGACGAACCGGACGGCGTCGATCTCGCCGGATGTTAACGACCCGGGATTCCGCAATATTCGTTTTGACGAGCTCGCCGATACTTATGAAGTCGCTGCGACCACGCTGATCGAGGGCGGAGTGGATTTCCTGATGGTCGAAACGATATTCGACACGCTCAATGCCAAGGCGGCAATCGTTGGTTTGAAACGCGGCTTCCGAGCATGCGGCGTTGAGCTGCCCGTGATGATCTCGGGGACGATCACCGACGCCTCGGGCCGCACGCTGTCGGGCCAGACGACGGAGGCGTTCTGGAATTCAGTGCGACACGCAAACCCGTTCATGATCGGGCTCAACTGCGCACTGGGGGCCAGTGAGTTGCGACCGTATATTGCGGAGCTCTCTCGCCTTGCTGATACGCGCGTCAGCGCACATCCGAACGCCGGCTTGCCGAACGAGTTCGGCGAGTACGATGAGACACCCGAGCAGACGGCCGCGGTGATCGGTGAGTTCGCGGCGAGCGGCCTTGTCAATCTGGTCGGCGGCTGTTGCGGCACCCGCCCCGGCCACATTCGCGAAATTGCGAAAGCCGTGTCTGGTGTCGCGCCGAGGTGCGTTCCCGAACTGCCCGTCAGGTGCCGCCTGTCCGGGCTCGAGCCGTTCAACATTGGTCCCGACGACCTGTTCGCGAACGTCGGCGAACGATGCAATGTCACGGGCTCCGCAATTTTCCGTCGCCTGATCGAAGCCGACGACTACGCGGCGGCCGTTGCCGTTGCGCGCCAGCAGGTTGAGAACGGTGCACAGATCATCGACGTCAATATGGACGAGGGCATGCTCGACTCCGAGCAGGCAATGGTGACGTTCCTGAACCTGATCGCGTCAGAGCCTGACGTTGCGCGCCTTCCCGTCATGATCGACTCTTCCAGGTGGACGGTGATCGAGGAGGGCCTCAAGTGCGTGCAGGGCAAAGCGGTCGTCAACTCGATCAGTCTCAAGGAAGGTGAGGACGCGTTTATCGAACAGGCGCGCTTGTGCCGTGACTACGGGGCGGCCGTCATCATCATGGCCTTCGACGAGCAGGGCCAGGCCGACACAATCGAGCGCAAGGTTGAGATCTGCAAGCGGTCTTACGAGGTGCTTGTCGATAAAGTCGGGTTTGACCCGGCCGACATCATCTTCGATCCGAACATCTTTGCCGTAGCGACAGGCATCGAGGCGCACGCGAGCTACGGCCTCGATTTCATCGAGGCGACGAGGCAGATAAAGGAGAGCGTGCCGCACTCACTCGTGAGCGGTGGCGTGAGCAACGTGTCGTTTTCGTTTCGCGGCAACAACGTTGTTCGCGAGGCCATTCACTCGGTATTCCTGTATCACGCGATTCGTGCCGGTATGGACATGGGGATCGTCAATGCCGGGCAGCTTGCCATTTACGAGGACCTGCCAGGTGATCTGCGCGGCGCCGTGGAAGACGTTGTGCTCAATCGCGACGAGCAGGCGACCGAGAAATTGCTGGCAGTTGCCGAGAACTACAAAGGCCAGGCCAGCGGCGCGGCGGTCAGGGCACAGGACCTGTCATGGCGGGAGCTGGGAGTAGAAAAACGGCTCGAGCACGCGCTTGTCAACGGTATTGACGAATACGTCATCGACGATACCGAAGAGGCGCGCCAGGCCACGTCGCGGCCACTCGACGTCATCGAAGGGCCGCTCATGGCTGGCATGAACGTCGTGGGTGACCTGTTCGGCGCCGGCAAGATGTTCCTGCCGCAGGTCGTTAAATCCGCTCGCGTCATGAAGAAAGCCGTCGGCCACCTCGTGCCGTTCATCGAAGAGGAGAAGGGCGGTGAACTGAGTTCGAATGGCAAGATCGTACTCGCAACCGTCAAGGGCGACGTGCACGACATCGGCAAGAACATTGTCGGCGTCGTGCTGCAGTGCAACAACTTCGAGGTCATCGATCTTGGTGTCATGGTTTCCTGTAACAGGATCCTCGAAGCTGCGAAACGTGAAGGCGCGAGCATCATCGGCCTGTCAGGGCTGATCACACCTTCGCTCGACGAGATGGTGCACGTGGCGAGCGAAATGCAGCGATTGGACTATGACTTGCCGCTGCTGATCGGCGGAGCGACCACGTCGCCGGCGCACACGGCCGTGAAAATTGAACCGCGCTACGAAGGTCCCGTGATCTACGTCAAGGACGCATCGCGCTCGGTCGGCGTTGCGCAGGCGTTGATCGAACCCGGCACTCGTGATGCGCTGATCGACAAAACGCGGCGCGACTATGCGCGAAAGCGCGAGCAGCACGCGAACCGGAAACGCCTTGCACCGCAACTGTCGATTGCCGAGGCGCGACAGCGCAAGCATGAATGCGACTGGCAGGCTTACAGCCCGCCAAGGCCGTCATTTACAGGTAATCGAGTATTCGATGATATCGACCTCGAGTTGCTGCGCGATTACATTGACTGGATGCCGTTCTTCAACGCCTGGGAGTTTCACGGCAAGTTTCCGCAGATTCTCAGTGACAATACCGTGGGTTCCGCGGCAACGTCTTTATTCGAAGATGCCAACGCGATGCTCGACAGGATCATTGCCGAGAAGTGGCTCCAGGCACGTGCGGTTGTCGGATTTTATCCTGCCAATACTCGCGATCACGATGACATCCTGGTTTATGGCGATGCGGGCCGGACCTGCGTCGAGCATCAGCTCGTGCACCTCCGGCAGCAGCGCTCAAAAGCAGAAGGGCAGACGCAGTTGTGCCTCGCCGACTTCATTGCGCCGGTGGATAGCGGGATCGAGGACTACATCGGTGGATTCGCGGTCACAGCGGGTATCGGTATCGAGGAGCACATCGAGCGTTTCGAAGCCGAACATGACGACTACAGCTCGATCGTACTCAAAGCGCTTGCCGACCGGCTTGCCGAGGCATTGGCCGAGTACATGCACGAGACGACACGTCGTGAGTTCTGGGGATACGAAGGAGACGAACGGCTCGACAATTCAGACCTGATCGCCGAGCAATACCGCGGCATCAGGCCGGCCCCGGGCTACCCGGCGTGATGCCGCGGTATTGCTCG
>Ga0265303_10000508_pt1 | contig 22025 bp, 18 predicted proteins | sample Helome_2_FD_192494 | JGI IMG/M metagenome (GOLD analysis project Ga0265303, IMG submission 192494) | Marine sediment microbial communities from subtidal zone of North Sea - Hel_20160317 (Illumina Assembly) | ecosystem: Environmental > Aquatic > Marine > Subtidal zone > Sediment ... | reverse complement strand
CAGCGATGTAGTAGAAGGTGCCGGAACCGCCGGAATCATAGACGATGACCACCACCGCGTCCTCATCACCGTCGCGGTCCAGATCGCCAAAGAGCGGCCGGCCGAAAACTGAGGCCATGATCCTGGTGGCCGAACCGGGGGCAGCCGCTGCATTGAAACGCCCGTTGATCAGAGGCACGGACCGATCTTCGATGGTATAGGTGGTATTTAAGGGATCGGGCCCCGGTGATGCGGATGGACCAATGGTATTCTTCTGACCACCGGCACACGCGCTGCCGATGACGGCCAGCAGAAAGAAAACAACAATCCGCGTTAGATATCTGGTCATGATCCTGTTGCCTTTATGCCTGGCGCAATCGCGGCGGCATGACAAATACCCGCCGCAGTCCTTCCTGAAGCACGATGGCCTCTTCCGGGCAAAAGTGCGAACACACCCCGCAGCCCAGACAGGCACTCTCATCCCGCTGGGCCACATCCTCGGAATTGAGAACGATGGCATCGGTGGGGCATCGCTCGACACAGGTGCCGCAGCCGCTGCAGGCTTCCTCATCGATCACCGAAAGGTGGTAGGTGGAATTGATCAGCGGAAGCGTCCCGCTGCGCCATAGCTCCAGGGTATCGCAGCAATCCTTGCAGCAGTTGCAGATGCTGGTCTCGATAATCAACTTACCTCCTTTTATCTCCAGAAGCGCTTTCAAAACCTCATCTAATCAAAATAAAAACAATAATTCAGCTATTTTTGTGTTTGTAGCAACAATTGACCGGCACGGTCAACAGGATATGAAACCCAGGGCAAACAGAGAATAGCCCCTGAAGGGCTGACCGGTAATATAGTGGTCAACCAGCCCTTCCAGTTCTAATTGCCGAAAGGGATTGTTCACCGCAGAGGCGCACGGAAAATTACGGAGAAAATAGAGGAATGGATTCAATTTTTATAACTACATTAAAATGGCTAAAAAAAGATCCTATCAATCCTGTAAATCCTGTCTACTAATTATTTTTAAATTAGAATCCATTCCATAGATGGTCTGTGTTACGGTTTACCTGAAGGTCGCCGCCTCGGGAAATCCGTGTCTCAGGGCGAGTTTTTCAAACATCTGCGCCATCCCCGCCCCCAGCGAAAAGACCGATCCGATATCGAGATTGTCGTCCGCCATTTTATCGAAGAAAAGATTGAGACTGGACTCCAGACCGTCCTCGGGCTTCCAGTAGCAAATCATCATCGGAATCAGAGGCAGGGGGTGCAATACCACGGAGATGTCGGATTCGAACTGCTCTTCCACCTGCCGGCCGCTGAAGATATGAACCAGATCGTCAAAAAGATCGGTGTAGGTGTCGGCCACCTTTTTCATAGGGTCTTCACACCGTTTCTGGAACAGGGGATAGCGCTCCTGGCCCTCTTTTAGCTCCCGGAAGGACGCCCAGTCGCCGGAAGCCGGCAGGCCTTTACCATAAAGGACATAGGCTAAAAACGGACCGGCGACCCAGGGATTGATATGAATGTCCGCGTAAAGCTTGCCGCGGGTATCGACGCTGAAATTTTTTCCCAGCACTTTCAACGTCAGTTTGTCGCCTGCGAAATCGGCGCCAATTCTGTTAGCAGCGGCAGCCAGGTCAATATGGGCAATCTTGTCCTGCAGCTTTTGCATACTTTCGTCTCGCTCCCGTTCGATCGCACGGCGGTTTCCGGAATCCCCCCTGAAACGCGCAATTATTTCCCGATCCAACTTCGGGCATTGGTCAAGCTGCTTGTTGCCCGTAAAAACCGCACCGGCAAATGCCAGACAGGTCTTTTCGCCGCACTCGCGGCAATTGGATTTGTCGAGCAGTCGAAAGATTTCCATAGCGTTTTTGGGATGGGGCATATGGTTTTATCCTTTTAATAATGACAAAATAAACTGTTTTTAAGTTATAAATGATGGTGTGCTTTGTCAACGTTCACCGTAGTAAGTGCAAAGCCGAATGACAGGTTTGATGCCACTGCGGAGTATTCTCAGTCGATTTTGGAAGGAAAAGGTTGAATTGCAGTCAGCATGATATTAAGTAGCAAATAACCCCCAATTGGTTTTACTTCAACTGGGACCATCCTTTTTAGTATTTGACTGGAGCCCTATCGAGCCTGGATTTGATTGCAGAATGGAGGTTTATATGAAGCGCGGCGTAAAAATTTTTCTAACCGTATTGGCAGTTTTGTTATTCTCGGCTGTAATCGCCGGCGGCTGGCTGTACAGTAAAGCCATACCTATCGGAACCGGCTATGTTGCCAAGTATCTGTGTTCAAGCACCTTCATTTCCAATCGGGATCCTGAAATTGTGTTTCCGGAAGATGTTGAACCGGTTAATATTCTGGCGAAACTCGTGGATTACAAGATAAACCGCAAGCAAAAATCCGTGACCGCCACGTCATTTGGTTTATTTGCCTTAACCGCCATCTACCGCGAGGGCTGCGGCTGTTCCCTGGTCATCGGAGCGACAGCCGATGAAATGGCCCGGCAGAAGCTGGTTCCGCCGAATTTTATAAAAAACCGCCCCCAACACCGTGCTGACCTGCCCTGGCCTGCCGGAAGTCAGGCGCCGGTAAATCCCTCTGCTTTAGGGATTGACGTGCAAAAACTTGAAAAAGCCCTGGACGCCGCCTTTGCCGAACCCGGACCGGAAAAATCGCGCAAAACCCGGGCTGTGGTAGTAATCTATGACGGTCAATTGATTGCGGAACGATACGCCGCCGGTTTTAACAAGGATATGCCGCTGCTGGCCTGGTCGATGAGCAAAAGCTTCACCAATGCCCTGGTCGGAATTCTGGTCAGACAAAACCGGCTCGATATCATGCAGCCGGCGCCGGTAGCGGAATGGCAAAATGAGGACGACGCCCGTAAAAAAATTACCATAGACCAGCTGTTGCGCATGAGCAGTGGTTTAAAATTTGGGGAGGTTTACTTACCCCTTTATGATGTGACCTACATGTTATACGGCAGTTATGATTTTGCCGCCTATGCCGCCGCCAAACCCCTTGAAACAACTCCGGGAAGTAAGTGGAACTATTCCAGCGGCACCGCCAACATCGTTGCCAGGATTGTACGCCAGACCATTGAAAAAGAATATGATCACTACTACAGTTTCATCTATAAGGAATTATTCGATAAAATCGGAATGTATAGCGCCGTCGTCGAGCCGGATTCATCCGGAACCTTTGTGGGATCATCCTATGCCCTGGCAACGCCCAGAGACTGGGCCCGATTTGGCCTGCTCTACCTGCAGAATGGAGTCTGGCAGGAAGAGCAAATTTTACCCCCGGGTTGGGTTAAGTATTCCACCACCCCCACACCCAAAGTGCCCAAGAGTGAGTATGGCGCCCATATCTGGATAAATGCCGGCTCGGCAGACAACCCGCAAGATCGAAGATGGCCCAGCGCTCCCCGGGATGCATTCGCGGCCACCGGATTTCAGGAGCAGAAGGTGATCGTTATTCCTTCCAAAAAACTCGTGCTGGTTCGATTCGGTGCCACTACAGACAGAAAAACATGGAACACCGACGAATTTATAAAAAATATTCTTGCTAGTCTGCCTTCTTGATTCAGTTCATTTAGCAAATCGGCGTAAACGTTTACATAATTAATTTGTTCTGCTATTGAGGCTCTGATATACCATACGAATCCAAAGGTTGCGCCAAAGAGGAGAATCACCATGAAGGTTGCCATTCTAGCGGGAGGTTTTGGAACACGGCTGGCGGAAGAAACCGAGATCCGGCCCAAGCCGATGGTGGAAATCGGCGGCAAGCCCATCCTGTGGCACATTATGAAAATATATGCCCACTATGGATTAAAGGATTTCGTCATCGCTCTGGGCTACAAGGGTGAGCATATCAAAAAATATATCGTCGACTATTGCTCCCTGACCAATAACCTGACGATCAATATGAAAAACGGACAGATTAAACGACACGACTGCAGCGACCTGGACTGGACCGTACAATTGATTGATACCGGGCTGAAAACCATGACCGGTGGGCGAATTAAACAGCTGGCACCCTATGTCGGTGACGATACCTTTATGCTGACCTGGGGCGATGGGGTCGCTGACATTCAACTGGACAAACTGCTGGCCTTTCACCGCTCCCACGGTAAACTGGCCACCCTGACGGCGGTGCGGCCGCCGGCAAGATACGGCCACCTGGAACTGGACGGCGACCGTATCAAAGAATTTTCTGAAAAGCCCCAGACCCGGGAAGGCTGGATCAACGGCGCCTATTTTGTGCTGGAACCGGGTGTGTTCGACTATATCGCAGACGATGCCACCCAATGGGAGAAGGAACCGCTGGAGAATCTGGCTGCCGACGGACAGCTGATGGCCTACCGGCACACTTCTTTCTGGCAGTGCATGGACACCCTCAGGGAAAAATATATCCTTGAAAACTACTGGAATTCAGGCGACGCTCCCTGGCGGATCTGGAAAGGTTGATTATGAGAGTTCTGGTTACAGGATCGCTGGGCTACATCGGCACGGTGCTGGTTCCCATGCTTCAACAAAGAGATCACGATGTCGACGGTGTGGACACCGACCTCTATCAAAAGTGCACCTTTGCCGGTCAATTGCCGGATATAAAAACCCTGCATGCCGATGTTCGTGATCTACACCCCGACGATCTGGTGGGCTATGATGCCATCATCCACCTGGCCGGGTTGTCCAACGATCCCCTGGGCGATTATCGACCGGAGCTGACGGATGAAATCAACGGCACCGCCTCCATCCGGCTGGCGGAAATGACCAGGGCAGCTGGCGTCAAACGATTTTTGTTTGCCTCGTCGTGCAGCAACTATGGTGCAGCGGGTGATGATTTTCTGACCGAAACCGCAGAATTCAATCCGGTGACACCCTATGCGGTGTCCAAAGTCAAGGTGGAAGCCGCCTTGACCAAAATGGCTGACCAAAACTTCAGCCCCACATATATGAGAGCTTCCACGGCCTACGGACTGTCGCCGCGCTTGCGCTTTGACCTGGTAACCAACAATCTAACGGCCTGGGCCTTTACCACCGGTCTGATCTATCTGAAAAGCGACGGTTCACCGTGGCGCCCGATTGTGCACGTGGAAGACATATCCAGAGCATACATCGCCGCCCTGGAAGCGCCCAGAAACTTGATTCATGATGAGGCCTTCAATGTCGGCACGACGACCGAAAACTACCAGATGCGTGAAATCGCAGACATCGTCAAAGATGTTGTGCCAGGTAGTGAAATTGAATATGCCCCTGATGCCGGACCGGATAAGCGCTGCTACCGGGTGGACTGCAATAAAATTGCCCGGGTTCTGAAAGACTTCAAACCACAGTGGACGGCGCGCCTTGGTATCGAACAACTTTACTGGGCCTACAAGAAGACCGGACTGACACTCGAAGAATTTGAAGGACCGAAATACAAAAGAATTGCACACGTTAAAATGCTGATTGATGAACAGAAATTGGACCGCAATCTTCGCTGGACCAGTCCGCAAAAGGACCTGAAAAAGGCCGGTTGATCCGATTTCAAGATTCTGGAACCAGGCAGGATGTCCAGACGGCCTCTCGAAGCCCCGCCAGGGTGAATCTGAGAGGTGCCCGATCGAATCCCGGCCCGAATGTAAACCCGTCAAAAATTGACAACCCCGAAGGAACCCAAATGTCGCTAAATGATATCAGATGTCGGTCCTGCGACGAGCAGGGGATAGAAGTGTTTCTGGATTTGGGCATCAGCCCGTTGGCCGATCGCTTCCTGTCCCGGAAACAGCTGCGGTTGCCGGAGCCGAAATATCCGTTGCAGGTCGCTTTCTGTCCCCATTGCAGTCTGGTGCAAATTCTGGAAACGGTGGCGCCTGCGGAGCTCTTCTGCGACAATTATGCTTACTTTTCCTCCTTTTCACCAACCCTGCTGGATCACTCCAGAAAAAACGTCGAAGATTTGATTCACACCCGCGCCCTGCACACAGGCAGTTTTGTGGTCGAACTGGCCAGCAATGACGGATATCTGTTAAAAAACTATGTCGATCGCGGCATCCCTTGCCTGGGCATCGATCCGGCCGAAGGGCCGGCCAGGGCAGCCGTGGCCAGCGGGGTTCCCACCCTGTGCGAATTTTTCACGGTCGAACTGGCTGAAAAGATGCGTGACAAGGGCCAGACAGCGGATATCATTCATGCCAACAATGTGCTGGCCCATGTGGCGGACACCAACGCTTTCGTCAAAGGCATCGCCCCTTTGTTAAAAGATGAAGGAACCGCTGTCATTGAATTTCCCTATGTAAAAGATCTCATTGACCATATAGAGTTCGATACGATCTATCACGAACATCTGTGCTATTTTTCGGTGACGGCGGTGGATCGGCTCTTGAGGCGTCATGGCCTTTACCTCAATGATATCATACGGTTGCCAATTCATGGAGGATCCTTAAGACTTTATGTGCAAAAACATGAAAATGTCGGGCCGGCGGTCAAAGCCTTACAGGAAACCGAAAAAACCGACAGGGTGGACACTCTTTCTTACTACCGAAATTTTGCCCGACGCGTCCAAACTCTTAAGTCTTCCTTGCTGGATTTACTGACGACTGCCAAATCCGAAGGGAAAAAAATCGCCGCCTACGGAGCAGCGGCCAAGGGGACGACCTTGATTAATTTTGTCGGTATCGGCCAAAATCTGGTTGACTTCGTGGTAGACAGAAATACGCATAAGCACAGTCTGCACATGCCCGGTCAGCATATTCCGATTTTCGGCCCGCAAAAAATTCTGGAAGAAATGCCGGATCTGGTTTTGCTGCTGGCCTGGAATTTTGCAGAGGAAATCCTGCAACAGCAAGAAGAATACCGGCGTCGGGGCGGTCGTTTTATTATACCGATTCCTGAACCGAAGATAGTATAGCTCTGTTTTGGTAGAATAATGACAGTAAATAAAAAAAATGGAATAATATATAATATTCTTATTAATTTGGTCATTTTGTGGTTTCAGGTTTCTGGTGTCAGGTGTCAGGATTGACAATATGACAACGAGACAGTAACCGGTGGAAAAATTTGGATCTATAATGTTTAGGCAAAGTAGTGCTGGCAATGGCAAATTCGGTTTCAGAATTTCGCATTCCGCACACCTGCCACTGACACCTGAAACCTGAAACCTGAAACCTTTTTACCAGGATGAACGTCTAAAGTGAAGCCCGACCATATTAAATCCCCAAATAGCCTGAAATGTCCGAGCTGCACCTCGAACGGTGTTCGCATATTCCACGAAATAAAAGACGTCCCGGTCAACAGTGTTATGAATTGCTACACCCGCGAGCAAGCCTTGTCCTTTCCCCGGGGAGATATCATCCTGGGGATCTGTGGACAGTGTGGCTTCATCTACAATACTGCATTTGACAGGGACCGTGTCAGATATTCATCCGAGTGTGAAGAATCCCAGGGATATTCGCCGACCTTTAATGCCTTTGCTGAAAAGCTGGCCCGGGACCTGGTTGACAAATACGGATTATATAAAAAGAGAATCATTGAAATCGGCTGCGGCAAGGGGCAGTTTCTAAAATTGATCTGTGCCCTCGGTCGGAATTTCGGGGTCGGTTTTGATCCGGCCTATATCCCGGGTAGAGGCGACCTTGACCATCCGGCTGATCAAATCGAGTTCGTAAAAGATTACTATTCTGAAAAATATGCCGGCTATCAGGGAGACTTCATCTGTTGTCGCATGACCCTTGAGCATATTCCCAATCCCGCCGTGATGCTCGAAACAGTGCGACGCTCCATCGGCGGGCGCCCGGATACCATTGTATTTTTTCAGGTTCCGGATGTCACGCGAATCATGCAAGATTGTGCTTTCGAGGACATTTATTATGAGCATTGCTCGTATTTCAGCCCGGATTCATTGGCGAGGCTATTTCAGCGGTCCGGATTCGATGTCGTTGATCTGCAGAGAGCATACGAAAATCAGTATGTCTGCCTGGAAGCCAAACCGGCTGACCGGCCGCGGGAAATCGACCATCCGCTGTATGAAAATGTTGCGGCCCTGAACGATCTGGCAGCCGGCTTTGAAACAATGTATCCCTCGGTTCTGGACCACTGGCAAACCAGGCTCGAGCAGTTTAGGCAACAATCCAAAAAAGTGATGATCTGGGGTAGCGGATCAAAAGGGGTCGCGTTTTTAAGTGCAATTGGAGACCCAGCGGCGATAGATTATGTTGTCGATATCCACCCTTTCCGCCAACAGACATTTATGGCAGGCACCGGTCAGCAAATTGTGCCCCCGATATTTTTAAAAGACTACCGGCCGGATATCGTCATTATTATGAATGCAATTTATCGCGAAGAGATCCGGCAGGAACTGGATCAATTGGACCTGGAGCCGACTTTGATGACTCTCGATAGCCAAGAAGCCACGGGCACCTAAAGTTGATTCTTGAGTTCGTTCGATCACCTATGTTCAGGCTGCTTATTTTACCGTTCTTCTGTATTGGAAGAATGGAATTGTGGAAAAATGGGTTGCGTTTTAACCTTGTGAGGTAATGAAAGCATGCAGTCGCCGTACGATAGTTCCCATCGGCCCCCATGTCCGGTGTGCAATTCAACCGCAACCATAGTGTTTATTCAAATTGAAGCGGTTCCGGTGTTTTGCAATGTGCTCTGGGACAGCCGGGAAAAAGCACTTAAAGCCGACAGAGGCAATATCGATCTGGTTTTCTGTCGCACCTGCGCCCACGTTTACAACGCGGCCTTTGACGCGAGCCGGATGCAATACAGCCCGCAATACGATAACGCCCTTGATTATTCGCCGACCTTTCAAAAATATATCCGCGATTTGGCCCAGAGGCTTGTAAGCACCTATGGCCTCCAGGGCAAGGATATTATCGAGATAGGCTGTGGGCAGGGGGAGTTTCTATGCCTTCTGGCCGAAATCGGGCAAAACCGCTGCCTGGGGTTTGACCCCAGTTATAATTCCCGGCAAGTGGTTACGGACACTTTTGACAGCCGGATTTCAATTATCCAGGACTACTATTCCGAGCAGTATGCGAGCCATCGGTCCGACTTTTTTGTATGCCGTCAGGTCCTGGAACACATCAGGGAACCGGCACCTTTCCTGAAAATGATACGCAGTACCTCCACCGGCAATGATGACATGGTTATTTTCGTCGAAGTGCCGAATGCGATGTTCACCCTCAGACAGCTGGGTATCTGGGATCTGATTTATGAGCACTGCGGTTATTTCACCGCTCTGTCTTTGAAACGGCTGTTTGTAGAGACCGGCTTAAATCCCATAAACATAGAAGAGACCTACGGAGGCCAGTATCTTTGCCTTGAAGCCAGGCCCTCTGCTCAGAACCCCAAGCAAGATTATCTTTCATTGGATTTATCGCTCACGGAGGTTGAGAATGATGTGCAAAACTTCGCAGATAATTATCGTCAAACTATTTCAGAGTGGCGCAATAGACTCGAAGAGATTAAACAATCTGGCGCCAGATCGGTAGTCTGGGGTGCCGGCTCCAAAGGCATTACCTTCCTGAATGTATTGCCGGGCGCCGCGGTAATCGATTGCGTTATCGACATTAATCCGCACAAGCAGGGACTATACGTTCCCGGCACCGGCCAGCAGGTAGTATCTCCGGACAGGCTACCTGAAATTCGCCCCGATGTGATCATCGTCATGAATCCTCTATACGTGGATGAGATCAACAATATGATCACCGATCTAAATCTTCCTAAAGATAAGGAGATATGTCTGATGCCCGTCGATCGTCAATAAAACGAAGCAGCATTGGCCCCCGACCGATTTGATAAAGCCGAACAATATGTCTGATTTTTGTATATAAAAAATTCCAAGCACCAAATTACAAATAGCAAACAATTTCCAATTCCCAATGACCCAATGTTTGATTTTCGAATTTGGAATTTGGAATTTATTTGGAATTTGGAATTTGAATTTTGGGATTTAATCAATTTCTATCTGGAAATGAAAGGACTGCAATATCAATCCGCGTTTTGATATTACATTATTAGGATATCACTATCTAAATCCACCCCGACGATACAACCGCCAGGACAGCACCCACATAGCCAGCAACGGATGGCGCCTTAGATGGGGCTCTACATCCACGGTGACGCCGGAATGCCGGTTTATTTTCCACAGGATATAATCTACACCTCCCTCAAATGTGGTCATGGCTTTGACAAGCCTTAAAACAGAAAGCAGTTTGCCCTGCCAGGATCTCAGCCCCCAGGTAAAACGGCTGATCCACCTCGCACTGTCTGGAATTCGGGCCCGGTATTGGATGGGATCAGTACCGGCAATAGCGGCCACCGGATAAGGAAGTGTATTCATGGATAGACGGGTGACGTCTTCGTAGTATTGCGGTGCCGCATCAAAAAGGCGGGCGCGCCTTTCCGGTCGCTCGGCTCTGAGCTCAGCCCGATATGAGAGCTCAAGCCCCCGCCCCCACAACTGTCGGGCGCTAAATTCGGTGGATATCCGCGGCAGGACCCGATGGGTAAAGGTTAACACGGACCGGGCAAAGCCCTTCAGCACAAACTTCGCCACCGCCTCGTTCCGGGCATACAAAATGGCGGTCGGTTGAGAAAAACGCCCCCAGAGATAGGAATGAAACCAGCGTTTCGAGGTCCCCTTTTGAAAATCGGCAACCGATAAGACCGCATATTTGGTTCGTACGGTCTGCCCTTCAAACTCACGTTCCAGGTAGAAAACATTGGGTGGCAACAGAGCATTTAGCAGGGCCGATACACGTCCTGAACCTGAATACGCACTTCGGTAACTGTCCACCAGCAGGTACAAATCGACCAGCCCATCAAGGTCATCGCCTGTGCGCAGGCAGGAGCCGTAAAATAAAATGCCCTGGGCGGCCTGGCCGTGGCGCGCCAGAATTTCATCAATCAGGACCTGCACTGCCGGCGAAGCTTTCCGAAACGCATTGCGCTCGATGACGCTGAGCAGCTCAGAAGATATTTCCATGACTATAACCGTAAAAAAGAGGCTGTGGCGTCGGATTGCACCACGGTTGGCTCCCGGCGATTTTCCGGAGTGTAAAGCTGTCCGTCAAGGGTAAAGCCGCTGTCAAGATTAAGCCTGATTTTGCTGGCATTTTGGCTGAAGTAACCGTTTTCCGCAATGGCGTGGTGGCTTTTTCGGCCCCGCAGGATAAAGGGCAACGTTTGCATCAGATGACGGGGCCGGGTGCGAAGTGCCGTATAATGCAAAGCAGCCCTTTCATTACCCCAGTAGGGATACAGGCCCAAAAACAAACGCTCCAGGGTACTGATAAGAAGCACCATGCAGTCCAGTTGCTGTGGCGGTTTATCATCAACAGCGACGGTAATCGGAACCGATGATATGAAATCACTGCGCCGGAAAGATGCCGCCCATAGAAATCTTGTAATTGTTATGCCGGGTCCAAGCTCACCCTTCAACCCCTTGGTATTCACGTTGCGATGGAAGTATTGAATTCCCTGATAAATTCCAGCGGTTCCAAAAAACATCCCGTAGCGCGCATCGTGACCGGGCGCCTGCACCTGCATTACCGGACGCTGGAGGATCAGTGGATCGCCCATCCCGGTATCAGCCCATCGGAAAATCTTTTCCAGAGCTCTGAGGCGTGACCCGGAAAATCCCACGTCTCTGGCGGTCATGCTGGTGGTCCCCGACTGCAGCACGGCCAGCAGGGGCAACGTTTCAAATGGCTGGTAATGAAAGAGGGCCGTCAGTACCGCCTGGACGGTGCCGTCACCGCCATTGACAACCACCAGTTCCACTCCCCGGCGGGCAAATTCCGCCAGGGCAGCCAAAACATCCGGGGGTTTACGGACATCACATTGGAAGGCCCGGGGGTATTGGGCAATCGTTTCGCGTATGGCCGCCAGGCCGTTTTTATTGCCGCCGCTGTATGGATTGATCAACACGCCGATGCGCGGAGTCCGGCCGGGTTTTAAATCGTCTAACGATATGGGTTCTGTCATATTTTAATCAATCTTTATATAGCGTAAACAGCTTCACCGCCAGCGGTTGAGATTGTCTGGTTCGATCGATATCCAGAAACCAGGAACGTATGGAGCCGTCGACCCCTTGCCGGTAAATAGCCATGGCTAACCTGATACAAAGAAAGACACTGGTGAGCACTGTCCAGACAGCCACCGCTGCCAATCCGCCATCCGGACGCCCCAGAAGGGCGCCCGCTGTCAGAAAAATCATACAGGGATTACGTCGGGCGGTAATCAACCGGAAATAGGAATCAACCGGCCGCCAGCAAAACATTCCAAATTTGCCCAGCCATGCCAGAAACACCCCTTCCACCAGCCGTCCGACCATGTAACCGGCAACGATCAGCCAACAGACGGTCGCTAGCGATATCCCGATAACATCCAGTTGGGTGACGCCCAGGCCCATACCCCAGAGGATGTACCAGATCGGCGGATGCACCAGATCGATAATGTGATCAAAATAATGCCCAAACCGGCTGGAGGTTACCGTAACCCGGGCCAGCTTACCGTCCACAGTATCTAAAAAGGTCATCAACCAGCCTGCCAGCAGCCCCCAGCCATACCATCCGCGGACGAAAAGAAAGCCGGCAATGACGACCAGAAGCAATCCGATAATGGTAACGTGATTCGGCCGCAGCCCCAGGCGCACGCACTGGCCGACAACCCATCGGGCGGGATGCGGCCATGCCCACTTGGTAACCAGATCGGTTACCCCTTTATATGACCAGTCAAAAAGCCTGCGTTCCAGGTTTCGCTGATTTTCAGCGGTTATCGGCAGTACGAATGGTGGCTCGAACTTCAGTAAACGCTCTTGAAATGATATGGAAAGTGTTTCCAGAGTTTCGGGTTCTACCTCCGGCAGTGACCTGCCACTAACGGTTCCTTCAACAATATCAGCAGTCTGTCCGGCCAAATGGGAACCGACTTTGGCGGCCACAATTCTATGATTCTGGTCTTCCGGTACCTGCAGCAGGACATCCTGCGAATCAACCATATATTTAATCACCCGATCGTCAAACAGGTAATCACCCCGCAACAAGATAACCGAGCCGCTTTTCGGCAGTGACGCAATATCATCGACGATATCCGTAACACCGGCACTGTTGAGGACACGCAGTATACGCTGACGGGACGTCAATCCCCAGTGTGTCACCGGACTATCTTTGATAATGTGCGCATATATTGTCATGTTAAATTTTCCTATCAGTGTGTTGCAATAGATACACAATTCCGATACAAATTAGTTCGTTTCGCTCATCCGCCGCAGGCTTAGAATAAAGGAACGATGGAATAGTAAAATTTTGGGAAAATAACTTCTAAAATAAATAATTATTATGGTCTAAGATGGTTTCTGTAACGTTTGAGGATGCTGGCATGGCCAGTGACGCCGCCTTTTCGCTGGCCCATATTTCCGATCCGCATATATCCTGTATGGCCGATATCCGGTCCGGGGAACTTCTGGGCAAACGATTTTTCGGGTACTTGAAATGGCGGCTGCACCGCAGCGCCAGGCACCGCGACAGCGTGCTCGCGGCGCTGCAACACGACCTGGCGGTTACCAAACCCGACCATATTGCAGTTACCGGCGATCTAACCCACCTGAGCCTGCCGGCTGAATTTCGCCAAACCCGCCAATGGCTGGAATCATTAGGAACTCCTGACAAAGTTACCGTTATCCCCGGCAACCACGATACCTATGTCAAAACCGTCTGGCAGCAGACCCTGGCCCACTGGACCGATTACATGCTCGCAGATGACGCTGACATCGGAGACAACCCCGTGTCAGGCTTTGAAAGCATCTTTCCAAGTTTGCGCTTACGGGGCCGAATTGCCCTGATCGGTGTCTGCACGGCTCTGCCCACGGCACCGCATCTGGCTGTCGGCACCATTGGTGACCGGCAGCTGCAAAAGCTGGAAACCCTTCTGGCCCGCACCGCTGATCAGGATCTTTTCAGAGTCTTGATGATCCACCATCCGCCTGCACCCGGCACGGTCAGCTGGCGCAAGCGGCTTACCGATGCACACGCACTGCAGTCGCTGCTGGCCCGGTACGGAGCAGAGTTGGTCCTGCACGGCCATTCCCATAAAACCGACCTGAGTAAGCTAAAAACCCCGGACGGCCATGTAGCCGTCATCGGCGTACCGTCGGCGTCGGCGCAGGGCCGCACGCCGCAGCGCCGGGCCCGCTATTTTACCTATCACATCACACCCCGAACCTCCGGCTGGCACCTGCGGCTGGCCGTACGCGTTTATTCACCTGATGAAAATCGATTTATTGCGGAGCCCGATCACCCGTTTAGCCGGTTACCATAATCGTGCGACGCAATTGCCACCCTGCTATACCGGAGATAAGCACCACCGGTGCCATGGCTGTTATAACCGGCGGGAGGCTCAACAGCAGCCCCAGATGAACGGCAAGCTGGTCGGCAAAATAGAGTGCGATCCCCACAAAGGAGCCTATTACTATCCGCTTTCCGGCAGTAACCTTACGGCTTGATCCAAAAATAAAAGGAAGCGCCAGTAAAATCATTGCCCCGGTGGTCAGCGGCAGGCTCAATTTACGCCACAGGGCCAGCGCATAACGATCTGCATTCTGTCCGCTCTCCTTCATTGCCTGGATATACCGGTGCAAATCGGCGGCCGACAGGCTGCTGGCCTGAAGCTCCAGGATATCGACCTGATCTGAGCTTAGAAACGAGTCCAGCGCAAGGCTTGCAATTTGCCGGGTAACAATACCCTGCTCGGTAAAAGCTTTTGAGGTGATTCCCCGGAGCAACCATTGTTTGTTATCCAGGATGTTCGCCTCCTGGGCATGGGTAAACTTTTTTAGTCGTCCCTCGGCATCCGTTTCGAATATATCAACATCAGCGGTGGCTCCACCGTAAAGGGTTTTACCGACGTGGATGTATGAATTCCCCCGGCGGGCCCAAAACCCCTGTTTGGTAACGGTGACACCGGTATCGGAAAGCGCCCGGGAGCGCCGGTTGCGGGCCAGCTCCTCCATCGGGGGCACCACCATCTCAGCCAGGATCAATGTCACCAGCATCAGAATGGACCCGGTGGCCAGCACCGACAGGCATATTCGCCGGGCGGACACGCCACCGGCCTGCATGGCGAGAAGCTCCCGGTGGTCGGCCAGCAAACCCAGCGCGATAATGCCTCCCAGCAAGGTGCTGATAGGCATTAAATCAAGCATTCGCCGGGGCAGGGTCAGACAGATAGTTACGATCACATCTGAGACTTGATAGCTTCCTTTGCCGATGTCATCCAGCTGGGTCATCAACTCAAAGAGACTGAACAGCACCAGCAATATGCAAATTATCAGCCCAAAGCTTCGTAAATAGGAGCTGCCTATGTGGCGATCAAGTGTTTTCATTGTAACCGTTCACCGGTTCAGGGTTCACCGTTCAGGGTTATCTTTCTTCGAACGGTGCTTTATCTCTGTCGCCAGCGGAACACCAGCGGCGGCTGCCATAACAGCAGCAGCAGCAATCCTGCCAGTAGCAGCTGAACCCACCATATGCCGGGAAGGGTGTCAAGGACACCCCGCTCCACCCACTTTTTGATAATGGCGCTCAGGTTGTAGTACAAAGCAAAAATTACCACGGCAGTCATCACTTTGGCATATTTACCGCGCCTGGGAGACGAACGACTCAGGGGCACACCGATCAATGCCAGCAATATCGTCGCCAGCGGTGTGGATAGCCGCCACTGCAATTCGGCAATCTCCTCGCTGTCATCCGAAAATGCGAGTGAACCGGTTGAGGCCGCCTTGATGCGATACTTGGGCTTGATTTTCCCATTGGGTTCCAGGGGCATAGCGGATTGCTCAAATTGTATGATTCGGCCCTTTTTTCCGCGGCGGGTAAATTCATATAAATGGCCCTCGGTAAAGACGATGATTTGTTTACCGGTGGTTGGTTCCATATGTTGACTGGCCTTCTTGGCATAAATGACCTGCAGGTTATCGCCGCGCTCGGTTCGAATAAAGACCCGTTTGGCTCTGTCTTTTTGCTGGTCCACCCTTTCAGCGAAAATGACCCGCGCACCGTCCTCTATTTCATAGAAAGTTCCGCCTTTCATTCGGGTGAGATCAAAATTGGCTTTGGCCTGGGCCCGTAACAGGAAAAATTGGTGGTACGCCCAGGGTCGGATATAAAGTGACAGGCAGGAGACAATCACCGCAATCACCAGCGATACCAAAAAAACCGGCCGCAGCACCCGGGCCTTGCTTATGCCGCAGGCAGACAGGGCGGTCATCTCGGAATCTTTATACATCCGCCCGAAAGCTATCACCACCGATAGATACAGGGTGGTTGGCAGCAGCACCTCCAGAGCGATGGCAATTTTAAGCAAAATAAAAAAAATCACCGTGGTGCCCGAAAGCTGACCGCTGACAGCATCCGCCAGATAGCGGGTGGCGGTGTAGCATCCAAAAATGAAAATCAAAACAACACAGATTGTCACCGTGGGCTTTACGACTTCCCGCATTATGTAACGGTCGATAATCAACTTTTTTCCATTTAAAAAAGCGTTCCTTCGCATTATGGCTCAGAACGCTTTGTCGGATTAGGGACAATAAAAAATGCAACTGATTTTCAAGTAACGCAATTTAACTGCCATCGAGGTCCAGTCCGAGCGTTTTATCAAAAAAACCTATGGCGTTTTCCAAAATTTCCTGGAAATATTCGGCTTGATCCGGAGACAAGCCGAGAGACACGGTCACGGTGCTAAATACCTCCGATTGGGTGCGTTTTACTTCCTCCAACACATTTCTACCTTTCTCGGTCAAAGAAACAGTGGTAACTCTCTGATTTTCTGGAAGTATCCTTTTATCAACGAGTTTTTTATCCTTCCACAGTTTGGTAATAGTCGTGGAAATCGTACTGTTGCTGACGGTGGGGTAAAGGCTTCCTATTTCAGATATACTCATGTTACCCTTCATGCCTACAAGTTCCAATATCAAGGTTTCGCGATCGGTTAAATCACCCACTTTTTGCTCAGAAATTTTAGAGGCGATATACAACCGCACTCTGAAGGCCATGTCATAAATCAGCTTCTCTGTATTTTTTTTCATCGGCTCCTCTTCGGCAAGTCAAAATCGGCTGTTATATTTGCATAAAAGTATTTATAATACAAAAAATATGGTTTGTAAAGAGTTGTCTTGCAGGAAATTCTAATTTTTATAATAATTAATTTTTTTAACTATTTTATTATAAAAAACTTGACATAAAGAATATATTGAATTATGGTTTATTTTATATTTCGAAAACTTCTATTACTTAAATAAAATGCACCAAATTCTTGCGATAGCATCGGATATCCGGATTCTTCATAGATTGATCGAGGCAAAAAGATAACAGCGACCGTTGCATATCTGGCTGTGGAATATTGAAAACCGATTCTTGCCTGTCAATCAAAAGGGACAAATCATTCCCTGTCCTGAAAACTCAGATATATCAGTGCTGGCTCGGAGGCTTTAACAGTGAAAAAAATTTCTAAGAATATAATCGTCAAAGCAATGATGATCATCGGATTTTTAGGGTTGGGTCATGTCGGTGGAAAGTTGATCCATTTTGATTTTTTCAGCGGCGGGTCTTACCAGATTTATGCCCGCTTTGAGTCGGTGGCGGGTCTGGAAATCGGATATCCGGTCAAAATGCTGGGTTTGAAAATCGGCCGGGTAACGGGGCTCCGGATGGATCAGGAAAATCAGGCGGCTCTGGCAGAATTAAAAATAGATAAGAAGATTACTGTGTATGAGGATGCATTTGCGTCCATCAAAATGCTGGGCCTCATAGGCAGCAATTATGTCAGCATTGATCCCGGAGGTTCAGGAGACATACTGAAATCCGGTGAAACCATTTTAGAAACCGAATCCCTCATCGACATCGGAGAACTGATCGGCAGGTATACTTTTGGCCGGATGGATAAAAAAAATGAGCTGGTGCGCTTAGCGCACACCCAAAACAGCAAAATCAAAAATTGGGTAGAGTAATTGTAAATTAAGATATTTCAAATGGGTGGAGGTGCTCACCTTGACGACAAAATGTGAGCGATGCGGCAAGCCGTCCTATGTCAAGTATGTCAAACTTAACCCCGGTATAAGTTGGCAGTTTTCCGTGTTGACCTAGACAAACAACCTGTGTATCATGCTGATTCTGAATTCTCGAATGTTTGTAAAACCTCTATCAACCAACGCGAGATGATTGCCATGAATTCAGCCCAGGAGCAACACCTCCCCCGGAATAAAAATTCAAGCCCGCTGAGCATCCTCAGAGTCGAAAATCGAGCAACCCTTAATGAGTTTATTCGTCTGTTGTGGCCGCTCTATAAGGACGACCCGGCATGGGTGCCGCCACTGATACTGGAACGTCGCATGCAGTTGAGCCCTAAAACCCCTTATTTTGAGCACGCGACTTTTTCATCCTGGGTTGCATACCGGGACGGGAAACCGGTGGGACGCATCAGCGCGCAGGTCGACCAACTCCATCTCGAGCAACACCAGGATGCCACGGGCTTTTTCGGCATGCTGGAATCAGAAGACAATTCCGACACTTTTCAGACCCTGTTGGTCACAGCCGAAAACTGGCTGCAGGAAAAGGGAATGCGGCGTGTGGCAGGCCCCTTTAACCTTTCCATCAACCAGGAGTTGGGACTGCTGGTGAAAGGCTTTGAGACCCCTCCCATGATAATGATGGGGCACGCCCTGCCCTATTATGCCGAGCGCATCGAGGAAAATGGATATCGCCAGGAAAAAGACCTGCTGGCTTACATCATCGACTCGGATTTTAAGCACCCGCGTGCGATGCAGGCCGTTATTGCCAGGGCCAAAAATCGCGTTAAAATACGAAATATAAGAAAATCTGATTTCACGGAAGAATTAAACATTATCCGGGATATTTTCAATGACGCCTGGTCGCAAAACTGGGGATTTGTCCCATGGACCAATGCCGAGTTCGAACATCTGGGCAAGGATTTGAAAATGCTGGTGGATGAAGATCTTATAATAATTGCCTCAGTGGACGGTGAGCCGGCCGCCTTTATAGTCGCATTGCCGAATATCAATGAGATCATCAGGGACCTTAACGGAAGGTTGTTGCCCTTTGGATGGCTCAAACTTCTCTGGCGTCTTAAGGTGAAATACCCTCAAACCGCAAGAGTACCTTTAATGGGGGTGCGCTGCCAATACCAGGACAGCATGCTGGGCGCCGCGCTCGCATTTTCGGTGATTGCAGCGCTGCAGCCGCCTGCTATCAAACATGGCATAAAACAATTGGAGCTTTCCTGGATCCTTGAAGAGAACAAGGGAATGCGCAATATTCTTGAAGCCATCAGCGGCCGGGTCTATAAAACTTACCGTATCTACAGTAAAAATCTCGAGTAAAGATTAGTTAAATAGTTGATTAGGTTGGAGGATTTCAGTCTATTTGACTAACCGTATCCCTGTCAGCAACTCAATCAACTCAATTAACTTAATAAACTCAATCAACTAATCAGCTTATGAACGGGTCCCAACAAAATTTTACCGCCGTCGTTCTTGCTGCAGACCGCGGACCGGATGATCCTGTGGCCAGGGCTGCAGGTGTAAGGTGTAAATCAATGGCTTCCATCGACGGAATTCCAATGGTCTTTCGCGTGCTGGACGCCCTTTCAGCAGCAACAGAAATAAACGCGCAAATTCTTTGCGGTCCTCCGCGATCCATCCTGGCCCTGGAACCCAAGTTGGACGCACATATCAGATCAGGTGCGGTTGGATGGTTGGCAAATCAGCAAACCCCCAGCGCCAGCGCCTATCATGTCCTGCAATCTCTGCCGGAACAAACATCCGTCTTATTGACCACCGCCGATCATGCAATGCTGAGCGCCCATATTGTGGATTATTTTTGTACCAGAGCACGCAACACCGGCTGCGATGTCGTGGTGGGTGTCGCCCGCCATGAAGCGGTGACAAAGGCCTACCCCCGGACGAAAAGAACCGCCACCCGTTTGCAGGATGGCTCCTATTGCGGCTGTAACCTGTTTGCCTTTCTCACTCCCCGCGCCCGCCAGGCCGCTGATTTCTGGCGCCAGATCGAAACCCAACGCAAAAAGCCACTGCGAGTCATCCGTGTCCTGGGTGTCATGGCGGTGCTGCGTTACCTGCTGGGACAACTTTCCCTGGCGGAAGCTCTGGATCGAGTATCACGACGTCTCGGATTCAGGGCGGGTGCCGTGATCATCCCGTTTCCGGAGGCAGCCATAGATGTGGATTCGGTGGCTGATTGGGAATTGGTGCAGGAGATCGTTTCAAATAAGAAGGATTAACGGTGCCAAATGTCATGCCATAAATGGTGTCAGGTTTCACGTATGAAAAGTGAAATCAAGACATAAAAATCCTTATCTGTGAAATCAAATCTTTTTTTTGATTTCATAGGACGACCTCGGTTTGAATAGATCGATGCAAAGCCCGGTTAATCAGCCATATGAAGATTGCAGTTCCAATCAGGATCCCGGATCAACAAGACAGTGCGGGGCCGTGTTCTTTCCATTCACGTATACGAGTCTTCTCCTCTATATGAGGAGGACTATGGTCATATTGGGTATAAAGGCCGGGGGCCTATCCAGGTGTTGAGCCTTTCCTATTTAATCAAGGCGGCTAGAAACCAAGTGATCGAGACTCTCCCGGCAACCCGGATCCGCCGGATTGGACTGCGCACTTCAGCCGACAAAAGGGCTTAAGATCGGAATCTGATTAACCCTTATGTGGACGGATCCAGAAATAGTTCTGGTCGATAAGCATCTCCTTTTTTCCAGATGCCAAGCATCACGGAAAGTATTTTGCGTTGCGTGTTAAGCCGGGCATGCTTTTTGTCATGGGTACGCTGCAGCGAGTTGAGGTAAAAGCCTTTGACCTCATTGTCGCCTTTCATGGCGCTTAAAAAGGCGCGATAGCTTACCGCTTTGAGCTCACTGATACCGGATTTGTCCAGCCGTTTGTAGCCCAGGGGTTTGCCATCGCTTGTGTGATCGATGACCCCCAGGCGGCAGTATTTCCACAATCGGCTTCTTTTGGCAAAACGATATGGGGTTTGAATGTAAGCGTCAAAGGTATGGGTGCCAATGATGCCCATACCCGGCATTTTTTTAAACTCAGCAATTTCCCGATAGTTTCGGCCAAGTGATGTCATCGACTTTTGGGCATCTTGTTTCATGGCCGCGGTTGTATCTAAAAGCGTATAAAGCCGCTTAAGCTGAAGATAAATGGGGCGATGTTTGACCTGTTTAAGGAATTTGTCGCGGCCGCTGAGACTGTAAACAGAATCGGTAAAGACATTGATCACCCCCCATTGGCGATACATAGCTTTGATTTTTTGCTTGATTGCCGTCAGCTGATCACGAAGATCGGCATAGTGCTGGACAGCAGCTTTAAAGATGGCGCGCTGATCATTTTCAGGCTGATAGACTTCTTTGAATTCGTTGAGCCTGAGCAGACGACACAATTTTTTGGTATCGACTTTATCGTGCTTTTGGCTACTTTTATAGATCAAGGCATTTTCGCGTGGGTCACAGATGAAGACCCGAGTTAGATGATCGTTGGCCAGTTGAGCCACCCAATTGCTCATAGGCCCGGCTTCGATGACCAGATATTTTTTCTTAGCCTTGATGGCTTTTAAAGCCTTGATGATGTTAATTTCACAGGTGGTAAAAGATCGATTGCCGCGGAATTTGCCATTTGCGTCCATATCACCTAAAACACAGTTGCGCGCATGTACATCCATTGCCAAATATGCTATTTTTCTCATTGGACGACCTCCTTTTGGTGTGTAGAATAAAGTTTTGGGTTTATTCCTTATACACCAAGGTCGTCCATTTTTCATATTACCAGGTGTCAGGAAATAGACGCTCCGAGACATGTGGAAGTTCGATCTTTCAGTTGCGGGTTGCGCGTTACGAGTCTCGGGGTGCCATTTAGACCGATCCGAAAATTGAAATTGGGAGAATCTGTCAACCGGTCCCTGACACCTGAAACCTGACACCATTTATGGCATGACATT
>Ga0265303_10000507_pt1 | contig 22108 bp, 20 predicted proteins | sample Helome_2_FD_192494 | JGI IMG/M metagenome (GOLD analysis project Ga0265303, IMG submission 192494) | Marine sediment microbial communities from subtidal zone of North Sea - Hel_20160317 (Illumina Assembly) | ecosystem: Environmental > Aquatic > Marine > Subtidal zone > Sediment ... | reverse complement strand
CGGAAATGTTGACAGATGACAGGAATTTATGGAAAGAGATCCCTACCAACCATGCCGTATTTATTGACAGTGATATGCAAGTATCTCTACATAAATTAGCGGAAGTTACAGACTGCGCAATGACATAGGTACATTATTTGCAATGGTATTTCAATTTCATTTTAAGCAATAATATACGCTTTATAGTAAAATATGGGGATATTCATTTTTGCGAAATTAAACTCTTGTTAGCAATAAGAAATTTGATAAATACCAAAATAAAAACATAGCTACTTTTTAATTCTATATAGTAACGAATTGAATTTTAAATTTTTATACCATGAAAAAAGATTTTGAAACTAAATTTACAGCTTGGGCATTTATTTTTGCAGCCATTTTATTATGGGGTGGTTGGGCACTTTCACCACATCATATAGGTGAGTATATCGTTGCATCAGACTTTACTGCTATTAATGAAGATCTATGGTATTGGATATGGATGTTTCGGTTTCATATTTTTGGCTGGGTAACCATGGCAATAGCTATTTTTGCTCTAGCCTCAATTACAGCTAAAAAACCCTACAGGGTTGTTCTAGTGCCTGGTGCAGGAATGGTGGTGATTGGAACGATGACCCTGGCTATTGCTTCTGCATTTTATTACAATTTCGGGGCCTGGGGAGTCGGTAAAACTATGGGCTTATCAGCGGTTGAAATTCAGGAATTCATGGATAACATCCTTTACACAAACCAATATGTTACTTGTTTTGTGCGGTTTGGACGAATCTTTTCCGGCGTTGGTTTAGTACTATTAGGTTTCGGATTTGTAAAATGGAAAATTGTCCACCCATTGTTGGGATGGTTTACCGTTTTATTAGGTCTAGTGGCAATGGGCATAATCATGGGCATACCAGACAACTTTGAAATTTATAAGCCAGTATTTCATGTGAAAATAATTTGGCTACTAATTATGGGAGTTACAATTTTACTAAAAGGGGTTAATCTTCCTGAACCAGAATCCTGATATTTAGCTTCAGACTATTTTGGCGATTGGTCTTCACAATGATATAAGTGAGGCCTATGGTTTTATGGAGTAAAGGTTACATCTTCCTAATCCACAAATTACCCCCGGTATTTTTATAGGTAAGTGGCATTTCCTTAAAAGCTGCCTTATGATGTTGATGAATGTAATCTGAAAAGAGTAATATTTCAAAGTTATTATTATAACTCAAAAAGGCCCGTAATAAATAGTCTTCGTTCCAATTACGTCCTTCAGAAACCCAACTTTTAGGATATTCAAAAGGATAGAATACATCGTGAAAGTGAATAATAACACCTGGTTTCAGACTGGGCAAAATTTTAAAAATCTCATAATTAACATCGCTTCCCGTTTTTGAGACATGGCTGCTATCAATAAATAGAATGTCATTACTTTTTAAATCACGAAATTTTTCCAATTCAACTTTTTGAACTTTTGTGTCCAAAACTGTACAATTATCCCTGTCAGTATCTTTAATTAGACGATAAAGCCTTTGTGCGTAAGGCTCAATAAATGTAAGGTTTATGTCATTTACGAAAGTCTCTCTTGTATCCAGCATTACTGCTGAAGAATGTCCGGATCCAATCTCTATAATTTTTTTGGGTTTAAAATGTCTGATAAAAGAATAAAGGACTATAGCATCTGTATATGCATAGGCTCCGTTGTTAAAACAATATCTAAGTTTATCCGATTTTTCATCCTTAAAAGGCATTTCAGGATAATATTTAGAAAATTCTTTTAACAATAAAAGTTGATTCTCAAGGTTCAAATTTATTCCCAAAATAGAATCTTGTGCTACATCTTCCCATATCTGGTCCTCAAGTTCAATAAGTTCACCTCCGGATACAATAGGGGAGTAAAAATGTCCAAACGGGTATTTACTACGTGGCTCGTATTTTCCCCATTTAACAAAGGTTCTAATTACAATGATTATAAAGTTAAATACTCTACTCATTTTAAATCTTAAACTAAGTTTTACGCAATATTGCTAAAATAAATTTGTCATAAACTTCAGCTCGTAAACAATAAAATTTATTAGAGCGAATAAATAAGTTGATAACTGAGATAAATGTTTAATCTGTTCCTTTATATGATTCGATTTAAGGCTTCCAGCATCAATTTATTTCCGGTATCCGGTTTTTCTGAAAGAAGTAATGGGGTTATAATACCTACAGCATCCTTTACCATAGTAAGAGATTGGGTTACTGTTTCCTTTGATTTTTCAGAATTCGTTATTCGCATTTGAGTACCATAACGCGCCATTCCAATAAAATGATTCAGTAACAGTTTTTTGTCCTTGTTAAGTCCAGCAAGGATGGAACAGGTTTCTTCAGCATATTTATCTCCCCTGCTAATGTATTCGAAAAATGCTTTTCTTAAATCTGGATTATAAACAACCCCATAAAGGCCGTCTGCCAATATATTCGTAGTCTGTGTTCCTAAGTGCCGTGTTTCATAGAACTTTTGGATGGCTTTACCTATTTGTTTCTTATTACTAAAATCCGTTATACTTGCAAGATTATTACTCAACCTTAGTACATCATTAAAAGCAGCTGTCATTCCCCCGCCTGTTAAAGGATGTCTCATATTTAATGCATCACCTAAAATAACAGCGCCCTCTTTTTTGATGGGGTTAGCCGGAAGTCGGTGGTTAGGAAAAGTCTTGAACTTACCCTCTTCTACCGTTGCTTTAAATGCTTTACGAGCAGATTGGGGTATTGCATTTTCAAACTCTTGCAAAAGGAATTTCTTAAAATCCCTGCCCATCCTCGGAGGTTTTTCTCCTTTAAAATCTATTAATACCCTCCATGATGTAGAAGTCACAGGATATATGACCATTGGGGGATTATCACCCATAACAAGATGCCCATGATTTGCATAGGGTAATTCGCAATTTTTTAAAAGTAACCCTAAGAAATAGCCATTCAATTTATTAACAGGCTTAGATAATTTTTCCCGAAAAGTTGATAAAGGTCCATCTGTAAGAACAGTAAGTTCTGCATAAACCTGCTCTTCTTCAATTGCATCCTTACGTTTGAAACTTGCTCCGACTATTGTGTCCTTTTCATCAATTAAATCCGTTACATCGCCTTCTATGACCCGGACATTATCAAGGGCCCATACATGTTTTCGTATATTCTGTAAAAACGCCCCATTCCTAAAACCATATCCAGAAGGTTCCCCGTTTTTATTTGGATAAGGAATAACATAATCCTGCCCTTCAAAAATAATATCATAACCATAAACAGGCTGGGCATCAATATGGTCTATAAAAGAAGTAAAACCCATCTCACCAAGCTTCTGAACTCCTCCTGGTTGTAATAATTCACCTATGATGACATCTCTTTCACTTAAGTCTCTTTCAACAACCACAATGTTTTTTCCCGTTTTGGCCAAATTGGCAGCCAAAGTTGCACCGGCAATACCAGCACCAACAATTAGGACATCAACTTCATTATTTGCTCCGGTGTTTGACATTTGTCTTTTATAAATATCCTAAATTCCAGTTTCCCTTTTTGTTTTCCTTTCAAAAAACTTGAGTAAAGGAAAAAAGATAGAATCATTAATATTAAAACCATACAAAGATATCGCTTTTGGGGCTAAACCTAAAAAATTCATTTGTTTTTGTTCTCTGCAAAGAAGGATAAGTATACATAAAAGCAATTATTCAAAACTAAATTGAATTATATTTACATGGTAATTTGAAACCTTCGACTTACAATTAATTATCCTTGTACAGAGGCCTAAGATTTAACTGACTTAAATTGAAATTTGTTATCCGATAATGGTCAATCCCAAGCAAAAAGTTGAGCTGGCTATCCAAAAAGTTTACGGTTGGATGGCTGCAAATCAAACCGAAGAAGGAACCTGGCCTGTTCCGTATGACGGTCCTTTTTTTCTTTTACCATTATACATTTTTGCCATGAGAATATGCGGGCAGCCTATGACTATGGTAACAAAAACCAAGATGAGTAGGTATATACTGAGACATCAATTGGCAGATGGCAGTTTTGGTATTCATCAGGAATCAAAAGTGGGTACGATTTTTACCAGTGTAATTAATTATGTGGCTTTACGCTTTTTAGGTCATTCTGCTTCAGAATCCGAATTAAAAAAAGCATTAAATTGGATACATGAGAAAGGAGGACCATTGTACTCCGCAAGTTGGTGCAAATTTATACTGTCATTTCTCAGTTTGTATTCTTATAAAGGGGTTGCTCCTGTGCCCCCTGAGTTGTATATGTTACCCAGCTGGTTTCCGTTTCATCCCCGTAAAATTTCAGGTTATGTAAGGATTATTTATTTACCGATGTGTTACTTCTATCGTGAACGTTTATCCATAGAACCAGATGAACTAATACTCCAATTAAGGAAGGAATTATATCTCCAACCCTATGAGCAAATTAATTTTGCCAAACATAGAGGGACCTTTGCAGACACAGATAATATATTTCCTGAAACCAGAATATTTAAAATCTCTATGTGGTGGATCAAAAGAATTGATCCCATTATCCCCAAGTATATCAAAATGAAAGCACTGGCACTTGTATATGAACACATAGAATATGAGGATGAAAATTCAAGTTTTATAAGGCAAGCGCCCGTAAATGCGGTTTATAATACGCTGGTATACCATTTTAGAGGGGAACAGGAGAAACTGAAAAAATCCTGGGAAAAACTACCCCTATATTTATGGGAAAATGATGATGAAATATTGATGCAGGGCTTTACTAACACTTATACCTGGGACAATGGATTCTATTTGCAGGCTATGGGTAAAGAATGTACTGATCCAATGTTAAAACCTTTGGCCCTTAAGACCCGTAAATTCTTGTTGGATAACCAGGTAATGAAGGAGCTGGAAAACCCTTTTAAATACCACCGTCTTCCCAGGGCAGGTGGCTGGACTTTTAGCTATCTGGACAATGGTTGGGTGGTATCTGATTGTACTGCAGAGGCCATTAAAGCACTTTTGGAAACCGAAGGCTTAGGCGACGAATTATTATCTGATGCAAGAATAAAAAAAGCCATAGGTTTTATAATGCTACTGCAGGGCGATGACGGAGGATGGACCAGTGTGGACAAAGCCATTGGAAACCCCAAGCTGGAGTGGTTTAATGCGGCAAATGTATTTGTTGATATTATGGTTGATCATTCTTATGTAGAATGCACGGGTAGTATTATTCAGTGTTTTGTACAAATAAAACAAAGCAGACCCCATTTGTTTACTAATGAAATGGAAAAAGCGATGGAACGTGCCGTTAAATACATTTTGAATTCCCAATATAAAGATGGAAGCTGGGAAGCCTTATGGGGCCTGTGTTTCACCTATGGAATTTGTTTTGTTGTAGAAGGACTGACCATGTATGGAATGAATAAGGACCATAAGGCAATACAGAGTGCATGTACCTACCTATGGTCCAAACAAAAAGAAGATGGCGGTTGGGGAGAAGCACAGGAATCTGCCCTTGCGAGGGAATATATTCAGGCAGATGCCAGTGTAGTTGATCAAACAGCTTGGTGCATACTCGCATTATTAAACGGAGGTTATGCTGAAGATCCCCGGTTAATTAAAGCCATAGACTGGCTTATTGACCAACAACTTGAAGATGGTGACTGGCCGGTGCAGCCAATGAGCGGATTATTTTATAAAACAACTATGGTTTCTTACAGAAACTACAAGCGCTATTTCTCACTATTGGCATTAAAGAAGTATAGACAAGAACTGAATCCTAAAGTGGGGTAAATCCTCGATTTTTGGTTGCCTGATTAAGCTTTCATCATAAAGAAATTACTATCTTTTAGGTAATATATTAAATACTTTACCAATTATGAAAGAGAAAAATTATGCAGGAGTTGGTATTGCCCTTGGCGCCGGAGTTGGAGGAGCAATCGGAGTAGCAATAAACGAAATAGCTGTTGGTGTCGGAATTGGAGTAGCTCTTGGCGTTGCAATTGGAGCTGGATTGAATAAGAAAAGAAGTAAGGAGAATACAGATCAATAATCATTATACCTGAATTCTAATTAGGAATATAATATAAACAATATGAAAATTAAAACTAACAAAACCAACAGAAGAAAATTTATTAAAGGATCCACTATTCTAACTGCGGGACTTTTCTCAACCCCGCTAATAAGCCTTGCAAATAAAAAATTTGTTCCTAATTCAGATGGTCTCTATATAATTGGGCCAAAAGAAGGATATGCACCGCAAATCGGCACTCTTTTATCTACCATGACCATGATGCGGGCATGGCTGATACATAGTGTTAAAGATTTGACGGTGGAACAATTGGATTTCCAAATTGATGAACAGTCAAATTCTATTGGTGCCATGCTGCTTCACCTGGCGGCTACCGAAAGGTATTATCAATTAAACACCTTTGAAGAGTTGGAATGGGGTACCTGGAATGAGGAAATAAAAAAAGAGTGGGATGTACCTATGGGTCTGGGGGAAAAAGGGCGAGAGCAGATTAAGGGTAATAAAGTAGAACACTATCTTTCCAAATTGGAGGAAGTAAGAGAAAACACTAAAAAAGAATTTGCCAAGAGAGACGATGATTGGCTTAATAAGACTGAACCATTTTTCCAGGACCAACCTACTAATAATTATTGTAAGTGGTTTCATGTATGCGAACACGAATCAAATCATAACGGTCAAATAAAATTCATTAAAAAAAGATTACCCGTTTAAAAAATAAGTAGCCAGGAAAGTAGTATTTGAAACATTATACAGAAAATACCTTAAAAAAATGATAAGAAAAGAAGATGTCGAAAAATTCATCAGGCCATAATCATTTAAAGAAATAGGAAAAATGCTTAAAGGCATTTATCTTTCACACCCGTAATAATTAATCCTGTTCTTCTTTAAAATTCAAATTATCATAAATGATTATTATCAGAACTGCATTTGTAGCCGTTGTATTTTCTCTCTTGACTGCCAATTTCTCCATAATTTATTCCCAGGACTTTTCTTCGTTGGAATACCGAAATGTAGGACCATACAGAGGAGGGCGAGTTACGGCTGTAGCAGGTGTTCCATCTAAACCTTCCACCTTTTTTTTAGGTGCTACCGGAGGTGGTGTCTGGAAAACGGAAGATTATGGCACTTCCTGGCTTAATGTTTCTGATGGTTTTTTTAAGACCCCTTCCATTGGGGCAATTGCAGTTGCCCAAAATGATCCAAATATCATCTATGTTGGAACAGGGTCAGACGGTTTGCGAAGCAACCTGATTGAGGGTAAAGGCATGTATAAATCTATTGATGGCGGTAAAACCTGGGTAGAAACCGGGCTTGCAAAGGTTGGGCAGATCGGAGCGGTAAGAATTCATCCCGATGACCATAATACGGTGTACGTTGCCGCAATAGGATACGCTTTTAATTCAAATCCTGAAAGGGGCCTTTACAAAACCACAGATGGAGGCAAGACCTGGAAAAACATTTTATTCATTTCTAATAAAACCGGAATTTCCGATATAGAATTGATGCCTGGCAACCCCAACATCATTTATGCAGCCGCATGGAAAGCGGAACGTAAGCCATGGACGATAATTAGCGGAGGAACACCCAAAGAAGGAGGCATCTATAAATCTATTGACGCAGGCAAAAACTGGAATAAAATTGAGAGTGGGCTTCCGGCAAAGCTGATTGGTAAAATTGACCTGGAAGTATGTCCGGCAGATTCCAAGTTACTCTATGCATTAGTTGAAGCCCCTAAAGAAGAAGGCGGCTTGTATATTTCAGATGATCATGGTGAAACCTTTGAACAAGTATCTGACGATAAAAAAATACGTACCAGACCTTTTTATTACACAAACGTAAAAGTAGACCCACAAAACCCAGACATAATATATAGTCTGGCCACAGACTATATGAAATCGATTGACAGGGGAAAAACCTGGACATTACTCGCCTCGCCACATAGCGATAATCACGATATGTGGATCAATCCTTCAAATTCAGATCTTTTTATTCAAAGTAATGATGGTGGAGCAAACGTAACTCATAATGGAGGTAAAAGCTGGTCTAGTCAATTCAACCAACCTACGTCAGAAATTTACCAGGTAGAGGTAGACAACCAATACCCATACTGGCTCTATGGAGGGCAGCAGGATAACTATTCCACTGTGGCAGTGCCCAGTATGGCTCCTTATGGAATTCAGGTACCCGGAATAGGTTATATCATAAATACAGGTGGTTGTGAAACCGGACCGGCAGTACCTCATCCAACAAATCCCGATATTGTTTACTCCAATTGTAAAGGCCGATTTACGGTTTTTAATAAAAAAACCGGAACCGAAAAATCATTTTACATAGGAGCTTCAAATATGTACGGGCATAATCCAAAAGACCTGCAATTCAGATTTCAGCGGGTATCCCCTATTCTGGTTTCTCCTCATAATCCAAAAGTTATTTATCACACATCGCAATATGTACATAAAACCACTGATGAAGGTAAAACCTGGAAAATCATTTCCCCTGACCTCACAGCTTTTGCAGCAGATAAACAAGTAATATCCGGAAGTCCGATTACTAGAGACATCACAGGTGAAGAATTCTACAGCACTATTTATGCCATACAGGAATCGCCTTTAGAGGAAGGACTAATTTGGGTTGGTGCCAATGACGGACCTGTTCATGTAACCCGGAATGGTGGTAAAACCTGGAAAAACGTAACTCCAATAAACCTCCCCCCAGGTGGCAGGGTAGATGCCATTGAGCCCTCGTCGCATAATCCGGCCAAGGCCTATGTTTGCGTTCTTCGATATCAGTTAGGCGATCGGAAGCCTTATATCTATAAAACCGATAATTATGGTGAATCCTGGCAGTTAATTACACCAGGTAATAACGGCATACCAAAAGAATATGTAGTAAGAGTAGTTCGCGAAGACCCTGAAAAGGAAGGTCTTTTATTTGCCGGTACAGAATATGGGCTTTTTGTTTCATTTAATGACGGAGCAACATGGAAGGCATTCCAACAAAATCTGCCTATTACGCCAATTACCGATCTAAAAATTCATAGAGGAGATCTGGTTTTAGCTACCATGGGCCGTGGATTTTGGATTTTAGATGATATAAACCTCCTAAGACAAGAGAATTTAGCAAATAATAAGAAACATATATTATTCAAACCCAATTCCGCAATTCGATTTAGAGCCCCTTCCGGTGCCCGAACAAGTGAGTTCCCAAAGTATCCTAAACCAGGAGTAACCCTTGATTACTTCTTAAAAGAAGATTTGAGTTCTCTATTAAAATTGGAAATTTTAAACGAAAGCTTAGAAGTTGTAAATACTTACATTAGCGATACAACCGGAATTTCGAAAGATAGTGTAAAACGTGATATGAGCACCGAATTCCTTAATTATCAGATATCTGATAAATTTAATGCAAAGAAAGGATTCAATCGTTTTAGTTGGGATATGACTGGAACCGGGCCTTGGAATAAGAAAGACGAAGACCGTTATAACAATGGTCCACTTGTAAAACCCGGATTATATATTGCGAAGCTCACAATTGCCGGGACAGTATTATCTAAATCTTTTGAAATATTTTTGGACCCCAGGGTACAAGCTACAGGAATCTCAGAAAAAATCATAAGTGAGCAGGTAGATTTTCAAATAAAGGTACTCGACTTATTAAATAAGGCATTGTTAGTGGTAAACGAATTGGAAAGAGAACAGGAAACTCTGGGGAATAAAGAGAAAATAACCGAAGCGGATAAAACTAAATTATCAAAAATAAAAATAGTCCTTGATGAATTAAGAACCAGGGAAGGAATTTATGAGCAACCCATGTTAACGAGCCAAATCAAATATTTATACAATATGATGAACAAGGCTGATCAGGAGATTGGGAAGGACGCATTGGACAGGTTTATTGAATTGGAAAACAAGTTCGAGACCATCCAAAAAAGTATGAACTAGTTAATTTTTAATTAGACCTCTATCATAAAACATCTTGTATATGAATTTTTTTAAAAAGATCAAAACCTACAATAAACACGGGCGACGAGTGGTAAATGATCCATTTCATAAAAACACCCTTGAAGTAACCAAGTTAGAACTCAAAAAAACGCCCAAAAGAACCGAGGTGATAAATTTTTTATTATCACTTTTTAAGCGTGAAACCTGCTATTTGGAAATTGGCGTCCGAAATCCTGAGCACAATTATAACCACATAAATGCTGACACCAAATACAGTGTAGACCCGGGTGTGGAATACAAGGAGAGTTCAATAGATTTTAAAATTACCAGTGATCGTTTCTTTGATAAATTAAATAACAATGAAATTTTATCTAGGGATATTAAGTTTGATGTAATTTTTATTGATGGTCTGCATCTGGCAGCACAGGTAGATTTGGACATCAAAAATTCATTGGACTTTATAAAAGACGATGGTTTTATAGTACTACATGACTGCAACCCCCCAACGGAATGGCACGCAAGGGAGGAATATCAGTATACGAATTCTCCTGCAAGCGGGTATTGGAACGGAACTACATGGAAAGCATTTTTAAAATCGCGTTCCGATTCCGGTTTGTATTCCTGCTGTATTGATACAGATTGGGGTGTTGGCATTTTGTCCAAAAAACACCCTATTGGCAACAGTATAAAGAATACTAATCCATTTTATGAATACAAAGTTTTGGATGAAAACAGAAAAGAAAGTCTTAATCTGATAAGCTTTGAAACCCTAAAAGAAAAATTAAGTCGTTCTAAAATAGAATAGAGGATTTTTCTTTAAAATTTTATTTGATCTTACACTCTTTGTTAGATAGGTTCAAAATTCCAGTGGATTCCATTTTTTAGGTAGTCCAATACGGTTTCTCAAAAAACCATATCTTAATACACATATTAAGGCTGTCTATACATAAATTAGAGGAAGTTTCTATATTTATAAGATCTCAAAACAGATCATTATCAGGCTAGACCGAAAACGATTACTTTAATACTTATCAGCAAGATTTATATTAGATTAAAACAACCAATATTATGAAACCTTTAAAAAAAATTTACTGTTCATCTCTTGTAGTTATTTTCCCTTTCCTTTTTATAATATTCCTATTTATGCAAAGTTGCAGTCCTGATAAAAAAAAGGATCATGTAATTGAAATTGTTACAGAAGTTATGGATTTCCAATCGGTTGATACCATTCCTTCAGGCTGGAATACCTTTAATTACATTAATAAATCTAATGAAACTCATTTCTTTTTGTTGGATAAATATCCTGCAGGAAAGACATTAGAGGATGCAGAAAAGGAAGTAATACCGCCCTTTCAAAATGGAATGGACTTAATTAATGAAGGTAACGACGAAGAAGGATTTGCCGAATTTAATAAGCTGCCTGCCTGGTTTTTTGAGGTTCTTTTTTCTGGGGGATCGGGATTAGTCTCTCCAAAAAATTCAAGCCTTACAACAATAAAATTAGAGCCCGGATACTACATCATGGAGTGCTACGTAAAAATGGCCAACGGAACATTCCACAATGCCATGGGAATGGCTAAAGCACTTATTGTAACCGAAGAAGATAGCGGACACCTCCCTCCCGAGGCCTCAGTTGAAATGACTATTTCAAGTACTGAAGGAATTATTATTAATGTCCCTATTGCCAGAGGGTTGCAAACTTTCTCCATTTATTTTAAAGATCAGATTACACATGAAAATTTCGTGGGACATGATTTGAATTTAGTTAAATTGAGTGATGATGCCAATCTTGAAGCTCTTGAAAGCTGGATGAACTGGGCAGACCCAAAAGGTCTTATAACACCTGCTCCTGATGGGGTTACATTTTTAGGTGGCGTAAATGACTTGCCGGAAGGTACCACAGGATATTTCGAAGTAAACCTCGAGCCTGGAAATTACGCATGGATTTCTGAGGTCCCAAATGCAGCCTCTAAAAACATGCTTAAAACTTTTTCAGTGGAAGATTAATTACGTAGATATTCTATCAATTCCGATAATACAGGTATTTATATTGTATTTAAAATAACGGCGTATTTCATATACTTTAGCTAGGAATGTATTTATATGAAAACTGAATATAAGTAGCAAAAGTGGTTTTGGGTTATTCTGTTTCCCATGAACAATTAAGAATATGAAAATATTTGTAAAAGAAATTATAAAAATAGAACTCTGACAATTTAAATTCATGAAAAATATCTTTCCGTTAATCCTATTCAATTTTATGGTCCTGACCATCTCAAATGCACAGGAAATTACACCCAGTAAAAAACAAACAAGAGACATTCATTCCTTAATTGACAACTACTCAGTGGCAAGGCAAAAAAAAGATACCTTGCTTCTAGGGCGAATTTTAACAACTAATATAGATCAATTGGTTTCTTCCGGGAAATGGAGAAAAGGAAAAGAAGAATCCATGAAAGGCATGTTACAAAGCTCAGAAAACAATCCTGGTACAAGAACCCTGAAAATTGAAAATATTCGGCTTTTAAATCCTCAGTGCGGAATAGTGGACACTCGTTATGAAATTCAAAATACCAACGGAACAACAAGAAAGATGTGGAGTACTTTTATGGTGATATTCAAAAACAGTGAATGGAAGATAACAGCTATTCGTAATATGCTTCCTGCAGGACAAAAATAGATTTAAGAGATGAAAGCCATTATATATACAAAATACGGATCACCAGATGTTTTAAATGTTCAAGAGGTGAAAAGACCTGAACCTAAGGAGAATGAAATCCTGGTAAGGATCAGAGCTACCTCCGTAAACAGAACAGACTGTGCCAACCTAAGGGCAAAACCATTTATTATGCGCTTTACAATGGGCCTTTTTAAGCCTAAAAAGATTATTATGGGAACCGAATTTGCCGGCGATGTTGTCAAAGTTGGCTATGGGGTTACTTCATTTGGTGTCGGAGATAAAGTTTTCGGATTTGACGACAGTGTTTTAAGCTCTTATGCAGAATATCTCGTATTCTCTGCCGAAAAAGGAATTTCCACTATGCCAAAAAATTTTACATACCAACAGGCAGGAGCTTGTATTGAAGGTGCCCATTATGCCTATAATATTATAAATAAAGTAGATCTAAAAAAAGGTGATAAAGTAATGGTAAATGGAGCCTCCGGAGGTATTGGTTCTGCTACCGTGCAATTACTTAAATACTATGGTGCAGATATCACGGCAGTCTGTAACACCAAAAATATAGAATTAGTGAAATCACTGGGAGCGGTCAAAGTCATCGATTATACAAAAGAAGATTTCACAAAAGACCCGGAGAAATACGAATATGTTTTTGACAGTGTTGGTAAAAGTACTTTTGGCAAGTGCAAGTCATTATTAAAACCAGGTGGCGTTTATATCTCATCTGAGTTGGGGCCCTGGTCTCAAAATCTCTTCTACTCCCTTATTTCTGCCATTTTTGGCAGCCTTCCGGGTCATGCAGGAAAAAAAGTGAAATTTCCTTATCCACCAAATATAAAGCGAAGTGTGCTTTTGGTTAAAAAGCTGATAGAGGAGGGTAAATTTAAGTCTGTTATTGATAGATCTTATCCGCTTGAACAAGTTGCTGATGCATTCAGGTATGTCGAAAAAGGACAAAAAACCGGAAATGTTGCAATCACCCTTGGAGATTAGTATAATTTATACCCCATTGCAACTAAATATTTCAAATACCTAAGCCAAACAACCAAAGCACGGATAAAAAATATGAAAGCCATAACCAGAAAAAGAATAACTTCCATTGATATGCTCAGAGGGTTAGTTATGGTAATCATGGCCCTGGATCATGTTCGAGATTATTTCAATTATGACGCATTTTTCTATGATCCCACAGACTTAAGCCAGACCAATGCAGCCATTTTCTGGACGCGCTTTGTTACGCATTTTTGTGCCACAGTATTTGTTTTTCTTGCAGGTACCTCAGCTTTTTTTGTTGGTCAACGCCGGGACAAGAAATCGCTCTCCGTATGGCTTTTAAAAAGAGGCCTATGGCTGGTTATAGTAGAATTTACCATTATAAAACTGGCATGGCTTTTTAAACTGGATTATTCTAGTGTTGTACTTCAGGTAATCTGGATTCTTGGGTTGAGCATGATCCTGCTTGCAGCATTCATTCACTTACCTAAAAAACTTACTATTTTCCTGTCAATAATAGTTATCGCAGGGCACAATGCATTTGACTCTTTTGCCCCTATAGGTATTTTTGCATCCGGACTTTGGACTTTTCTGCACGTATTTAATATTGTAGACATGGGAAATATGCAGGTTTTTGTGGGATATCCTATAATTCCCTGGGTTTTTGTCATGCCGCTAGGTTATTACTTTGGGGAACTTTATAAGCCAACAGTGAAATCCTCCTTTAGGATTAAGAGATTATGGCAATTGGGAATTGGTATCACCTTAACATTTTTTGTATTACGCTTTTTAAATATTTACGGAGATCCCTATGCATGGTCTACTCAAAAATCTTTTAGTTTTACCGTTATGTCGTTCTTTAATTTAACCAAGTACCCCCCTTCCCTTTTATATTTGTTAATCACATTAGGGCCTTCAATTATCTTTCTTGCATTAGCAGAAAAATGGAGAGGCTCATTTTTTGACAAATTAATCACCATTGGTAGGGTCCCTATGTTCTTTTACATAATCCATATTTATATAATACATCTGCTGGCTTTAATCGCTGCAGTACTAACCGGCTTCAAAGCTTCCGATATGGTTATTGATGTATGGGTAAACATGCAACCCGAATTGAAGGGATATGGCTTCAGCCTTTGGGTGGTTTATCTTGTATGGATATTGCTTATCTTAGCATTATACCCTGTATGCAGCTGGTTCAATAGATACAAGAGTAATAATAGAGATAAATGGTGGCTTAGTTATCTTTAGATAAAAAATTTACAAAATTGAACTTATTATTTTTATATTTCGTACTACTACAAAAATAGCTCTTATGAAAAATATTACGTCTTTTATTAAAACAACTCTGATTGGAGGATTGTTTTTTGTAATCCCCCTGGTATTGCTTGTTTTAATTATAGGTAAGGTTCTGGATATTTTTCGAAAATTAGTTGCACCTATCGCGGATGAAATTCCGATTGAAGCAATCGGCGGAATTACCATATCCAGAATAATCGCGTTACTTATACTTTTACTGGTCTGCTTTATAGCTGGTTTGTTTGCCAAAGATAAATACGCCAGCAAACTAAAAATATGGATTGAAGCAAAAGTTCTATCGAATATACCGGGTTATTCACTCTTAAAAGGAATGACCGAGTCTGCCGTAGGCATGGATTCTGAGAATTTGAGAGATGTTGTACTTGTAGATATTGAGGAAGTCTGGCAGATTGGTTTTTTAATGGATAAAATTGATGATGAATTGTGTTCTGTGTATATTCCAGGTGCTCCAAATCCAATGTCCGGGGATGTCTTTTTTGTCAAAAATGAACGCCTTAAAACACTGGATTTACCAGCGTTAAGCGCTATGAAAATTTACAAAAAATTAGGATTAGATGCTAGGGAAATTCTCAATGGTGAAATTAACAAATCATCCTTTTGATTATACATTTTAAACAAAGGGCCACAAGGTTTTTGACTAGTCTTATATAGAAAGAACGATTAGCTTAATTTTTTTTCTTATTATTTGCCATTTATTTTTAGATTTAGATTTACTTACCCTTTTGTGAGAAAATCTAAGAGATTTTAAAGTAATATATAATAATAGTAGATCACAAGCGGAGTATTACCAAGAAGAGAAAATATGACTACTTCAACTTTTGATTCCTTACCCATATCTGTTATCTACATTGGTATTTGTTTATTGATGCTAGTCGCTTTTGAGATTGGTTATCAAATTAGCAGGCGTAGCAAAGTATTTAAGGAAGAGGTGGAACCCGCTACTCTGACACCTATGATTGGTGGGCTAATTGGAGTACTGGGGTTCCTGTTGGCTTTTACATTTTCAATTGTAACCGGGCAATTCAACCAGCGTAAACAGTACGTTCTTGAGGAAGCCAACGAAATTGCAACCGCTTACCTTCGGGCGGACCTTATTGATACGATATACCAAACAGAAGTAAAACAATTATTAAGGGAATATGTTGACACTCGTCTCCGGGCCGTAAGTAGCACAAATATCAACAACGAGCTCGTTAAATCAGTTGAGCTGCATAGCCTTTTATGGCGCGAAGTATCGGCGGCGGCCCTAACCAAACCCAATACCAATACATCAATGATGATTCAATCTATTAACAACATCTTTGACCTGCATGAAAAACGAGTCACTGCCGGTTTGCGCAATCGGATTCCTATGAGCATTTGGATAACACTTCTGGCCATCTCATTCATGACCATGACAACAATTGGCATTAAAGCAGGTTTTACCAAACCAAGGGGTTTGGTTGCTGTACTTCCCATGATATTGGCATTTTCTGCCCTTACCACACTTGTTGCAGATCTTAATCGCCCTCAAAAAGGATTATTTAAGGTAGGGCAACAATCTATGATTTCAGTTCAGAAAAGTATACAAAAGGACTTTAAATAACTCGGGATATGCTAATCCGTTTTTAGATATAATAATTTTTTTATTCTTCTTTTTTTGAGGTCTTACTCTTGCCGGCTATAGCTTATTTTATCATGATAAAAGTCATAGTTCGTCCTCAGTCAAACTTCTACCTTTTAAAATTATTACTAAATACAAAAATATGACAGTCGATAAAAAAGATAAAAGTTCGTGGGCTATTGGTGGAACTACACTTATTGGGCTGGGCATTGGTCTCTTCTTTGTTCAGACCTCCCCTATTTGGTTCGTGGCTTGCCTGATCGCCGGTATCGGCTTGGGTTTGGTACTAACGGCGTTTTTATCATCCAGAAACAGCTAATATTACTTATGTCTGTAATTCTTTCATATCAGGCATTTTAAACTATAACTTTCCCTCTAAAAACTAAAGATAATTTAAATGATTAATTTTTTTAGAAGAATAAGGAAACAATTATTTACGGAAAACAGTTTTACTAAATATCTTTTTTATGCCATAGGTGAAATTATTTTGGTGGTCATAGGGATTCTGATAGCCCTGCAAATCAATAATTGGAATAACCTGCGAATAGAAAAGGAAGAGGCAAAAAAGTCATATCGAAATATTAAACGACAGATTGAAGATGATAGAGATGAACTAACCAAAGAAAAAGCACTTAATAATTATTTATCCGCTTCCTTTAAATACGCCAACAAAATAATCAGGGCTCAGGATTTTACTAAATCAGATTCCCTTGCCCTAATAGCTATGGGATTATCTCAGTATTCCGATTTTAATAGTGTTGGTAATATTTATGAGACCCTCGTAAATAGTGGAAACATTAAACTCCTTAAAAATGATGAGATAACCAGTTCAATTCAGCAATTAGAGACCACTTACATCTATGCCAACAAACTAGAAACCATACATTGGGACATAATTATAAATGAATTATCCCCATTACTTAAAAGTACTGTGAATTTTGATGCTTTTAAAGCCGTAAAACCCGAGAAACTATATGAAGTGGAAATGCAAAATTTTTTTGTGGAAAGTATTTATCTGACTTCTGCAAAAGACACCGTTTATAGTAATGCCATTCGAGAAATAGATGCGATTATTGAACTAATAAATACAGAGCTGGATACAGTGAAAGATTAAAACTATTAGTAGGCAATTTAATCAAATGTTTATAACATTTCCTGATTTATCCACTGATATCAGGGGGTCTTTATCCAATTGAATTTTTAATAATTTCTTCTTTTATAAAATCCTGTTGTACATTTAGATTATTAACCAAAATAGCTTTGTATGAAAAACAGTTTTCTCTTTATAATACCTCTATTATTTGTTTTTGGATGCAAACAAACCAAAGAGAGGGAGGAAGTAAATAAAGAGTTGCCTCGCATTGCAATTGCAGGGTTAGCTATAGAATCAAGCACCTTTTCTCCCGCTCTAACCAATGAAGAAGCATTCCATGCCAGGGAAGCAGAAGACGTTTTCTCCTTTTATCCGTTTCTTTCTGAAGATTCAGTTAACCGAAAACGGGCCGAATGGATTCCTACCTTAAGGGCACATGCCCTTCCGGGTGGAATTGTCACCAGGGAAGCCTATGAATCACTTGTGTCAAAAACTCTTGCTATGCTTAAGGAAAATGGTCCTTATGATGGTTTATTTTTTGATATTCATGGAGCAATGAGCGTTGTAGGTCTGGATGATCCGGAAGGAGATTTTATACTTCGTGTTCGTGAAGTGGTAGGATATGAAACCTTAATTTCTACCTCCATGGATTTACATGGTAACGTTTCCTTGCGTCTGGCTCAAAACTCCGACCTTATAACATGCTACCGTATGGCACCCCATGAGGATGCCATTCAATCTAAAAAACGTGCAGTTGATAATCTCTTAAACAGATTAGAAAAAGGGAAAGGGAAACCAAAATATAAAGCCTGGATACCTGTTCCCATCTTGTTGCCCGGAGAAAAAACCAGTACTAGGATAGAACCGGGAAAAGGCTTGTACGCCATGCTCCCTGATGCTACCAAAAGTGAAGGAGTTATTGATGCTGCCATCTGGATCGGATACGCCTGGGCAGACGAAGCTCGTAACCATGCGGTAGTAATGGTAACGGGAGATAATAAAAAAGAAGTGGGTGATGCTGCGGAAAAGTTAGCAAAGCATTTTTGGCTGGTCAGGTCAGAATTTGAATTTGTGGCCCCTACCGCCACTTTATCGGAAAGTATTGACTTGGCCATTGCCAGTAAAAAGAAACCCTTCATAATAAGTGACATGGGGGATAACCCAACTGCAGGCGGTGCAGGAGATGTGAGCTGGACCCTTAAGGAAATACTGGCTCGGGAGGAATTCAAGTCTAATAGTGGACCCTCATTAATATATGCCTCAATTCCAGGACCAGAACTAATTGAAAAGGCCAGAGAATTAAAAGTGGGCGATCCCATCAAAGCCCCTGTCGGTGCCATGGTAGATGATCGATACGCAGGACCTGTTGAGCTGGAGGGAATTATTATGGCCATTGAACATGGTGACCTACATGCAGAGACCGAAGTAGTAGTTAGGGTAGGAAGTGTGGACGTCATTGTAACAAAGAAGCGTAAACCATATCATAAAGAAGCTGATTTTACTCGATTGGGATTGAATCCACGGGAATCTGATATTGTTGTCGTTAAAATAGGCTATCTGGTGCCGGAGTTATATAATATGAGGGGCGGCTGGATCATGGCACTTACCCCCGGAGGTGTTGACCAGGATTTAGAACGACTTGGCTATAAAAACATTATTAGGCCTATGTACCCTTTAGACAAGGATATGAAAGATCCCGATTTAAAAGCGAAGTTTGTACCTCTTTCCCATATTGCTCCTTAAAAGTTTCAAGGCACGAATAAATAGGCACTATGTAAAATTAAACCTTCAGAAATGAGAGCAACTTTAAAGCAAAACAAAGAAAATGCCATCGCGTTTTACAAAATGGCCTATAACGGCAATCCAAAAAAAGCTGTAGAGTTATACGTAGGCGCAGAATACATTCAACACAATCCATTAGTTGGGGATGGGGCTCAACCGTTTATTGATTATTTCAATCACATGGCCGGTGAATATCCCGACAAGTCCATTGAGTTTAAGAGATCTGTTGCTGAGGGCGATTTGGTAGCCCTTCATACACATCAGATTTGGCCTGATGAGGAGGAATATGTTACTATGGACTTCTTTAGGTTTGATGCAAATGGTAAAATTGTGGAACATTGGGATTCCATGCAACAGATACCCAGGACTTCGGCAAATAACAATACTATGTATTGATAATTAGAACGAATAAACCAAACTATTTTTCTACCTTTAATAGTGCCATTAACCAACCAAATGACCAAGGGATTTATTATTGCTATACTTAGAGTTTTCTGGATATTTTAAGTATATAAAAACCAAAAAAAAGACCAATTTATAGAAGCATAGAAGGTTCAAATTCAATGTCCGGTGAATAAGCTAAGAAAAATCATATCAGAAAATATAACAGGGAAAAAAGTCGCCTTTCTGTTCTTTCTTACAAATCTTGTTTATGCATTTATGCTTTTTGTAACCATTCCAAAAACAATTGCTTATTCTGGTGGAATGAAATTATTGGATATGATGCCACAGGGCTACGATTCCAAATATGTAAATGAACTTTTCAACAAGCTTGGAGAAGAAGGCCGAGAAGTTTATTTATTTAATCAGATCCCTGTTGATATGATATATCCTTTCCTTTTTGGAATGACCTACTCCCTGTTAATTGCCTATTTCCTGAAAAAATTGGATAAATTAAATACACCCTTTTTCTATTTATGCCTGGTTCCCATTATTGCCGGAATAGCGGACTATCTGGAGAATTTTGGAATAATCACCATGCTAAATGATTTTCCAGATTTATCGATGACTCAGGTAAACGTTACAAACATTTTTACTCTTATAAAGAGCCTGTCGACAACGCTATTCTTCTTGATATTGATTGTAATTATTATTATAGTTGGAGTTAGGCGCTTAAAATGGAAGTAAATCAGTTAAAAGCTATTAATGCTAAATAATTTCGAACCCGTTGACAAAATTTAATTTCGGAAAAAAATATGACCTATATAGATTATTATAAAGTATTGGGAATTGATAAGAAGGCCAATGATAAGGATATTAAAAAAGCCTATCGGAAAATGGCCCGAAAATACCATCCTGATCTGAATCCGGACGATAAAGAAGCAGAAAAGAAATTCAAGGAAATAAATGAAGCCAACGAAGTCCTAAGTAACCCGGAAAATCGAAAAAAATATGATAAATACGGCAAGGATTGGAAACATGCAGAAGAATTTGAAAAAGCACAGCAGCAGCAGCAATATCAAAGTAGCAGCCGTCGAGGAGGCTCTGCCCAATATTCGGAGCAAGACTTTTCAGATTTCTTTAGTTCCATGTTTGGAGGGAGATCTGCAGAAAGTCGAGGCAGAAATGTACAATTTAGAGGACAGGACTATAATGCGGAACTACAGCTTGAATTGAAAGATGTCTATCGCACCCACAAACGTACACTTACAGTAAATGGTAAGAATATCAGGTTAACTATTCCGGCAGGGGTTAAGAACGGGCAGGTAATCAAAATTAAGGGGCATGGTGGCGAAGGGATTAATGGCGGACCAAGGGGAGATTTACATATTAAATTCTCCATCTCAAATCACTCGAAATTTAAACGTGATAAAGACAACCTCTACGCTACCATAGATCTGGACTTGTATAAAGCCTTATTGGGAGGGGAGGTAGTTATTGACACCTTTGATGGAAAAGTAAAGCTAAATGTGAAGCCGGAAACAAAGAACCTGACTAAGGTAAAATTAAAAGGTAAAGGCTTTCCGGTATATAAAAAAGAAGGTCATTTTGGTGATCTGTACATTACTTATCAGATAAAAATACCAACAAATCTTTCAGATAAGGAAAAGGAATTAATTAAGGAATTGGCAAAACTAAGATAGATATGAAGCGAAAAGATTTTATACCAATTGTCCAGTTATGTGAACATTACAGTGTGGAAATTTCATTTTTTGATGAACTCCATGAAGAGGGCTTAATTAGCATCACAACTCTTGAACAAACTTCCTATCTTCATCAGGATAAAATTAGTGATGTGGAAAAAATGATTAGAATCCACCAGGAATTAAATATCAATACTGAGGGTATTGATGCGGTTTTCAATTTGTTGCAAAAAATAGATAGTTTACAAAATGAATTGAATAAGCTTAATAATAGGCTGCGCTTGTACGAAAATGATTATTAAAAAGTTTAACCACATCTGATGAAAATTGCCAAAATCCATCTTATTCTACTTTTATCAATTTGCCTGATAATATCTTGCAGATCACCTCAAAATTCTGAGCAAGAAATAGTTACGAAATCAAAAACCGTTACAGTTGCTTACAAGGCACCCGCTTTTGAATCAGATAATCGTGTGGAAAAAATAGCGAGCATTGCTCCACAAATGCATGCTTTGATTGAGGAGCATGCCAAGGAGTGGAACATACCCGGAGTTGCCTATGGGATAGTTGTTGATAATTATATGGTAGTTGCCTCTGCTACAGGGTTGTTGG
>Ga0265303_10000505_pt1 | contig 22155 bp, 18 predicted proteins | sample Helome_2_FD_192494 | JGI IMG/M metagenome (GOLD analysis project Ga0265303, IMG submission 192494) | Marine sediment microbial communities from subtidal zone of North Sea - Hel_20160317 (Illumina Assembly) | ecosystem: Environmental > Aquatic > Marine > Subtidal zone > Sediment ... | reverse complement strand
TTTGCCATCCTGGGCGAACAGATGTTCCGCCAGTTCAGCGGCTCTGACGGGGCGACGAATTTCCCGGCCGCCGGCATCCTGAGTGCCATTATTTTTGCAATGGCCCTGGCCGCACAGCCGTTGGCCCGTCGCATCCAGGCGAGCGAGGCCCTGGCGCGCAGATTCGGTATCGATCTCCAGAATATCTCGGAACTCAACGAGTACATTGTCCAGCATCTGCGCGAGAGCATCGTCGTGGTTGACGCTGACAATACGATACGCCTCATCAATAGCTCCGCAATGCAGTTGCTGGGCGCCGACGACATTACGCCGGGTAGCCCGCTGCGTACTGCGTCCGACGCACTGGGCGACTACGTAAAGCTCTGGCGGCATGACCGGGCCAGGTCATCGCATCCCGAGATCACCCTGATTTCCGAGGGCAGCAATGTCCGCATCACGGCACACCTGGCGCCGCTGGGCAAAGATCACCAGCGCGCCGGGCCAATACTGATATTTCTCGAGGACGTCAGCATTCTCAATGCGCGTGTGCAGCAATCGAAACTCGCGTCCCTTGGACGCCTTAGCGCGAGCATCGCACACGAAATTCGTAATCCGGTGGGTGCGATGAGTCATGCCGCGCAACTCTTGCGGGAATCGAGTGGATTGAATGAAGACGACGCGCGTCTGACAGAGATCATTCAGACGCACTCCGGCCGCGTCAGCCACATCATCGACAACGTCCTGCAGTTGTCCAGGCGCGAGTCAAGCCGGCCCGAGCGGCTATCGCTGGCGACCTGGCTTGACGATTTCGCCCACGAGTTCGTCAGAACGCTGGAGTTACAGGAAGGCGAGTTTTCCATAGCGGATGTCGCCAACGACATCGAGGTACGCATGGACCCCAGCCATTTGCGCCAGATCTTGTGGAACCTCTGTGACAACGCCGTTAAGTACGCGAGTGAAACCGGCGGCATATTGGTACAAATCCGGGCCGGACGGATGCCAAGCCAGGGGCGGCCTTTCCTCGAGGTGCTGGATTGCGGCCTCGGCGTCGATACGGCAACCGCCGAGAAGATCTTCGAACCTTTTTTCACGGCGCGCTCGGGGGGGACGGGGCTCGGCTTGTATATTTCCCGAGAACTGTGCGAACTCAATCGCGCCACCTTGCTCTATCTTGACCGGCCCGGTGGCGGCAGTATTTTTCGCATCGTTTTTGCCGATCCGGACCGCTGGGAACGACAGGAAGATTCATGAAGCAACCGCTGGCGCTCGTCATCGATGACGAGCCAGACATCTGCGAATTATTGACGCTGACGCTCGACCGGATGGACATTCGCACCGAATCGGCAGGCGATGTCAGCAGTGCCAAGGCCCTGCTGGGCAAACAGCCGTTCGATATCTGCCTGACCGACATGCGCCTGCCGGACGGTGATGGTCTCGAACTCGTCGAGTGGATGCAGACCAACGCCGCCGATGTCCCTGTGGCGGTTATTACCGCGCACGGCAACGTCGAGACGGCCGTGCAAGCACTCAAGCTGGGCGCATTCGACTTCGTCTCCAAGCCGCTGGACCTCGGTAACCTGAGAAAGATCGTGGAGAGCGCCTTGCGCGTGAAGGCGGCTCGACAAGCGTCGAAGTCGCAGTTGCTCGGTGAGTCGCCGCGTGTGCAGGAATTGCGGGAGATGATCGACAAAGTGTCTCGATCGCAGGCCCCGGTGCACATCTCTGGCGAGTCCGGCACCGGCAAGGAACTGGTTGCGAGACTCGTACACGAAAGTGGCCCACGATCTGACGGGCCTTTCGTGGCAGTCAATTGCGGCGCGATTCCCGCCGAACTCATGGAAAGCGAGTTCTTCGGTCATCGCAAGGGCAGCTTTACGGGCGCCATCAATGACAAAGCCGGCCTTTTCCAGTGTGCCGAGAACGGCACGCTGTTTCTCGATGAGATCGCCGACCTGCCGCTCGCGATGCAAGTGAAACTCCTGCGCGTTATCCAGGAAAAGAAGGTGCGCCCGGTAGGCGCCTCGCAGGAAGATACGGTCGACGTGCGAATTCTCTCCGCGACGCATAAGAACCTCGCGCAGATGGTGGCCCAGGACGAGTTCCGAGAAGACCTTTTCTATCGAATCAACGTCATCGAACTCCATGTTCCGGCACTTCGCGACCGGGGCGATGACGTGCTGTTGCTGGCCGAGTTCATCCTCGCACATCTCGATGCAGCCGCTTCACTCGATGACAGCGCGCGAACCGCGTTATTGACTTACCCGTTCCCCGGTAATGTTCGCGAACTCGAAAATTCACTGGAGCGTGCGGTCACCTTGTGCAGCAGCGGCAAAATATCCGCCCAGGATCTTCAGATGCGACAGACCGCCGACACTGAATCGGCGACGCCATCGTCGACGAGCGGCAAACTGGGGGAGCAGGTCGAGGACATTCAGCGCCAGGCCATCGTCGAGGCTCTCGAGAAAACGCGATACAACAAGACAGCGGCGGCAAAACTACTGGGCCTGTCGTTCCGCCAGTTGCGCTATCGAATCAAGAAACTCGGCATAGAGTGACAATTATTGTCACTTTGTGACAACGAACCTTCGCTTAGGCGACACGATTGTCACCTTTCGTCCATCTCGGGCGCCTCTGAGATTGGCCAACCTGGTTAATAAAGTCATTAAAAACAATTGCTTAAATTACCGTCTCGGAAGTTGGCATGCCGTTTGCTTTGTATACGGGTACAGGCGATATCGCCGTTTACTATCTTTTACCAATCTCACTTTCATGGAGAACCAGAGATGAAGAAGCAACAAGGTTTTACACTTATCGAACTGATGATCGTCGTTGCGATTATCGGTATTTTGGCAGCCATCGCAATTCCTGCCTACCAGGACTACACGATCCGCGCACAGGTTTCTGAAGGCTTGAGTCTCGCTGGCGGCGCCAAAGCGGCGGTTGCAGAGTTCACGATGGACTCGGGTGACTTCCCGGCTGACAACACGGAAGCGGGGATTGCTACGACGGCGACCGACATCAGCGGCAAGTACGTTACGTCCGTGACCGTTACTGCCGGTAACATCGCGGTTCTTTATACAGAGGCCTCCGCCAACGCTATACTGCGCGACAATTCAGCCACGCTGAATCTCTCTCCCCTCACCAGCGCCGGCGGCGTTCAGTGGGTTTGCGAATCGACCGATGCTAGCATTGCTCCGAAGCATCTGCCGGCCGCTTGTCGATAAGACTGGCTTCCAATAGACTTTTTGTCTGAGCTTTTCGCTACAGATTAATCGTCAGAAAAACCCCGGCTCGCCCGGGGTTTTTCTTTTGGGTTTCGGTAGGTGACGTTGGACTGCGAACTTGACGAGTGGCACATGAACAGGACCGAGAACGGCTTTACACTGATCGAGTTGATGATCGTTGTTGCGATCATCGGTATTCTGGCGTCGCTCGCCGTCGCTGCCTACCAGACCTACGCGGTGCGGACACAGGTGGCAGAAGCCATCAGTATGGCCGCGGCCGCAAAGACGCCGGTCATTGACGCTTTTCTGCAGACCGGGCAGCCGCCCGCCGACCGCACGGAAGCGGGTATGAGTCCACTGGCCACCGATACCCGCGGATCGTATGTCAGCGGCGTTGACGTTGACGATGGCCGGGTTGACGTGACATTCGGTAACCGGGCCCATGCCGAAATTTTCGGCCGCACGCTCTCATTCACCCCCTACATGTCGGGGCCAAACTCCATCGTCTGGCGATGCGGCGCCGCGGCAGCTCCGGCCGGGGCACCACTCACTGGCGGCGGCGTCACGAGCACCCACCAGGACCCCGGCATCGAAGTCCGCTATTTGCCGTCCGTGTGCCGGCCCTGAGCCTCCAATCAGCGCCTTTCGGCGCCTGAATCCCTCGTTTTCGGGGTTTTACTTAATCAAATGCTGTAACTGTGAACCCCAGCACAAAATCCAGTTGAATCGAGGACTTGGATCAGTGAGACTGTGACGCTGGCAGATTCGCGACAGTTTGACACTCCTATGGCAGCAACGGCTTCTCAATCCAATCTAGCAGGCTTGCCCCGGCGCCTGGTCCAGGACGGCATTATTGCCGAAGAGCGGCTTCAGGAGGCCACTGAGGGCGCCAAGAAGGAGAATCTGCCGCTCATCGCCTACCTGGTCGGCGAAGAACTCGCGGACGCCCGGGCGATAGCCGTTGCCGCATCACACGAATTTGGTGTTCCACTGCTGGATCTCGAGGCTGTCGAGATAGACCTGGACGTCGTTCGCGCTGTCGATCAGAAGCTCATCAGCAAACATCGCGTGCTGCCGTTGGTCAAACGCGGCCAACGCCTGTTTCTCGGCATTTCGGACCCCACCAACCTGCAGGCGATCGACGACATCAAGTTCGCGACGAGCCTGCGCATTGACCCTGTCGTGGTCGAACAGGACAAACTCGAGGAACGCATCGGCAAGGCGATCGACGCGGTCGATACGAGCATGGGCGGTCTCGACGACGACGACTTCGATCTCGAAAACCTCGACATAGGCGGCGAAGACGAGCAAAGCGAGGAAGTGTCGCGTGATGAAGTTGAAGATGCGCCCGTCGTGCGTTTTGTCAACAAAGTACTCCTTGACGCCATCAAACGCGGTGCCTCGGATGTGCATTTCGAACCCTATGAAAAGATTTTTCGTGTCAGGACCCGCCTCGATGGCGTTTTGTCGGAAGTCGCGCGACCGCCTGTCGTATTGGCGAACAAGGTCTGCGCTCGCCTGAAAGTGATGTCCAGAATGGACATTGCAGAGCGGCGCGTACCGCAAGACGGCCGCATCAAGATGCGTCTTTCCAAGAATCGCGCTATCGATTTTCGTGTTAACACCTGCCCGACCCTGTTCGGCGAAAAAATCGTACTGCGTATTCTTGACCCATCGAGCGCCAAGCTCGGCATCGAGATGCTGGGCTATGAAGACGATCAACGGGCGATGTACGAGAAGCACCTGGCCAAGCCCTACGGCATGATTCTCGTTACGGGCCCGACGGGTTCCGGTAAGACGGTGTCGCTGTACACAGGCCTGAACATACTCAATACGGATGACCGCAACATTTCGACGGCTGAAGATCCGGCTGAGATCAACCTGCCGGGCATTAACCAGGTCAACGTCAATCCCAAAGTGGGCCTGACATTTGCCAGCGCGCTCAAAGCTTTCCTGCGCCAGGATCCTGACGTGATCATGGTCGGCGAAATTCGAGATCTTGAAACGGCCGAGATTGCCATCAAGGCGGCGCAGACAGGTCACCTTGTGTTATCGACACTGCATACCAACGACGCACCGAAAACATTGACTCGCATGGTCGATATGGGTGTCAAGCCCTATGCGATAGCAACGTCTGTGAGTCTGATCATCGCACAGCGACTGGCGCGGAGGCTGTGCGGCAATTGCAAGGAAGTCAGAGACATTCCCAAAGAAGCGCTGTTGAAAGAAGGTTTCTCCGACGAAGAAATAGACGGCGGGCTCTCGGTCTTTGCACCCAAGGGCTGCAAACAATGTAACGGTGGCTACAAAGGCCGACTGGGCATCTTCCAGGTGATGGAGGTTTCGGAGGAAATGGGCCGCATTATTATGGCCGGTGGCAATGCGATGCAGATCGCGGACCAGGCTATCGCAGAGGGGGTCATCGATTTGAGACAGGCCGGATTGAACAAAGTCAAGGAAGGGCTTACCAGCCTTGAAGAAGTCAATCGGGTTACAATTGAATAGGTTTATACCAGACAACCGGACGAGATAGATGGCAGAAGCAGCGATGATGAGTACGCCCTTCTTGTGGGAAGGAACTGACAGGAACGGCAAAAAGGTCAAAGGCAAGAGCCTGGCTAACGACGAAGCAACTGTACGAGCAGACTTGCGGCGTCAGGGCGTGGTGCCGACGCGTATCCGGAAACAGCGCAAAGCGCTGTTTTCCGGCGGTAGCAAGATTCAGACGTCTGATATCGCGATCTTCAGTCGCCAGCTCGCAACCATGCTGGCCGCCGGTATTCCTCTGGTACAGGCATTCGAGATCGTGGGTAACGGTCACGAAAATGCCGCAATGCAAAAATTGATCTTATCGATCAAAGCCGACGTAGAGGGAGGTAGTGCGCTCGCCGAAGCCCTCGCCAAACAACCGCTGTATTTCGACGATTTGTTCGTAAATCTCGTGGAGGCCGGCGAGCAAGCCGGCGCGCTTGAGAGTCTTCTGGACAAGATCGCTACGTACAAGGAGAAGACGGAGGCGATCAAGAAGAAAATCAAGAAAGCCCTGACCTATCCCGCAGCGGTCCTGGCCGTAGCATTCATCGTGACGACGATTCTTCTGATTTTTGTCATTCCGTCGTTCGAGGATCTGTTCCAGGGCTTTGGCGCCGACCTGCCGAGCTTCACGCGGATGGTCATTGACCTGTCAGCATTTGTTCGAAGCAAAGGCCTGATTATTCTCCTGATCGCTGCTGCCGCGGTCACTGCCTTTCTGTATTTCAAGAAGCGCTCCCGCCCGTTCCGGCATTTTCTCGACCGCATGATGCTGAAAATGCCGATTATTGGACCGATCCTGCAAAAAGCATCCATCGCACGTTATGCACGCACGCTTTCCACGATGTTTGCTGCCGGCGTACCGCTCGTCGAGGCTCTGGAATCGGTCGCCGGTGCAACTGGCAATATCGTCTATGAAGTCGGTGTGATGGAAATGCGTGATGAGGTCGCGACTGGCCAACGACTCCAGCAATCCATGGAAAACACGGATCTGTTCCCGAACATGGTCATCCAGATGATTGCCGTGGGCGAAGAGTCAGGCTCGCTCGATGAGATGTCGGCCAAGGTCGCAGATTTCTACGAGGAAGACGTCGACAATGCGGTCGACAACCTCTCCAGCCTGCTGGAGCCCATGATCATGGCAATCCTGGGCGTTCTGGTCGGCGGCCTGGTTGTCGCCATGTACCTGCCGATCTTCAAACTGGGCGCGGTCGTCTAAGACAGCACCGTTGATTGCAAAAAAACGGCGTTCGGAGGAAACTCCGAACGCCGTTTTCGTTTAGGCTGTTACCAGCATCAGGGAGGCGCAGCATGCTCGAGCTGTTCGACCAGTCAGCACCGGTATTCATCACCGTTATCTTCGCGTTTGCGCTGGTTATAGGCAGCTTTCTGAACGTGGTCATCCATCGCTTGCCAATCATGATGGAACGCGAATGGCGTGAACAGTGCGAGGAACTTAGCAAATCCCCGCCGCCGCAGGAACTGCCGCAAAACCGTTTCGACTTGCTCATACCCCGCTCTCGCTGCCCTTCCTGCGGCCATGCAATCAAGGCCTGGCAAAATATTCCGGTCATAAGCTACCTGCTCCTTGGCGGCAAATGCGCAAACTGCAAGAAATCCATATCCGCGCGATACCCGCTTGTCGAAACGTTGACGGCCGTGCTGGCGGCAATGTGTGCCTGGCGCTTTGGCTTCGGTTGGGAAGCCGCGATGGCAATCGCCATGACCTTCGCGCTTGTAGCGATCACCATGATCGACGCCGACACCCAACTGATACCCGATTCGATCGTGTTGCCGCTGCTGTGGATCGGCTTGTTGATGAGTTTGTTTCACCCGATGCCCGAAAGCGAATCGCTGTTCATCGCGCCGCGCGATGCAATTGTCGGCGCTATCGCCGGCTACCTGAGTCTGTGGACCGTCTATCAGCTGTTCAAGCTCGTCACGGGCAAGGAGGGAATGGGCTATGGTGATTTCAAATTGCTTGCGGCGCTCGGCGCGTGGCTGGGATGGCAGCAGTTACCAATGATCATTCTAATGTCCGCACTGGTCGGCGCGATTGTCGGCATCAGCATGATGGTTTTTCGAGGTCACAAGCGCAGCACGCCGATCCCTTTCGGGCCCTATCTTGCCGCGGCGGGCTGGATCACCATGCTGTGGGGCGACACCGTCAAAAATGTCTACCTGGACCTGATGCTCTAGGTGACCAAGGAAACCGATAACCTGGTTTTTCGTGTCGCGTTGTCGGGCGGCATCGCTAGCGGCAAATCAGTCGTTGCGGACATGTTTGCGGATCTCGGAATCCCTGTCATCGACACCGACATCATTGCACGAGAAATCGTCCGGTCCGGGCAACCTGCACTCGACGAGATTCGCGATCGTTTCGGGGATGCGGTTATTGATGCCGCAGGCAACCTGGATCGTCGCGCGCTCCGAAAACGGGTCTTTTCCGACGACGACGCGCGCCTCGATCTCGAGGCCATATTGCACCCGCGAATCGGCGCCCAAACGCGGCGCCAGGCGCTTGCTGCGCCAGGTCCCTACCAGATCGTCGTCGTCCCATTGCTGGTCGGCTCGCCGCTGGTCGAATTTGTCGACCGCGTGCTGATCGTCGATTGCGATGAAGAGTTACAGCTTCAAAGGCTGCTGGCCCGCGACGCGGAGACCGTCGAGCAAGCACAGCGAATTCTCGCAGCGCAGTCCAGCCGCGAGGAACGACTTGCGATCGCGGACGATGTAATTCGCAATAATCAGGATCTCGAGAACACTCGCGAACAGGTTACTGGTCTTGATCAGTTGTACCGACGTCTCGCGCGTTCTCCAGATCCCTGCGAACGGTCTCACGAAACTCCTTGATATCCGCTGTCCTGACGCCTGCGCCCAGCGACCCCGCTTCCCCGTTCTCTTCCATCATTGATAGCGCTTTGCCCGACAGATACAGCGCTTCCTCGTTATGGTTGGCCGACGCCAGGACCGCCGCCATCGCCATCGCTCGACTGGCTCCCGGACGGGAACTGAGTGAGTCATCAAATGCTTCGACGGCCTCTCGCGATCGTCCGGCATAGGCGTACACGTACCCAATCAAGTACTTTATGTGCGAGTACTCCAGGGACTGCGGATCGGTATTCTGAGGCACTTGCAGCATGTCAACATACATTTCAAGCAACGCATCCAGTCTCACAGACGGGCATCGTTGCCGCACGACGGACAGGGAAAATATTGAATACACGTCAAGCGATCGAACGTCATACGGAACCCCGGACAACTGCTTTGCAACCCGGTCAAACTCGTCCGCTTCGAGTGCGCCCAATTGACAAAGCATGATGATGCGCTTGGCACGCAACAATGAATTACTGCCCGGTATGTCTTCAATGGCTCGCTCGATGACCGTCAGCGCGTCTTCATGCTGCTTCATGTCGAACAGCAGCGTCGCGTACTGAGCCTGAGCACGGGCGGACATCGGTTCCTTGCGTGCCGATGCCTCAATCATGCTTGGGAAGCTCTCCCAAACCGATGCCGAATAGCGCGTGAATCCGCCAAGTATTGCGGTTATGCCGACAACAACGACAATATGACTGCCACGAGGCAGTTTGTCCGACATCAAGACCACGAACGGAAGCAACAAGAAACAAGCGGCAAGATAATTGCGGTGTTCGAAGTACAACTCGAGATTCAAAACCGTAGATTCCAGCAAGTGGCTTGTGTAAAAAAACAAGACCGCCAGCGCCAATAGCGGCCACTCGCGTCGCTTCACTATCGAAAAAGCGATAACCAGCAAATGGAGAACGATAGACAGTGCGGTCGTTATGGGAACGAAAAGACCCGTCGACTTGATAAAGTGGTCCTGAAAGATGCCGGTTGTATAGAGCTTTGGGATAAACCAGTGCTGCAGGTATTCGAACAGGACCCGCGGTTGTGTCAGCAGTCGTTCATAGAGACTGAAATCCCGCGGCGGCACGATGTCGAAGAAATCGTCCTTGAAAAACTGACTTCCCAGGTACACGGCGACAACGACTGAAGGCACCACGATAAAGGCTGTCGCCCAATAGCCGCTAAGACGGGGAAGTCGGTGTCGTTGACTGGCAACGACCGTAATCTCCACCACACCAACCAGTAACGGCAGCAGTATTCCATTTTCCTTCGAGACAATTGCCAGCAAGGTGAACAGGCCGACCGACAAACTCATGAGCAGATACGCTTTCGCCCGGTCTACGACAATGAGCGATCGACTGTACAGATAGCCCATGAGCCCCAGGAAAATGAACAGGGTCGACAGCTGCGCCATTCGTTGCACGATGTAAAGCGTTGTCGAAACCAGAAACGGATGCAACAGCCAAAAGCCGGCAGCGATTAATGCGATCCAACGCGCGCGCCGTCTCTCATACTGCAGCAGGTCGAGAATCTGGCCGATCAAAACACCCAGTAAGACACCGTTGATCAGGTGGATAATCAGATTCGTGCGCTTGAACGGAAACGACGCTGCGGGCCAGTCACGTGCATCCATCAGGAACGTAAGCAACGCGAGTGGCCTGCCGGTGGGCCCCGAATGTCCCCCGAAGACAAAGGCGTTAAAGGTGTCCCAATTCACAACGCCGCCAAGGTTTCCGAGCGACGCAACGGTGCCCTTGTCGTCCAGGACAAACGGCCCGTTCAGTCCGGGCACATAGGCACCGATACACAGCAACAACAGGATCAACCAGCCGGCAATCAGGGCGAATGTACCCAAATTGGTTGAATGTCGAAGAGAACTGAGATTCATCCTCGCTGTATTCCGGGTCGTTTGGCCAGCGGCAAATTCTAGCTTGAATGCTTGTATACTGCCGCGGTAATTTGCCACCCGGCACCCGGTAGCGCAGAATAGCCGCATGGCCAAACCCGCTGGAGAATTAGCCGCTCAGGCCGACCCTGGGGCGGCACACTATGAGCAGCCGCTGTCAGAGCGTATGCGGACGTTTCTGCGGCTGGAATTTCTCTACCAGCAACTCCTTTACAACTGTGACCAGGAGGCCGACTGGGCCACGCGCGCGACCATTTCCGCCCTTCTCGAGATACTGGCTATTTTGTCCCGCGGCGACGTCCGAAGTGAGGTTCTCAAGGAACTCGACCATCAACTCGGCGCCCTGGAACGCTTCCAGAGCCAGCCCGGCGTGGATAGCAGTCGCCTGGACGCGCTGGTCCACAATATCGTCAGCAGCCGCGACCAGGTTGGCCACATCGGCTCGGGATTCCTGCAGCCGATCAAGGACAGTGAGTTCCTGAACGCCATCAAACACCGCAGTGCCATTCCGGGCGGCACCTGTGAATTCGATCTCCCCGAGTACAACCACTGGCTTCGGCAACCGTTCAATCGCCGACAACAGGATCTTGCACACTGGATCGAGTCCGTACGCCCGATTTGTGACGCCGTGACCGAATCGCTCTGGCTCATTCGGGAGAGCGCGCGTCCCATGGACAAGCGGGCGATCAATGGCATGTATCAGCACAACATGCAAAAGGACGCCAATTGCCGACTGTTGCGTGTTAGCCTGGCTGGCGAAAGCCCCTTGTTTCCCGAGATCAGCGGCAGTCAGCACCGCTTTACAATACGATTCCTGGAATGGTCAGCCGTGGACAGTCGCGCCGTCCAGACAGGTCGCGACGTACCGTTTCAGCTGTCCATTTGCTGAAGCGCCTCGACGACCGCTACGTCCGCCGGCAGTAGCTGGCTGGCGTTGAGCGTGTTCCTCGGAACCCATCGCAAAGCCTGACCTTCCCGACCGACCGGATCGCTGCGCCAATCGCTGACGATAAAAAACTCGATAGTCACGATGCGATCATCGTATTCGTGACGCAGATTCATGAACGAGGAAAACGTCGTGACCTCGATGCCCAATTCTTCGGCGAGCTCTCGCGACAGCGCCTGTGGCGCGGATTCGTCGGGGCCGATTTTGCCGCCAGGAAATTCCCACATCCCGTGGAACGGTCCGTCACCCAGTCGCTCCGCAATCAATACACGTCCGGAGGAATCGCAAAGGATGCCGGCGGCAACGTCGAAGTGCTTCACGGGACCTTCGGTCTTAGCTCAGCTTGCCGTGACACTGTTTATATTTCTTGCCTGAACCGCAGGGGCACGGTTCATTGCGGCCAACTTTGCGGCCCTCTCGCACGAAAGGCGGCGCGGGGGCTGGCGTGGCGGCATCCGGCGGCTGGCCGCCCTGAGGCGCCGACTGGCCGCCGAGCGCGGACGCCTCGGCATGCTGATATTTCATCGACTTGGCTGATTGTCTGCGCGCGGCCATCTCTTGCAGGTCATCTTCGCCCTGAATACGGATACGGCAAAGTATGCTGATCGTGTCGTGCTTCACCTGCTCCAGCATGGTGCCGAACATTTCGAACGCCTCGCGCTTGTATTCCTGCTTCGGATTCTTCTGGGCATAGGAGCGCAGACCGATTCCCTGGCGCAGATGATCCATCCCGGCCAGGTGTTCCTTCCAGTGATAATCGAGCTGCCGCAGCATGATCTGTTTCTCCACACTGCGCATTAGATCGACGCCGATACTCTCGGTCTTTTCCTCGTACGCCTTGTTGGCCGCTGCAAGGCAGCGTTCATTGATCCCCGCGGCGCTCAATGTCGTTTCGTCTTTTGTCCAGCGAGCGATGTCAGCCTGAATGCCGAAGTCGGACTCCAGAGCCTGGCTCAACCCGTCGGCATCCCACATCTCTTCCAGGCTGTCCGGTGGAACATACTGGTACACCGTTTGCTCGACGACCTCTTCGCGTATTGCGGCCACGGACTCCGATATTTCGTCCGCGTCCATCAGTTCCGAGCGCTGGTGATAGACGACTTTGCGTTGATCGTTTGCGACGTCATCGTACTCCAGCAGGTTCTTACGAATGTCGAAGTTGTGCGATTCTACTTTCCGTTGGGCACGCTCGATCTGCCTCGTCAGCAAACGACTCTCGATCGCCTCGCCTTCGCGCATCCCGGCGCGCGACAGCAGACTCTTGGTGCGTTCGGGATCGCCGAAAATTCGCATCAGCGTGTCTTCCATCGACAGGTAGAAACGACTGGAACCCGGATCGCCCTGGCGACCGGAACGACCGCGCAACTGATTGTCGATACGACGCGATTCGTGGCGCTCGGTGCCGACAATATGCAAGCCGCCAGCCTCGACCACAGACGCATGGCGCGCGTCCCACTCGGCCTGAATCTGGTCCAGATCGGCGCCTTCACCGGCATTGGCAAGGGCCGCGTCAAGACTGCCGCCCAACACGATGTCGGTGCCGCGTCCCGCCATATTGGTCGCGATTGTAATAGCGCCCGGCCGGCCGGCGTTCTGCACAATCTGTGCCTCACGCTCATGCTGTTTGGCGTTCAACACTTCGTGCTTGATCTTTTTCTTCCTTAGGAACGACGACAACAACTCCGACGCTTCGATCGATGTTGTGCCAACGAGGACTGGCTGGCCGCGTTCACTGCAATCGACGATATCGGCAATGATCGCTTCGTACTTGTCTTTCTCTGTGAGGTACACAAGGTCGGCCTGATCATCGCGGATCATCGGCTTGTGCGTCGGGATCACGACAACTTCGAGGCCGTAAATCTGCTGAAATTCGAACGCCTCCGTATCCGCAGTGCCGGTCATGCCGGACAGGTTGTTGTACAAGCGGAAATAGTTCTGAAACGTAATCGATGCAACCGTCTGATTCTCCTGCTTGATCGATACACCTTCCTTGGCCTCGACAGCCTGGTGCAAACCATCGCCCCAACGACGGCCAGGCATCGTGCGCCCAGTGAATTCGTCGACAATCACGACTTCACCGTCCTTAACGATGTAGTCCACATCGCACTGGTAAATCGCATGCGCCCGTAAAGCAGAGTTCAGGTGATGCAACAACCGAATATTGCCAGCGTCGTAAAGGCTTTCACCTTCCGACAGCAAACCCGCCTGCGCCATTAGCGCCTCGACCTTCATATGCCCCTCTTCGGTCATATGAGTCTGTTTGGCCTTCTCGTCCACCGTGTAGTCACCGCGACTAATCAATCGGCAAGACGCGACTTTCGCGCTGTCATCGACGAGGACGACGTCGGCGTCGCGTGCTTCGGCGATACCGACGGCGTCGGCAAGTTTCATGATCTCCGCGGATTCACCATCCGTGTCATCAGACAACACTTTTTTGCCCTTCTGATCCACCAGCGTCACGCGGTTGGCCTGGATATCGAAATTAACAGGCTCTTCGGTTTCCTCGTGCTGCGTAAGCTTCGGTATCAACTTGTTGATTTGCGCGTAAAGGTCCGTACTCGACTCCGCGGGGCCGGATATGATGAGTGGCGTACGAGCCTCATCGATGAGAATGGAGTCAACTTCGTCCACGATGCCAAAGTTGAGCTTCTGTTGTACCTTGTCGGCAGTCGAAAACGCCAGGTTGTCACGCAGGTAATCAAAGCCGAGCTCATTGTTCGTGGCATAGGTAATGTCGGCCTCGTAGGCGGCACGCTTTTCTTCTTGCGTCTGACCGCTCTTTGACACACCGACGGTCAGCCCAAGGAACTCGTAAATCGGACGCATCCAGTTCGCATCGCGTTGCGCCAGGTACTCGTTGACGGTGACGATGTGCACACCGTCGCCACTGATCGCGTTCAGGTACGCGGGCAGCGTCGACATGAGCGTCTTTCCTTCACCCGTGCGCATCTCTGCGATATTGCCATCGTGCAGGACCATTCCACCGATCAGCTGTACGTCAAAAGGCCGCATGTGCAGGGTTCGCATGGCGGCCTCCCGACCTACGGCGAAAACTTCCGGTAACAGCTCGTGCAGCGACTCGCCATCCGTGTAGCGTTTGCGGAACTCAGCGGTCTTGTCTTCAAACGCCGCATCGTCGAGGGCCTTGATGTCGTCTTCGAGGGCGTTGATCTTCTTGACGGTTTTTCCATACTGGCGCAGCAGGCGCTGATTGCGGCTGCCAAAGATGCTTGTCAGGAACTTGGCCACTGAGGGCTCCCGGGTCGGGTAAAACAAAGGCCGCTATTCTAAGGTGTCGCGGGCCTATTTAGAATGCAATGTCGCGATTTATGGGCATTTGACGCGAACACAAGGGCCGGCGGCCCTTGCCTCGATTCACGTCATGCAGGGAATGGAGTTGAGCGAGCTTACTGGGAGGAATCGCGAATAAAACCGACTGGGTTGACGCGCCTGCCGTTGCGCAGCACCTCGAAATGAAGATTCGGGCCTGTTGCACGTCCTGTTTCGCCCATCAGAGCGACAACCTGTCCCTTCTTGACCTCGTCACCCACCGAAACGAGGTTTTCCGAATTATGGGCATAGCGGGTTGCATAGCCACCGCCATGATTGAGCTCGACCATGATACCGTAGCCATAACGGTCCGCCGACCAGGTAACAACGCCATCGGCAACCGCCACTATCTCGGCGCCCTGCTTTCCGGCAAAGTCGACGCCGGTATGATTAGCGGGTTTCCCGGTGAACGGATCGGTGCGTTTGCCGAAATACGATGAGATCCATCCAGAGCCAACCGGGCGCCCCTGCGGATATACCCGTTCCTTGAGGTTCTGGTTCATCAGAACGCTTTCAAGGACGTCGAGCTGAGACTCACGGTTGTTGAGTTGATGGCCGAATAATTGCATTGCGTCCAGAACTTCGGGAACCGCAACGTTGGATCCGGCTACCATCGGCTCTTCCGGGCCACCCAGTGCCGGCTCAGAATCGAAGTCGAACTCGCCTTCATCAATACCCGCCATTTCTGTCAACCGGCGTCCGAGCGCGTCCAGCCGAATCATGCGCGCATTCATTTGTGCAATGCGGATGGCCAATGCATCAAGCGTGTCTTCATTGCCACGACGGATGGCGGCTATGCCGTCTCGCTGCGTCTGTAGTTCCGTCGACAGATCGGCCAGTTCACTGGTACTGACGCCTGACCCCGTATTGGTCGAATACCAGTAGCCTCCGCCAAATCCGGCGATGGTAACGATACCCACGACGGCGGCAACACCGATAACGGCCCGGATACCTGACAGGCTCAATTGTCGAGGTTTGCCGAACCCCCTGCCGAAAACTACAACATTCATCAAAATCGCCCCGAATGTGCTTTGATTGTAGGTCGTATCGCCATACAAGCCGCGAGTGCCTGGGAAAACCGCGTGCGCTCGCTGGTTAGCGTTGTTATCAACTTGCAGTTGCTGCTCACTTCGGTAGCCCCGCTGCCATAGGATTGATTCCCTTAGACCGGTGGTTTTGCGCCCCCGCTTTTCAGCGGGTTTGCCCTTGTCGTGTGCGACAATATGCATAATGCCGGTTTCTATTACAAGGTTCCCATTCTGAACGGTGACTCGAGTCACTCAGAATCCACGAAAAGCGCTACTTGCGTCACACTCACATATGGCCACGAAACCACTCGGAAATCTGTTAAATCCCAGCAATGACGGGGATTTAGGCAACCTTGTCCGGCGCGCCCGGGAAATGGGTGAGCTCACCGATGCCCTCGCCCGGGCGTTGCCTGCGGAATTCGGCCAGGCGATTGTCGCCGCGAATGTGCGGGAAGGTGGGGAACTGGTCGTAATCGCGGCCACGTCGGCCTGGGCGAGCCGGCTCCGCTATGAGGCCGATGCGCTGCTCGAAGCGGCTCGCTCAAACGGCATCGAGGCAAGCTCCTGCCGGATACGGGTCAGCCAGGGGTAATACTCTCGTCGACCAGCCATCACACTGACTGCGGCGGCGAGCGCGCGGATATCCGTAGGAGGGCCTTCCAGGCCCGATTGCAATCGCGGCAAGATGCCGCTCCTACGTCGATGCGCACCCCCGCGCTCACCGCCGCCGACGAATCGTGCGGCTCAGGGCAATCGGACGAGATGTTTGCCGGCGAGACATAAAGCGAGCGCAGCGAGACAGTCCGCCAACAAAGCGTGCCGCGGGACCGTTCAATGGGTAGCGGCCGATTGATTGACGTCGGTGAGCGATTGGCGCCCCGGGGTCAGAACGGTGGGTGGTTGGTTGTACGTTCGACGAGCTTACGCGTAGGCGGGCGTCGTGTACGAGATGGGGGCCTGTTTCGGATCGACAAACGTGACCTCTTCCCAGGCCGACCGATCCTCAAGCATCGTTCGCAGCAGCATGTTGTTCAGCTCGTGGCCCGATTTGTAGGCACGTAATTCGCCTATCAAACCGTGGCCGAGCAGGTAAACGTCGCCGATCGCATCAAGAATCTTGTGGATGACAAACTCGTTGGCGTAGCGCAATCCGTCTTCATTGAGAATTCGATAGTCATCCAGCACTATCGCGTTGTCCATACTGCCGCCGAGGGTAAGGTTGCGTTCGCGAAGCGCTTCCACGTCTCGAAGAAAACAAAACGTCCGGGCGCGGCTCACTTCCTTGAGGAACGACGTCGACGAAAAATCGATCGTGGCCTGCTGAGACAGTTTGTTGAAAACCGGATGATTGAAATAGACCTCGAAATTGACTTTGAAGCCATTGAACGGAACAAACTCGGCCCACTTGTCGCCGTCTTCGACACGCACCTTCTTCTTGACGCGTATAAATTTCTTCGCCGCCGTCTGTTCCTCGATGCCCGCCGACTGCAGCAGAAACACAAACGGTCCTGCGCTGCCGTCCATGATCGGTACTTCCGGAGCAGACAGGTCGACATAGACGTTGTCGATACCGAGTCCCGCGAGAGCCGACATCAGGTGCTCGACCGTCGCGACTTTCGTGCCATCCTTGATGAGCGTCGTACCCAGCATCGTCTCGCCGACCAGTCGAGGGTCGGCCGGGATGTCGACCGGTTCGTCGAGATCCACACGACGGAACGTGATACCGGCGTTCTCGGCTGCCGGGCGTAGTGTCATGTAGACCTTCTCGCCCGTGTGCAAACCAACGCCGGTCGCTCGTATCGTAGTCTTTAGGGTGCGTTGTCTGAGCATGTGGTTCGGAAGACTAGCATATTTCCGAAAAACTCTTCAAGAATTCAAAGCCTTAGCTTAATGCCTTTCAATGCTTTATGAGGTGTCGCGAGCCGGGGGCAGGCAGGGTGCCGGCCCGGAGATGTCCGGGCCGGCGATGCGGAGGAGGTTTCCCCGGGGTGAGTGAGTAGCGCCCCGGGACAGTACGCTCCTGAATCAGTCCGCCTGTCGTCTAAGGAACGCCGGAATATCCAGCAGCTCTTCCTGCAATCCAGCGCCTTCCAGGCCATCTCCGACGGCTCGTTTGCGCTGCACGGTGGGCTTGTCGAGAGTGTGGTAGTTCGGCTCCGTCTGTTCGGCCGGACGGCGCACTATGCGCATCGGTGATTCCGCGTTGGCGGCACTTTGCCCGAGGCCCGTCGCGACAACCGTGACACGAATCTTGTCCGTCATGTCCGAATCGATAACGGTGCCGATGACGACCGTGGCATCATCGGACGCAAACTCCTTGACCGTGTTGCCGACTTCCTGGAATTCGCCGATCGACAGATCCATGCCAGCCGTCACGTTGACGAGAATACCGTTCGCTCCGGCCAGGTTGATGTCTTCGAGGAGAGGGCTCGACACGGCCGACTCGGCCGCCTCACGCGCGCGGTCCTCGCCGGACGAGACGCCGGACCCCATCATCGCCATACCCATCTCGGCCATGACGGTGCGAACATCGGCAAAGTCAACGTTGATGAGCCCCGGACGAGTAATCAGCTCGGCAATGCCCTGCACCGCTCCCTGCAGAACCTGATTGGCCGAACGAAATGCATCCAGCAGCGTCGTCTCACCGCCCAGGACGGTAAGCAGCTTCTCATTCGGAATCGTAATCAGCGAGTCGACGTATTTGCCGAGCTCCCCGATGCCATGTTCCGCGATCTGCGCCCGTTTGCCGCCTTCCATGAGGAATGGCTTGGTGACGACGGCCACGGTCAGAATGCCAAGTTCCTTGGCGACCTGTGCCACGATCGGCGCCGCACCCGTTCCGGTGCCACCGCCCATGCCCGCTGTGATGAACAACATGTCCGCACCTTCTATGACTTCGAGAATGCGGTCACGATCCTCCATCGCGGCCTGGCGACCGATATCCGGGTCCGCTCCAGCGCCCAGCCCTTTCGTGATGTTGCAGCCGATCTGCAGCGACGTTCGCACCCGCGACCCCTTGAGCGCCTGAGAGTCGGTATTGGTACAGATGAAATCGACACCTTCAATGCCGGTGTCAACCATGTGTCCGACGGCATTACCGCCGCCGCCGCCCACACCGATCACTTTGATGATCGCGGTCGAGCTATGTGCATCCATTAGTTCAAACATTGAGTCTTCCTCCGCTTAAGTGCTTTCCCTGTGGGGTACTCACTGAACCCCTGTTTAAAAAAAATCACTAAAAATGGCCCTGGAACCAACTTTTCATACGGTCCCAAACCTCACCCAGATTGCCGCCGATCGGCGTACTGCGCCGATCGCGCCGCGACAGATTTTCATTGCCGTATAGAAGCAACCCGACGCCGGTCGCGTGTATCGGGTTGCGAATGACGTCCATCAGTCCTTCGACGTATTGCGGCGCGCCGAGCCTGACGGGCATGTGAAACACCTCTTCGGCCAGCTCGACGGCGCCTTCCATCTTCGCGCTGCCGCCCGTGATAACGACGCCAGCTGCTATTAATTCCTCGAACCCGCTGCGACGCAGTTCGTCACGAACCAGTCCGAACAACTCCTCGTAACGTGGCTCTACGATCTCCGCGAGCGTCTGACGAGCGAGTCTCCGTGGCGGCCGCTCACCGACACTCGGAACCTCAATCGTCTCGTCGGGATTTGCCAACTGCGACAACGCGCAGGCGTACTTGATCTTGATCTCTTCGGCGTACTGCGTCGGCGTTCTCATCGACACCGCGATATCGTTCGTCACCTGGTCACCAGCGATCGGAATCACCGCAGTGTGTTGAATGGCACCACCGAGGAACACGGCGATATCGGTCGTGCCGCCGCCGATGTCGACGATGCACGATCCCAGTTCTTTTTCGTCATCCGTCAAAACCGCGTAACTGGATGCAAGCTGCTCAAGCACGATGTCATCGACCTCGAGCCCGCAGCGCTGCACGCACTTGACGATATTCTGTGCCGCGCTTTCCGCACCGGTCACCATGTGCACCTTGGCCTCGAGTCGTACACCGGACATACCAACCGGCTCGCGAATGCCTTCCTGGTTATCGATGACGAATTCCTGCGGCAGGATATGCAGGATCTTCTGGTCGGCCGGGATGGCGACAGCGCGCGCCGCATCGATAACCCTGTCGACATCGCCGGCACTGACTTCCTTGTCGCGAATCGCGACAATGCCGTGCGAGTTGAGACTGCGCACGTGACTACCGGCGATCCCGGTATACACCGAGTGAATGTCGCAACCGGCCATGAGCTCGGCTTCCTCGACGGCACGCTGAATCGAACCCACAGTCGACTCGATGTTCACCACGACACCCTTCTTCAGGCCACGCGAAGGATGTGAACCAATGCCGACGACTTCGATGTTGCCGTCGTCATTGAGCTCACCGACGATAGCCACGACCTTCGACGTGCCTACATCGAGACCAACGATCAGATTCTTGTCAGGTCGCTTGGTCACTCGGCCGTACCTTTGGCGACGAGCATGTCCTGCTCGCTACGTTTCTGCGGATCGGCAACCGGGGTATTGGGACCACCGTTCCAACCAATCGTGAAACCGTTGCCGTAGCGCATATCGACGTAGTCGATTTCCTTCGAGCGGCCCGCGATGATGTCGGTGACGACGCCGAGAAACAGTTCCGTGCGCTCGCTGACACTACGCCGTCCAAGTCTCACCTCGATGCCGTTGTGCAAGGTCATTTCCCAGGAGCCACGCGCATCAAGATGCACGCGGCGAAGATCAAGACCTGCGGGTATCAGCTGATCGCGAACCAGGAGGTAGCGCTGCGCGACGTCGGCGGAACGATTATCCGGCCCGCTCAGACGAGGTAACTCGGCCGGGACGTGGCGCGCCTCGGCCACGAACAGTTCACCGCGGGTATTCAACAGCCCGCGTTCGCCCCAGATGGCCGCCGGAACCTGTTCGGTGACCGTAATCGAAATTCGACTTGGCCAACGACGAGCCACTCTCGCCTGATCGATCCACGGCAGGGACACGATGAGGTCATGCATGCGAGCAAGGTCCACGCCCACAAAGCCCGCGTCGATCTCGCCACTGATCGCTTCTTCGATTTGTAATGCGGTCACACGCTGGAATGGACCGCTGATTTCAATGGAAGAGATCGTGCGGTCGAGCATCGTCAAACTCAACTGATACGTCGTAAGAACGATGCCAATGGCAAAAAGAGGTGCGACAATCCGTCGGACCCGAATCGTCGGCATCTTCAGCTGCTTCGCCTTGCCAGGCTTGCGACGCTTTGCCTGTTTACGCGCCATGTGCTGCTACCTCAATCTTTTCGGCCACCCGATTGATGTCGAAACTGGTTTCGAGAATTCGCCAGCAGAGCTCTTCGAAGTCCATCCCGTCTTTCTTAGCCGCCATCGGTACGAGGCTGTGACTGGTCATGCCGGGCACCGTGTTGACCTCGAGGACGAGCGGTTGGCCGTCGGCACCGGTCATGAAGTCGACTCGACCCCAGCCTGTGCAACCGAGCTCCCTGAACGCCGCCACGGCAAGATCCGCATAACGTTGTTCGTCGGTGTCGCTCGATGTACCGGGACAGATGTACTCCGTACGGTCCGACTCGTACTTCGCCCGGTAGTCGTAGAAAACTCGTGGCGTGACGATTCGTATGCTCGGCAACGCGCGCCCCTGCAATACGCCGACCGTCAGTTCATCGCCCGTGATACAGCTTTCGAGGAGTACGTCCGAGTCGTACTGCAATGCTATGTCGACGGCATCATTGAGTTCGGCGGGTTCGAAGATCTTGGACATGCCGACGCTCGATCCCTGCCGCGACGGTTTGACCACCAGCGGGTAGTCGAGCTGTTCCGCGGCGAGCGATGCATCAGCTCGCGAACGAACAGCAACGTAGTCCGGCGTTGGAATGCCGCAGGCGCTGAACAGCTGCTTGCTACGCACCTTGTCCATTGCCAGGGCCGACGCCATGACGCCGCTTCCGGTGTACGGAGTGTCAAGCCATTGCAGCGCGCCTTGCAGGGCGCCATCCTCGCCGCCCGGACCATGCAATGCGATCCAGACGCGGTCGAATCCGGCATCGGCGAACTCTGCCATGGTCTTTTCGGCCGGGTCCCAGGCGTGCGCATCGACGCCTTTTGCCTGCAATGCCTTCAGGACAGCTGCGCCGGTATCCAGCGAAACGCCCCGTTCGCTCGAGGCCCCGCCCAGCATGACAGCGACGTGACCGAACTCCGACGCGTTCGCAACGATACGGCGCTGTTCCATCAAGGTCGTTGCAGCCGTCATGTGCGTGCCTCGCCGACGATTCGAACTTCGTGCTGCAGGTGTATCCCGTGCACCTCGAGAAC
>Ga0265303_10000503_pt1 | contig 22166 bp, 15 predicted proteins | sample Helome_2_FD_192494 | JGI IMG/M metagenome (GOLD analysis project Ga0265303, IMG submission 192494) | Marine sediment microbial communities from subtidal zone of North Sea - Hel_20160317 (Illumina Assembly) | ecosystem: Environmental > Aquatic > Marine > Subtidal zone > Sediment ... | reverse complement strand
GTGGCCTGCGATCAAAAAGACGAGCCCAAGGGCCGCCGTGAACATCTTGTCGAGCGGCAGGATGCTGTGGCCCGCACAACCTGCGAACAGCGCCTTGGCCCGCGACTGCTGAAACCGCCAATTGGCAAACGCGATCGCCGGCCACATCGCATTGAGCCCAAACCGCAAGAAAGGCCCCGGGTGACGAGGCACACCGAGCGGCCCGAGCGCATCGCCGAAGAACCCGTGCGCGTTCTCTAGAAAGGGCGCAATGAGGTCGCGATAGCTCCTTGCGTCAGCGCCGAGACCCGAGGCGGTCTCCTCGACGGAGCGCCACATGATGACGGCAGGCTGATCGTCGAGCGGATGCGCAACAGAAGCCTCTGGCGAGACCCAGCGAAGGCCGTGGTCTCCGAGCGGGAGAGACCGAAAGAAGGGCGAAAGAATCCCGGTCGTGTGCACCGCCGAGCAAACATCGTGTTGAAACCCGGGCAGGGTCAGCTCGGCGGTCCGCGTCCCGCCGCCGATTTGTTCCGTCGCCTCGAGCACCAAGACCGACGCACCAGCTTGCGCCAAGGCCACGGCAGCGCTCAGGCCGTTCGGGCCCGAGCCGATCACCACCGCATCGAAGGTCTCTCGGTGCTCGCTCACCGCCTCGATGTTCTACTCGAAGGCGGTCGTGTTGGTCATCCGAATCTCGAAGGCCTCGTCGACCGAGATTTTCTCGGTGCCTTCCGGTGCGGTCACCGAGAGCTTGTCGGTGGCGGCGCCCGACGCAGCCGCATCGGACTCGAGGGCATTCAAATTGAGAATGATTTCGCCGTTCGCGTTCGCCGACATCTGCTCGACAGAGATCGCGATGCCTTCGTCCGGGAAGTCGACCGTCTGCGGCAGCGCGTTCTGTGTGACCGCGACGTTCAGCTTGATTTCGTCACCCACGCGCTCGACCAGCGTGTACGTGTCGACCTGCTGGACCTTGAAGCCGTACAGCTCGAGCTCCTTGCGTGCCTCCCAGCGCGCCCCGAGGCCCACGGGCCCGGCTGGCAAGACGACACGGGATAGCGTGGTGCGAGCGTTGACGATCATCATCAAGAGGCGCAGCGGAATGTCGGGGCTCTTGGCCTTGTCGTTGAGCTCCGTTGCCAAAGAAACGCCACGGTCGTTCATCTCGACCGTGCCACCGACGTCGTCGAGGATGGCTGCGCTCTGCTGCAGCTCCTTGGCGACCTCCGGATCGAGGCCTTGTGGAATGGCAGCCTCGGCCTTCGCAATTTTGACTTCGAACTTCACCCCTCGCTCGGTCGCCATTGCAGGCCCCGAGACGATGTGAAGCCGGACGCCCGGCACGACCGAAAGCGAAGCGGATTCTGAGGTCTTTGCCAAGGTCGCGATCGTGAAGTCCATATTGGACTTGGTCGTGGTCCCTTCCGCGATTTTGTAACGAAGAAGCGTCTGCGGTGCGGCGCCCGCGTCGAGAAGAAGCACCGGGTCGGTGTTGGCATCGGCTGCTGTCGCAGAAGTGCCGTCCTTCTTGCAACTCGTCAGCGCGAGTAGCGCGGACAACAAAATCAAACTACGGACGATTGCTTGCTTCGTCATCGATTCTCCTCCCGGCGCTTGTCTGGCCGGCTCGAACGTGGGTGTAGTCACTTGGATCGCCAACTGCAACCGCACGATAAGGATGGTGGAGCGACAGGCGTCCCGTGGCGTCGTTTCGGGGGTGGTGTGCAGTCCGCGCCACGTTGATGAGTACGGGTGGCACTGAGAGCAGGGCGCGGCGGGGTCGTTGTCTCTTGCCTGATGATGAATGTCCTGTTTCGGACGACCCGACGCACGACGAACGATTAATCAACGCTGGTCGGATTGGCGCCACTCCTGCTTGGACACAACCTCGTAGAGTCGCCATGCCCCTGCTTCACGGACGAGATCGAGCCCTAGGCTTGCGCGCTGTCTGTGCAACGGGTCGAGCCTTTTGGGGTGAACAATGATGTAGTCGTAGTATCGACCGTGCTTTTCCATGCTGAAGGTCCGCGGCTTGTACCAGTTCGGGTGGGGTGGAATCCGTTCGTTCCTGAAGACCATCGGTGTGTTGGGATGGTTGAACAAGTGAGGATCGTAGCTGGACGTCAGCGCAGCGGCGTAGCCATGAAGCTGACCCAGCGTTGCCTCGCGAGTTCCCGAGTAGTAGTCGTCCAGGTCGAGCGGCATGAACGTGCTTCCCGATTTCATCTCGCTAACGATGTCGAGATAGGGCTCCACATACTCACCGTAGGCGCTGAACTGCCTGGCGACCTCGAGATGTAGGGCGAACGCGCAGAGGATCCCCGGAGCGAGCAACCAGCGACGCCAGCCATCAAAGACGGGGCGCGGGATCAACAGAATGCCGATCAGCACGTAGGTCGCGAAGCGGGGATAGGTCCACCAGTGCCCAATGACCCCCCAAACCGAAAACGGCAGGAACAAGTACAGGCCAAGACCGACAAACAGAAACAAAGCAGCGCGACGGTCGCTCTCGGTGCGAAGATGCTTCTGTTGGACCAATCCCAGGAGAACCGGCCCCAACACAAGCATCAAGAACGCAGCCGCCGTCAGCACGGCACCGGGGCTTTGTGGCAGATTGTCGAGCGTAAATCTGAAAAGGCTGGAGATCTTCTCTGCAACTGGCGGATACTTGACGTGCAGACCGGTTCCGAGCGCCCCCTCCCCGCCAGACCTTCTGAGGAGCCATGGCGCGACGCCGATGAAGCACCCCAGCAACGCGATGAAGCTTCGCCCTATCGCAGGCAGGATCGGACGCTGTGCAATACCGAGTGCCAGTCCCACACTAAGGCAGAGCGCCAGGGCGTGAACGTGGGTCAAGGCGATCAGAAAGCCCAACGGGATTAGCTTCAGAGCTTCTCGACGAGTCTGGAGCTCGGCGATGTTGGCGATCAGGTATAGTGCCAAGGCCATCCCAAGCTGAAAGGCGGTCCACCCCCAATATAGGTTCGTGTCCCACGCCAACAGAAACGCCCACAGCCCAAGACGTGGGCTGCGCTCCAAGCCAACCAAGAGGCGCATGACCGATATCGGCAGCAGCACGACCACCAGACCAACGCTCGCCTTGGCAGCGAACAGCACGCCACCTAGCTGCTCCAGCAACGAGACCAGCGTGTACATCGTCCAGTACGGAATCGGGAACCAGTTCACGCGGTAGTAGTTGGTCACGGCGCCGTTCCCGAAAGCAACGTCGTCCAGAAGCCCGGCGGCGCCGATCTGGCTGCCCATGTCGACTAGCGGAAGGATCGGCGTGACCCAGAGCGGCACGAGCGCGGTGATGCACAGCGCAGCAGTCGCCCATCGCAGAAACGCATCCTCGCGAAACATCCGAACGGTCGGAGTATTCAGCCACCACGCGGTCAGCCGATTAACCATTGAGAGCACAGTCATGTCGCTCCATAAGAAGGCCGGCCAGCCATAGGATACCAGGGCCGATCGGGCAACTGCGCACGAAGGCTGCCCTCTACACCACGCGGCTCCATTCCCACGCGCCGCTACCGGCGCCACTCCCACGAGTCGCCGAGCTCGTGGACTGCGAAGAACTCCCGGAGCGCCTGGAACATCTGATCGTCCTCGCCGCCCAGTTGACCGAATAAGTTGTTGGACTCCGTCGGGTCTTGTTCCAGGTCGTATAATTCGACGGCTCCGACCTTCCGGTAGTGCATGACCTTGTATTGCCCGACGTACAGCGCGCGGACCACTCGCTGATCTGCGGCGATCGGCCGTCCGAGCCGGGGGCTATGCCCACGCAAGAACGGCACCAAACTTTGCCCCATGTAGTCCCCAGGTGTCGCCACGCCCATCAAGTCCAGCAGAGTTGGGGCGATGTCCAGATGAGTAACGGGTTGATCGACGTGGCGGGGCAGCACGCCCGGGACCCGAAGCATCAGCGGAACGCGGACGAGCACCTCGTAGATGGAAGTTCCGTGGTGCGGGATGTTGTGCTCGCCCAGCGCCTCCCCATGATCGGAGGTGAACAGGACGATGCTTCTTCCGAGGAGCCCTCGCTGGTCCAGGAATGCCCAGATCCTCCCCACCTGCTCATCATAGAGCTGGAGCTCGCATAGATACCGCTCGAACTCCGAGCCCTCGGTCCCACCAGCGTCGTATGGGTCGTGCGCGTCCATCCAGTGCATGAAAATGAACAGCGGTCCTTCGCCGTGCTTCTCGAGTCGCTCGAGCGCGACATCCGTCATGGCCTTCGAAAGCGCCCACCGTTGCCCCTTGGACTTGGGGAGGACCACCTCGTCCTGGAAACCGGTTACGTAGCCGTTGCTATTGACCAGAGGTGGGTAGCTGGCAATGTTGAGACTATCGAATCCCTTCTCGTCACGCAGCAGCACATTGAATCGCCGGGAGCGATCGCGAGTGAGGACCGCGCCGTTGGTGCGCGTCAGCTTCCAATCGAGCTGAGAAAAGTACTTTGACGTGAAGAGCGAGCCCAGCGAGTTGCGCGTGTCCGAGCCTGCGCTGCGCGCAACGGAGAAGCTCACCGATCTGCGCGCCAATGCGCCTATGTTGGGTAGCCGCCGAGCGTAGGCAGGATTGTCCAGCACGCCCGCGCGGAAGGCATCCGTACTCACGATGATGATGATTGCATCATCGGGCGCCAACCGTGGCTCGGAGGCAGGGATGTCGGAAAAGTCGGAGCGGTCCGTGAGCCAGGGTTGATCGACGAGCCCCGAACGGGGGGGCTCATCGGCGGCGTCGTGCGACCGCGCAATTCGCGCGCGCCCGAGCATCGGCACCAAGAGTGCGCTGTCGGTCGCGAGGAGCTCACTCAGCACGGCGGGCTTCGGCCAAAGCGCCAGAGAAAGGACACCCGCCGATGCGAGGGCTCCCACGAGGATTCTTCGGATCGCGTTGCGCTTCGAGTCGCATGCGGGTGCCAAACGCGTCGGCCAGCATGCTCCCACCAGCGCGGAGGAAGCCAGCGAAACCGCACCGCAAACGAGGGCGATATGCGCCCCCGGATAGTCGTGCGGGAGGATGAAGTGGTTGGTGATCACCGCGCCAAGCCCCAATGAGATGGGCAACCACCTCCACCAACGATGGCGAAACCACCGGCCCAGGACCGCCGCGGCCGGAATGCCTAGGGAGACGAGGACGATGAACAGATTGTGCCACAGCGCGAACGGTCTCCCGAATCGTGCGGCGAAACCCTCCAGGTCGGTCGGAAGCGCGGCATAGCCTACGAGGACGGCAACGACCGCGAGGGCGAGGTAGCCGGCGATCGTGCGGTGGGGCCCCCAACGACCCCACGCATACACGAGCAGCCAACTAAGGCAGCCGACGGCGGCCATATGGCCGAAATCAAAAAAGCAGTGCGACAGACGAACCCACAGCCCCCCCGGCGGCAACGGTGTCCCACAAATGACGGCGACGTTGACGAGTCCAACGCCCATCCACGCCATGAGCACCGCTGATGGGGCGTCGATCGAAACGCGATTGGCTGCTTCGGCGACGGGTCGATGTGTGTCGTTCGTTGCCGTTGAAGTCAATGTCGTGAGTTGGGATATCTAAGAGAGGATGACGGTACACGCGATCCGTTTGACGCTGGGACCGCGTGCGCGCGACGATGCGCAGCGCAAGGCAGCTAAGCACAGGTAGCGGTGGTGGTCCACCGATCGCAAGGGTGGATGACAAATAGCGTCACGCGCCGCGTCCATCTAGGCGTTCGGGGTGGTCTCGTCCGCACGGTTAAGACTTGCGCAGCACGGCGACCAGGAAGCCACCGAAGTATCGAAGCGGGGAGTGCGTTGCTAGGAGCTCGGCTCGGCTCAAGCCGCGCGCTACCCACGGGATGCGGTGGGCGGCGGCAACGGGCGTGAGCACGCGAATGCCGTAGTAGTCGACGAGTTCGACGTTGGGTGGCAACAGCTTTGGAATTGCCAGGGGTGAGTCCCAGCGGGTGAGGATGTCCGCCTCGGTTCGATCGTCACTGATCGGCTGAGGTCCTGCGAGCTTTTTCGCGAGATAGCGTAGGCTCCATGGGTTGTAGAACTCCAGCAACAGATGCCCACCCGGCCGCGTGACACGCGCCGCCTCTCGAACGGCGGCGTCGATGTCGGGGATGTGCGCAAGCACTTTGAAGCTATACGTGAGGTCGAACTCGTCATCCTGGAACGGGAGGTCGCATACGCTTCCGATGTGCACGTCGAGGCCGCGGTCTCTCGCGCGTTGCGCCATTCCCTCGGACAGGTCGATCCCGACGGCCTCCTCTGCGATCTCGGCGACTCGCGCGAGGATCAGACCGGTACCGCAGCCGAGCTCGAGTACACGCGCGCCCCGAGCGTAGGGGGCCGTGACCTGAACCTCCAGTTCGTCGATCATTTGATGATAGCCGTAGCCGCGCCCTCGTTCGTACCACTCACTAAAGTCGTCGTAGTATCGCCGCGCCTGTTGTTCGGATCCTTCACGCATGGATTTCCTCATAGAGCAGCTCGTATGCTTCTGCGACTTCTTGGGGTGAAAACTTCGACGTCGCCAGTGCACGCGCCCTCTGTCCGACTGCGCGGATCGAAGCCTCGTCGGCGCTGAGACTCTCGATCGCCTCAGCCAGGGCTTCGCCGCTCGCCTCCACAGAGACCGCCCCACCACCTTCGGCGAGCTCTGCGGACGGTGTCCCTTTCCCGACGAGCACCGGGCGCGCGAGGCACATCGATTCGAGCGCCACGAGCGGGTAGTCCATCTTTGCGTAGGCCGTCCGGTTGACCAGGACGACGAAGTCGCTGAGCGCGAGGAGCTCGTGGATGTGCTGGGTTTCTCCAAGCCAGCGTACCCGCGCGTCGATGCCCCATCGCTTTGCTTTCGCCAGAAGCCGGGAGAGCGCTTCGTCCGCTCGCGGGGTCTTCCGGCGGCAGGCCATCAAGAGCATTGAGTCTGATCGGTTCCATGCCGCGAAGCCTTGCAGTGCGATGTCGGCGCCGCCGCCGAACTCTAGGTCCCCCGGGTAGATCCAGATGGGCACGGCCTCGGGAAGCCCGTGCCGCACGCGGAGCCGGGCCCGTTCGAGTGAAGTCGGCTCCGCGAGAGGCGGCACGGACGGCGGAATGACTCGCAGCGCACTCTCGCTGATGCCCTCTTGACGGAAGCGCTCGTACGCGGACCGTGACAGTGCGACGGTCGCATCTGCGAAGAGCAGCTTCCTGACGCTTACCCCCTCGGCGGGCACACTGCAGACGGTGTGGACGCTTGGGACTCTTCGAATCGCACCGGCGAGGCGACCGGCGGCCGAGCTTTTCGGGTTGGGCGCGAAGAAGAAGTGCCAAAGATCCGCCGAACGCCCCAACAGCAGATGACGCAAGACACCTAGGTTTTCTCTCGCGCTCGGCGCAAAGCCTCCGGAGGACGCGGCGCCGTAGACCGCCTCGACGCGTCCCCGGTCGATCGGGCTCGCTTGGCCGGGGCGCCCCATCACGACAGGAGAGTACCGCCGGAGATGCCCTGCGATGTCACGGACCAGGTTCTTGCTGCTGTCGTTCCAAGGGGGGGCGACCGGCTTGGACACGAAGAGGACTTCCGCCATTCGCAATGGTGTTACGCCGTGCCAGGGTGCACTGCAAGTGCTTGACCCGCGAATCGCTAGGCGATAGCCAGTCGCTAGATGCCTGACGTCCGTTGCCTTCAAGGGAGATACGATGCTCGCAGATAGACGAATCGCCGTCGTGATGCCGGCGTACAATGAAGCGAAGCTGATTCGGGGGGCGCTCGAAGGCATTCCGGGCTTCGTGGACCACATCATCGTGGTCGACGATGCGAGCATCGACGCCACCTCGAAGATCGTGCGGGCTTTCCCGCGGCCCATCGAGTTGATCGAGCATGAAACCAATCAGGGTGTTGGGGCGGCGATCGCGGCCGGTTGCAGGCACGCCCTCTTGCTCGGCGCAGACCTCACTGCCGTGATGGCGGCAGACGGACAAATGGACCCCATGGATCTGCCCGCGTTGTTGACGCCTCTAATCGCTGGCGAGGCCGATTACGCGCAGGGCAATCGCCTCGGCTGGCCGGCTGCAAGCGAAGCGATGCCGTGGCACCGGTGGCTCGGCAATCATATCTTTTCGTCGCTGACGAGACGGGCTGTTGGCGTCGCCGTCCAGGATTCGCAGTGCGGTTACGCGGCGATGAATCGTCGTACCAAACAGGCGCTCGATTGGGATCGGCTGTGGAAGGGCTATGGCTATCCAAACGATCTGCTGAGCTCTTTGACGCTTTGTGGGCTGCGCGTGCGAGAAATCCCAGTGCGACCGGTTTACGGGGCGGAGCAGAGCGGGATACGCCTTCGGCACGTGCTGTTCATCATCCCTTTCGTGATCGCGCGCGCGCGCGTTCGTAGATATGCCCGACGACGAGAGCTCGCGCAGCAGCAGCAGCAGCAGCAGCCGACATAATGGGTCCGGTTTTCATAGCTAACCCTCTATCGGACCTCGAGCGACTCCCAGTAAAGGAACGACCGATCTCGGCAGCAGTCTTGGCGGTCTTGAACATCCACCCGACTGACGAGCGTTGGCTCGCCCAAGTCTAGCTCCACTCCGGTTGCTTTCTCGCGATTCGTATGGAACAAGATGCGGGTCTTGTAGATCCCAGTGAGATCGGTGCACGCTGCGCCCCGACTGTTAAATTGCGGCACGGAATTTAGGAAGTTGGCCTGGCTGCGGGTGATCGATGGAAGCCTTTCGCAAACTGCAACGGTTCAGGAACGCATACGCCGAAGCTGAAGCGTTTGGATTGGACCTCGCTCGTTCGCTCGTGCGAAAACTATGGAGACGGGGGTATGTTCAGTTCATTACATACGTCTCGCTGTTGGTCGGATCCATGCTTATCCTTCGGCCGCTCTTCAGCTACTGGGTTCCGAGGGCAACCTACGGGCACTCGTTCATCGCCTGGCAGATGATTCTCGACGACTGGGCCGCGGTGCAACGAGCCGCCCGCGCGTTGCGGCCCGCGGCGCCTACCTTTCTATTCCTGCTCGTTCCCACCGCACTCCACCTCTTGCGCAAGGAGCGACTGACCTGGGAACACTTCCAAGGATACCGTGGACTGCGGTGGGTGATCATGGCGATCGTCGCCTGTTTCGTATGGGCGGGCACCACCTTTGATTACAACATGTACCTCGACCAGGGGCACTTTCTCGACCGTGCGCTGCTGCTGATCTTTGGCCTTCTTTCGTGGCGGTCACCGCTCTTCATTCCGTTTTTCACCAAGATGGCGATCGTGATGATGCGGGAGTGGAGCTTCCCCATGTTTCATGACGATTTCGACTGGCGCGCCATCACAGGCGTGCTGGTGTTGTTCTCGGGGTTCGTGTGGCTTTCGTTCTTGCGCGGCATGCGCACCGTGCACTTCGTCTTCGGCGCAATCTGCTTGATAGGCTCCTATTACTACTACGCCGGCAAAGCGAAGCTGCAGTTCGGACCAGACCAGGCGTGGCTGTGGGAAAATGAGCTCTCCAATCTCTTCGTGAACTCGTGGGTACACGGATGGGTGGGGTTTGTCCCTAAAGATGCTGTGGTCTGGTTGGCGAACGTGCTGCATTGGTTCGACGTTCCCCTTCAACTGCTCACGGTATTCATCGAGCTCGGTTTCCTGCTGGTGTTCGTGCACCCGCTGCTAACGCGCATGATGCTATTCTTGGTCGCGGCGTTGCACTGCGGCATTTTCGCAAGTGCGGGCATCTTCTTCTGGAAGTGGATCGTCGCCGATGCGATGTTGTTTCGCTTTCTCAGCAAAGGCGGACGCAAGCTCTGGGACGAAGTATTCCGCTACAAGGCCGTCCAGGTATTCGGCGTGCTCGTAATCATCATGTCCCCATACTTGGGCTATTTCCGACCCCAAATCGGAGTCGCATGGTGGGATACACCCTACAACGAGACCTATAACATCTATGTCACCGGGGTCAGCGGCAAGCAGTACTTGATGGCCGCCAAGCAGTTCGCGCCGTTGGACACGCGAGTCATCCAAGAAGACATGAACTACCTGAGTAATGAGCACCACCTCACGGGCGTATATGGTACGGGTTACAACTACCCGCTCTACAAAGAGCTCTACAAACTCAAGAGCGCCGACGACGCGGCCAGACTGCGGCGCACGCGGGGGCGCAATGGCTACAATAGGGCGGCGACCGTCGAATTCGGCAACTTTGTGCGCCAATACCTGCACAACACCAACAACGCTGGCGGGAGGAAGCACCGATGGTTGGGGTGGATCGCCAAACCCGAACACTTGATGACCTGGCCGGTGTGGACCGACTACGACTATCAGGAACCCGTGGTTCATCTCGAAGTGTGGCGGGAGGCGACATTTTTCGACCGGAACGACATCGTAAGTTGGGGCGAGACGAAACTGTTCGAGACCTCAATCGACCACCCCGGCTACAAGAAACCGAACGGGAAGATCAACGTGAGCTTTCAGGCCCCGGCGCCAACTAGGCCCACCGGCCGCGTGCTCCTGCGAGACTGGTTCCGGCCAGCCCCTGGACCAAATCCAGGCGACTCGGCACCTGGCGACCCGCGCTGACTGGACATTGCGCCATCTGCGCTTCCGGCAGACGCCGGTGGGCGAGCACTTGCGCCTGCGCCCGGTGGGTGTTCCCCCAGCACGTCGAGCCGCACTCTGCTCTGTGCCGACGCACGACTCGCACACCTGCCGCCGCCCGCGCGCCAGTGTGCTAGACCTCCGCCATGTCTGACTCTCTAAAGGATGCTGCGGTCATGGTGACTGGTGGATGTGGGTTTATTGGCTCCCACTTGGCGCACGCGTTGGCGGCGCGCGGCGCCAAGCGCATCGTGGTGCTGGACTCGCTCCGCTACGGAAGGCCTGAGAACCTGGGCGCGTTGGCGGAGCAGGTGGAGGTGGTTCAGTACACGCTCGGAGAGAGCCGGCGGGACGTAGTGAAGGCCGCCCTTGAAGGGGTCACGCACCTCTTTCACCTCGCGGCGGAGAAGCATAACCAGTCGAAGGACAGCCCGGCCCGCGTCTACCAGAGCAATATTGTTGGTACGCATACGCTCTTCGAGGACGCGGTGGCGGCTGGGGTGAAGAAGATCGTCTTCACGTCTTCTCTGTACGCCTACGGAAGGATGACGGGAGCGCCGTTCGTCGAGAGTGAGTTACCGCAGCCCCGTACCGTGTACGGCATCAGCAAGCTTGCGGGAGAGCACGTGCTCGCGCACTTCGGGCAGACCCAGGGCGTCGCGTGGAACGTGCTGCGCTACCTCTTCGTTTACGGACCGAAGCAGTTTGCAGGCCTGGGCTACAAGTCGGTCATCATGAAGAATTTTGAGCGAATCCTCAGTGGAGAGCCACCTGTGATCTTCGGGGATGGGGCGCAGGAACTCGACTATGTTTTCGTCGACGACGTGGTCGAGGCCACGCTGAGCGCCATGGAGAGCCCGGTCACGAATGAAGTCCTCAACATCGCTTCGGGCCACGGAACGCGGATCGATGAGCTCACCGAGGCCATGTTGCGCGTCAGCGGAAGCGCGCTCCGCCCAACGTACGGGCCAGCCGACTGGACGCACGGTAGCTGTCGGGTGGGGAGTGCCGAGCGAGCTGCGCAGGTCCTCGGCTGGCGAGCCACCACCCCATTGGACGTCGGACTCCAACGCACGTTCGACTGGATTCAGCAGAAGCCGGACTGAGGTGCGGCGGCTGCAGTTCGAGCTAGCGTCGCCGACAGGCGAAGCAGGCTCTGAGCGGCAACCACATGCCTGGAGATGCAGCCCGTTCCTCGACGACGAAATCACCCTCTAGGAGTTCCGCGAATTGCCGGGGCCACCACTTGTGAAGGTGATACTCGTCACCGCCCCAGTTGATGCGATTGCGAAGCAGCCAACCAGCAGGCGTCAGGCGGACCACCTTCTTGAGGCCGTCGATCAGGGGATCCACCGGCACCGTGATCACGGCACGGCCGTCCGGCTTCAGCAGCCGACGGATCTGGGTCAGCACCTCCTGAGGTGCTCTGGTGTGCTCCAAAACTTCCGTGCAGATGATTCGATCGTAGCTTTCCTCAGGTAGGTTGAGAGCGCTCAACTCACCAAGGTGAAACTCTGCGTCGTAGCCCTGCAGGTTGCGCTTGGCGGTATCGAGAAAGACCTTGGACACATCCACTGCGGTAAGGCGGGCCTCCGGAAACATGCGCAAGACGTGCCCGCCACCAGAGCCAACCTCCAGAATCCGGAGCCCTGCCGCGGGCCCCACCATGCGCCGAATGATTGCGAGCCTTCGCTGCTCGATCTGCCGCACCAAAAAGAAGGACCGCTCATAGTAGTCGTCGATGGGATGCTCGCGCGCAAGGCGGTCGTTGAGGTCAGCCACCTCTTGCGAGCTTTCGCGAAGCGTAGAACGAGTGTCCATCACCGTAGCTTCTCACTTGGCCGAGGCGCGTCCGATTGAAAATCAACACCCAATCTCGACACGCTTGCCAAGTGCTTTCCAGTTCGAACCATTTCGATCTGATCGACAAACTCAACATCGATGCGCAGATCATCGCCCAAGTGATGATGGAAATGGGAAAGGATCTCGGCCAAAGCACCCTCCGTGTAACGCCCGCCTTTGACGACGCGAAAGGTCAGCGCTCCGCGTTGCTCTTGGATCACCTGGAAGCGCTGCACGGCGTGGTCGTACTCCTTGAGTAGATGGGCGAAGAAAGTACCCGGAACGAAACGACCATCGGTGCCCTGGATGATCGATTGAACGCGACCTTCGATCTCACCTACCAGCGGCAACCCACGACCGCATGGGCATTCATAGTTGGGGTCAGTCGCCACGGCCAGGTCACCGATGCGGTAGCGAACAAACGGAAGGCAGTAGTTGTTCAAGTCCGTGATCACAACCTCGCCGATCTCGCCAGGCTTTGCTGGCTGGCCATCGCGCAGCACCTCAACGATGTAACCCTCGGCCGCGACGTGATGCCCCACGTGGGCTTCGCACTCGTAGGCGATGCCCGAAAACTCGCGCGCGCCGTACTTGTCGAAGACTTTGCAACCAAAGGCGCTCTCGATGCGCCGTCGACTCGGCAGCGGCAGGCTCTGTGCGCTGCTCATGATGGCTTGCAGGTTCAGAGCCACTCGCCCCTGGTCCTTCAAGTAGTAGGCGAGATAATCGAGTGCTTCCGCGTATCCGTCGAGCAAGACCGGATCGTGGTCGGCGATCTCGCGCACCATTGCGTCCAGCCGCGCCTCGGACATCTCGAAGACCGGAATGAACTTGCGCCGCAAAAGCGCCGCGTCCAGGCGTTCCTTGAGCGCCTGGGCCTGGGTCATGCCGATCGTTTGATGCCACAGACGTACACTTGGGTCGCCAAACTTGTAGCCTGTCCACTCCTGCGACCGCAAGGTCGCGGCCCATCGAAACTCGAGCTGAGCTCGGTCCGCATAGCAGACGAAAGGTTGGCCGGTCGAACCACTGGTGGCAATGCGCAAGACTTGCCGCTTGTCGTGATTCTCGCTGAGGATGTCGAAGTGAAGGTTCTCCTGGACATCATCCTTCGTCAGGAACGGCAGCTTGTGAAGGTCGCGCTGTCCGCGAATGTCGCTTGGCCCCAGCTTGGCGGCCTGCATACGGTAGCGGTAGAAGGGCACGTTTCGATAGGCGTGGCGGATCAAGCGGCGTAACTTTTCGTCTTGTAACTCACGCACCTGGTCTGCCTTCAACCACTGCGTCTGGCGCAGCGTCTCGTAGTAGCGTTCCACGTCACGCGTGATCATCCAGTGCGTCTGATCGAAGGTCGATAGGTACGCGTTCCAGTGGAGGCGCCTCGCAGCCGACATGGGCGCCCCCCGATCCATGACCGGGTGCCGACGAAGGAACTGATCGCTCACATCCTTGGGGCTCTGCCGGAGGCGATACTCCCAAGTGGCTCCAGCAAGGTCGACTAGTGAGAGCGCCACTGCGCGGGAGGCGTTGCCGTCCAAGAAGCTCTTGCCCGCACGGCGGTTCTCGAAGAGCGTTTCGACTTCTTTGTAGGAATAGCCCTTGGCGTGGGCGGCAACCATGATGAACGATTGCCAATAGAAGTAGCTCCCACGGTACGTGAGGAGGTCCTCGAGGACTTCCTTGGCGCAGACAACAAAGCCGCTCTTATTGTCCTGCAGCTTCATCCCGAAAGTCGTGTTGAGTAGACGATTGAGTCCGCGACTAAGATGGTAGCGGGCCCCGCGTTCGCGGCCCACGGGGCTCCGCCATCCCTGAATGACGTCGACGCTGTGCTCTCTTAGCTCGCGATAGAGCCGCAGGAGATCCTCGGGTTGATACTGCAAATCCGCATCGATCAGCCCCACCACGGCTCCGTGCGCCGCGGAGACCCCCGTCTTCCAGCCCTGGGCAATCCCGCGATTGTTGGTATGGAAACAGCCGATTACCTGCTCGGGGTGCTTGCTCTCGACTTGCCGGATGGCTTCGGCAGTGCCGTCGCTGCTGCCATCGTCGACCAGAACGAGCTCCCCCTGGAGCTTCCCCCGCTCAAAGGTATGGAGGACCCGGCGGGTGAGCTCCTCGATGTTGGCTTCCTCGTTGAAGCAAGGGACGATGACGGAGAGATCGACTTCCATAGGCCGGTGCCGCGTTTAGCACATCAGGCGAGGGCTGGGTAGTGGGGAGCCCGAGGAGGCGCACTCGCTCAGCGGTCATCGGGCCCACCCGAAATCGGTATCCAGAGATTGATCAGGCCTCCAAATCCCGCGCTGATCAACTGCAACGCCCAAAAGCTCAGCGAGCCTGCGTATGCGGTGGCCTCAGGCACGCCGACGGTGCCGTACAACACGGCGAATGCAGCCTCGCGAACCCCGGCGCCTCCCACGGTGAAGGGAAAGAATCCCGAGGCGCTGACCAGCGGCATCACTACTGCGGACGAGGCGAACTGCACCGACGGATCGAGCGAATGCATGATCGCCTGTCCTGCGACGACGTTGAGGAACTGGATGATCAACGATGCAACGATGGCCGCGATGAAGGGCCACAACCTGTGGAGCCGGGGGAGCGCACGGAGAGGTTCGGCGAGTCTATTGGGCAAGTATGGTGCGAGCCTTGGCGCGAGCGCGATCCCACCGAGTGCACCGACCCCTGCGGTCAGCCCGAGCCCCACCCATAGCCCAACGTTCTCGAGTCCAGGCAGCGGCCGGATGAAGTAGGCGCACGCGGTAATCGCGAGCAGAGCCGACACGCCTAGAACGCGCTCGATGAAGACCACAGCCACGCCGGTCGTGGCCCCGGCCCAGCTCACGTCTCCGAACGCCTTTCGGCTCGCGATGCCTCGGAGGACGTCGCCACCGACTCCACCCGGCACGTACGTGTTGTAAAAATGGCCGACGAGGTAGAGATGCCCAAGCCGCGCCCAGGAGGGGACGTCGATCGCGCCATACGCACGCAAGAGGAGTCTCCATCGTATGATACCCATTCCGACACCGGTGAACGCGACGGTCAGAGCGAACAGCGCGGCGCTCAGGGAAAGCCGTCGCCATGCGGCTACGACTTCGCCGGGATCGACCCGGCTCGCCAGGTATCCGACCGCAGCCAAGGTGATCGCAATGCGCCCCCATCGAAGAAAGCGGCGCCGCTTCTGAGCGCTGCTGCTGCGTCGTCCCCCCGGTTCGGTCATTTCAGTGATCCAAGTCTAACGTGTCATGGAGCTCGTTGAGCAGTTCCGGAGCGCGACGCTCGACACTGGACTGCAGCGCCGGGAGAAACGTCGCGAGGGAAGCGCTTTGTTCCTCGAGGACAGCGCGGCGTGGTGCTAAACGCAACCCGTCGCGCAGCCTCTGGAGCACGAACTCGGAATGATGACGCTGGTTTTCATAGCTAATGCTCTATCGGACCTCGAGCGATTCCAGGTGGAGGAACGTGCGCTTCAGGGCCCTGGCTCGCACGTAACGGGCCTTTGTCGGCTCGAATTCGAGTGTCCATTTGGAGAATGGCTCCGTCTGCCGGCCTAGCTCCTGCCACTCTTGGCGATCGAGGCTACCCTCGATCGCCAACGGGAACGACCGATCTCGGCAGCAGTCTCGGCGGTTCCGAACGTCCACCCGCTCGATGAGCGTCGGGTCGCCCAAGTCTAGTTCCACCCAGGGTTCGTGCTCACGGTTCGTGTGGAAGAAAATGCGCGTCTCATTGCGATCGCAAATTCCCGCTTCGGCGGAGAAGCCTTTGTACGCGCTGCTCGCCCGCCAGGGTTTGCCTTCGGCCAGGTTGGGACCCCGCGCAATGCATGCACCGGCCTCGACGCCGCCAATGACTGCAAGCGCAAAGAGTAGCACCGTGACGCTGATGCGCACGAAGCGTCGGGCGAGCGCTCGCTGGAGCTGGTGTTCGGGCGCGCGCGCCACTTTGAGAAGTGCGCGCGCGGCGCCGGCCAGTGCTTCCGCTTCCGCGGATCGGACGCGAAGGTTTCCCTCGACGCCATCGATGTCGGATGACTCAGTGACTAGCTCGCAAAGCCGCTCGAAGGACACAGCCTCGGGCAGAGCGCGAGTCAAGTGGGCGCGAAGAGCCTCGTCTTCAGCGAGGCCGCCCACGCTGCTGCCAAGGGCCAGCAACGTGGCGCGGATGCCTTCTTTGTGAAGCAGGGCGGAAACGACTTCGCCCGAGCCTGACCGCAAAGGCGTGACAGGGTGTAACACCCGATCTCCGGCTTCGGCGGAGGTCATCGCGTAATGCTCGAGCTTCGTTCGACGGTGCGATTTCGCCGCTACTTGCTTCTGGCTATCTCGGATGATCTCCTTCTGCGAGAACCAGCCGAAGAACCGTCCCATGAAAGTGTCACTCATTCCGCTGTCCTGGCTTTAGCAGTAGTTTCTTCAGTGCGTCGGCCGTTTCGGGCGACTCATGGCCTCGCTTGAGGAGGTAGAATTCTCCCACTCGTGTCACCAAGCCGTACCGGTGTTCGTTAATCGTTCGCTGCGCATTCTGTCGTGCGCCCGAACTTGTGAACTTGCGAATCAACATGTATTCCGCTTCGCCCGAGCCCGTCCGAAACGGATAGGCAGTGACCCGATTGGAGATATGCGGGCTCTCCCAATCGGTCGCTGCAACGCTGGCCTGTCGTGGAATCATCGCGATCACCTCTCGCAGGTCCCGGTAGCGGGCTCGCTCCGCCTCGGTGACGTGGAAAGGGATCCGTTGAAAGCCACCGATGAACTTCGTGGGACGCAACATAGCGCCAAAGGACAAGCTGTGAAGCGCGACGCCGACCAGCAGCGCAGTCAGCGCAGCACGTCGGTGGACGACGCCTGAGCGCGACCGGCCCATTGCAGACATTGCCAGAACAGCGGCCGCGAAGAGGTACGGGACCCAATGCGAGGTATATTGGAAGCTGATCGAAACCGTCGGTTTGTAGTTCGTCGTCAGCAGCGTGAAGAAGAAGCCCGCGAAGAGAAGCCACAGATATGTCCAGCGCCTGATTGGAAGAAACACCAGCGGCGCTAGGAGGTGAAGCGTGTAGGTCAACTTCTCCTCCGTGAGCAGCGTGGACACTACGTAGGTGGGATTCGTGAGCAAGGTCATCACGACCCCGCCGTAGTTTCGCTCGCCCTCGGGCATGAGCTCTTTGTAGAGGTTCGCGAACCACCATGTGCCGGCCATCTGCATGACGACGAACTTGATCAAGACGAACGAGATCACCGAGAGGACCGTCATCCAGACTCCGGTGCGCACTCGGTATCCGGAAAAGACCAGGAAGACCCCCAGCGTCGCGAGTCCTACCGGTACGTCCTCTCGGATGGACACACAGATTGCCCAGAACACCCAGACGACCACCGTGCGGTTGGTCGAGAGAGCCCAGAACAAGCAGAACAGGCAGAAGATGGAAACCGGCAGGTAGTGGAAATCGTAGAAGTTGAGTCCGTGAAGGGGCGCGTAAAGAAGATACGCAACGCTCACGAACGCGGCGGACCACCTCGGTAGCTGCGTCTTGGCGAAGCCGTAGAGCGGAATCGCTGCGAAGCCCAGCAAGACCGACTGAATGATCAGGAGCGTTTCGGCCCTTGGCGACAGCCAGTAGAACGGTAGAAAGAGGTAGAGGACGAAGGTGGCATGACCTGCCAAGAGACTGCCCCCTGGCGGGCCGAACAGAACCGGTGCTCGAAACCCGTGTCCGCTCAAGGCGTTGAACATGACGTTGTCGGAGATTCCGAGATCAAACGCCGCCGTCGCCAGGCGGTGATGCTGCTCGATGGACCAGTAGCCCGTGTAGCTAGCGTATCCGATTGCCGATACCAGGACGAACGAGAGTGGAGCGAGCCGGCGGAATCGCGCGGGAAGACGATCGTATCGTTCGCCCAAACCATCGAGAACGTGGCCCGGAAACGTCATCCCGCTCACCCAGAGGCTGCGCTCGAGCAGGAGCACCGTTCCGCCGAGCAGCACCAGGAACGTCAACTTGTTCTCTGGCCAGAGGTAGTTCGTCGCGAGCCCGGCGATCGCCCAGATCAGGGCCAGTGGCGACCATCGCTTCGAAGCGAGGTCGATCGCGCGGGCACCGCGGCCTTTTCCAAGCAGGACTGCAAGGCCGGACAACGTCGCGCCGATGAGGCCCCCGACCAGCACCGAGACCACGAGGCGGATTCGAGCACCCCGAGACATGGCGTTGTCGGCGAAGAAACCAGCAGGGTTGTCGATCAGGACGGCGCCGCCGATCGCGAGGGCGACGCACGCGCACGTGACCGACAGCAGGAGCGCGGCTCTCAAGAACCGGGCCCAGTCGATCGCAGCCCGTGACTCAGCTTGTTCAGTGCGCTGCATTCGCCCGGCGGTTTAGCTCGATGGCCCCGAGTGTCCAAGCCGGAATCGCCTGAGCCGGGGGATCGCGTCAAGACTCATGCGACTTAGCCGTGTCGAATCCAAATCTGCTCGGCATTTTCTCGTCGCGGCCGCCAGCGGACGGTGGTCCTAGTCGATGTAGCCCAGGGCGCGCAGCTGTTCGATCAAGGTGGCCTCATCAGGTTGGGATCCCTCCGGGACCTTTTTGCGGGGGTCCACGTGTGCGTCGATCAGAATCTTTCGGTAGCGATCGAGTTGTTCGACGAGCTCACGGTGCCTCGCATCTTCGGCGTCGAAGATGTTGCGCGCAGCCTTCGGGTCCGCCGCGAGGTCGAACGCCTCGTAAAGGAATTTGCCAGCACCGTCGTAGCGGTACTCGATGACCAGGTCGTTCGAGCGAGCCGACACCCAAACGGAAGCAGGATCGTAGCGTGGGTGAAACTTGAGCAGATGTGGCTGCTGCGTCCACCAGCGACCTCCTACCGGCGGCCACAGACCCGTGTGGCTGAAGACGATTTTTTGAGGTGGTCGCGTACAGCTAGTGGGGCTCCTCGCAAGGAGATTGCTCCCAAACGTTGCCTGCCCCTCCTCGATCGGCACCTGCGCCAAAGCCGCGAGCGTGGGGAAAACATCCGCACTGCTCGAGACGCCCGTGTAGCGTCCGGGCTCGATCCCCGATCCTCTCACGATGAACGGCACGTTGATGACATCGGGAGCCAAATCAAAGCTGTGTGACCATTTGAAAAGCGAGTTCTCCCGGTAGAGCTCCTCGCCATGATCGGCTGTGAACGCGATCAGGCTCTTCCCGGCGAGGCCGTAGTCATCGACCGCCTGGACGAGGCCGCCGAACACAGCATCCGTGAAGGAGACGCGGCTCTTGTAGATCAGTTCCACCGCGTCGGCGAGCTCCTGCAGACGCTCACCCTTCAGATCGTACGTTTCGACGGCGGACGGGAAATTGTAGGTCAATCCACGCCCGTCTTTGTAGAGGGGGCCGACCTTTTCGGGATCGATTCCCTCGCATTGCCCCGGGTGCTCTTCACAGAACCCTTCGACCGAGTCTCGTGAATACGGGGTGTGGGTCAGACTGTAGAACGACAGGATGAACGCCTTGTACGTCGGATCGTTCTTGAGTCGTTTGAGGACCGCCTGGAACCGGGGGTCGTTCTCCTTGAGCCGGTGGCGACTGAATGCCTGGTCTTGGGGGACCCCCTGACCGTAGTTCAGTGCAACGCTGGCCATGCTCTGCCTCTCCCAGAAGAAGGTGTCATAGCCCGCTTCCGCAAACGCTTCGGGAAGCGTCTGAATCGCGTCGGTGAGGCGCGTTGGATGGGAGTAAACCAGATGGCGCATGGCATGATCACCGGACATGATCGATGCGAAGGCAACGCCGCTTTGCCCAGCTTCGGTGACGTGCCGCTCGAAAACGAGCCCTTGCTCGGCGAAGCGTTTCAGGTTGGGTGTGTATTCGACGCTGCCGTCGTACGGCTCCAGCATGTCTTTGCGCAACGTGCAAAAGACGTTGAGCATGACCAACCGAGGTTGCGGCGGCTTGGCATCGCGCGGCCACTTGCAACCCGCCACCTGCAGCAACAGCGCCAAGACAAACACCGCAAGCTTACTAAGCACCGCGGACCTATATAGCGAGTCTAGGCCGGTCGCAACGCATCGAGGACTAGGGCTAGCGTGATCGTGCGCCGTTGGAGGAACTAGACGCCGAAGCGCTCGTTGTACGCACTCAGCGTCTCCCGCACCTGCTCATCGGTGAGCCCGAAGTCCTCGATCGCGTATTCATGCTCACCCTCCTGCGAGGTCGGCTTCTCTGCAATGCGCTCTTCGAGGAGCCCGGCGATCTCTGCGTTGAGCTCCAGGTCGAAGTGCGCGTAAATGTCCCGGAGCACGGTCATCGGGTTCGCCATGAGATCGCGGAGTCGGACGTCGTAGAGCTGCGATTCGGGGATGTTCTTCCGCGACTCCATCGCCCTCTCCAAGCCGATCCTCGTGTACTCCAGCCAGAACTCGCCGAGCTCATTCACGTCGAGGCTGCGCTTCAATTTCGAGGCCATCTTCGCTGACAAGCTACAGTGCGAGGCCAGCGCCTTCGTAATGTCTCGATGCGTGAAGATCACCTGGGCGTCTGGATAGACCGCCATCAGCGCGTCCATGTTCCAAATGTGCCACGGGCACTTCAAGACCCAACGCTTCGCGGAGCGTTGGGCGTTGAGCATCTTGAGCTGCAGCTTGTGGAACTGGTACGGCTCGACCATGTCCCAGCCGAGCATCGCTCGGGCGTAGCTGTAAGTCCCGAAGCCCACCCAGAACGTCAACACGGCCATGTCGTTTTCGAGGAGGAAGAAGTCCTCTTCATACGAGTCCGCAGTGACGTTATGGGCAACGCCTTGATCTGGAATCGCCGCCTGATTGAAGCCGAACGTGAACTTGGCCTGCGCGCGCCGCCAGGCCACGTCACCGAGCGGGTCTCCCAAGCGGCCGAGCGGATAGGCAAGCTCCCAGGCTTGCGCCACGCGATTGTTCGGGTCGGCGGCGAGGACGTTGTGAAGGAACGTGGTGCCCGTCCGGAAAAAGCCGGTGATGATGAGCGGCCGCTCGATGTCGACCTCCTCCAGCTCCGGATGGCGCTTCGCGAAGTCGACGACGCGAAGCCGGTTCCCGAGGTGCCAGTTGAGAACGTAGCGCGCGCCAAAGAGGCCGGTCGTATTGAGCCCTGCGTCGTTGAGCCCGTCGACGGCCGCATCGAGCCGCGCCCGAAACCCCCCTTCACCCCAATCATCGAGGCCAGTCGTCCGCTGAGCTAGCTTCATGACCCGCTCCGAGTCGATCGGGATCATCTTCTTGCTCAGGCCATCGAGCTTGTTCACGAGCGAAAACGGCAGGCCGGGCTTCAAGTCGTCGGGGGTTTCACTCATCGAGGTTCTAGTAGAACGGAGACCGGCGAAGTGTCAAAGAGCACCGTGGCCTCGATCCCCAGTGGTCGAGATCTCGGCCTCAACGGTCGAGGATCGTCGTTGAGCGGTGGCTCCACGCGTAAAATCTGTGGCATGTTCGGCGGCGATGGGGTTTCTACTCTTCAGCATCGGCAACGCGCTTGCGATCGCGGGGCTGGTCTTGGCAGCGCTGGGATACGCGCAGGGGAGCACCGGGGCATGGATCATCGCGCTCGTGGCCGTCGGCGAGCTCACGACTCTCGGAAGCGTTCTCGCCTTGGGAAACGACGGGTACCAAGTGCTGCAGGCACGTAGCTCCGCGATCTTGCGGCGGAAGAAAGCTACGGAGCCCGAGTCGATCTCTGGCCAACGCCAGCTCCTCGGAATGGCGCTTCTGATCGCGCACCTAGGCGCCTATTTGTTCGTATGGACGACGGCCATCCTCAGCTACAG
>Ga0265303_10000500_pt1 | contig 22193 bp, 34 predicted proteins | sample Helome_2_FD_192494 | JGI IMG/M metagenome (GOLD analysis project Ga0265303, IMG submission 192494) | Marine sediment microbial communities from subtidal zone of North Sea - Hel_20160317 (Illumina Assembly) | ecosystem: Environmental > Aquatic > Marine > Subtidal zone > Sediment ... | reverse complement strand
GTCGTTTTGGTCGGTAAGATTTTTAAAGAATACCGGGAAATAAAACCCCGACCCAAAACCCCGGTAGTAGAAACCAAACCTTTTTCGGAAAGGGACAAAGAAGAAATGCTTAAAGGCGGGGTTAAGCGGTGCCGGAATGAATACGAAGAATTCGGAATGGTCCTACCGGGTAACCCGCATATTTACGATTATTTATACGAAAACGGGACCTTAAAAATTTCCAATACAACAAAGCGCCGGTTATTTGCCGAAGCGGCCGTAAGCTTAAAAAAGTCCGATTCTATACTTTCGAAATATGTACCAAGCGAAGGGCGACAAATTGCAGAAGCTAAACGTTTGGCTTTAGAAGAATATTTCCAAGATTTAATAGACGAAGAAAATAGAAAAAACCCGCCGCCGTATTAAGTTTGGCAGTTAATCAATATAATATTATCTTAGCATTACACAAAACGAAGTAATTATGGAAACCACAAAAAAAACAGTAACCGAAATTTGGTTATTCGGCGACGAAGAATTAAAGGGCCTTTGCGAACTTACCGGCGTAGACGAAGTAAGCCTTATTAGAAAAACATTGCAAATTTTAGTAGACAAAGAAGCAACCGAAGACGGTATAGCCGACGCGGGCTTAACCTTGGAAGAAGTCTTTAAGAATTCCGGGGTAAACGTTTTCGATATTATCGACGCTTTGCCAGTTTGGAAGACCGGGCCAACTTGGTTTAAGGCCGCCCGATTAATGCAAGGTCTTGTAATAAAATCAACTTTAGAAGATTGCCCGGAATGTGGTTTCGAAACCGAAGCGACCGAAGACGGCGCCTACGGCAAAACTTGGCTTAACCGAAGTTGTAATAATTGCGATTGGGAAGAAAATAACGAACCGGATTTCCCGGACCATAAGGACTACTATAACCGGTAAGCCATGCAAAAGGAATTTACTTTTTACGGCCACGTAGACGAAGAAGGCCGCCTTAAGATACATAAGCCGCGAATAATGGGCGGCATACTGGAAAGCCATTTTTCCCGGAAGAACGTAGAAGTTACGGTCCGGGAACAAACCTACCAATTTAGGGACAATATGCGGGGTTATTACTTCGGGGTATTGCTTAAACATACGCAAGAAGCTTTAAAATCTATGGGAATGATTTATAGCCTTGCAGAAATCGACGAATATTTCCGCGATAAGTTTTTAGCGACCGAAGTAATTAACCCCCTTTCTTGGGAAATTACCCGGGAACGAACAACCCTTAAGAAGTCGAAAAGTTCCCCAATAACCCAAAGGGACTTTAAAGAATTTTGCGGCCATTGTATACGGTGGGTCGCGGTTAATTTAGATTATCCAATACCATTTCCAAACGAAGAAATTTTACAAAATGCCTAAAGAAAAAATTTGTAAACAATGCGGTAATAGATTTACCCCGCGTTATAATAGCTTGGAAAAATATTGTTCGTTTAGTTGTACCGCAATGGCAACCAAGGACAAACCGAAAAAGAAGCGGAAGCGAATACCTTACCGGACGCCTAAAAGGCAAGCAGAAGAACGAATTTACGGCAAGGAACGGCGCGTATTCTTAGAAGACCCGGTAAATAAGTTTTGCTTCGTCGACGGTTGCGGTAAACCCGCTACGACGGTCGAACATATTAAAGGCCGGTCCGGGGAAATGCTACTTAATAAGGAATTTTGGCGCCCTTGTTGTTTGGACCATAATTTAGAATTTGAACGCAACCCGGAATTAAGCCGGAAATATCAACTTAGCAAGTTACACAATGGAAGCAAGATTTAACCCCGGGGATAAAGTCGCCTACGTTAGCGATAGCGGCTTAATTGAAAACGGAATAGTAAAAAGCCAAGCGCCCGACGGCGGTTATTTCGTCGTCTATAATTGCGGCGGGGATTGGGAAAATTACCAAAATTACACCGGGGCCAAAACGGACGACCGGGATTTGGTAGGCAAATGGACGATTTAATTATGTGGGTATATTTTATTACTTATTTGATAGCAACCGGGAACGGCGACGTAAAGGAAAAAGCCGTCTTCTTCGAAGGAAGGGCCGCGCGCCTTTTTCACGACCATTATAACTATAAGCGGCCCAATAGCGCCGAAATAGATAGCGTTTTTATTAACCCCGAAAACTTCAAAGAAATATGTTTAGAGTACCGGAAGAAAATAGAGTAATAACCGGCCCTATGCGGTCGACCGAAAGCGAAGGGAATAACGGCGTTTTTCAAATAAAAGTAGGCGAACAAACCTTGGCTATTTGCATAGCTTCGGACGGCGCCGGTTGGGAACATATTAGCGTAAGCATAATTACCCGAAGCCGGCGAAGGCGTCTTCCCAACTGGTCGGAAATGTGTAAGGTTAAGGGTATTTTTTGGGGTCCCGAAGATTGCGTAATGCAATTACACCCGCCCGAAAGCGATTATATCAATAACGCGAAGAACGTTTTACACCTTTGGCGACCGGTAGGGGAAGAAATACCCCGGCCCCCTTCTATTTTAGTCGGGATTAAGGACTTAAATTTGAAGTAATGGAAGAATACGCGCCTTATGGTCTTGAAGAATACAAAACGATTGCCGACAAAAGCCCGCGCAAATTCTTAGACCAACATTTAGCCGACGCGATAAAAAGGGACCAATTCGAATTAGCCGCCCATATCCGGGACCGAATTACCCTTTTAGATTCGGTAAAGCGTAAAACATGATAAATATCAGCTTATGACCAATATCATTGCAAAATTTAAAAATACGCCCCGGCGGACCTACGCGCCAAAGGGACTATTTAGGGAAGCCGTAGCGGTTTTAAAGGTTTATTGGGACCTATCCGGGCCGGAAGACCGGGAAATCGTCTTAGCGCGCGCCAAAATGCGGGAAAAGAACCTAATTTGGCTTATCTACGACGAACCCGAAGGTATGGTCCAATTTACAAGATTGGAAAGGGCCGTAAGGCTTGTCGAAATATTCGAAGAATTATTACAAGAATAAATATTAACTAAAATTATACACAAATGAGTATTTTAAAAAGTTTCGATTTAAAGAAAAAGGAAAAAGAAGAAAAGTTAGACGATTTTAATTTCTTATTCAAGAAAACAAGGCCAAGCGGCGGACCAAGAAAAAATAGACGCTTAGACCTTGTAACTATCGGCGAAAAAACCGTAAGTATTCGCCCGGCAATTTGCGAACAATTTAATATTAAGAAAGGATATTCCGGCGCGCTTATTTTAGACGATAAAAAAGTCGGTTTAGTTCTTCGCGACCAAAACGACCCGGAATTATACACTTTGCAAGGCGGCAAGAAAAGACAAAGCTTTCATATTAACGTACCGAAAAATTCGCGCGACTTTGCGAAAAACTTTAAGGGAAAATACGAAGTAAGCGGAAGCCGAACAATAGACGGTAAATATATTATAGTTGAATTAACAAGATTAAAAGAAGACTAAATTATGAGCGAACAAATAACACCCGAACAAGTTTTCCAACTGTTATTAAATTACAACCCGGCGGAACAACGGCAATTTTTAAACGAAGTCGAAGGAATGTTAGGGACCTTCCATACCGAACAAACCAAGTTAGCCGAAAGCAAGTTGGCGGAAGCGGAAAAGAACTTGGAAGTTTTTAGGGCCGAACCGCCGCCGAAGGGCGCCTTAATGGTATGCCCTAATTGTCAGGAAATTAATTGCGAATGTAAACGTAAATATTAGCCTATGGGTTTATTTTGGTCCCGTTGGAAGGTAGCGCGGACGATTTGGCCTTACCCGGAAGGGTACGGGGTTTATCGGAAGCATTTTATAACCGGCCAACGGGTTATCTTAGATAGCGGATTAACAAAAGAAGCGGCGCAAGAAAGCGCCCGCGAATTAAATTTAAAATAACGATATGACAAACAAAGCTATTTTAATCGGCAACCTTGGTTCCGATTTGGAAATGGTCTATTTCGATAACGGCGGAATAATTGGCAAAGCCAGTTTAGCGACGACGAAGAAATGGAAATCCAAGCAAACCGGGGAAACCCAAAGTAAGACGAATTGGCATAATTTAGTCTTTAACGGAAAGGCCGCCGAAACTGTAAACCAATACGCCGGGAAGGGGTCTAAATTGTACGTAGAAGGCGAAATAGATTACCGAAGCTACGAAAAGGACGGGAACAAATTTTGGGTAACGGAAATTCGGGTCTTCGGCTTCGAATTCTTAGACACCAAGAAGGAAACTACGCCTTTGGACCACGTAGCCGAAGCGCCAACGGCCCAAAGCGCCTTTAATAAGGCCAAGGACCTACCGGCGGACCATTTAGAACCGGAAGACGACGACGACTTGCCCTTTTAGTTATGGACGGCCAAAATAGATATTTAGGCGACGGCGCCTACGCGAACTTCGACGGTAACCGGATTTCCCTTGCGGCAAATCATCACTTAAATACCGTAATTTATTTGGAACCGGAAGTAATGGAAGCTTTAATAGCTTTTTGGAACGAAAACAAGCGTTAAGCTATGCACAAAACCCGGGTAAGATTAAAGCCCTTAAGCATTAATAAAGGCTACAAAGGTAAGCTAACGAAGACCGACGCGCTTAAGCAGTACGAACGGGACCTTTTTTATTTGCTTCCCCGGATTAAGCCGGATTGCAAAGGGCGGCTAAAAGTTTCGGTTACCTATGGTTTTTCTTCCCGGGCTAACGACTTGGATAACCCGACCAAATCTTTTTTAGACGTCTTGCAACGTAAATACGGCTTTAATGATAACCAAATTTATAAGCTTACGATTAAAAAGAAAATAGTACCCAAGGGCCGGGAATTTATAGACTTTAAAATAAATAATTATTGAAATGCGAGCAAGAACCGAAAACCGCTTATTTAATTTACTTTGGAAGAAGTACGATTTACGCTTAACCTTGGAAGAACTGGAAGAAGTCGAAAAAATTATCCAAGACGAAAAAATCGACTACGTAAACCAATTCCGCGAGCGAATTAACTGGTATCGCGTAGTTAACGTCTTGGTTTTATCGGCGCTTTTGTTAATATGTTTTTCCTTCGGTTGGGCGGAAGCCTTGTATATTGCCGTCGGCCTTTTTATCTTGTACAATATTTTACATATTGTAATTATCAATATTCGCCAATTACCTTGGCGTAAGGATAAGATAAGAAGGCTTAAAAATGAGCGAAACCGACGAATTTAGACAAAAAATAGTTACACAAATCCGGGACCTATGGGCGGAACGCGAAGTATTTTATTCTTTAGAAGACGTAAATTTGCTTTTCGACGTTACCAATACGATTTACGACCGGGGCCATAGGTACACTTATTTAGAAGTCGCGGACTTCGCTACGAACGAAACCAATAAACCCCACGCCCAAAAAATGGGTATTACTTGGGTCTTAAAGCGAATACCGCTTATTAAAATGCCGACAATTAGACGGCCTAAAACCCCGGGAAGGAATGAGCCTTGCGCTTGCGGGTCCGGGGCGAAGTTTAAGAAATGTTGTTATTCTAAAACTTTCGCGAATTGAACAAGCGTAAATTTTTCAGCTTGTTAAAGGGCGTAGACAACGAAACCCGGGAAAAGCTTTATAGCAGATACAGAAACGAAATAAAACCCTTAAAAAATGGAAAACAAAAACGAAGAAAACTTACAGAAGAAGAACGACGAACAAAAAGTATTCGACTTCGACTTCGCCTTCTCGAATTTCTTAAGTCTTCGCGGAATTGACGCGCGGAAACTGGTAGAACAAAAAGGCGGCTACGATAGCTTAATGGAAATACGCCACGCTTATTTTGGCGGCCTTTCCCAAATGTACGTAGTCTTAGCAATGGACGTTCCAAGAATGGGAAGCCCGGAACTTCAAACCAAGGCGGTTAATTACGTCGCGAATATCTTAAACGACTACGCGAGCAATAACCCGGTATTAATGGAACAAGTAAAGGCCCAAAAAGCGGCCCAACAAACTTTAGCCGAGCAAGCCGAACAAAAAATTAAGGAAGCCGGCCAAGAAGAATTTATCCGGTCCAAAATCGTAGACGACAAAACCGAAGGCGGCGGCCCGGAAAAGAAAAGCTACCCGGGACCAACCCCGGTTAAGTAATACGGTCCGGGGGGTATTGTTTATATAATTGGTTGGTTTTTATATTGTTGTTTTGATTCTTCCCCCCGGTACCTTAGAAGCCCGGGCGCGTTTTGTGTAAGCCCATAGTTTTTAAATAGCCCGGGTTTTTTATAACTTTGGTAAAATCCAAAAGTTATGCCCTTCGTATCTAAAGCCCAAATGGCTTACCTTAAAGCCAACGAACCCGAAGTATACCAAAAGTTCTTAGCCGAAAGCGTAGGGGTAGACTTATCCAAGTTACCGGAAAGGGTGCCAAGCGACCAACCCGTAAGAAATCCAAATAGTCCGGTAAGCCGATTAAACCGTTAAGGACAAAAACCGTTATAATAAGAATAGGATATAGAACATAATTACTTAAGTAATAAAGCTTTTAAAATGGGAAACGAAGCTAAGAAGAAGAAGAAAGGGGCCTTACCATACGACCCGGAAAAGGCCAAAGAATGGAAGGACCTTATAGTAGAAGAAATAAGCGCCGGGAAATCTTTATTAAGCATACTACGCAAGCTTAAGCGCGTCGGGGCGCCGAACCGGTCTACGGTTTACCGTTGGTTAAACCCGAACGAAGACGACCATTTCGACGTAAACTTCGCCGACAATTACGCGCGCGCCCGGGAAAATACGGCAGACCACAACGCCGAAGAAATCGAACATATTAAAAACCAAGTTTTAAAAGGGAAAGTAGACCCCGCCGCCGCCCGGGTAGCCATAGACGCGCTTAAATGGACCGCCGCCAAGAAGAAGCCGCGCGTTTACGGCGACAAAGTAGACATAACAAGCGGTAACCAACCTATCGAACAACAAGTAAGAATTTATATACCGGATAACGGACGTAACGAACCCGACCCGGACGAATGATAAAAGACATTAAACCCCAAGACGGTTACCAAGTAGCCGCGTTACAAAGTCCGGCCGATATTGTAATAGGCGGCGGGGCGGCCGGGGTCGGTAAGACCTTTACGCTTTTATTGGAACCGATACGTTACGCCCACGTTCGCGGCTTTGGTGGGGTTATATTCAGAAGAACAAGTCCGCAAATTCGCGCGGAGGGCGGCTTATGGGACGCAAGCGAAAAGCTTTATAACCAAATTAGCGGGACCGTTGGGACCCGTTCTTCTTTAGAATGGTCCTTAAGCCCTTATACGAAACTTAAATTTTCCCATTTAGAATACGAAAAGAACGTCTACGACTGGCAAGGTTCCGAAATTCCTTTTATCGGCTTCGACGAACTTACCCACTTTTCCCGGAATATGTTTTTTTACCTTTTATCCCGGAACCGTTCAACTTGCGGGGTCCGGCCATACGTCCGGGCGACTTGCAACCCGGACCCGGATAGTTGGGTCGCCAATTTTATAGACTGGTATATCGACGACGAAGGCTTCCCGATTAAGGAACGCGCCGGGGTCCTTCGCTATTTTATGGTCGACAATAATAATTACATTTGGGGCGACACTAAAGACGAAGTAGTTAAGAAGGGTTGGCACGTTTTAGAACCCTTGGTAAAGGAAAGCGGCATTAATCCAAGGCGCTTTATTAAGTCCCTTACTTTTATCGGCGGGAATATTTACCAAAACGTAGAACTTCTTAAGACGAACCCGGAATATTTAGGGAACCTTAACGCCCAAAGCGAAGACGAAAAGGCCCGCTTACTTCTTGGGAACTGGAAGCGACGAACCGACAATAAGGACCTATTTAATTTCGACCGGTTCCGAAATATTTTTACCAATTCTTACGTAGAAGCCGAAAGCAAATATAAAACGGTCCATATTACGACCGATATAGCTATGAAGGGAAGCGATAAAATGGTCGTTTTTTGTTGGCGCGGTAAAATGCTTATCGACTTCGAAATCCTACCCAAGACCAAAGGGAACGAAGTAATTAACGCTATTCGTAAAATGGCAGTCCGGCACCGGGTCCAATATACCGATATTGCTTTCGATAACGACGGGGTAGGCCAATTCGTAGACGGCTTTATCGACGGGGCCAAGGAATTTAACAACGGTTCCCGACCGGTAGGCGGGGAAAACTATAAGGACCTTAAAAGCCAATGTTTTTACAAAGCGGCCGACGCGGTAGAACGCGGCGAATATTATATACCCCCGGAAGTAGCTAATAAGCCTTACGACGAAAAACAAACTTTAAAGGAACGCTTACTTTTCGAACGAAAGGCTATAAAGCGGGCCAAGCCGGACCACGAAGGGAAATTGGCAGTAATTCCCAAGAACGAACAAAAGCCATTTTTAAACGGCCAAAGCCCGGACGTTATCGAAACTTTTATGATGTTAGAAATTTTCGATTTGACACCGGAAGAACCGGAAGTATTTTACAGTTAATACAAAAAGTTCTTATATTTGGTAAACCACAAAAGCCAAAAAATGGACGGCGCGGCCCTTTTTATTCTTGTAAATGTAATTTTTGCCCTTATAAACTTATTCGCTTATATGGCTTCGAAGCTTTACGCCGAAGTCGCGACAAAGGCCCGGGAAGAAGTTATTAAGGAACGCGACCAACTGGAAAAAGATAGCTTGGTATTTAAAGAACTTATCGCGGAAAATAATAGGCTAATACAAGAAATCGAAAGCAAATACGCGGAACCGCCGCAAGTTAAAATAGGATTCGTCGACGAAAATATTATCGCTTCGCAGAATAGGCAATGGGTTAAGGACCAACGCGAATTATTCGCTAAAATGAGTTACGACGATTTCGCCGACTGGTTGGACCAAGGGAATATCCAAGAATTAATCGAAAGCGCGCCTTATTTTGAAATGGCAAATTTGCCGGACCATGCCGAAATAATAAAAGCGTATTTAAAGAACAAAGGGGTAAAGTAAATTTTGCTTTGCTTTTTTTTATAATTTTGTTAGAACTTCGAAAGGCTACGGGAACGCTTTTTAATCTAAATATTTACTAATTATTAACTTAAAAAGCTAAAAAATGGCCGATTGTGTATGCCCACTTCCAACCGCGTTAGGCGACGTACCCGCTTTAGATTGCGGCGTAAATCTTAAACAAATTCAAAGACTTGCTTTTCAAAGAAGCGGTAATCAATTCGGGACCGGTGCGGTACCCCCGGACGATATAACGGTACTTGCCGATTGGCAAACGTTAATTGCCGCCGTAGACGATACGAAAATCGTCGTAACCCCCTTACTTGGTGGTAACCCTGTTATCGAAGCCGGAACGGCTATTACGATAGGCGGCGGGGACAATACCACGTTAAACGGGGTAGAAGAAGTCCAAGGGGTTAACCCTTCGGCCTTTAGTGCTGAATTCCGGGAATTAACCCCCGAAATCGAATTGGCGCTTAAGCTTCTTACTTGCGAAAAAAGCCTTACCGTTTACCTTTTCTTGGAAGGCGGTAGAATTGCCGCTTACGAAATCGACCCGACGAACCAACGCGGTTTCTTACTGCAAAGTATGTTCGTTTCGGACCGAAATAACGCCGGATTTGCGACGTTAGATACCAATACTATTTCTTGGGCGTTCCCTTCCGGTTGGTCCGAAAATTTAGTTATCGTTACACCCGCTTTTAATCCACTTACGGACATTTAAACTTTAGGTTATGGCAAAAAGGAAAAAATCGTTGCCTAAGAACCCAAAAGTAACCCTACGGACTAAAAGCGACCCAAAAAAAAGCCAAGATTTTGAATTAGCGCAAGCCTTAAGGATATTAAGGCTTCCTAATTCGGCTTGGGAAATTAACGACGATAACTTTATATATTCGGGAAATGACATTAAGCGACGCCCAAGCGAAGGAAATAATACAAAGCCCGAAGAATAGTATACGTATCGAAGAAGTACGCGACCAAGAAAGTAGCTTAAGGGTTTTTACGGAAGAAATGAGCGCAACCGAGTTGTTAAAGGAAAGCTATTGGCCAAAATTCCTTAACCACTTGGAAAAGCGTATCGAAAAAAAATACCAAAGATTGGTAGAATTTTTCCGTTTCCCGCTTCCCGTAGTCGGCATTACCGACGCTATCTTAAACGACTTTTATAAAGTATTCGAAGGAAAAAACCGATTCTTTGCGGTTAATAGCCCGGACGATATAACGGACCTTCGCGAATGGATAGTAGCGAACGACCCCGAAACTTGGGTAGAAGAAGAAGGCCGCGAAGTCTTCCGGAACAAACCTTCTAATATTGTAGTAGTAGACCGGGACGAAGAAGGAACGCCGTATTTAATTTCGGTTGGTTTAGACCGTTTGGTCGACGCTTGGGTTAAGGACGAAAGCGGGGAATTAGCCTATATCGTCTTTAGGCATAGCAAAAAAACGCGCCGTATGCGCTTACAAGACGACGGGGAATTGGAAACCGTCTTAGTCGAACTTTATAGCGTTTACGATTCGGAACGGTACCGCGTTTATGAATATAACAACGGTTCCGGGAACTTCCGTAAAATCATAGATTCCGAACATAATTTAGGTTATTGCCCGGCCCATTTATTCGTAAAGACCCCGGCAAATTCGCATAACTGGCTAAAACGCCGAACGCCTTTTGGGCAGTCCATAAGTAAATTGGAAGACTGGACGACCTTTGATATTTTCCGAAATTATACGGACTATTACGCGCCCTTCCCGGTAACGGAAAGCCCGATAAGTAAATGCCCGAATGTAAAATGTAAGAACGGGAAGCAAAGCGACGAACAAGTAATAGACGGGGAAACCGGCGAAACCCGGACCATTTGGACCGATTGCCCGGTATGCAAGAAAGCCGACAAACTTAATTTAATTGGTCCCGGTACGCATATCGGTATTAAAGTCCAAGCCGACAAAAACGCCGAAGACGGTAGCGGTAAATTTAATATGTACTTCCCCGATACGGACAAAATGAAGTATATACCCGAAAAGTTGGACGACTTAGAAATAGAAGTCCGCTATAAAACCGTCGGGATTTCTTCGCTTTTGGACGACCAAGCAGTAAACGAAATCCAAGCCCGGGGAAGTTTTGCCAGTATGGATAATATTTTGCTTCGGACCAAAGAAGAATTAGACTTTATTTATTCTTGGATTATCTATACCGTTGGCGGACTATATTACCCGGATAGTACTTTAAGCGTCGAAGCAAATTACGGGACCGAATGGTATTTGGTTTCGGAAGAACAATTACAAGGACGATTCGAAGAAGCCAAACGAATTGGCCTTCCGCATTACGAACAAGCCGCAATTTTCGACCAAATAATCGAAACAAAATATAAAGGGAATTCGACAAAAATACTTAGGCAAAAAATGCTTTTTAAGTTGGAACCTTTGCCGCTTTATACGCAAGCCGAAGCGGTCCAATTATTTAAAGACGGCGCAATTACGCGCGAAGAATTGAATTTAAAATTAAATTTCTATAATTTTATACAACGGTTCGAAGAAGAACAAACGGCCGTAACTGAATTCGGAAGTTCGTTACCAATGGACCGCCGCTTAGTTAGAATTATGGAAATAATAGACCGCTACAATTCGGAAAGCTTGGCAAAATTTCCGGCAATAGCGGCACCGATTACCCCCGTACCCGGAACGACCGGCGCGGAAATTTAACCTTTCTAAAAATGGGAAAATATGAAAGCCAATAATTACGAACACGCAAAGCAAAAATTAAACGAATTACAACCCGGATTAGGCGAAACGCTTAACCCGGAAGTTAAAATCGGCAACCAAGGCCATTACCAAATAGCCTTAGTCCGTAAAGTTAACGACGTAAAGCGGGAACGGTATATAACGACCTTCCACGTACAAAGCTTTAACGCGCGCCAACTGGAAAAGCTACAAAAAGGCTTTCCATTTTTGGGCTATAATACGACCATAGTCGTACACGACCCAAGCAAACAAGAAGGGCAAACAACAAGCCCGGAAATTTTACCCGGCGGCGGGGAATTACCCCAAGGTCCCGGACCTAACGGAATGGAAGGGGAAGCCAAGAATATTACCCCGGGAATGAAGGCCCCGGAAAAGGTAGAAGAAGCCTTCGACGTTAATACGGCCCGCGTAGCCGAATTACGCGAATTCGCCGAAGAAAATAATATCGAACTTTTGGAAGACGACCTTAAGAACGATATTAAAACCAAGATTAAAGCTTGGCAAGACGAACAAACAAACAAAGTCTAATTAACCACGAAAACGGGAAGTAATGGAAATAACAGTAGAAGCAATTACCGCCGCGCTTACAGAAAAGCCGGAATTAATAAACGATTTAACGCCGGTCCTTTTGGAAACGGACAAAATAAAAGAAGTTATCGGCAACAAGGCCGAAACTATTTATAAAGAAAAGATTACCGGGGAAGTTTCCCAAATCCATAGCCAATACGATAAGGATATGGAAGAAATCTTAGGGGAAAAGCCCGGGCAACTGGAAGACGGTAGTAAGCAAAAAACATACGATAAAATTAAGGGGCTTTACGGCGAACTTAAAGAACTTAGGGGCCAAAAGGATAGTTTAAGCAAGGACGCGGAAGTAGCGCGCCTTAAAACAGAAATAAACGACCTTAAAACAAATGGACCCGGCGCCCATTGGGAAGAAACCTTTAAAAAAGAGCGCGAAAAATGGTTGGAAGAAAAGAATAGCTTAAATTCCCGTTTATCGGAATTAAGTACGAATATGGTCGATTCGAAAAAAAGGACCGATATAGAAGCGGGCTTAAGGGGCTTTAAATTCAAAAGCGAAGTACCGGAAAGCGCGCGCCAAGCGTTAATAGATTTAGCCATTAATAAAATGGTTAAAAATTCGAAAGTAGAAGAAGGGAAAGTAGTTTACTTGGACGATAGCGGCGCGCAAATTAACGATAATGAATATAAGCCGGAAAGCGCAAAAGGGATTCTTTCCAATTTGCTTAAAGAAATTATCCAAACAAAAGACCAAGGGGGCGGCGGTGGCGCGCCTACCAAGGTAGTAGGTAGCATCGAAAGCGTAACGGTAGAAGGGACCAATACGCAAAGATTGGCGCTTAATCCTACGGACTTTAAGACAAAATCGGATTTTGTAAACAAGGCGGAAGAAGCTTTGTTGGCTTCCGGTATTGCGCGCGGTTCGGACGATTGGGACAAACTAAAAAACGAAGCTTACCAACGCTACGGGGTCCAAAATATGCCAAGATAATTTTAACCCTTTAAAGCAGTAAAAAAATGAGTATTGCAGCAACGTATTTACAAGATATTAGGGTATTGTACCCGTCGCGTTTAGACCGCGACCAACTTAGAGTAACCCGGAACGGACTTTTAACCGCCGTTTTGGAAATGACCAATTCCGCGAATTCCATAGTTTCGGCGGACCTACGGGCGAAAGCTTTAGCGTCCGAAGGCCGTAACTTGGACGTTCCCGTATTACAAAAAGGGCCGGTTACCCTTACTAACGTTCGTTCTTGCGTCGTTAGTTGTTCGGAAAGCGATAGCGCCTTGGTCCGTATTAACTGGAAAACACTTGTAGCCGATATTTGCATGATTCCTTGCGAATACCAAGTAAACGAAATTACCTATACGGCCGATTTAGCCAAGAAAATTAGGGAAATCGTAGAAGCGTTTAAAAACGAAATCGAAACCGACTTGGATTTGGCCTTGGACGCCAACAAAAACCAAGTTTATAATAGTCAAATCGTACCGACGAAGTACCCGTTAGCCGGGGACGCGCTACAAGTCCAAGCCGTAGACCGCGACTTCTTCTTTAACGATATAGACCCGATTAACTTTGCCGACGACTATTACGACGAAAACGTAAAGGTTATCGCTTCGCCTTCGATTATGTCTACCGTTATGCGGTACATAAACCAAGGACCGGGGAACGCGGCTAATACCGCTTACCAGTTTGCCGGGAAGGACTTTACCTTTTCGAACCGTATCGTTAACGGCGTAGGGGTTTACGGAACGGGGTATTTTATGCCCGACGGGTCTATGGGCCTTTTAACCCGGGTTGATTGCGACGCGCGTATGCGAGCCGTAGCGACACGCGGTACCGAATGGTTCGAAGACACCTTGCCGGACCTACCTTTTACCGTTGGTATTAAGTACGATTCCGAATGTAGCGACGAAACGGTAGCTACGGGATTGGGCTACCTAACGGCGACCAAGGTAGAACATTGGCAAATAAGCTTCGATTACGCGATAATCGTACCTTACCAAGTTAACTTAGCCGTAGATTCTTCGGCTATTCGTAAATTCGAATTCTTGCCGTAAGGATTAAATTAATTGTATAAATGTAAAAAGCCCTTCCCTAACGCGGGTAAGGGCTTTTTTTAAAACCAGTATAAAAAATGTTCGACTTCCCCGCAATAATTACGGCCTTTGCCAACTTACTTGGTTGGAAGGACCATTACGACTTAAGCGAAATTCCGGCGCTTCCCGCGTCGCTGACTACAACCGAAACCGGGGAATATTACCAACAAAAACACCCCGCGTTAAGATTGGATATAGTGCAAGCCCTTATCCCGGATAATTACCCGTTAGATACTTACTTGCGGGACCAAATTACCGACGCTTCGGTAGAAATGCTTAACGACTTGGCCCAATACCGGGGAATAAAGGAATTCGGTAAAACGATATTAGAAGAAACCCAATTACTTAATAAGTACGGTTTTCTTAACGACAAAATAGCGAACCAAAGCCGCTTCGTTGGCTTGCAGATTCGGCCCAAGACCGCCGAAGGCTTCGAACTTTTGTTAAACCAAATTGGCTTACAATTCGCGGAAATAGAAAACTTCGATTTGTACCTTTTCCATAGTAGCTTAACGGCACCGGTCGCCCAAATTACGGTAGCCACAACCGGCGGCGCGCAATGGAATTGGACCAACCTTACCGACGTCCAAAGATTACCGGCCTTTACCAATACCGATAAACAAGGCGGCGTCTACGTCCTTGGGTACTACCAAGACGACTTAACCGGGAACGCGATAAACTGTACTAATTTTAATTGGGACCGGGGCGCTTGCGGTTCGTGCAATAAGTCAAATTATAAGGGTTGGCAGTCTATAAACGAATTTTTTACTATTTACCCGCTATACGTTCCCCAAGGGTCCTACGTCGTCGGGGAAATGTTCGACCTTAACGACGCTATCTATTCGAACGACCAAAGCTTCGGGCTTAATTTGCGGCTTTCGGCCAAATGTAATTTAACCGATTTCGTAGTCCGTAATAAGCTTAATTTCCAAAACCTATTAAGCCTTAAGGTTACGGAAAAGATACTTAACCAAATGAAGTTTAGCCAACAAATAAACTTTATCGAAGAAAATATTAAAATGATGATTATCAGGGATTTAGAAGGCGACTTAGAAACCCGAATGAATAATATAACCCGAAAATATGCAATAGAACTTAAGGCCGTTTCTTGGAATACGGCGGGCCTTAACGAAAAATGTTTGCCCTGTACGGACGTAAGTTATACCCCCGCTTATGGCGTCATTTAGGCCGGCCATAAAGTTTTTGGAAGGCTTGCAAGAAGTAGCCTTTTCGGTTTTGCAAACAAGCATAAACCAAAACCGGGTATTTATAGAAGACCGTATAACGGAAAAACAGTTATTCGAAAAAGGGGAAGACGGTAAGGGTAAAAAGCTTCGCGGCTACGCCCGGACCACAATAAGAATAAAAAGGCAGAAGGGGCAACCAACGGACCGGACAACCCTTAAAGATACCGGGGCTTTTTATAAGTCCCTTTCGGTCGAAGGGTTCCCGCTTGCTTTGGAAGTTAAAGCGACCGTTCCTTATACGCGATATTTAACGACCGAAGGAAACCGATACGGAATTGATATTCTAAGACCTTCCGAAGAAACCTTGGGCGAATTCTTCGAAAAGTTTTATATACCGGACCTTAAAAAAGAAGTAGAACAAGAAATTAAAATGGCCTTCGCATGAGTATAACAAAATTACAAGACGCGCCGATTACCATAGGGACGCCGGTAGAAATCGAAAACGCTTGCAACCAAATAAGGTTATTACTTGCCGGGCTTACTTGGGTCGATTACCCCTACTTTATAGCCCAACGATTTTACCGCAAGGAAAACCAACGCGCTTTCTTCTACCCGGAAACTTACGCGGTCGACGCCAATACGCCCGAAGGAAAATACGATTACCATAGATTAACCCCCGACAACGATTACGAAGGAATGTTCTTTTTCTACGTAGGCGACGGGACCTTGGTAAACTTCGAAAAGTACCAATACAATTTTATCCAATATCCGGTAGCCATTATCTTTTCGGTAAACTTGCAGAAAATCGACCCGGTTAAATTGGAATTGGGACTATTTACCCAAGAACTTATAAGCGAAGCGCGCGGGGTCCTTACCCGGGGAATAGCGGGCCTTAACTTTCAAATTCAAATCGTCCGCGAAAGCCGGGACCTTAAGACGGTCTACCGGGAATTCGTATTGGACGAAATAGAACAATATAACCGCGCGCCTATACAATGTTTTAGGTTCGATTTATTAGTAACGATTCAGGAAGTATGCGAACCGTAGAAGTTATAATATACGTAACGCTTTTAACGGCGTTTTTAGACGCCCTTTTGGATAAATGGGGTATATGGTCCAAGTACCAAGCTTGGGCCGCTAATTCCCGTTACCGGTGGGCTTATAATTTAAGTTTTTGCCATTTGTGTAAACGCTTTTGGCTTTCGGTCATAATTTCCGGGGTCTTCTTTACAATTTGGGGTTTATTCCCCGGAATATTGGCCGTTCCCTTTTTAGTCGGGGGCGCCTTTCAAATTTTAGAAAAATGATAGTAGAAGTTAACGGCCATAAAATAGAAATTTACGACAATACGCAAAATTTGCCGATTCTTAGATTTCAGAAATTCAACAAATATTTAATGCTATCCAACGAAGTTGGTAATAGCTTCGAAGACTACGACCGGCGGACGACCAAAACTTTACAGTTTCTTCAAAAAGATATGGTCCCGGAAGCAATACAAGAACTAAACAACCGGCGCCAAGCGGTCTTTAATGCTTATAACGAATATTCCCCGGCCGGAAGGGGCTTTGCTATTTTGGTAAAATCTATCGACGGGAAAAAATATACCGGGATTTCCCCGGACGAACTGGACGAAGTTTTGCGGCATTTGGAAGAAATAGGGTTGGGCCAAGATTTGAGCCTTAAAAAGTTAATGGAAATAAAAAAAAAGTCGAAACCGAACTTACCCTTTATTTCCCGGCTTTTTTCCCGCGCGTCGCAAAGCCAAACCATACGGCCTTAAGGCTTAAGCGGGTCAAAATGTTGGCCGAAGCCGTAAGGGAAAATAAAATAGAAACGGAAGAATTTAAAGACGAACTTTATAAGGTAGAAAAGGAAATTTTAAACTATGATAAGCCCAATTCTTGGAACGTTTACGACGACCATAATATGGAACGCGAATTAGAAGTAGATTTCCAAAAATTCGGGGTAGCCGTAGCCGCCCAAGTCGGCGTAGATATTAACAAGGTTTCGACCTTTACTTTTTACGCTTCTTTAGAACATTTAAAAGACAAAAATAAACCTAAGTAAATGGATAATATCTTAATAAAATATAGCGACTTTTTCGAAGACGACGGCGGCTTCCAAAAGGCTATCGACGATTTTAAAAAGTTGGGCGACGAATTTATTAAGGAAGCGGACCGAATTAGGAAAGGGGCCGACTTGGCCGACATTGCCAATATCCGGGCCGTATCGGATTTGGAAGACCAAATACAAAGCCTTACCAAGACCCAAAAAGCTTACGCCGATACTTTGGAAGAAGTCGAAGAACTTACCGAAGACCTTAACGAAACCGAAGAAAAGGGCCTTAAGCTTACCGAAGAACAAGACAAAGCAATAGCCAAACTTAACGTAACGTTGGCCCAACAAAAAACCGCGCTTAAGATTATAAACGAAGCGGAAAAACAAGGGGAAATAAGTATAACCAAAGCCGCCGAAGCCCGGGGGCGTTTGCAACTGGAAACCAAGGCGACCCGGGTAGAACTTTCCAAGTATACCAAGGAAGTTTTAAACGACAATAAATTAAGCGTTCGACAACAAAAATTATTAAAGGCCCAAGAAACCTTAAGGACCAACCAAGCCCGAAGCCTTCAAGAAATCCGGGAACGTTTGGCCGCCCTTCGTTTGGTCGCTTCCGAAATTGATATTACCACGCCGGAAGGGGTCGCGGAAGTAGCCGCCCTTAACGACGAAATTAATAGCCTTACCGATACGTTAGAAGAAAATAGCGACAAGTTTATCCAAAATAAAATTAACGTCGGTAACTACGAAGAAAGCATCCAAAACGCTTTAGCCGGAACGGAAGGCTTCGCGACCGGTATAGGGGTCTTGGATAAGGCGTTAAATAATGTAGTCCAAGCCTTAACCTTAAATAGCAAACAATTAGCCGACTTGGAAGAAGGCTTGGAAAACGGGGCCGGCGGGGCCAAACGCCTTATAGTACAATTTGGCCGGCTTAATAAGGTCCTTAAAGCTTCGATTATCGGGGTAGTCGTTTTGGGAATTGCCGCCCTTGGTTCCGCCTTCGGTAATACCGTCGCCGGGTCCATACGCTTAGAAAAGGCCCTTACGACTTTGCAAGCCGCCTTAACTGGCTTCGGACAAATAGCCCGGGAAATTTTTAGCGCTATTGGGGAAGCCGCAAGTATAAGTTTTGATAGTATAACGACCTTATTTACCAAAGGACCCGCCGCCGTATTTGAAAACTTCGGTAATAACTTGGACCGTATAGAACAAGCCTTCGTAGACTTGGGCAAAACTATTGATAACGTCGGGACCGGAATAGTAGCCGGCTTGGACAATATCGAAAACGCTTTTAATATCGAAACCAATATAAGGGAACTTAACCGGGAATTAGCCGAATTGGAAGGCCGGTTACAACTTGCCCAAATTGCAAGCGCCGATAGTACGCGAAGCCTTCGCCAACAATTAGACGCCAACCGGGAAAGCTTACGTTTACAAGACGAAATAGCCAAACGCCGGGTAGAAATTGCGCGCCAAAGTTTGGAAGAAGTTAACGAACGGGTAAAAGCGAATATAGAACTTAACGCCCAAGAAGTCGCCAATATTGATTTAGCCCAAAAGGGCGCGGCCTTTGCCGTAGCGACGGCGGAACTTACCAAACAAAGGGGCGTAGACTTGGAAATTAATAAAGACCTTATCGTCGAACAAGCGGAAGCCTTGGTAGCTTTAACCGAAGCGGAAAACGAACAAGCCGCCAATAGCGCGGAAAATGCCAAAGAACGCCGGGAAATCCAACGGGACTTATTCGAACAAAATTTAGACCTTCTTATCGACTTTATAGATACCGAAAAGAATTTGAACGAACAAGCCATAACCAATACGCGGGAACGATTCGCGGACCGGGTTATCGAATTCGAAAGGTTCGTTAAAAAGTTCCGGGAAAACGCCCAAAGGGAATTAAACGAATTTAATAAGTTCGCCCAACAAATCGGCGCCGACTTGGATTTGGAAATAGAATTCGACGAAGAAGGTAACTTCCAAGTCCTTAACGAAGGTATAGCGCTTTCGACCGATAACATAGTCGACCTTAACGAAGAATTGCAAAGCCTTGGTTTACCCGAAATCGTAATTAACCGCTTCCGGGAATTTATCATAGAAGCCCGAAACGGCCAACGCGATTTTAAAACCCTTAATATAGAATTGGCCGAAACCGGTAGGCTTGTAAATGAACTTTCGGAAAATCTATTGGTCGACCAAGCCGAATTAGACGCCTTGGACGCGCTTAACGAAAGAATTAACGCCCTTGGGGAAATAGACCCCGCCGGGCTTTCTTCCGAAGGTAGAACGGCGCTTCTTAAGCAACTGGAAGACTTGGAAGAAGAACGGACCGCAATTTCTAAGCGCGCCGAAGACCAAAGGAAAGGAAACCGGCTTTTAGCTATCGACGAAGAATTAAGGGGCCTTAAAGAAGGTTCGGACCGGGCTATCGAATTGGAACGGGAAAAAGCGGCCATTATCAAAGGTTTAATAGACCAAGAATTAGCCGACAAAAAAGCCGCCAAAGAAGAAGAAATAAAAGCCGCCGAAGACGCCGCCAAAAAACAAGAAGCTTTACAAAAGAAAATCCGGGACGCTACCTTCGCGGCCCTTAATCAAATATTGGATAAGGTCGTCGAAAGCAACCAAGAAAGGGTAAGCGCCGCCGAAAAGCGTATTACCGACGTAGAAGAAAGGGAAGACCAACAAAGGACGCGGGCCGAAAACGGCTTGGCTAATACTTTGGCCTTTGAACAAAGGGAACGGGCCAAAGCGGAATTGGAATTGCAGAAGCAACAAAAACGCTTACAACGGGCCGAACAAGCCCGGGCGTTATTTACCGCCTATACTGCAAACGCGCAAAATGCGGAATTAGCTAAAATACCGGGCGGGGCCTTGGCGGCTACCCTTAAGGATTTCGCAATACTGCAAGCCTTGGCCGCAAGCTTTGGCGAAGGGGGTATTATCGAAGACGTCCTTAAAACGACCGACGGTAAAGGAATTATCCGGGGCCGTAGCCATAGCGGCAAGGGCGGCGGTATTCCGGTCTTAGTAGAAGGCCAAGAAGGTATCTTTTCTAAAAAGGAAATGGCAAACCTTGGAAAAGGAAACTTCTACGATATTAAAAGCGCGGCCGGTCTTGGTCCAATAGACCGAAATTTCTTTACCGGGCAAAAAGAAGAATTCTTGGCCGGCGGTACTGTTATCCAAAAAACCGATACCCGGATTATTAGCGAACTTCGGGAAGTCAAAAAAGCGATTAAGGAAAAGCCAACGCAAATTATTAGCGTCCCGGAAATAGTAGACGGGGTTTTAACCTTTACCGAAACCGTAACGGCCCGAAGGACCACAAAAAGAAACCATTACCAAATTAAGAAGCCGCGTTTATGATTATTCGCCCAAATATAACCCAATACATTAACGGCCAAGACTTAGGAACGCCGCGTAACTGGCAAGACTTGGTAATTAACGTCGATTGGGTAAACGACCAAAACGGCGTAAATATCAATATTGCCGATTTGGATTTCGTCTTGGAAGCCAATAGGTTTTTACAAGAACGTATCTTAAACGGACTTTCCGGCGGGGTCGGGATATTCGAAGGGGAACCGTATACGATTAAGGTAGGGGACCCAAACGACCCGGTTTACACTTTCGAAGGGTACTTGGATTTTACCGACGAAGTAACGGTATTCGGGCGCGAAGAAATAAGCGTCGGCCTAAAGAAGCGCAAGGGGTCCGATTGGCTTAACGACGTAGCCGACGGCTTTAGCTTTGCGTATTTGGAAGACCAAGGGGTAATAACTTCCGGGGACTTTGTAAAGGTCCCTTACGTTATAAATTTCGTCCCGGACGGTACCCAATTAATCTTATTAAGCCTTTCGCTTTATTTAATGACCAAAGAACTTATAGAAAACGTCGAAAATATAGCCCGGGCCATTGGGATTTTGGTAAATGCCGGTACGCCGGTCGTCGGCGCGTCGGTTGGTCTTGGCGCCGGGGTCGTTACCGCTTGGGATATTGGGGACTACGTTTTCGCCGGCTTGGAAGTAGTCGCGCGAATAGCTTATACCATTGCTATTACCTTGGCAATTATAAACCTTATCGAAGAAATATTCTTGCAACTTTTACCGCCGCTTCGAAATCATTTAGGAATGACATTTCGCCGAATGTTCGAAAGGTCTTGCCAATATTTGGGCTTATCCTTCCAAAGCAGTATTAGCCAATTAGATTGGGTCCACGTTCCCGCCAAGGATAAAAAGGGCGGGTCTTCCGGCGAAACCGGGGTACCGGATAATTCCGGGAATATTTACACCTTCGGCGACCTTATCCGGGAACTTAAAAAAATGTTTAATGCCGATTTCCGTATAGAAAACAACGTCTTTACTTTTGAACGCCGGGACCAATTCGAAATAGCCGGGGCCTACGTAATTCCGGCTTACTTTAACGACCAAGACCGGTTATTGGATTTTAACGGCTTTAATACCGACGAAATCGTAGCGAATTATAATATAGCTTGGCAATTCGACACCCAAGACCAAAACACCTTAGACGACCAAGCGGGCCGGGTCTTCCAAGCCATTACAACGCCGATAAATGTAATAAACCAAGACTACGTAAATATTAAGGGCCTTACGGAAGTCCAATTACCCTTTAGTATTGGCCGGACAAAATTAGACCTTACCGCCGTCGAAAAA
>Ga0265303_10000499_pt1 | contig 22204 bp, 24 predicted proteins | sample Helome_2_FD_192494 | JGI IMG/M metagenome (GOLD analysis project Ga0265303, IMG submission 192494) | Marine sediment microbial communities from subtidal zone of North Sea - Hel_20160317 (Illumina Assembly) | ecosystem: Environmental > Aquatic > Marine > Subtidal zone > Sediment ... | reverse complement strand
TTTTTGCCAGATGCACAAGCTCCAATAAGAACGGACAGCAGGATTAAGGCGCAAATATTTAGGGTTCTTTTCAATTTAAAATCAAGCACTTAGTTAGAAGGAAAATAGATTTTAACATGAATTTATCCAATTTTTAACGGAAACCATATAATAATGCAAAGCTTTTTTTGGTTATTTTTGCCATAACAATCTAATTAAACAAACTCTTAATATGGCAAAATCTATGTTGGAGTATTATAAAACAGTACTCCAAAAAGTAAGTTTTGATGTAAAACTCTTCGGTAAAGAACTTAAAAAAGCAATTTCTAAACTATTGCCTGAAGAAATTGAAGAGTTGAAAGCCTGGTTGCAAATTTTTATTACAGATAAACCAGAGCTGCAACCCACACTAATTTATCTAAAAAAATAACCCACAAGCCACCCAAAAAGGTGGCTTTTAATTTTTATGGATGGGACTAATTATTTTTACATCCTGAAAAGCGATTGCTCCACGCACAATTCCAGAAATAACATCTTTTAATGCTCTTGTAATCTGAATTTTAAGTTCGCTTTTGTGATAAATAAGACTAACTTCCCTGGCTGGAGATGGTTTATTAAAATATTTTAAATTTTTCTTTTTTTTCTCATCCAATTCCAGCGTATTGAGGTAAGGTAATAAGGTCATTCCCATATCTTCATCAGCCAGATTTACCAAGGTTTCAAAACTACCGCTTTGCAATTGAAAATGCTCATCTTCATATTTTTTTGGTGTTTTACATAGATTAATTACTCCATCCCTGAAACAATGTCCGTCCTTTAACAATAAAATGTCATTAATATCCAGATCATTTGGATTTAGTTTTTCTGCTTCTCTAAGTCTGTGGTTCTTGGGCACATATCCAACAAAGGGTTCATAGTATAATGGTCTTTCTATTATGTACTCTATTTCCAGAGGCGTTGCGGCAATAGCACCATCTAAATGCCCTTCCTGTAAATTCCTTATAATGGTTTCTGTACTTTGCTCTTTTATTATCAGATTTACCTTCGGGTATTTATTGATAAATGTTTTAAGAAACATGGGCAGTAAAGTGGGCATAACTGTTGGAATAATACCCAGTGTATATTCACCACCAATAAACCCCTTTTCCTGATCAACAATATCCTTTATTCGATCGGCTTCATTTACAATGTTTTTTGCCTGTGCAACAATTTTTTGACCCGCTTCTGTAATACGGATCGGTTTCTTGCTTCTGTCAAAAATAAGTACGTCGAGTTCGTCTTCAAGCTTTTGCACTTGCATGCTCAGAGTAGGTTGCGTAACAAAACTTTTTTCGGCAGCCAGGGTGAAATTCCGGTATTCCGCAACGGCTAAAACATATTGCAATTGGGTAATGGTCATCTATCATAATTTTGAGTAATACAAATATAAGAACTATCAATAAAATTTATAATATAAGGAATAGATATTTGATAACTTTATGACAGATAAAAAAAGACATGATGAAATTAAACAGTATAGGCCTGAATACGGAGAAATCCAAGTCACTAAGTAAGGATTTGAATAAATTGTTAGCAAACTTTCAAACGTACTATCAAAATCTAAGAGGTATTCACTGGAACATTAAAGGGAAAAGTTTTTTTGATCTACATGTAAAATTTGAAGAGTTATACAACGATGCAAATTTAAAAGTAGATGAAATTGCCGAACGAATATTAACCTTAGGTGAAGTACCTCTTCATACTTTTGAGGATTATTTGAAAAATTCAAATGTTCCGATAGGTAAAAATGTAACAATGGATGAAGAAGCAATTAAACTGATCGTTGATTCATTAAAAGAGCTTCTGCTTATTGAACGTAAAATTCTGGCCGATTCCGATGCAGCCAATGACGAGGGCACCAATTCTATGATGAGCGGTTTTATCACGGAACAAGAAAAAACAGTTTGGATGATGAAAGCCTGGCTGGCAGAGGAGATATAATACTTATACCATTGAATGATAGCTTAGTCGTTCAGAATATAATTTTTATTTCTTTTAAACAAAACTTATGAATAAAAATGCCCGCATTAAGCGGGCATTTTTATGTTTTATAATGATTTAAAAACTAAGCTTTAAATCAAGATCTTCGCTTACTACCTCAAACATTACATCCTGAAATGTTGGGGGTCCCATGATCATTTCATTTCCACTCATTGCATATTTTTCTTTTGGCATGCCGTTATCCTGGAAATCCATTCTTTGGTTTTCATTTGCATCATGTAAAGATGAAATTGCATAAGATCCGGGCTTTACATCTTCAAAAACGAAGGAAATGCTTCCAGTTTTGGCCTCAGAGCTAAAACTTTGGATTCCCGCACCTCTCATAAATGTATCCTGGGTATGCAGTGCTGCCAGGATTTGACCTTCATCACTTAGAACATTTTCAATAGTGACTTTAATAGTAATACCTTTTGCATCCTGTGCATTGGCAATAATCCCCGAAATTAATAAACCTAAAATAAGCGCTAATGTTTTCATACTACTGTTTTTTATTTGTTAATGATGGCTCAAAACTCTTAATACTTGCATTTATTCTAAACTATTTCCAACCCAACTGTAGAAAATAAGGATTGAATTGTGTTTATATTTTAGGGCCTCAATTCATCTTAAACAAAGGACAGTTGGGTAAGCTAATTTATGCTATGGTTGAAATGCATTCCATTTTTGCATCAATAACAAATAAGAGTTTTTGGTATGAAGTGGTTCGTATATATAATTTCCTTTTTGTTCTTTTCGATGTCCCTTTGCGGGCAAACAACTATTTCCGGATCGGTGATGGATAAGGATAATAATGCCATCAATGGTGCTAACGTTTACCTGGAAGGAACTTATGATGGTAGTTCCACCGATTCATCCGGTAGCTTTACCTTTACAACTTCTGAGAGCGGTTCCAGGTTGCTTATTATATCCATGATGGGTTATGAAACTCACGTGGAAGCAGCTGATGTAGCTTTTTTATCGGATCAAAAAATAATTCTCAATGAAGCGGTTAATTCTTTAACCGGAGTTACCCTTACAGCAGGAACTTTTGAAGCGGGAAGCAATTCAAAGGCATCTGTTCTTAAACCTTTAGATATTGTTACCACGGCCGGGGCATTAGGAGATGTTGTTGCTGCCATACAAACCTTGCCCGGGACGACTACCGTAAATGAAGATGGCAGATTATTTGTACGCGGGGGAGAAGCTGATGAGACACAGGTCTTTATAGATGGATTACGCGTATTTCAACCATTTTATGCGACTGCGAATAATATTCCTACAAGAGGTCGTTTCTCTCCATTTCTTTTTAAAGGGATTACATTTAGCACAGGAGGATATTCTGCAGAATACGGACAGGCCCTTTCCGGTGTATTATTACTAAATACCATAGATGAACCAGTACAGGAAAAAACAGATTTTTCCGCTATGACCGTAGGCCTGGGATTAGGCCATACAGAAATATGGGGTGATCAGTCTCTAAGTATAAACACTTCTTATATTAACCTGGCACCCTATGAGGCTTTAATTCCTTCTGATCAGGGTGTCCGCTGGATTTCACCTTATGAATCTTTCTCCGGTGAGGCCGTTTTTCGCAGTAAAAAGGAAAAAAGCCTATTTAAACTATATGCTGGTTTTACCTATGCCGATTTTTATATTGAGCAGCAGAACATAAATTTTGAAGAATATGTGCCCTATCAACTAAAAAACAATAATTTTTACCTTAATGCGAGTTATAAAGAATTTCTTGCTAATGAGTGGTCATTCAATACCGGAGCGAGTATTTCATATGATGGGAATGTGATCGGATTATTTCAGGACAAGATCCATACAAATCAGACTGCAGCGCATTTGAAATTTAAAATACGAAAAGGATTTAGCAATCGTTTTAATCTAAATTTTGGCATTGAATATTTTATTACCGACTATACGGATTCATTTCAACCAATAGATGGATTAGATTTTCAGAGTAATTTTAATGATAATCTAAGCTCAGTATTTACTGAAGGCGATATCTTTTTAAGCAATCGCTTTGCCGTGAAACTGGGTGCAAGGGTCGAATATTCAAATGCGTTAAACGAGTTAAATTTGGCCCCAAGGATCTCACTTGCATATAAGAGCGGAGATCACGGGCAATTTTCATTGGCCTATGGCGATTTCTATCAAAATCCACAGATTGACTATTTGAAGTATAATCAGGAATTGAAAATGGGCAGAACATCACACTACATCCTAAATTATCAGTATTTAAATAATGGTAAAACCTTTAGGGCAGAAGCCTATTACAAAGATTATAAAAATCTAATAAAATATGATACGGAGCTTCCCTTATTCGATTCTAATTATAACAATAATGGCAGTGGATATGCATCGGGTCTGGATATTTTCTGGAGAGATAACAAAAGTCTTAACAATTTGGATTACTGGCTTTCTTATTCTTATTTGAATACAGAAAGGGAATATCTGAATTTTCCACAACAAGCTACGCCTAATTTTGCTCCAAATCACAGCTTTTCCGCAGTTACCAAATATTGGGTTGATAAGCTAAGGTCACAAGTTGGATTATCCTATACCTTTGGTTCCGGGCGGCCTTATGATGATCCTAATAGCGCTGATTTCCTTGCCGAAAAGACAAATTCTTATAACAACCTGAGTTTTAACTGGGCCTATTTAATTGATCAGCAAAAAATCCTTTACTTCTCTGTGAGCAATGTACTTGGTTTTAATAATATCAGTAATTATGAATATTCTAATTCACCTAATTCAAATGGTGTTTTTGATAGTTTGGCCATACGCCCTCCTGCAGATACTTTCTTTTTCGTCGGATTCTTTTGGACAATTAGTACGGATAAAAAAAGCAATCAATTAGATAATCTATAAGCAACCTAAAACCTCAACTAGATTAAAACAGGACTTATTTTTTTGCTAAATCAGCTGTGACTTCATTGTCCTGGACAAAAACACATAATAAGCCGGCAATGATCATTGAAACGCCTCCAATTATCAAAGCATAAATAGAAATATTTCCAAAAAACGATTTTAATAAAAAACCGAGGATACCTGCCGCCACAATTTGTGGAATAACAATAAAGAAGTTAAAAACCCCCATATAATAACCCATCTTATTAGCCGGTAAAATACTGGATAACATAGCATAAGGCATCGACAAAATGCTTGCCCAGGCAATACCAACTCCTATCATGGATACCAGCAATAAATTTGGATCGGAAATAAAATAAATAGAGATCAGTCCAATTCCCCCAATAACCAGGGCTGTTAAATGTGTCATTTTCCTACTGATTCTTTTAGCAACCACGGGCAATAAAAAGGCGACCAGGGCGGCAATTCCATTGTATACAGCAAAGCAAATTCCTACCCAATCTGCACCCTCATTGTATAACGAAGAAGCAGTATCAGATGTATCGTAAATATGGCTGGTCACAGCTGATGTTGTATAGATCCACATAGCAAATAAAGCAAACCAGGAAAAAAATTGTACAAATGCCAGCTGCACCATGGTTTTGGGCATTTTAAAAATTCCCATAAAGGATTCTTTGAGTCCGGTGAATACTCCTTTCTCTGCATTCTCATTTTTAAGCTTTTCAATATCATCGGGTGGATATTCTTCGGTGTTAAAAACCGTCCACATTACGGCAATGAAATAGGCAATGCCCCCAATGTAAAAAGACCATTTTACCGAATCCGGGATACCACCATCTGCAGCTATATTTTCTACTCCAAACCAATTCGTCATTATAAAGGGCAGGGCAGAGGCAATTACAGCGCCTAAACCAATAAAAAAACTTTGCATAGCAAATCCGCTGGTCCGCTGTTCGTTGGGCAGCATGTCACCAACAAAAGCCCTGAATGGTTCCATACTTATGTTAATAGATGCGTCCATCAGCCAGAGCATAATTACTGCCATCCAAAGCTCAGTTGAGTTTGGCATTGCGAATAAAGCTATAGTGGCAAGAATTGCTCCAATCGCGAAAAATGGCCTGCGCCTTCCCCATCTACGATGCCAGGTTCTATCGCTGTAATAACCAATAATTGGTTGTACAAGCAGACCTGTTACCGGGGCTGCCAGCCATAGAATTGGCAATTCGTCTTTAGATGCCCCCAGAGTTTCAAAAATCCTACTTACGTTGGCATTTTGTAATGCAAATCCGAATTGAATTCCCAGGAAACCGAAACTCATATTCCAGATTTGCCAAAAAGTTAATCTGGGTTTGACTGAGCTAATAGAAATTTGCGACATTTTAAATGGTTTAGTTTGGATCTGTTTAGTTAGTTATTAAAAATAGTTTTTTTTTATGAATCTATAGAAACAACACTCAGGTATGTCTAAGACAAGCTTAAGATTAGTCTATGAGGGAATTCTTATATTTACAGCGATTTGCCAGGCCCGAAACATACTCGTTATTTAAGAAAGACCTTGTCATTCGGAATTATCTGGCTGCTATTTGGACTGGTCTATGTTTTTTTGGAATATGGATTACTAGGAGATTCACCAATATATCCTGCTACCGGAAACAAATATGATTTTAAAAACAGCCTTATCTATACAAGCATTGGAAGCTTTATAATGGGATTGGCTCAAGGCTGGATAGAAGTAACATGGTTAAGAAAGCGCTATCAGGAAAAATCTTTTTGGAAAAAAATATTGATTAAGGGTACTTTTTACCTTATTCTTCTAATTCTGTTTCTTTGCATTCTCACCTTATTTACAAATGCCATCCGTTTAGATACTACCATATTTGACCCCGTTGTTTTTAACAGTCTTATTGTATTTATGAAAGAATTCTCTTTTTGGAGTATTATCATATATTCCGCATTAATATTAGATATCGCATTATTCTATTCTGAAATAACTTCATATTTGGGAAACGAGGTGTTCTATAATTACTCCTTTGGCAAGTACATAAAACCTAAACAAGAAGTAAGAATATTTATGTTTCTTGATATGAAGTCTTCCACAACTATAGCAGAAAAGATGGGACATAGAAAATACTTTGACCTTATAAAGGCTTATTACGCCGACATGACTGATGCAATCCTGGAAACCAATGGAGAAATATTTCAGTATGTAGGGGATGAAATTGTTGTCACCTGGCCAGAGAAAAAGGGGTTATTTAATAATAATTGTATTGTTTGTTTCAATAAGATTTCTGAGGCGTTTGAAAATAAAAAGTCTCATTATATTAAACATTTTGGACTAGTACCGGGATTTAAAGCGGGTTTCCATATTGGGGAGGTAACAACAGGAGAAATTGGAATTATCAAAAAGGATATTATATATACTGGAGATGCTTTGAACACCACAGCCAGAATTCAGTCGGAATGCAATAATTACGGGGTAAGGGCTTTGATATCAGAAGATCTGGTTATAAAAATAAATCCGGACCCTATTTTTTCATTCAACGAAATTGGCAAATTAACTCTGAGGGGAAAACAGAATGCCATTCAATTATTTGCGATTAATTTTATATAATTCAAATGAATATTGATTGTAGTTTTGACTATATGAGAAGTTAAAACTGCCTTATTCTAAATTGAGCCAGACTTTTTCAATCAGCGCCCTGGTTGCTTTGATACCTTCTGGTTCACTTAGTTTTTCACCCTCGTATTCTATCCCTATATAACCATCAAACCCGGAATCTTTTACCATTTTAAGCAATCTTTTATAATCCAGAAAAGTTTCATTACCATTCGTGTCAAAATTGTAAGATTTGGCACTTACCCCTTTTGCATATGGTAAAAAATCGGCAACTCCCTGATAGGGATCATACATATCTGTGCATTTGTTATTTTGGGTACTTCCCCATTTGGCGCTAAGGCACCAGTTACCAAAGTCCGGTAATGTTCCCAAATGCTTGTTGTTAACTTCTTTTATTATTGAAGTCATGAACTTACCATCTGAAGTATGCAGGCCATGATTTTCAATCAGCACATTAATTTTTTCTTTAGCGCCATATTCACTTAATCTACTCAAACCATCTACTAAGGCATTCTTTAATGTGATCTTATTTCCATTTCCGAAAGCATTAACCCGAATGGAGTGACATCCTAATAGTTTGGCTGCGTTTATCCATTTGTAATGATTTTCAACAGCCTGTGTACGTTCATCATTATTGGGATTTCCCAGTTCACCTTCATCATCAACCATGATCAGGAGATTTTTAACTCCGGCAGCATTCGCATTACTTTTTAGTTGATTCCAATACTTTTCACTTTTTGCATATTCTTTATAAAATTCATTTACGTATTCAACTGCATTTAAGTCAAAATAATTTTTGGCAATATCCGGAAAGTCTCTTGGGTTTAGCTCGCCTTTAGAAAATGCCCGGTTTAACGACCATTGTGCAAGGGATAGTTTTGGTTCTGTAGAGTTCAATGCAGAGTTTGAAGCAAATAAATCAATATAAGGAGCCGAAAGCGCAGCACCACTGAGGACGGCTTTTATAATAAAGGACCTTCTGGTTTCCATTGGAAAGATTATTCTAATTGCTCATTTTCGCTTCTTTTCGCTACAATTTCCACCAGCCAGTAGATCAATTCTCCTAAGCCGCCAACAAAAATGAACAGTAAGATCCATAATAGCAACATATGACCTTGCTTGAGATTCGGATTCTGAACGGCATGTACGATAAAGAATACCAAACTTGCAACAGAAAGTAGTATCACTAAAAAAATCACCACAAAGAAAGAGCCTATCCATTCAATAATAAGTTCAGGTGGCCCATCATGAGCTTGCTCCAATTCGGGAATATTGCTTAATATGGAAAATAGAAAAACAAAATACCCCAGCATCATAATAAATAAAATAATTATGGGTGATAGAGCGAAAAAGGCCTGCCAGTATTTATTGTGTATCATTAGTCTGTCTTATAGTTCTATAAGTTAGTAATAATTTCATTTATTAAGGTAAAAAAATTAATTTAAGATTATGAACAAATAAAACCCGGTTAAAACCGGGTTTTGAATGGTTGGCTAGTTTAAAACCTATTTCATTTTAAAACTACATTTATTAAAATTAGCGGCAATTACTGTCTATCTTGAGCATTGACTGTACCGGTCAGTCCACTTAGGTCTTCCCTGAATGTCCATAATTCAGATCGATCTCCGTTCGTAGCTGCTTCAACGTCCTGAAGGAATTTCATAAAACTTCCTTCGCCATGTACTTCATCAAACTTTTTAGGAAATTTGTCTTCACGACCCATCCATCCTGAATTACTAAAGAAATTTACAAAAGCCATATCTCTACCGTCCTCAGTATCCGGCATTTCATTAGTGTAAACTCCATAGGTTTCATCAGGACTTTTTTCCGTATTTACCTTTTTAACTCTTTCCAGAATACTTATCATTTCGGGGTATTTAAATCGTTTAAAATCTACCATGAAAACAGATAAATACTTTAATTCAAAATCGTTGGAAAAATTGGAGAATTGCGGATGAAATCTCCAGTAGGTAACGTCGCTTTCAGCCGTGGTATAAGGAACTACATTTTTGCTCCAATCCTCATCATGCCCATCAACGGCTGGTCTGCTATCCATTGCGCTCCAGGGTAAGGGTCCCATCGCCCAAATATATTTCCCGGCATTTTTACCATTCGAAATCCAATAAACACGGGCACCATATGTACCTTCTGCATGGTATTTTTTATTATGTGCAGCTAAACCTGCTTCAAATTCCGCAGATTTTGCCGGAATCGCGGTTAACATGACATTTTCCATGACCACGTATTCTTCTGCGGCTTGAGATATTACAAAAAAAGGAATAAGTAACATCAGGTAAATAAATTTTCTCATTGTTTTTAAGATTAAAGTTAATCGTATTATTTCTATTAATTTAAAGATCCCTACTTATCCAGAGGGGGTGAAAGCGTGTATCCTAATTGACTTAACATACCCATATTGTCAAAAAAGGCATCCTCCTGGACAGCTAGTCCATTGGTGTCAAATGCCCAAACACTATATCCATGGATCTCCATTTTTTTACCGGTTGGAGGATTGTCCATAAATGGCCCCGTATTAGTGCCAGTACAGGTCCAGTTTAAATAAGACTTTCCGGCCTTAAGAAAATAACTGTCCAGGCTTACTTTGAAATCCGGGAAACCGGTATGGAATTGTTTCATCATGTCTGTATATTCTGACTGATTGTTGGCTTGTCGTGTGCCATTGGAGTTCCTGATGACATTAGCTGCTGAAACTTCCATAAATGCGTCAGCATCATTATTGTTCCATGCTTTAACCAATTTATCTTGATTGGCTATTATGGTTTTTTCCAGTTCAGGTGCATTTTTCATCTCTTCAATTTCCTGAAGAGCTGTTTGCATAATGGAGTTATCCCAAAAACCATTTTCCTGCACCACTTTCCCGTCTAAAACCCGGACGGACAGATGCACAGGTAATACAACCACTTTATTATTTTCTTTAAGAGTTCCTTGCCATCTTCCCCAGAAATTAATCCATGTATTCCCACTATCGCTTATTATTTTTTCATAAATGACATCATCAGCAAATTTATATGAACTTAATAATGCAATATTCTGTTTATGCCCTTCCATAGATTCAGCCACAGTCTCAGAATTATCCCATTGATTGTAGTAAACTTTTGCCGTATCTGCGTATTTTTCCTGCCAACTGGCCCAATCCCCATTTTCGTAATCGGCCAGTAGCCCTTTTACCAAATCTACCTCGGGCCCGGATGTACTGTACCTTTCAGCTTTTTGCTCACATGCTATAAAAAGAGTCGCAGCAAGTCCTATCAAAAATATTTTTTTCATTTATAGTAAATTCATATTTATAGATTATTCTTCCATAACTTCTTCCTCCACTATCATCTCAGCCTCAATTTCCAGAAGGATCGCCATGTATTCAGATAAATCGTAGTAAGCATGTTCTTCTACCATTTTGCCATCCACATATTGTACGGTGAGATGAACCGGAATTATTAGTTTCTGGTTATTGGCTGCAAGGGTTCCTTCCCAGGTACCCCAGAAATTTACCCATTTTTCATTGTCATCATCAATTACCATCTCGTAGAATATATCCTTGTCTGTAAATCCATAACTAGAGGTACCTGCGAGTAAATCTTTAAGCGCTTCCAGTACTTCTGCCGGTGAGCTCTCTTCCAGGGTATTGTGGGATAATTTGGCCGTATCTGCGTAATGAGAGGTCCAGGTGGTCCAGTCTCCTTCATTATAGGCCTTAATATGAGCTTTAGCCACATCTATTTCCGGTGAAGAAGAGAAGTATCTGGGTTCTGCATTTTTACAGCTTATAAAAAATGTAGTTGCCAGGCATAATAAGAGAATTTTTTTCATGTTTTTAATTTTTAATGGTTCGTGTATAGCAAAAACCCCAATAGTTTTTGACTATTGGGGGTTATAGTTAATATTTATTTGGATGGACTATATGCCATCTCCGGTCTCATTCTTCCTGTGAACACCTCAAATTTTAGCAAATTACTTCTTAGTTCGTTGTATAATTTAGGCCACTCATCACCTAAAAGTTCATTGTTTGCGGTTACTTTAGCACTATAGTCAACAGCATTTTTTGCAGCTGCTGCTACCATATAAAACTCACCCCTGGTTCCGAAACCACTTTTGTAAACCCTGTAATAGAATTTCGAGCCTTTACTAGCAAATAAATTTGTTATGGCCTCCATATTCTTTTTTACCATAGCCCGGTTGCTGGGAGTAATATAGAAATAGAAGAATTTACGATAATTTTCACCTTCAGGTGTTTGTGTTAAGCCTTCTGGCATGTAGGATAGTGCTTTATCTAAATGTATTATATAATCCTGTTCAACATCATAGCATTCGTCCATTCTGTTAAACATATTGGAAAAGGCCTCTTTACCCATTTTTTCCCTCAAAGTTGTGAAAATGGGTTTGTCGATATCCGCCATATTTGCAATAGGGGCTACCCAGAGATAGCGATCATCTTGTGTATTGGTAACTATGCTACTAATTTCCTGAATGTTATGTTTTTTAAGGTTCTCTGTAAATTCCTTGCAAATTGATTCGTAGTCGGCTACCTTAGAGGGTTTAACTACATCCTCATGTACCCAATATGCCTGGGTATTACTTTCCTGGGCAAGTCCTATCGCCCCGGTAAGTAATAGTAAAAATAAACTTGTTAATCTTGTCTTTAAATTTCTCATTGTTGATTCAATTTTTGTTAAACTAATTAATAAATTGGATTTAAATTATTCAAGCACAGGTGATGTAAGGGTATAACCCAGTTGTTGCAGCAGATCTAGTTCGTTATAATACACGTCTTCCTTATATAATTTCCCTTCTTCCGTGAAATAAAGGTGGGAAAGTCCCTGAATCTTAACTTTTTTACCCGTAGCCCGCATCTCACCAAACACGCCGGTATTACTTCCGGTACATTCCCAGTTCATAAATATTTTGTTGCCTTCAATATGCGCATCACTATATTGAATTTTTAGGTCAGGAAATCCTGTAAAAAATACATTCATGTGAGCTGCCATTTCATTTTCGTTCCCTGCCACTTTGATACCATTGACCATTCTAACAAAATTCTTCGAAACCAGTTCATTCAATTTGGAGACATTTTGGTCATTCCAGCACGAATCAATTAATACATTTAAATTATTGGTAAGCTTGTCGTTTATCACCAATTCTGCACTTTTGTTCTCTGGTTTGCAGGCCGTAATTACAACTAATAAAATTAAAATACCAATAACAGATTTGGACATAATTTTCAAGACAGATTACCCGATAAGCGTTAATTATACCTATGCGGTAAGCTAAAGACGCAATATTCTGTTAGAAATAAAAGCATGAACGGACGAACAGCCTTATTTAATGTCCGAATGTATATTTTCACTTAGCGAAGCAATTATTATGTTAAAATTTGTATATTTAGTAAATTACGTGTCCCCCATCGATTATTACTAAATTAACACGGTGAGCCGATTTTTTACGGTTTTGGTTTTCTTCATATGTTCATTTTTGAGCCCTAAACCTCTTCAGGCCCAAATTGTAAACTTTAATAGCGAAAATTCTTACAATAGAGTATTTGTTGATACAGATAATTTTGGTATTTCCTATCTGGACATCCTTGAGAGCTCCTACCCTTTAAGCAAAATAGATACAATCCGGTTCAATATTCTCAATGACCTTGCCTATTACTGGCATACCAGGAATTTAACAAAAGCATTAAATTTTACAAAGGAAGGTTTGCAACTAACCCGTGAAAAAAAAGATACCTTATGGGAAGGCAGGTTCCAAATTACAGAGGGTGCTATTCTTTTAAGGATGGAAAAACTGGATAGTGCAAGATTTGCCTTAGAATCTGCAATGAAAAAAGTTTTGGAAAAAGACCTGCCATTGGTCTATACTCAGTTGGGATATGTATATGAAAGACAGGGCAAACTTGATAAGGCGACCGATATTGCTATGGAAACCCTGCTTTTAGGAGATCAATTGAAAGATAAAAGAGCAATGGCCGTTGCATACAGCGATTTGAGTAATTTATTATGGAAACAATCACGCTTTGAAAAGGCATTGGAATATGGATCAAAGGCCTTAATTCTTTTTGAAGAAAGAGGAATGAACGACCTGGATTATGATTTTACATTATATGTGGTTGGGAATTGTTATCTGGCATTGGATAATCATGAAGAAGCTCTTAATTATTATGAACATTCTATAGCAATTGGCGAGCGATATGGCTTTTATAATAATTTATGCGATGTATATATTTCTATGGTATATCTGAAGGCCTATCTTAACGATTTTGATGCCGCAGATCTTGCAGGTGAAAATGCTGTTAAATATGGGCAATTGCTGGATAATAACTTTATGTTAATGCGTTCCTGGCTGTCTATAGGTAAATCACAAAACCTACAGGGAAAATACATTTCGGCGATCGAGAGTCTTGAGAGAAGTATTGACATTGCCACCGCTGATTTTGGAGATGATTTTTATCTTAGTCAGGCCTATGAAGCCTTAGGTAAGGCCTATGCCGGAAATCACAATTATCGGGAAGCCTATCAGGCCTATGCAGAGTATGATAAACTTAAAAAGGAGATATTTACAGCAGAAGCAGATCAGCATATTTCATTATTACTTACGGAGTTTGATGTTGCTCAAAAAGAGAGTACTATTATAGTACAGGAAAATCAAATTAAAAAGCAAAGATCAACTCAGACGCTTATGATTCTTATCGGAGGGCTATTGCTAATGATTTTATTACTCTTATACAATAGCATAGAAACTAATAAGAAGAAAAACATATTGCTTAAAAAACAAAATGACGAAAAAGAATTTTTACTAAAAGAAATACACCATCGTGTAAAAAATAACTTGGAAGTTGTATCCAGTTTATTATCCCTGCAATGCGAACAAGTAGAGGATACAAAGGTGGCCGACGCTATGCATAAAAGCCAACTTCGGGTTCATAGTATGAGTATGGTTCACCAAAAACTTTATCAGGGTCAAAGTTTTTCATCCATAGAAATGAAAGAATATTTCAAGAGCCTGGGAGATTATATTGTAGATATTTACGGGGCATTAGAAAGAGTACATATTGAATGTGAGATGAAGGAACTGGAATTGGATGTTGATACCGCTATTCCAATTGGTCTGATTGTGAATGAGTTGTTTACCAATGCTCTGAAATATGCTTTTCCAGATAATCGTAAAGGACTTATAAAAATTAGTCTTATAGAATCAGGGAATCAGTTACATTTAGAAGTGTCAGATAATGGCATAGGTAAAAACTACTATAATAAGATGGAAGGTACGGGCTTTGGTTCGCAATTAATTGAATTACTCACCAGGCAATTGGAAGGCAAAATGTCTTTAAATGTTAAGAAAGGAACAGCAGTTTCTTTCGAATTTCAAAACCACAAAGCAGCTTAAGTATGGATAAGTTAATTAGAATTTTAATAGTGGAAGACGATATGATTATCGCAGCGAATCTTTCATTACAATTAACAAAGTTAGGTTACGAAGTCATTGGTATTGTCTCCCGGGGTGAAGACGCAATTAGTAATGCAAACCAAAATAAACCTGATATCATTTTGATGGATGTAAATCTTAAAGGAAGTATTGATGGCATAGATGCAGCCATTGCTATTCATCTACATAATGAAATACCCATAATATATTTAACAGCTAATAATGATGACGGCACTTTTACAAGAGCAAAAGAAACACAACCTTATGCTTTTATTTCCAAACCGTTTAACAAATTAAATCTTCAGCGCACGATTGCACTAGTTGTTGAGAAAATAAAGGAGAACGTAAATTTAAAACAATACCAGACCGAAAGTAATTTACAGGTTTTATCAGATCGGATTTTTGTCAGGCATAATGGGAGAATGGTTAAAGTTTTATTAGACCAGATTCTTTATATTGAGGCTGAACGAAACTATTGTAATATTATAACCGAAATAGGTAAATATCTGGTTGTAAGCACTTTAAAAACAATTGAAAATGAATTAAAAGACAGCTGTTTTATACGTGTTCATAGGTCATTTATCGTTAACATATGCAAGTTGGATATTGTAGCCGATAGTCATCTGGAGATAGACAGAAAAGTTATTCCAATAAGCAAGTCATATAAGGAATTTCTGCTGGGAAGATTACATACCATTTAAAGGTTAAAAGAGTAGCAATCTTCTACTACAAACTCACTTATTTAAGTTTTTTATTTGATTTTTTCATGGCTTTTACTATGGCATGTCCACCATTGGGGTCTCGTTTTGCTAACTCCTCAATTATTTTGGGATGATCCTGTTCACGTCCTTGTGATAACTTATAAGCTGCCTGTATTTCCTTGATTTCAATCTCAAAACCTACAATGCCTTTAACTTGCTTGAGAGTATTCTTGGACAAATTATTCAGGGATATGGGATTTTCTGATTTTCGTTCATATTTGTCCACCAGTTTATAAAGAGAAGTCATCAGCGCCTTTTTGTCCTGAATTTTTAATAATCCGTAGACATGTACTGCAATATAATTCCAGGTAGGAACTTCTTCTTCTGCATACCAGGATGAAGAAACGTAACTATGTGGTCCGTTAAAAATACAAAGTACATCAGTGCCTTCGGTAAAATATTTCCATTGCGGATTTGCTTTTGCAATATGACCTACCAGAATGTCATTGCCATTACCAGCCTTGTCTAATTCTAGCGGTATATGAGTAGCCCAGGGTTTTCCGTTTATATGGTTTATCAATATACCAAAGGAATTATTAATAATGAATTCCTTAACTTCTTTCAGATTTTCATTTTTGTAGTGTTGTGGGATATACATGGGTTTAACGTTACCTATTCTCCAACATAGGAGGGTCTAATTTACAATTAGTCACACAAAAACTACAGTTCAGGAAGTCTTTTTTATTTGGGGACCGGTTTTTTTTCATTTTTGAACTATTAATTTTTTAAACTCCAAAAAATGAAAAACACATTATTACTAATATCTTTCTTTATAGTACTATCTGTATTTGGCCAGGATAAATATACCAAAGGGATGCAAAAGGCATTTGCCCTTTGGGGAGAGGAAAAGACCACAGAAGCATCCAATCTTTTTGAACGCATTGCGATGGCGGAATTGGATAATTGGTTGCCATATTATTACGTTGCTCAGGTAAATACTTTGCGCTCGTTTGGCGAAACAGATAAAGAAAAGATAAGCCAACAGCTGGAAAAAGCGCAGGAATCTATTGATCTTGCTAAGGCCATATCGCCTGAAAACCCTGAAATATTAGTACAGCAGGCGATGATCCATACTGCATGGATAGCTTTTGACGGTGCTACCCATGGAATGACCCTCTCAGGGAAGAACACTGCTATTTATATAAAAGCATTAGCCCTGGCCCCTGATAATCCCAGAGTGGTTTTGTCTAAGGCTGAGTGGGACATGGGTTCTGCCAAATACTTTGGAAAGGATACCACACCATATTGTAAAGACGTGGCGCGGTCATTAGAACTTTTTACTAACTTTAAACCTGAAGGACCTTTTTATCCTAACTGGGGAAAAGAAAGAGCTGTAATGATCCTCAATAATTGTGAAAATCAGAAAGTTTATAAATAATTAAGGTTTTAAATAATGAGATATCTGTTTAAGACATTTTTAGTAGGCGTATTTATTGGGCTGGTCTTATCTGTAATTTTTGTTGGTATTGAATTCTTTGCAAATGGTTCAGTTCAATTTGATAGAGAATTTTTCATACGTGTAGGTTATAATTTATTTTATTCCGTGATACTGACCATTATTAACAGTTCTTTTTTTGATTATTTAAATCATCGGGTTGTTTGGAAAAAATATGGCAGGTACAGACTGGTTATAGGAGCCGTTGGTGGAATAGTTCTAACCATGTTTGGTGTTCTTTTTATAAGAATATTGATTCGGATGGGGTTAGAAGGCGCCAGTTGGAAGGAATTTCTCTCTGGAGAAAGGGCTATACATTACCTTATAGCACTAATAATCACGATTGTATTTTCTGTCTTTTTTCATGCGTTTTACTTTTACAGGGCTTTACAGGATAAAAAAGTCAAGGAACAAAAGATAATTGCCGGGACAGCTTCCGCAAAGTTCGATGCTTTAAAAAATCAGCTAGACCCTCATTTTTTATTTAATAGTCTTAATGTTCTTACAAGTTTAATTGAGGAGGATCCTGATCAGGCTCAAAAATTCACTACCTCTTTATCTAAAGTATACAGGTACGTTCTGGAACAAAAAAACAAGGACCTGGTAACCGTTGACGAAGAACTTCAGTTTGCAAAAACATATATACGATTACTAAAAATGAGATTTGAAGACAGTATCGTCTTTGATATTCCGGAAAAGTGCAGTAATCCCGAAGCTAAGATAGTGCCGCTATCTCTGCAACTTTTGCTGGAAAATGCGGTTAAACACAACGTCGTTACCAGCACAAGACCTTTGCATATTAAGGTTTTCGAAGATAGTGAATCACTTGTTATTCAGAATAATCTGCAAGAGAAACAGGTGGTCAAGAAGAGTAGTGGGGTGGGACTAAGGAATATTCAACAACGGTATAGTATCCTTTCGGACAAAGAAGTTCAAATTAAAAAGACCTCGAAGGATTTTACAATCTTATTGCCCATGCTTACGAAGATGGTTAGTATGAGGGAATCTCAGCAAATCTATATCAGTGATAAGAGATATCAGAAAGCTAAAGAACGAGTAGAGTCAATTAAGGGATTCTATGGAAATCTTACTGCGTATTGCATTGTAATCCCTTTTTTGATTTGGTTAAATTTTAAGTCAACAAGTTTTCCATGGGCAATTTTTCCTGCACTGGGATGGGGTTTTGGACTTTTAATGCACGGAATGGAGGCGTATAGTTATAATCCTTTATGGGGGAAGAACTGGGAGGAAAAGAAGATAAAAGAATTAATGGATAATGATAAGTTTTAGGAAGGGATTAGGTCAATTTAAAATTACAATTCATCCGTTTAATAATACGATTGAGAAACTTAAATTTAGAAAGTTGTCTTGCATTTCGGAATTTTGAATTGTAATTAATATCAGAATCATTTATAAAACAGTAATCGTGGAAAACAATAAAAGAGATGCCAGTTATTTAAAGGCAAAGGAACAGGTAAAAACTATTAAGGAGTTTTATGCCAGTAGTATTTTATACTGCATAGTTATCCCTATTCTAATATGGATAAATTATGAGACCACCAGCTTTCCCTGGGCGGTTTTTCCGGCTCTTGGCTGGGGCTTTGGCCTGGTAGTTACAGGTATGGCTGCCTATGGAATAAATCCTTTGTGGGGGAAGGTATGGGAGCAAAGAAAAATACAGGAATTAATGAACAAGGAAGGTTTTTAAACTTCTCTGAAACCGATTCCCTAAGTTGACCATTTTTAGGACAACACTAAAAAATAAATAACTATTAACATAAATATCATGGAAGATTATAACAAAGAAAACAAATACCTGAGAGCAAAAGAACGCGTGGATGGCTTAAAGAAATTTTATGGAAATTTAATATCCTATGTACTAGTGATCTCATTCCTGGCATTTATTAACTACTGGGATAATCAGTGGAGTTATATGTGGTTTTTATGGGCAGCATTCGGATGGGGAATAGGTATTATTTTTCACGCTATCGGAACATTTAACTTAAACCCATTTTTTGGAAAGGACTGGGAAGAGCGTAAGATAAAGGAGATCATGCGGGAAGATGAACATAAAAACAGATGGGAGTAAACTGTTTTTAAAAAATTATAATAAATACAATACTAATGGATATTGAAAATAATAATAAGCTCGAAAGAGCTAAGAAAAGAGTGGAAAAGATTAAAGGATTTTATATACATTTAGCCGTTTATATTGTGATCAACTCTTTTATTCTTGTGAATGTTTATATAAGCACTATGGCTGAAGGAGAAAGTTTCTGGCAATTTCCTACGTTTTTTACTTTGATATTCTGGGGAATAGGACTAGCATTTCACGGGGCGCACGTATTTAATTATAACCCACTATTTGGAAAAGAATGGGAAGAGCGCCAAATTCAGAAATATATTGAAAAAGACAAACGTGAAGCTGATAAATTCAAATAGTAAAAGCATTTTGGTAAAGTATTCGATTATTTTGAAAACAATAGCAATTGATTAAATTATTGGCATGAATGTATTGATAATTGAAGACGAAAAACCCGCCGCAAGGAGACTAGCGAGGTTGCTCACTGAATTTAATGTTAATGTATCTAACATGCTTCATTCTGTGGAAGAGGCTGTGGAATGGTTTCAGAACAATGAGCATCCGGATTTGATTTTTCTCGATATTCAATTGTCGGATGGCTTATCCTTTGAAATTTTTGATCTGGTTGAGGTTAATAGTGCTATTATTTTTACCACGGCTTATGATGAATATGCATTGCAGGCATTTAAACTTAACAGCATAGATTATCTTCTAAAACCAATTGACGATGAAGAGTTGGAGAGTGCAGTTAGAAAATATCAAAACCTGAAACCGGATCATGATCAAATAAGTCTGGATTTTGAGGATATAAAAAAGTTACTGGTCAACCCCCTTGAAAGAGAATATAAAAAAAGATTCACTATTAGACTTGGACAGCATCTGAAAATTATCAATGCCGATGAAATTGAATGTTTCTATAGTGAAAATAAAGGTACATATGCTGCAACGAAAGAAGGAAGAAACTATCTTCTGGATACGACATTAGAAAACCTTGAAAATGAATTATCACCACAAATATTCTTTAGAGTAAGCAGAAAGTTCTATGTCAATATCAATCATATAAAAGACATTATTTCATACACCAATTCTCGCCTAATAATCAAATTAAATCACTATAATGAGCAGGAAATAATCGTTAGTAGGGAAAGGGTTAGAGATTTTAAGTTATGGTTGGAATGATGAACATTAAATACCTGATATATAAGTATATAAATATAACTATAGATTTTTCTTATAGTTAGTTTTTTGTGGCTTTTTAAGACTTTTTATCCACTCTGTTGTCATCAAAAGCAGAGGGCAGTAATTTAGGGATTAATTTAATAAAAATTGGTAATAAAACTGCTCCTCCGGGCAATAAAAATATAGCCAGCGAGGGTATGCTTTTAAAAATATCTATAAGCTGATTTTGAACTTTTTTCTTTTCTGCCGGACTGAGGTCCTTGACCGTGGACTTGGTAAGTAGTTGCATCAATTCTTTACTCTCTGATAATTCTTTTTGAAGTCTTTTATTATTTCTTAAAATTAGTTTATTGACCACTTTTGACATGCTATCATAAAATTGAATTGCCATGTTGGGGTCTTTCAGAAAAGGAATATTTGCAGAATTTTTTTCAAAGAAGGAAGTAATTTCCTCCAATGATCGGGAAATCTCTTTTCTCTCAAAACCAAGATCCTTGCCAATACCAAAGATAAATTCGGATTCCTGATATTCAAGTGTTTTATCTTCCCAAACTGTAAGACATGCCACATCCAGAAAATAATGATTTTCCCAGATTGCTGAGTTATCCAGTAATTGTGCTCTGTATGAACCGTCAAATTCTTGTTTTTCACCATCAATAAAAGTCATTGAAGAAGCAAAAAGTTGAGCTAATCGCTCATCCGTTTTGTTTTTCTCTTTGGAGTTTAATGCATGTGAGGTAACATTTATGGTCAGGTATTCCAGCGTTTGAGCGTGTTCCCTAATATTTTTGCCTCCGTTCAGGTAATATTTAAATGTAAGAACATCAATAAATAATAGTGAGTTTGTAATAATTCTGTTGAAGGTTTTACTAAATACATTATCGCCCAGGTAAACCCTGGAGTCAATCAGTTTTTCAAGTTGTTTGGAGGTTTTACTACCGGTAAGGATTTTATTGAGGAAAGAAATATTACTGATATTAAGTTCCTTATAAAATTGAAATATTTTTTGTAGAAAATCGTCAAAATTTGAATTGCTATGTTCTAATTTAAAAGTAAAGAATAAGGCAGTAAGCAGGTTAATCTTTGCCTTTTCATCTTCAGACAAAGTATGCTGAGGACTAATAAAACGCGGAATCTTGATATTTAGACCATAGACAAAACCGGACGTTTTAAGTCCCCCGTAAAGATCCCTGAAATCAACAAAAACTTCAAGATTATCTTTTACATCGTACCCGAATTTGTTAATCCAACCGGATGCAGATGGGTTCATTGGCTTAGTCTTTTATAAATTCAAAGTAAAACAAAATATGGGACAATCCCTTTGCTACTCATGCTTATTAAAAAGAAAAATAGTGCGGGGATAACAGCTCACAAGTTAATTTTATTTTTTTGTATACAGCAAAAGGATTTGAAAAATTGAAATTAATCAGAGTTGAAAGTATTTAATATTTTGGTTTTTTTTAACTTTTTTGTAGGAAATTATAGATGAAATGCTTATGTTTAACGTTTAAATGCTATCAGAGCATTTCTGCAGTGCCCCAAGTATTACAGAAATCTGAATTTATTTATTAGTACGTTTTCAAGAATTTAACCCAAATCAACCTCGTTATGGAATACTATATTTTCTCCGTTTGGTTTATAGTGATGTCATTTCTATTGTTTAAAGTTTTTAAAGCCCATTATTCCTTGAGAAAAAATCAGGGTAGATAATTAAATCATTAATAATTCAAGTTTTAAAAGTATTAGGAAGTCAAAATTTATTAATTTAAGACTGCCAATACTGCTCGACTTTTACTGAAAAAACCATAAACGCA
>Ga0265303_10000498_pt1 | contig 22245 bp, 23 predicted proteins | sample Helome_2_FD_192494 | JGI IMG/M metagenome (GOLD analysis project Ga0265303, IMG submission 192494) | Marine sediment microbial communities from subtidal zone of North Sea - Hel_20160317 (Illumina Assembly) | ecosystem: Environmental > Aquatic > Marine > Subtidal zone > Sediment ... | reverse complement strand
CCAGAAATTCATCAACATCATCTTCAATTTCTCGCTCTTCTCTTTCTAACTCCTCGCTGATTTCCGAGAGGGTAACCATCTCATTTGTGTCTGCGGATAAAATGTCGTCAAATTCGGTAACTTCAACCACTTCATCGTGGCCGTCTGCTTTTAGCACGGGCTCTTTTTCAACAGGCGGTATTTCATCCGTAAAATCATCTTCTTCCTCAAATGCCAGATCATCTGACAGCCGCATGATATTTTCGGAATCACCGTCATCGTCTTCAAGGTCATTCAGATCAATGATTTTTTCTACAGGCGGCAGTTCTGATGCTGCGTCGTCTTCATCAAATTGCGCATTTAGATCAAAGTCTGCTTCCACCTGCTGTGGTGGCGAGCTGACTTCGTCTTTGAGTTCGATGATCTCATCATCATCTTCATCGAAACCATTGGGTATTGCCTCACTCAGATCAAGCCGCAGCTTTTTATCCGGTTTGTCTTGCTCCGGGGGGTGATTCTCGTTATCAGCCATGTTTGTCACCGTCGGTTAAGAAAGGTTATTGGCAGTCAATGCAGCTGAATAGCTACCAAATCATTATTATATTTAAAAAAAATTATCATATGGTATAGTGGAAGTCAAGCGATTTGATCCAGGGCTATTGCCAGTAAATCCTTTAAAATCGAGTGCTTCTGCCAGTAAAGGATAATTAAAGATGCGCTATTTTTATATCGAACCGGCCGCACTGCAAAAAGAGCCTGTTGCCTTAGAGGGCTCGGAAGTGCGCCATATTAAAAATGTACTGCGCTTAAAACCCGGCAGCAAAGTCTGTCTGGTTGACGGGGAGGGGTTTGAGTACGAGGCGATCATTCAGCGATTTTTGGCCGATCAGGTGGAATTAGAGATAACACAAAAACGTGCAGGGAATAAGGAATCGCCTGTGAACATCAAGGTGGCGCAGGCCCTGTTAAAAGAAAAAAAGATGGACCTTTTGCTGCGGCATCTCTGTGAGCTTGGCATTGCGCAATGGATTCCCTTTATTTGCGAGCGCTCGGTTCCCACTCCCGGGGCAAAGCGGTTGTCTGCCCGACTGGAGCGATGGAAGAAGATCGTTCAAGAATCCGTGAAACAATGTCAAAGAGCGAAGCTGCCTGAAATTTCGGAAACCCAGACCCTTGCAAGCGTTTTGGACTATAGTCGAAGCTGTGATTTTAAAATTGTGTTTTTTGAAAATGAAGACGCCACCCTGAATTCGCTGATAACGCCATCTCTGCAACCGCGTCCCCGAAATATTCTCCTGATTCTGGGACCCGAAGGGGGTTTTACCGACGAGGAAATTGAAAATGCGCGGGCTGCCGGCTGCCGTGTTGCCGGCCTTGGGCCGCGGATTATGCGTGCTGAAACCGCAACGATTGCAGCCTGCGCACTGGCTCAGTTTCTATTTGGCGATATGGGCTAAAAATATCTTGACAAAGAAGGGTGCATTTAATAGAGATTCCATTTTAAATTTAAGCTTAAAAATCAGTAAGATTTAGAGAGCCGAGGTAGCTCAGTCGGTAGAGCAGGGGACTGAAAATCCCCGTGTCGGCAGTTCGATTCTGTCCCTCGGCACCATTTTATAATGAAAAGCCTGCTGTTTTCAGTCGGCTTTTTTTCATTGTGTGCCACTTCCATCTGTTGACATTGCAGTTATTATAGCATATTATATGCTATAAACAGGGAGGGACGATATGGGAACAACGAAAACTGCATCAGCCAGAGCACTGATAGAGCCACATATAAAAAAGGAGGCCGAGGCCATTCTTAAAGATTTGGGCCTCTCAGTGTCAAAATCCTTTGAGCTCTATTATCGCCAGATTATCGCCCACCGGGGATTGCCGTTTGAACTGCAGATTCCTAATAAAACAACAATGAAGGCCATTGAAAACTCGAGGCAGGGCAAAGGGAAAAGCTTCTCCTCAACTGAAGATCTTTTTGATGACCTTGGAATCTGACCGATGCGATCCATCCGGCGAGATACCCAGTTCAAAAGAGACGTCAAACGACTCAAAAAGCGTCAAAAGGATTTTAATAAGCTTAAATTCATTATACAGCAATTGGTTGAGGGAGAAAAACTGCCGCCGAAAACTCGGGATCACAGATTGAAAGGCACATTAAAGGACTGCCGGGAGTGTCACATTGAGCCCGATTGGTTGCTGATATACCGAATCGAGGGCAGCGAACTATGCCTCGTACGAACAGGGAGTCATGCGGATCTCTTCGAGTGAAATATGGGTTTTGCATAGGATTATGTTAATCCGCATGGAACTGTGCCCAAAATGTGCCCGTCAAGGTCAAATATTTCCAAATAGTTCCAAAAGAAACCAAAAGTAGGATGTAAAATTAGAATAGAATCAACCGCTTGTAATTACTGCAAATCTCGATTTGTAAAATACTGGTCTGAAAATCCCCGTGTCGGCAGTTCGATTCTGTCCCTCGGCACCAGCTATAAAAAGCCCGGGTAAGTATTCCCCGGGCTTTCTTTTTTTGTTTGACATGTTTAAAATATTTTATTAAAATATGACCATAATTTTAGTTGACTATAATTGAGGTCATAATATGGAAACTCTTTCTTTATCCGAAGCAAAAATGAAACTAAGTGAACTTATAGAGAAGGTTCAGTCCACCGACGCAGAGGTGGTCATTACCAAAAATGGACGCCCAGCGGCGGTTTTAGTAAGCCCTGATGAATTCGAAGGTTGGCGGGAAACAATTGCAATAAAAGCTGATGGAGACTTGATGAGCGAGATAAAAAAAGGCATTTCGGCTCTAAAGAAAAAACCTAAAGTATATACATTAGAGGAGCTTTTCGAATAAATAATGACATCGAAAGACCCTATTCGAAGAAAGCTTAGGGTGCCTGATGCGGTTGTCGCTTTAATCAGAGGTTGTCACCCGCAGCTAAAAAGGAAAATTAGGGCAGGGTTGCGGCACATCATGACTGAACCTGAGTCTGGCGGGTCTCTCAAAGATGAGTTGGAGGGGTTAAAAAGTTACCAAATCAGCAGGTTCAGGATAATTTATCGCATATCCTCGAAACGAACCATCGACATTGCAGCCGTCGGACCTCGCAAAACTATCTACGAAGAAACCTACAGAATCATCAGGAAAGAAGCAAATCAATAAATATGATTTACTGTGCCCAAATTGTGCCCGTCAAGGTCAAATATTTCCAAATGGTTCCAAACGAAGCCAAAAATCAGCAAAAAAAACAGAATAGAATCAACTGCTTGGAATTACAACATTTTTAATTTCAATATATCAACAAGCTATTGCGGTCCGGTCCGCTTTTCTCACTTTCCTCTTTGATCAAGGTGATCTCGACGCGGCGGTTTGCGCGTCGATTCTGAGCGTTGCTATTGGGTTGCAGGGGACGGTGTGCGGAATAGCCCTCTATTGAGACGCGCCGGGGATGGATGCCGTGGCCGATTAGAAATTTAGCCACATTGACGGCCCGAATGGCTGACAGCTCCCAGTTAGTGGGAAACCGTTCGGTTTTAATGGGTACATCGTCCGTATGCCCGGCCACGGCGACTTTATACCCCTTTTGAGATGAAATGAATCCGGCAATCCGCATTAATGTGGGCTTAAAATCCGGCAGCAGGGTTGCGTCGCCTACATTGAATGCGATTTTTTCACCCAGCACCAGCACCAGCCGCTTTTGATCCCACCGGATGCCAAAATCATTTTTGTCTTTAGAGGAGACGGCTTGCATGACCTGTTGGCGTAACTGCTCCAAAGACGCATCTTGTTTTTGCGTCTCAGACGCCTGCGACGGCACGCCGGAGTCGTTTTTTGCTGAAGCTTTACGGGTTATGGCATGCGAATAGAAGAGGATAAAAAGAATCAACAGCAGGGTTATGAGATCAACAAAGCTCCATAGGGTCGTATCTTCTTCGATACTGGTCAATGAAAGACGTTTCTGCAGAAGCGCCCTTTTTTGTTCGGAGAACTCAAGCCGCCTTTGAAGCGTGTTTCCTTTCGATCCTGCCATTTGATTGCCTCGTTTTTTGGCGGTGTCATTGCACTTGCATCTGGGGTTTCGGCTGCACCCGCCGGCTGACATCTTTTTCCTTATGCATGCGGCTGAGTTGACTGATGTCAAGATAGGAATTAAGCCGATGGAAAATGGATTTAGACGTTTTTTGTTCGGCGATATCCATTATCCCCTCTAATATTATATTTAAAACCGTTGCTTCGGCTTTAGTGTATTCGGATAGCTTTTTTGAAAGCGGAAAGAAGAGAAAATTGGCGAGCAAAATGCCGTACAACGTGGTCAGCAGCGCCAGCGCCATGCCTTTTCCGATCATGGCCGGGTCTTCCATACTGTTTAACACATTGATCAAACCCAGTATGGTGCCCACAAAGCCGAAAACCGGAGCCAGCTTGGCGAGGGTATTCAAAATATTGACCTGTGACTCTTTGCGGGAAAAGTAAAGCTCATAGTCCTTTTCCATTATATTGCGGATGTCATAACGATCGTACCCGTCAACAACAAGTTCGATTCCTTTTTGCAGAAAAACGTTGTCGACTCTTTTGCGGGCTTTTTCAAGGGCGACAATCCCATGTCGGCGCCAAATGAGTGCCAGACTTTCCAGTTCTTTTATCAGTGACTTATTGTTGGTCTCCTGGTGCTTGAAAACCACGATCAGGCTTTTAAAGAGGTCTCCGAAGGTTTTCAGAGGAAAGGCAACAAACGCGCTTAAAAGCGTGCCGGCCGTCACCAGCAGGACACTTTTTAGATTCATAATGATAGATGTGCCGTCGATGACGCTTTCCGACATGATGATAAAAAAAAGCAGACCAATTGGCAGCAACAATTTCTTGAGCACGGAATTTTTCTCCTATGGGTTTCAATACGCGTATCTTTGATGCAATTTGCAGATACTATGCCAAAAAAATTTACATTAATTTCAATTGGTTAAAATTTTGATCGCTAAAATTTGGGGGTGCTGTAGAGCAAAATTTGCCTAGTGCTTATCTTTTTATTTTTTGGGAGCGAAATTATTTGAATAAAAATTGATTTTTCCAGAGGAAGGCACTAATTATGTATGGCAAACCAGAAGTTATTTTAGACCTGCAGGGAGGTGTCATGAAACGCATATTGATTTTTACCGTAGCTGTGCTGGTCGTCGCTTTTACGGCCTCCGCCGGCGATAACCCCAAAGTTGTCCTGGAAACTTCCAAAGGAAAAATTGTGCTCGAGCTCTATGCGGACAAAGCGCCGGAAACCGTTAAGAATTTTATGACATATGTGGACGCGGGATTTTACAATAACACCATTTTTCACCGCGTGATCCCCAATTTCATGATTCAGGGGGGCGGTTTTACGGCCGACATGCGGCAAAAAAGCACCCGCGCCCCGATCCGCAACGAAGCCGACAATGGTATGCGCAATCAACGGGGCACCATCGCTATGGCCCGCACGCCGAATCCGCATAGCGCCACAGCCCAGTTTTTCATCAATAGCGTGGACAATGCGGCGCTGAATTACCGGGAAAAATCTCCCCAGGGCTGGGGGTATGCGGTATTCGGGTATGTGGTGGAAGGCATGGGCGTTGTGGATACCATCTCTAAAGCGAAGACCGTCACGCGTCGCCGTTTTCGGGATGTGCCGGCGGAGCCTGTCGTCATTACCCGCGCCGCCCGGATGCCCTGAGATCTTCGACCCAAAACATTACGGCCCATGTCAACAGATAGCAGCGGCTTTTATTTCTTGCGGATTTGCTTTTCGCTGGTGAAAGCGTGAATTAAAAAAAAGAATATTGCGCCGGCGAGCAGCAATATCGCTAAAGGCATTGTCAGCAGGGTTTCTGCTAAACCCTGAAGGTAGACTATCGAAATCTCTTCACTCCATTCTGCGGCTGAAACATCCAAAATATCAGCAAGATTGATATTTTCAAATTTAAATTCATTGGATGTGCCCATTTCCATGAATGCCGTCATGGCCTGATAAGCGAACAAAAGTATTGACGCGACCAATAAAATGATTCCGAGAAAAGCAAATGTTGACATGGCAGTTGTCTCCTGGTTTTTCTAACCCCCGGCGGTCTGTCCTTCTTCCAATATTTCCAGAGCTTTTTTCAGCACCTGCTGCGGTGGGATTTGCTTTAAACATAGATTGTCGCCATCGCAGGGAGAGTTGCGATGGTTATAGGCGGTGAGGCAGGGTGAGCAGGGCAGGGGGTTGTAAAACAGTGTAGCTCTGTCGTCAGCCGGGCCATAAAGGTCCGGGGTTTCGGGCCCGTAAAATATGATTGTCGGAACGGGCGTCAGGGCAGCAAATTGTCCCGGGCCGCCGTCGTTGGTTATTAAAAGTACGGCAAACTGGAAGATGAGCATCAATTCCCGAATGGTGCGGGTATATCCGGTCAGGTCGATGCAGGCCGGATGGTTGCAATCTGACAGAATTGCCGCTGCCAGTGCCTTATCCTCTGCCAGCCCGACAACACCTACGGCATATCCTTTTTTAATCAATTCTGCGGCAACCTGGCTGTAATAATTGCGCGGCCAGGCCCTGATGGGCAATATTCCGCCGCCGGGATAAATCAGAATCAGCTTTTTGCCGGCAATGACCTTAAAATCGTTTTGCAGTTTGGCCTGCATGACCTCAATTTCAGCAGGCGTAAATTTGATGGCCGGTGGTTTTAAATTGTTGTGCCCCAGCGACCGCTTGACCGTTGGCGTGCTGATTGAGTCTATGGCTGCAACCAGATTGAGAAATTGGCGTGAAATATGATGATAGGGGTTGAACAATACCGGGCGATTGATAAAGCTGCCACGATAAAGGCCTTCTTGCGTGTGCGGATGGAAGCCGACCCGAATCTTTGCTCCGCTCATAAATGAAAAAATGCTGCTGATTCTGGCAAATAACTCACAGTCGATGACCACATCAACTTTAAGTTTACGGATTTGATTCAAGGTCCGCAGGCAGTCGATGGCAAAGACGCCAAAAGATGTATCGCGGATCGTTAAAATTTTTTCTGGCCGGGTGACATCAAGCAGTGTTAAGATTTCTATATTTTTTTCGAACAAAAGCCCGTAGAGCTCGGCCCCGGGGTACCGCTTTTTAATCTGCTGGAACATAGGGTAGGCCAGAACAATACTCCCCATCTCAGAGAGCAGTATTACCAGAAACTTTTTGGGCTGAAACCCGTCGTCCTCATCTTTGTTTTTACGGTAAAAAAGCGAAAAAACCCAGCAGATAAATGCGCCGATATACCGATCCACTTTGCGCTGAAAGTTAATATCCATGTGAAAGATAGCAATCCTCGTTATAAGCAAGCCTGTTATTTTGGGGAAGTAATTTGAACCTTATCAGTAAAGAATGCCCCGCTTTTTAAAATTTGAAACGCTCATTTCAAGTTGAATTATACCGCTTTCCATAATAGTGTTCCGATATATGGAATTGGGGCATAAGTGGTTGTAGAAAAAAACGTTTGAATACCGGAACGTTTTTTTGACAACCACTATATAACCCAAAGATGAGAGTGTTGAAAATAGCAAATTTTTTCAACCGATTTCGTCCCTCAGCTGCTTTAATTCCACCAATGTCGCGCCCCAGCCTCCGGCTTGTGGTGGCGCATCTTTGTAACGCTGGACCAACGGGTGTTTGTTTAAGACCTGGTGCACCTGTCTTTTCTGAATGCCCTTGCCTTTGCCGTGAATGACGCGCACGGAAAATATGCCGGCTTTGATACATTCAGAAAAATAATCATGCAAAAGAGCAGGTATGTCTCGTGGCCGAAACGTATGCAGGTCCAGGACATCTTCGATGGGTATATGAACGGGTTCCATAAGCAAGCGCCGGATCGATTCCATAAACTATTGCCCGTCTAAAAAATACGATTATCGAGGACGAGCACGAGGCTCGGCCATGTTCTTCCGCTTCTAAGTCAGCATGACCCATGCGAAGGTCACCGTGCCGGCCAGGATAAACTGGCTTTCAAGCAAAAATTCCAGGCGAATACCCGGAAACATCTGGGCCCGCTCGTAAGCCAATATAATCAGCGCAATAAAAATCGGGCACAACATCAGAGCGAATCCCAGACTTGAAGTCAGGTGCAATGCACTTAAAACGGCCAATGCCACAGTCAGTATAACCAAAATTACTTTGAGGAGTCGCATTGAGTGTTTCTCCCCCAGAAGGATCGGTATGGTTTCTTTGCCCACCAGCCGATCACCCTGCATATCGAGTATGTCAAAAAATGCGGTTCTGACAAAAACGATGCCAATGGCCCACAACGCCACCAGCGCATTGACCCAATGAATACCGCCGAATTTGGACAACGGCGGCAGTATTGCCGTAACAATCCCCCACGCAACCGCAATCAAGAGCGTCTTTGACCCGGGGATATCTCTTAATTTGCGATATTTAGTGCCTGTAAGCCATAACGGCAAAATCTTCAGGTTGTAAGAAAGCCCCAATAAGCTCATGATCAACAAAGCCATAAATGGAAACACCCCGATGCTGTATGCGATAACCAGTCCGGTGCCGCCTGCCAGCCCTGCCAATATTGCCAGCAGGGTTTTGAAACGGTCGTAGAATTTGGCCCTGTTCGGATCGTTGTATCGATCGGCACGGGTATCGGTCAGGTGATTGAGGATATGCATGGATTGAACATAGAGCATGGAAATTAAAATATAGGGAAACGTCTGATGAATACCCTGCAGTTTATTACAGGCATAGCATAATGCGCCGGCACCGATGGCGACATAGACATTGGTCAACAATAATGTGCGCTGAATTTCAAACGCCATCCGCCGCCAGCCCTGCTTGCGTTTGAAAATCAGCGCTTCCAGCGCCCGATAGACTTTTTTAATGACCCAGTTGGGGGTGGAGGCGCCGGCGGTGATGCCGATCTGGCTGGATGCTGTCAGGGCTTGCAGATCAAGGTTGACCAGATCGGCCTCGTTTTCGATATGAAAAGCAGGTTTGCCGGTCTGGCGGGCGATATCAACCAATCTTTGCGTATTTCCGCTGCTGCGGCCGCCCACCACAATGACCGCATCCACTGATTCAGCCAATCGTTGGATCTCTGCCTGGCGGCGCTCGGTGGAGTCACAAATGGTCTCAAATACTTTATAATGCGGGTGGCTGGCGGCCGCCCAATTTTTGACAGCCTTCCAAAGATGCGTGTTGAGTGTCGTTTGCGCGACAATGATCGCATGTTCAAACCCTGGAAGCGCTTCCAGTTCAGCCACATTTTTAACGACATAGCTTTCATCACCGCCGTAACCGCGCAATCCGATAACTTCCGGATGGTCCCGATCACCGACGATAATGGATGCATATCCTTTCTTGGCGTGCTTTTTTATAATCGTCTGCACCCTTATGACCCGGGGACAGGTTGCATCGATAACCTTGAAGCCCACTTCTTCAAGTTGGTCTTTTGTCTCCTGCGGCACGCCATGGGCCCGGATGAGCACCGTTCCCGAACCCTGCGCCGGCAGTTCATTGATAGCGGATATGCCTTTTTCTTCTAAAATCTCCAAAACCTGTGGATTGTGGATCAGGGAACCATAGGTTGAAATCGGATGCAGGTGCTCTTCGGGGGCATCCAGCACCATTTCAACCGCACGGCGAACGCCCATGCAAAATCCGGATGTTTTGGCAATAACGATTTTCATTTCAAAGCTTTTTAATCTTCATGCGGTTGCGGCGCTGTTTTTTCGATAATCTGCGGGCAGGCCCTTTTTTTTTCGTGGTGGCGGTCCAGCCGCTGAAATCATCGGCTTGGTTGTTGTGGTTGTCAAGGTGGGCGGCCATTTCGATTTTAGCTTCAAACTGCGGTGCACTGATTGTGGCTGCGCCACAGGAAGCCACGTAATCGACGATTTCCCGATCCGAGCTGACCACCAATGCTTTTTCGCGTTCCTTGCTTGCCATGCGCTTGATCACATCGTCGGCCGATGTCTCCTTTGGTGAAAATCGAACCGAGATCCCTTTTTGTCGGTGGCGTTGCGGAGAGAAAGCCGGACCGTGCTGGCCGTCGAAGACGACCGTTATGGGGTGGGGCTTTATCTTGCGGTACGTCGCCAGCATGCCCACCAGCGCTTCACGGCCCAGGAGGATATCCTGCTGATCCAGCCGGCTCAGAGTTGCGGATTGTCGGATTAGATTATATCCATCGATGATGATATGAAGCGACATGTTGATCGTCAATATTTGCTTTAGGGTGCTAAGCGGTTAGCGCTTGGTTTGCTGCAGGCTTTTGATCAGGCGATCCAGATCATCATTACTGTAAAATTCAATTTCAACCCTACCTTTCAGGCCGCGTCGCTTGATCGTTATTTTGGTGCCAAAATGCCGCGAGAGATCTTCAGCCAGGGTCAGCAGATAATGGTCTTCAGCGCTTTTTCTGACCACTTTTGGTTTTTTCTTCTGGTCGTTTAGAGCACGGACAAGATCTTCGGTTTCCCTGACCGACAACCCTTTTTTGATAACCGAGCGCCATGCTGCCAGCTGCTGGGTGGAGTTAGTGGTGCCCAGCAGCGCTCTGGCGTGACCCATTGTGATTGAGCCCTCCTGGATGCTGGTCCTGATGGCTTCAGGCAGCTGCCGCAATCGCAAAAAATTGGCAACCGCGGAGCGGCTTTTCCCCACCCGGGTAGCGGCTTCATCCTGAGTGAGATGAAATTCGGTGATCAGATGATGGTAGGCTTCGGATTCCTCGATGGGATTGAAATTGGCGCGCTGGATGTTTTCAACAATTGACAATTCCAGTAATTTAGAATCGCTGATCCGCTTGAGGATGACCGGCACCTGTGTCAGACTGGCTTTTTTGGCAGCGCGCAACCGTCTTTCACCGGCAATCAACTGGAATCCATCATTTTCTTCCCGGACCAAAAGCGGTTGCAGGATGCCCTGTTGTTTTATGGATTGGCAGAGTTCTTCCAATTCAGCTTCAGGAAACTGCTGACGCGGTTGAAACCGGTTGGGTCGGATCCGTTCAATATCACAATAGAAAAAATCCTTTGGGCGTTCCTCTATTTTTTCAATATCCGGAATGAGCGCTCCCAGACCTCTTCCAAGGGCCTGCTTTTTGCGTGTGGTCGGACCGCCGGCAGATTTTTTTGCGTCATTTCTCTTCTGCATGATATTCTCTACCCAACCTGATATCTTCCTAAGTTGAGCGTTTCAAGTTTTTAAAAAAATTATTTGTCCTATATCTTAAGAATTATAGCCTTTTAGATTTTTAAAATAAGTTTCGTGGTTGAAAGAGACTAACCTGGCTTTCTGCATAACCGCAATCAGTTTTTTAGAATTTCCTTGGCCAGTTCAAAATAGCTCCGGGCACCAGCAGATGTCGCATCATAGAGCAGAATGGGCTTACCGAAGCCTGGCGCTTCACTAAGTCGAACGTTTCGCGGCACCATGGTTTTAAAAACCAGTGCCTCAAAATATTTTTCTGCCTCTGCCGCGACCTGGTAGGCAAGATTGGTGCGTTTATCAAACATGGTTAATAAAATTCCGGCGATGCTTAAATTCGGATTGAGGTTGCGTTTAATCCGCTTGACCGTATTGAGAAGCTGCCCCAGGCCTTCCAGGGCATAGTATTCGGCCTGAAGCGGAATTAATAAAGAATCAGCGGCGGTGAGGGCATTGATGGTCAACAGGCTCAAAGACGGCGGGCAGTCGAGAAAAATAAAGTCAAAGGCCTGGTTGAGGCCTGAAATCAGATTTTTAAGGGCCTTTTCGCGTCCGGGATTGGACATCATTTCGACTTCAAACCCGATCAATTCGACATCGGAAGGAATCACCTTCAGGGTGGCAATTTCACTGTCCACGATCAAGTTCGCGGCACCGGCCCGACCCAGCATGCCATGGTAGAGTGTTTTTTCGAGTCGGGATCGGTCGATGCCCAGTCCAGAAGTCGCATTGGCCTGCGGGTCACAATCTATCAGCAGCGTTTTTTTTTCTGAAACGGCCAGGGCGGCCGACAGGTTTACGGCGGTGGTCGTCTTGCCGACACCCCCTTTCTGGTTGGCGATACAGATGATTTTTGCCATAATCCGGATGCTCTAACATAAAATTTGGGGTTTGAAAAGAATTTTAAAATATGACATCTTTACATAATTCATTAATTGAAAATGACAGGTCAGGGATTACCAGTTAAAGGTAGGTGTTTTTTTTATACCGCTTTTCATAATAATGTTCCGAGTTACGGAATTGGGGTATAAGTGGTTGTCAAAAAAACGTTGGCATAACGGAATGTTTTTTTGACAACCACTATAAATTAATTTGGAGTGTTGGAGCATTGGAAGTCTGGCGTAATGGTTGCAAAAGGGATATCTTTTGACAATACTCCAATCGGGCCTATTTAGCCGAAGATACTTCGGCGCAGTAGGCGATGTCATTACTCCAGTACGCCAAGATCGCAGGACGCAGGGACATTGGGCACCCTTGTGTTTACCATCTTAATTGTTATGATATCGAAATCTTAAATATTTAAATTGGTTGAATTTAAATGATTCGAAAACTCATATCCATTTGGTTTGCTGCTTTATTATTGTTCGCACCACTGGGTGCGCAACTTTCTTCCGGCCTGACCGTCAGGGAGGAAGAGAAGTTATCCCGCTCCATCCTTGCGTACATTTATAGCCATTATGAGATTATCGACGATCCGGTAATTGCGGACTATGTGAACCAGGTCGGCAACCGTATTGTTTCGATTCTGGAAGAACCCATCTTTGATTATAAATTTCATGTCATCAATGTCGATACTTACAACGCTTTTGCCATTCCAGCCGGCTATATCTTTATTAACAGCGGTTTGATGGCAGCCATGGACAATGAAGATCAGCTGGCCGGCATTCTGGCTCATGAAATTGCCCATGTTAATGCGCGCCATATTTCTCAGAAAATCGAAAGGTCCAAAAAAATCGGCTGGGCGACCATGGCGGGCATAGCAGCCGGTGTTTTAATCGGCGCGGCCGGCGGAGGAGACGCGGCCCAGGCTGTGACACAAGGCAGTCAGGCTGCCGGCGTGGCCGCCGAATTGTCCTATAGCCGTGATAACGAAATACAGGCCGACCAGCTGGGACTGATCTACCTTGACAAAGCCGGCTACAGTGGCGAGGGGCTGCTTAAGATTTTAAAAAAGATGCGCAGCAAACAGTGGTTCGGTACCGAACAGATTCCGACCTACATGCGAACTCACCCGGCCATTGATGAGCGCATTGGTTATCTTGATTCCCAGCTGACAGGTGCGCCAAAAAGCCCCAAGCCGCGGTTTCAGGCGCCTGCCGGCGATTTCGTCAGGGCGCACACCTATCTGATTACCCAGTATGGTGATGAGAAGCTGGTTTTAAAATTTCTTGAAACCCAGGTGAAGCAACACCCTGAAGATCCAATGGCACATTACCGCTACGGACTTATTTTGGCCCGGGTCGGCCGCAGAGCCGAAGCCATCGAGCAGCTCAGAACGGCGCTGGAAAAGCGCGCCTTTGATTCCTATATTTTAAGAGATGTCGGCCGGGTATATTACTTAGACGGCCAATTTGAGCAATCCCTAAAAATGCTAAAAACGGCCCGCAAGATGACACCCGATGATGCGGATTGCGGTCTTTACCTCGGCCAGACCTACATGGCACTTGAGTTATATGATGAGGCTTCGCCAGTTTTACTGGATGTCATCGAAAAACATCCCCGTTACACAAAGGCTTACTACATTCTGGGACAAAGTCTCGGTAAACAGGGGAATTTGGCAGATGCCCATTATTACCTGGGGATCTATCATACCCGCAAAAGGGACCTCAAGACGGCCGTCGTTCAATATCGGCGTGCGTTGAAATATACCCAAGATACAGCAAGGCGGGCCAAAATAGAGGAGCGTTTGCAAAAGCTTGAAAAGGCCCTGGCCAAGCAGCGGCAGGGATAGGGTTAATTGCGGTCAAAATGGGAAAACTGCATCGAAAACGTTCCCCGGCCCTGGGTTGCTGATCGCAGGTTGGTCGAATAACCGAACATTTGTGACAACGGCACAGTTGCATTGATCACCTGAGCGCCGCCTTTGTGTTCAATGGATTCTATTTTGCCGCCCCTCGAATTTAACTCGCCAATGACGTCGCCAATGAAGGCTTCAGGCACAAAAATTTCTGCGGTCATAATCGGCTCCAATAAAAACGGATTGCCTGCATTCATGGCATCTTTGCAAGCCATTGACGCACTGACGGTATAGGCCAGTTCAGATCCAATGGATTCCTTAAAGTTGGCATTTGTCAATCTGACCTCGACGTCCACCACCGGATACCCCATCAGCGGTCCGCTTTCCAGGGATTCCCAAACACCTTTTTCTGCCGCGGCGCTAAATATATCCGGCAACAAATCATTTGTGACTTCGGCCACAAATTTGTTGCCAGTACCCCGTGGCAAGGGCGCCATGTTCACCGAAACTTCAGCGAAATGGCGCTGCCCGGCAATTTCTTTATCAAAGATGGTCGTGGCCGCCCCGGGCCTTTCAATAGTTTCGCGGTAAACGACCTGCGGCTTGCCTACATTTACATTGGTGTGAAACTCACGCTGCATGCGGCTGATAATGACCTCAAGATGTAATTCTCCCATCCCGGATAGAATCGTCTGGCCGGTATCTTCATCTTGGCGAACGACCAGTGTCGGATCTTCAGCCATAAATTTAGCGAGGACCGTGTCCATTTTCTCTTGATCCGCATGGGTTTTGGGTTCCACCGCAATGGATATGACCGGCTCATAGAACTCGATTTTTTCCAACAAAATCGGATGATTTTGGTCGCATAAGGTTTCGCCGGTGGATGAGTTCTTTAAACCTACGATTCCGACAATGCTCCCCGCACCCGCAGTGGTCGCCCGTTCCCGCCGGTTGGCATGCATGTTCAATATGCGTGCGATTTTTTCCTTTTCATTGCGAGCCGGGTTAAAAACCTCCCCGCCGGACTTTATTTGCCCGCTGTAGATCCGGATATAGGAAAGTTTACGCCCTTCCATCATCGAAACTTTGAAGATCAGGGCCGCCAGCGGTTCGGAATCTTTGGGGCGGCACTGAATGACCTGGCCGGATTCGGGATGCATGCCTTCAATCGGCGGAATATCCGCCGGGCTGGGTAAAAATTGGGTAATGGCATCGAGCAGTGGCTGAATACCTTTATTTTTTAATGCGGCGCCGCACAACAGCGGGACAAGTTTCAAGTCAATGGTGGCCTTGCGTATGGCAGCTAGTAATGCGGCGGTATCAACAGGTGTTTCCGCCAGATAGGCCTCCATGATGTCGTCATCAAACTCCGCCACGGTTTCAAGCAGTTTATCGCGGTATTCTGCGGCAGCGCTTGCAAGCGCCGCCGGGATCTCCTGCTCTTCATATTCTGCACCGAGCGTGTCTGCATCCCACACAATCTGCTTCATCCGGATCAGATCGATAATGGCATTGAAATTATCTTCTGATCCGACAGGAAGTTGCAGGATAAGCGGATAGGCCTTGAGGCGTTCGCGGATCATCTTGACAGAGCCGAAAAAATTGGCCCCGGTGCGATCCAATTTGTTGATAAATGCAATTTTGGGCACGTGGTATTTGTCTGCCTGTCGCCAAACGGTTTCAGACTGAGGTTCCACCCCTTCAACCGCACTGAAGACACCGATGGCACCATCGAGCACCCGCAATGAGCGTTCAACCTCGATGGTAAAATCAACATGCCCGGGGGTATCGATAATTTGGATTTCCGTATTTTGCCACCGGCAGGTGGTGACCGCAGAGGTAATCGTAATGCCTCTTTCCTGCTCATCGGGCATCCAATCCATCACCGCCTCCCCATCATGAACTTCACCGATTTTGTGGGAACGACCGGTGTAATATAAAATCCGCTCGGTAACCGTCGTTTTACCGGCATCAATGTGGGCAATGATACCGATATTGCGGATATTTCCGATTTTCTCTTTTGTTTTCATCTAATCAACAACATATTGGCTTTTATCGGGGTCTGCAAATCAATATGACCTGCGAGTGTGACGGATTCATTTCCGTTGATAAGAATTTTAACCGCTTTGATCGTGGGCACATTCAATACCAAAGAATTTACAATCGAGTAAATCGTCAGCACTTCCGAATGTATGCCGCCCGGGTGACCTTCTGCGATACCGGATGTAAGATCCACGAAACAAATACCATCCTGTGTTATAAAAATTGCCCGAACGGCAGTTGTCGCCGGAAGAGTGCGTGCCAACCCCTGCTGCGGGCCTTTAATCAAAGCTTCTATGATGTTTCTGGCAAAAAATTCAGGATCTTCGGGACTTTTCAGAAGACGATTTTCGGCCATCAGGAATTGACCATTCTGATCCGAAAAATATAAATGAACCGGCATTGTTTGCGATGGTGTCATGGCTGTGGGCCGCACGGTTTGTTGAAACTTTACCCCATCCCCTGCATCATCCGATCTCATCACCATTACCAGCAACAACACGATCCCTATGATCGTTGCTAAGGCCAGATATCCGATATAATGTTTTGCCATCATGATGCTGTCGGTGTGAACGTTTTGGGCAGCCTTAATGCATAAAATAGAACCCGTTTTTTATGCCAATCACTGGATGATGTCAAGCCTAACAGCCATTTACCATTTTAGCATGTGCACTGGTACGGGGTCAAAGGCGTAAAAATGTGCGACTGGTAAACGCAGGCCACCTATGGATGAAGAGGTGTCATCTTTGTCAGTGTTGATTTTTCAGTTTGACTCACTTCGGGCAGGAATGGTATCAGAAGCCCTTTCCTAAATGCAAAAAAGGTTAGCCATGGCTAACCTGCATCGTATGGGAAAGAAAGTGGAGCTGATCGGGATCGAACCGACGACCTCATGACTGCCAGTCATGCGCTCTCCCAGCTGAGCTACAGCCCCACATGAGCGAATTTATTTAGCATTTGGTTTTTTGAGTGTCAACAGTTATATTTGGTGAACAGAGCGTTCAGGCGCCAATTTGCAGCCCGCCAACGCAGTGGTTTGCCGTCGGTGTCATGCCTGACGGGATGGGTTGACAAAATTTTAAATAATAAATATTATTAGAGTGTTATATGTTCACTTGGTCTCGTGAACGTTAAGGGATCATATATCTCGTCTGCTTAATCCTGTTGGAAAAAAAGAATGAAACGGAATGCAATTCCATCAAACGGGTTTTCGGGTGAACCAACCGGCCCAACTGCCTACAAAGAGTTTGATGCCACCGAGCTTTACTGCCCGAAATGTAAACAGTCCGCACCGGTTCGCAAACGGCTCCTGCTAATATTGCCTGAAGGCGATAAATATGAATATCTATGCGCTTACTGTTCTGAGACAGTGGGGACCAAAATTGACAAGCAGGAGAACCCGCTTACCATAATTTCCTAATTTTGTGCTTCCCTTCTTTTGTGTTTTCGTGGTATTTTTTGTGAACAATAAAGGTTCAGGGTTGAAATGATATTGAAGCTTCAACGGGGAACTTTGAACCTACGAGGAGAAGAATTCAATGTTAAGTATCATGCGCAAACATGCCAGCAGCTGGATTATCAAATTTTTGCTCGCAGCCATCATCGTTGTTTTTATCCCATGGGGCGTTCAAAGATATACCTCCGGACGCTCCAGCCGGGTGGCCGTGGTAAATGATAGCATCATTACACTGGATGATTATCGCAACACCTACACCAACCTTCTTGAACAGGTGCGGCAGTCATTTGGTAACAATGTAAATGACGAGTTGATTCAAACACTGCAGCTACCAAAGCGCGCGCTGGATCAGCTGGTTGACAGGGCGCTGATGCTTCAGGCGGCTGAAAAACTCAAAATTCAGGTATCGGATGAAGAGCTCGCCCAAGCCATCCGTGACATCGGCGCTTTTCAGACCGCCGGTGTGTTTGACAACCAACTCTATCTCAATATGCTAAGCCGCACACAACTTTCCCCGGAAACCTTCGAAAACCAGCAACGCGAAGCGATCACCATCAATAAGCTGCAGGACTTTATTTCCGGTAATATCAAAGTGTCGGATATTGAAGCGCGGCAGTGGTATAAATGGAATAATGCCGAAGTCGATATCGATTATGTTCTTTTGGAACCGCAACAGGTTAAAAAAATAAAACCCACAGCGGATGAGATCCAGGCTTACTTCGAAGCGCATAAAGAAACTTATAAAACAGATCCTGAAATTAAAGTTCGCTACCTTTACCTAAACCCTGAAGACTATGTGGCCAAAGTGACGGCTTCAGAAGAAGATATTAGCGACTATTATGAAAGCAATCCGGAACAATTTAAAAGTCCGCAAACGGTGCAAGCACGACACATTTTAATCAAAGTCGATCAGAACGCAACACCTGAGCAAGTTGAAGACGCACGCCAAAGAATCGAAGATGTTCTTAAGCTGGCAAAAGCAGGCCAGGATTTCGCCGAGCTGGCCAGGCAACATTCAGAAGGCCCCACCAAAACAAAAGGTGGCGAGCTGGGAACGTTTCGCCGGCAAGACATGGTGAAGCCGTTTTCAGATAAGGCTTTTTCCATGCAAGCCGGTCAAATCAGCGAACCGGTGCGCACCCAGCTCGGCTGGCATATTATTAAAGTTGAACAGGTAAATCCGGCCACCACCCGGACATTGGATGAAGCCCGGACTGAGATAGAAGGCAAACTGAAAGCCGACCGATCAAAAAACCTGGCCTATGATGAAGCCGAGGCCATTTTCGATGCAACTTTTGATGGTCAACAGCTGATAGATCTTGCAAAAGAGCGCGAATTGAAGATCCGCACCACTGAATTTTTCACCCGGAAAAAAGGACCTCAGGGGAACAAAAATGCCACGCAGTTCGCAGCGGCGGCCTATAAATTGCCGCTTAACGAGGTCAGTGAAATTCAGGATTTGGGCGATGGGTATTATCTGATTGAAGCTGTTGAAAAACGACCAGCACAAATTCCGGAGCTAAAAAAGGTAGAATCTGTGGTTAAAAAGGATCTCATTCGAGAAAAACAGGATGCCGAGGCCCTTCGTCAAACGCAGTCCATCCTGACGGAGCTTAAAGGCGCGGGGTCTTTTGCGACCGTTGCCGGTAAATTCAACCTGACGCCGCAGAAAACCGGTTTTTTCAAACGTAACGATTCGATACCCGGCATCGGTTATGAACCTGATATTGCGCGTTCGGCCTTTAAGCTTTCTGAAAGCAATAAGTTCCACGAAAACGCCATCAAGGGTCAAAAAGGCTATTTTGTGATTGGCTTCCGAGAACGGCAAGAACCTTCTTTAGAAGGGTTTGAAAAAGATAAGACGGATATAAAGGCACGCCTGCTGCAGCAAAAAACCTTTAAAACAGTCGAATCTTGGCTGACCCGCGTAAAAGATGAAAGTGAGATAGTCATCGAAGACGGCTTTTGGAAAAGCTGAACTCATCAGCGGCTTGCCGGCAATTACGCGGGTCAAGCGGTTAACAGAAGGAGAATCAAGATGCACGATGACGCACCTTACGGCCGCTCCGGCAGTTCTGATTTTACGACCAAAAAATGTCCCGAGTGCTATACGTATCTGCCGTTGCATACCAACAAATGTCCATCGTGTAATACCAAACTCGGTGACGTGAACAAGCTCGGTTTTGCCGCGCGCCCTTTTGACTGGGCGGGTTATATCATCGCCATTTTGTCTATCGTAGGGTTTGTCGTATTTGTGTGGTGGGGATTTTTTAGAGACTAGCGGTATTCATATTCCTTTTCGAGGATGTCGTCGGGTATGTCGTCGAGAAAGCGGGACGGCCGGTTCAATATCAACCCCGTACTGCGATCATAGACATTGCTCGGATATGTAAAAAACAGGTTCTCCTTGGCCCGGGTTGCAGCGACATACATCAGTCTAAGTTCTTCTTCAAGCTCTGCTTCTTTATGCAAGGAATGCACCGAGGGAAATCTGCCGTCCAAAGTCCAGATGACAAAAACGGTGTTCCACTCCAGCCCTTTGGCGGAATGGATCGTTGAAAGCGTCAAGCGGTCCGAACCCGGCGTATTGGCATAAAGTGTATTTTCAAAACTGGTTGTTGGTGGTTCGAGGGCCATGTCGGTCAGAAAGGGGTCGAGACTCCTATAGCGCTCCATGATTTCAACCAGATGTTCCAGATCCTTTGCGCGACGCGGGTGGTCATCATAGCGGTTCTTTAAAATCGGCATGTAGTAATCAATAATGGTTTCTCCCATCTCGCAAACGGTCTTTGGCTGAGTATCCAGGGTTGCAATGAGCTTTTTAAGACGCTCGAGTCCTTTGCTACGTGCAACCTTGGCCGAAAGCAAGCCGGTATAACCCGATTTTTCCGCCAGAGTGGCCTCATAAATTTTTTGGGCGGTCTTGGGCCCAACCTTTTCAAGCAGCAGTAAAATTCGGTACCAGCTGATACGGTCATGGACATTGGCCATTACGCGCAGGTGGGCCAAAACATCTTTGATGTGCGCCGATTCAACAAATTTAAACCCACCCATCTTCACAAACGCAATGCCCTCCCGACTCAGTTCAATCTCAAGATCAAATGAATGAAAACTGGCGCGAAACAGAACGGCAATTTCATTTAAGGGCAGGTTCTGTTTTTGAAGATCTTTAATCCGATCAACGATAAATCGGGATTGGCTGTATTCATCTTCGGCATTAACCATAACCGGTATAGACCCGTCTTTTTTTTGAGAGAATAAATTTTTGGTAAATTTTTCCCGGGCACGCTCGATAATGGTATTGGTTAAGGTCAATACCGGTTGATTGCTGCGGTAATTTTCTTCCAGTGAAACCATTCGGGTGGCTGGGAATCGTTTCGGAAAGTCGATAATATTTCTAAAATTCGCTCCTCGAAAGGCATAAATGCTTTGCGCGTCATCACCAACAACCATAATATTTTGGTTTGTGCGGGTCAAAAGATACAATATTTCGGCCTGGATTGTATTGGTGTCCTGGTATTCGTCCACCATGATATAACGGTAACGGGCAGAAATGCGATCCTGCACATCAGGATACTCGGCCAATAGACGACACAGATAGACGAGCAAATCGTCATAGTCGAGGAAGTGATGTTCCTGCTTGCGGATTTCGAATAATTGATAAAGACAGCCGATGGTTTCAAGATGAGATTCAAAATGCGGGTAGTCGTTATCAATTATCTCTTCCAGTGACAGGCCTTTGTTGACGGCCCGGCTGAAAATGTCTGCCAGGGTTTTGCGCCTGGGAAACGATCGGCGCCGGGTTGCGGGCTGCATTTCTTTTCGCAACATGCCAATCAGATTTTCTGAATCGCTACGGTCCAGGATTCCAAAAGCGGGGTCCAAGCCCATATGGGAAGCATATTGGCGCAGCTTTGCATTGGCAAAGGAGTGAAACGTACCGCCCGCAATCTTTCCGCAGCGTTCATCGAGCAGTTGTGTGGCCCTGCGAAGCATTTCCTGGGAGGCCTTGCGTGTAAAAGTCAACAGAAGAATAGCGGACGGTGATACGCCTTTTTCTACCAGATAGGCCGCCCGGTAAGTGAGGGTTCTTGTTTTTCCGCTTCCGGCACCGGCAATGACCAGCAAAGGTCCTTCAGTATGGGTGACAGCCGCAAGTTGATCTGGATTCAAGGCCCTTGCATAGCGTTTCTGAAATTCTCTATTACTTTTCTCCATTATCTTCCCCAATGTTGACTTTTACTGATGCTGTCTTACTCTTCGAATAGTCGTCCATAAAGAAAAAACGCTTCTAACAGGGAGGGACAAATAGAATGAAGAGAATAAAAACCCAACTGAAAACTATCTCCAAATCACTTGCCAGCCTGTCAAAACAGGTGGAGAAAATTACCAAACAGGTTGACAAATTTCAACCGGCAAAAAAGGCAGCCCCGGCCAAACGTAAGAAAACAGTTCGCAAAGCCGCTGTGCGCAAAAAAGCAGCACCCGCCCGGGGTAAAACAGTACTGGATGCGGTTTACGGTGTAATCCGTCGCAGCCCCAAAGGGGTTACAATTGCTACATTGAAAAAAAGAACAGGTCTTGATTCCCGGCAGCTCAGCAATGCACTGTATAAGCTTTCTAAAAAACGCATGGTGCATGCCAAATCTCGTGGTCACTATGTAAAAAAGTAATCCAACGCCGATCCGGATTGATAAACGGCGGAGCGAAATATCTGAAACAAAATAGTCTTCTGCATGCCCACCCTTCACATCGGGCAACAGAAGACTATTTTTTTACAAACACAGCATGCCATTCGGGTGACGGACAGTTGCTGCATCCGCCCCCAACAAGTAACCTTTCTG
>Ga0265303_10000497_pt1 | contig 22248 bp, 17 predicted proteins | sample Helome_2_FD_192494 | JGI IMG/M metagenome (GOLD analysis project Ga0265303, IMG submission 192494) | Marine sediment microbial communities from subtidal zone of North Sea - Hel_20160317 (Illumina Assembly) | ecosystem: Environmental > Aquatic > Marine > Subtidal zone > Sediment ... | reverse complement strand
GGGAAAGGACTCGTGCGGGTAGATGAACTTCACGCCCATTATTGCAGCGTTCACGTCCAGTTCTTCCGGCGGATCGATCACGCGGCTGGTGCGCAGCGTGCGCTCCAGGAAGTCCGCGCGCACCATCGCGGGCTCGGCGGGTTTGCCGTCGATGGTCATCGGGTGGTGCTGGCCCAGGAAGTCGATGATCTTCTGCCGGATCTCCGGCTGCATCTCCACCGGGATAGTGTCGCGGCCCTCAAGCCCGAGATCCACGTAGCGCTGCACGTCTTTCGGCCGGACGATAATTTCCTTACGCACCTCGTAGGGTTCCACGTAGATGAAGCCGGTCATTGGCGCGTAGTACTGGCGGCGCAGCGCGCGCGTGTCGAAGGCGCTGTACCACGGGTCGCTCCAGTCCAGGTTCAACACCTGGCCGGCCGTCATATAGCGGAAGTCGTTCACCGCTATGCCTTCGTGATAGACAACGAAGCCCACAGAGGCGGCGTCCGGCAACGCGAGACCAAACTCGATCTGTCGCGGCTGCTTGTCCAGCATCCAGAGGAATGTGGCATTGATGACGGTCTCCGGCTCTGCGGCAGCCGGCAGCGGTTCCCCCGTGATGTCATCTCGGCGCACCCGCTCGGCAGGGCCGATACGCAGCAATTCGCCGTCGAGCATTTCGCCGTCGGCGAAAATGACGAATTCGCTGTCCAGGAAATGCGCGACGCGGGCACTCATTGGTGCCGCATCGAAACCCAGCTTCTGGTGGATCTCGTTCGGCAACAGGCTGCGAAAGGCGCCGATGTCCGCCAGCCCGATCTCCAGTTCCAGCCGGACCGACGTCTTTTCGACGTAAAGCTCGGCGATCGTGGATGCGAACATCGCCTGCGTGCGGATGATGGCATCACCTGCGGCCGCCATTGGCAGCAGTCCGGCAATCAGGATAAGAAGCGTCTTGGTCTTGCAGGTCATCAGGTCCTGGCAATTATTATTCGTAGCAGCGTACGTTGTACTATGCGTTGTCGGCCAAAAGAATCCAGCGGAACAGTTCATCGCCCCAGGCCGTGGCCAGGGCCGTCAAGATACCAGCGAGTACCAGGCTCGCGACCAGCACCAGCAGGATCTCGGCGCCGAGAATTGCCGCCACCCGGCCCGGCGCGGCGCCAATGCGTGTCATTGTATGGATTTCTGCCCGGCGTAGACGGATAGACAACAGGAAGACCAGCGCAATTGTCGCCAGCGTGGCCACGCCTACCAGGGCTACCGCTGCCAGCACGTACTGGCGCACGGTGAACACCGTGGCCAGCAGGTCATCCATGACCGCGGTGGGGCGCGCCGCGCGAACCGGTGCACCGGCATCCTGGTAGCGACCCTCCAGCAGCACGCCAGACTTATCGTCGGCGGACACAGCGATGATGGCGGTCACCGGGAATTCACCGGTGTCGCCGTGAAAATGGAAATCCGCAAGATTGTCCGGGGTGATTTCCCGGTACTGGACCACCGCTGCATTGGCGACAATGTTCTGACCATCCCGCTTCAAAACCGAGCCTGAGGCTTCGGGCTTAGCGAGGTCTTCGTGGCCGTGGCCGATGCCGCCGATAATCCACGCAGTGCGCACGTCCACGAACACCGCCTGGTCATCCGGTGTGCCGGTGGGTGCGAGCACGCCCACGACGTCCAGCTTCAGCGGATAGGTGCCGGTCACGTCGAACACGGTTTCCGGCGAGGTCACCACGCCGTCGCCCGGGTCGGCCCCCAGCGCCTCGGCGGCTGCGGCGCCGAGCACCGCTTCGCCGGACAGCGCGAGCATCCGGCCCGCCGCGATGCGCAGGCCCCGAAAGTTGAAGTACCCGAGGCTAGTGCCCACAACAGGCTGCGTGCTGACGCGGTAACCCAGGTGCAGCGGAATGGCGGTGGCCAGGCCGGTGCCGTTCACTCCTGCGACGGTGGCGTAGGTCAGCGGCGCGGGCGGATCGGCATCGAAATACAGCGAGCTCAGCACCAGTTCCAGCGGACTGCCGGGCGCGCCAAGCAGCAGCGGGGTTTCCAGCGCTCGGGCCCGCAGGCGGTCTGAGCTTCTCTCCAGCACCAGCTCCAGGGCCAGTGGCAGGAAAACGATTACCGTGATTGCGGCAACCAGGATAGCGGTCTTCCAGCGGTTGAACGCCAGGTAACGCCAGGCGAGGTACAGCACGTCGTTCATGCCGCGTCGGCGCCATGAAAGTCGCGCATGTCTACGACCCGATCGAAGGGCTCGAGCAGGTCGTGGTCATGGGTCACCATCACCAGCGTTGCGCCGTGGTTCGCGACCTGCTCCAGCAGCAGTGCCAACACTCGCTGCTTGTTCTCGGGGTCGAGGTTGCCGGTGGGTTCGTCGGCCAGTATCAGCTCGGGCGCGGTAATCAGTGCCCGGCAGATTGCGGCGCGTTGGCGTTCGCCTTGTGAAAGTTGCTCCGGGTAACGGTCGAGCCGTGCCGCGATACCCGTTTCCCCGGCCAGCTTGTCCAAACGGGCGTCGATATCGGCCTGCCGTTTCAGCGCCCGGCCGATCCGGTACGGCAACAGCACGTTATCGCGCACGGTCAGGTATTCGAGGAGTTCGAAGGCCTGAAAGATCAGGCCGATGCGCTTTATCCGGTAGTCCCGACACGCGGCGTCAGACAGTTCGGCGAGTGCGTTGCCGCCAACCGTGACTTCACCAGCGGCCGCCTTACGAATGCCCGCAACGATATCCAGTAGCGTGCTCTTGCCCGACCCGCTGGCGCCGACCACGGCTACCCGCTCGCCGGCGGCGACGTCGAGTGCCGGCACCTGCAGGCGAAAGCCGCCACGCGAATAGCGGAAGTCGAGGTCGTGGATGCTGATCAATGATCGGTCTTGTTGTTCGCGGCCCGGATTCTGATTCTATTCAGTTTGGGGGACCGGCGCCTGATTTGTCTGCTGGGGACATTCTGCTTTTTCTCCACAAATCTCGATAGTCTCTGAGAGGTTTGCGGAAAAAGCAGAATGTCCCCGTTCCGCTGCCCTATTGGCCCTGATTGTCGGCAGACCGCACACGTCGGCGCACCAGGTCCACGTCCCGGCGGAGTTTGTACACGTCGTCGGTATAGCTCCGCGGCACCGCAAGTTCGGCAACCTCGTGGTCTATGGATTCCAGCCGTTGAAGTCGCTGCTTCAGGTCAGCATCGTCGGTGAGGTCAGCCTGTGCGGGATCCAGCGAATCCAGTTCGTCATACATGTTCAGCAGCCGCCGCCGCACCCGCCAGTGGTAAGCGGGTGGCACCAGCTTGAAGATCGGTATGGCCAGGCCTATCAGCGGCAGCAACAACACCCAAAGCCGATCAACCAGTGTTGCTGCCCAGAACGGCAGGTAGCGCAGCAGGAAGGGCGGGCCGCGCTCGAAGTGCCTGGCCGCCTCTTCACTCAGGGGCAGGTCCACAAAGCGCGGCGTGGGAAAGTCTCCCGGATCGCTGAGCAGGCTGCTGCCGCCGTGAATCTCGGCTGCCGCCACCAGCAGCAGGTCGATTAGTGCCGGGTGCAGCGTGCGGTTCGCGGCGAGCATCGCCGTTGGCGCAGTCGTGTGAATGTCACGGTCGGGGACGTTCGCATCCAGATCCAGCAGCCCTTCGGGCAACAGCACCGGGGACAGGAAGCGATAAACGCGAGCGTAGGCCGGTGTGCGTTCGAAGTCGTAGAGCGTGACACCGGGCGTCGCGGTCAGCTGGCCTACGACTACCGACCCGGGCGCAGCCACCACGAACGCGGCATCCAGTTCACCGCGACCGAAAGCGGTCGCGGCTTCAACGCCGGGCAGATCGCTGATCTGTGCGTTGTTGCCATCAACCCCGTTCGCGGCGAGCAGTGTCAGGGCCACGGCCCGGGTGCCGCTGCCTTCGGCACCGACGTTGACGCGTGCGCCCGCCAGCTCGCCAATGTCTTCAATGCTCAAGCCCTCGCGCAGGAACAGCCATAGCGGTTCCAGGTACAGCGAACCCAGGGCCATGACATTGCTGGTCGGCTGTGCGTTGGCCAACCCGCTTTGTACAAAAGCGATATCTGCATCGCCGGCTTCCAGCAGACCGAGGTTGTCCACCGAGCCCGCCGTGGCTTCGAGCTCCAGCGTAATGCCGTCGTTGGCCAGCATTTTTGCATACTGGTCGCCGAAGCGTTCGTAGGCGCCTCCGGTTGAACCCGTGGCCATCACGATGCGGTCCGGCGGCGGTGGTCCGACAAACTGATAGGCCGCCACTGTGGCGGCCACGATGATCACGACAGCCAGCCCCCAGGTGCCGCCGATGTCCTTGATGCCTTGCCAGGCGCGTTTGAGGCCCCGACTCATGTCGTGTCTCCGTTGTTTTTTGCCGGTCGTACCGACAGTCACTTTATAGGCTGCCGGTGTGGTCTGGCGCCGCTATTCATTGATTGGTTCCGGGTGTCGTCGCTTGGCCAGCCACTGACCCAGCCAGGCGCCGAGGATCGCGCCGGCATAGGAGCCAATGGAAACCATTGGGTGCTGTTCCATGATCAAACTGAGCACCGTCTGCTCGCGCATCTGCGCGACGACAACATAGGTCAGTGTTGAAAAGGCCAGGTTCAGCGCGACCGCAATCCAGATGAAGTTCCGCCCGGCCAGGTAACCGCCGACGAGCATTCCACAGAACATGGCCACGAAGGCGTGCATGTAGCTCAGGCCAATGGGCTTGAGGAGGAAGTCTCCAGCCGCGTCAGTTGCAAGGTAGACCAGGATGGCGGCGAGTATCGCTTTCCACATGGGGCCGGAGCGCCTTTCGCGCATCAACTCAACGCTGCACGTCCCGGCCGCTGATCAGGTCTTCCAGCGACGGTGGCTCGTGGCCCTTGCCGATGCGCCCGTCGTCCAGCCGTTCGATGTAGTTGTGATACGCAAGCATGGCCTGGCGGCCCAACAGCCACATGATGGGCAGGTTCGCGAACAGCATCACACCGGTGCCGATGCCTGTGAGGTTGTCCAGCTGCGCGTCGGTCTTCAAAAAGCCCGACGTGGCCACCACGCACAGGATGCAGAACACCAGCTTGTAGGCCATCACGGAACGTTCACCGGCCAGGAAGACCATTCCCTGCTCGCCGTAATAGCTCCAGGAGATCATGGTCGAGATTGCGAACAGCCACGAGGCCAGCGTCACCAGCCATTTGCCGAGACCGGGCGCTACCTCGTCGAAGGCGCGGGCGGTGAGCGTTGCCCCCACCAGGGTCTCGTAAACCTCGGCGTTCGCTTGTGGCTGTTCGGGCCCGACAAAGGTGTCCCAGCGTATTTGCAGCGTGCCGGCGGCATCGGCCTCGGCCGTGCCCTGCACCCGGTGCAGGCGGCTCTTCGATGTCTTGTTCGGGTGCGCCGTCAATATCGTGAAGAACTGGCCGCCCTCGACCCAGTCGTCGGCGGACACCGGGCTGTCTGCCAGTTGCCACACCCCCTCGCCCACCGCCGCAACGGCCGGCACTTCCGGCAACTGCAGGGCGGCGTCGCGATTCCAGATGCCGGTAGTCAGGATCACCATCGCGGTCAGCGTGCAGACGACCAGCGTGTCGATGAACGGTTCCAGCCCTGCGACCACGGCCTCGCGCACCGGTTCGTTGGTCTTCGCAGCGGAGTGCGCAATGGGTGACGAACCCTGGCCCACCTCGTTGGAAAACAGCGCGCGCTTCATGCCAAACAAAAAGGCGTAGCCCGCCGCCCCGCCGATAAAAGCACCGGTTGCCTCCGCCGGCAGAAACGCGGACCGGACGATCAGCGCAAACATGGCCGGAATGTCGGCGATGTTCACGGTAATCACATAGGCTGCGGCCACCAGGTACATGCTGAGCATGATCGGCACCAGCCGGCCGGCAACGGCGCCGATGCGCTTGATGCCACCGATGATGACCATGCCGACGAGAATCGCGAGCACGATCCCCGTCATGATGCTCGGTACCGCGAAATAGGACTCGGTGATTTCGCCGACGTTCCAGGCCTGGAACATGTTGCCCGCCGTCATCGTCGAAATCAGCAGCGTCACGCAGAAGATCGAGCCGATGAACCGCCCCACCTTGGCCCAGCCGGGACCGTGCCGGGCCAGGGACTTGCTGATGACCCACATGGGCCCGCCGTGCGGATTGTCCGGATCTTCCGTGTTCCGGTAGAGCATGGACAGCGTGACCTCGGTGAGCTTCAGCGCCATGCCGATGAAGGCGACGACCCACATCCAGAACACCGCACCCGGGCCGCCGAGGGAGATGGCCATGGCCACGCCGCCGATGTTGCCTAGCCCGACGGTGGCCGACAGCGCGGCCGACAGTGCCTGGAAGTGGTTGATTGCGCCAGGGTCGTCCGGGTTGTCATAGCGACCGCGCAGCACCGTAACGCCGTGGGTCAGCGCCCGGTACTGCGAGAAGCGACTCCAGAGCGTGAACAGCACCCCGGTGCCGAGGATGATGAACAGCACCGAGTCGTGCCACAGGTAACTGTTCGCATCGATCAGGAACTGGTTGAAGGTTGCCATCAAGGTCCTTAGTAGCCGCTACGCTCGTTCACTGATGCGGAGTCAGACATCCATTCACCGCACACGGGAGGGCCAACGGCAAGAGTTTTCGCTGACGCTGCGTTCGTGCATTGTTTGCCACCCACCGTTTCTACTTCTCGACAATTGCCGTCACGCCCATGCCGCCGGCTGTGCACACCGAGACCAGGCCCCGGCCGCCGCCGCGCTGTTCCAGCAGCTTGGCCAGGCCGCCCAGGATGCGCGCGCCGGTGGCGGCAAAGGGGTGACCAATGGCAAGACTGCCGCCTTTGACGTTGAGCTTCGCGCGGTCCACCGGTCCCAGGGGCGCGTCACGGCCCAGCCTGTCGCGGCAGAAATCCGCGTCTTCCCAGGCTGCCAGCGTTGCCAGCGTCTGTGCGGCGAAGGCCTCGTGGATTTCGAACAGGTCGAAGTCCGCAAAACTGAGGTTGGCGTCCTTCAGCATTTTCGATACCGCGAAGGCCGGCGCCATCAGCAAACCGTCACGCTTGACGAAGTCCACCGCGGCAGCCTGCCCGTAGCTCAGGTAGGCGAGTACCGGCAGTCCGTGTTCGCGGGCCCAGTCTTCCGATGCGAGCAGCACGGATGCGGCACCGTCTGTGAGCGGCGTGCTGTTGCCGGCCGTCATCGTGCCGTTCTCCGTGCGGTCGAACACGGTTCTGAGCTTCGCGAGTTTCTCTATGGAGGTGTCGGCGCGCACATTGTTGTCTTTGTCGGCGCCGGCGAAAGGCACCACGAGATCCGAGTAGAAGCCTTCTTCCCAAGCTGCGGCAGCGTGCTGATGGCTGTGACAGGCCAGCTCGTCCTGCGCCTCACGGGTAATGGCCCATTCTTTGGCCGTGAGCTCCGTGCTCTCGCCCATGCTCAGCCCGGTGCGCGGTTCCACCACGCCGGGGAAGGCTGGCTTGAAGTGTCGCGGCCGCAGGCCCAGCCACGGTTTCAGCTTGTCGCCGAGGCTCCGGCCCCGCGCGCTGCGCAACAGGATCTTGCGCAACCCATCGCTGTAGACGATAGGCGCATCGCTGATGGAGTCGACGCCGGCAGCAATGCCTGCATCGATCTGGCCCAGCGCGATCTTGTTGCCTATCAGGATGGCCGCTTCCAGGCTCGTGCCGCAGGCCCGCTGCAGATCGAAGGCCGGAGTTTCCGGCGACAACCCGCTGCCCAGCACGCACTCCCGGGCCAGGTTCCAATCCCGCGAATGCTTGATCACCGCGCCGAGAGAGACATCACCCAGGCACACACCTTCGAGCTTGCAGGCCGTAACCAGCGCCTGCAGCGTTGCGGTCATCAGGTCCTGGTTCGACGAGTCTGCATAGCTGGTGTTGGCGCGCAGGAACGGGATGCGCTTGCTGCCGATAATGGCAACCCGCCGGGTGGGCTGATAGTGCATGGGTGACTCCGTAGTTGTTATTGGCCGAAAGACCCACCGTCGTTGGCCAGGTAAGCCTCTTCGGCCTCAGTATTCTCGCGGCCCAGCACCCGGTTTCTATGCGGGAAGCGGCCAAACTGCGCAACAATATCGCGGTGGAGTTCCGCAAACTGCGCAGTGGTGAGGAAGGTCTCCCTTTGTGTCTCCGACACGTTGTTTACCAGCGCACGATAAATGGACACAGACTTGTCCTGCAACTTGTTCGACTCGGCATGCTGCAGGGGCATGAAAAAGAAAACCTGTTCTTCCGGGCGGAGCGTTTTGTAGGAACGGTCCACTATGCCGTCCACGCAAAACTGCAACGCCTTGCTATCGAGGGAAAAGGCCTCGGCCGCGCCACGGTAGATATTCCGGCGAAACTGATCCAGCAGAATGATCAGTGCCAGCCGGCCCCTCGGGTTCCTGGCCCAATGGTCGAGTTGGTCGCCGGATGCCTGTTCAACCAGTTCGCCGAAGCGCGCGCCAATCTCTTCGTCGAGCCCGGCGTCGTTGCCGAACCAGCGGTCCATGCGCGCGTCGATGTGGGGGGCGTCCTGCTCGCAGCCGTCGAACCAGAAGTCCAGGACGTCCTCATACTCTGCCGCAGTCATGGCGCAATAATGGCATGAAGCCGCCTGCCGGTCAGGCCTTGCGGCCATCGCCGGGGGCCCAGGCCAGCGTTGAGTCGTGCCGGGGCGCTGTCTTATAATCTCCGGTTCTGGGCCGTCAGAGTGAACCTCGAGAGTTCTCGCTTAAAAACCAGAAGAAACAATCGTTTAAGGTAGACCGCTCGAACATGCGGCGGCCACAGTGGGGCGCCAGCCGCAGGGCCGAATTCGTCGAGGGGCTGTCAGACCGCAGCTTCAGACCCTGGTGCCGGCGTATCCGACCGCCGGTGAGCGGGCCTGCGCCGGTAGCCGGCGCAGCTAAAGGCGCCTTCGGCTGATTGGCGTCGTGAGCCCTGAGAGCAAGAGAAATTAAAGATATGACCGGTAGCGCGCAAGGATTTCCCAAGCCTTATGGCTTGTACTCGCCCGAGCTGGAGCGGGACAGCTGTGGCGTGGGTTTTGTCGCCCACGTCAAGGGGAAGCGTAGTCACCAGATCGTCAAAGACGCCGAGCACCTGTTGTGCCGGATGGATCATCGCGGCGCGCGCGGAGCCGAGCGGAACACGGGCGATGGCGCCGGCATCCTGACCGCGCTGCCCCACGAGTTTCTGGCCCGTGTGGCCAGGGAAGAGTTATCCGCAATTCTGCCGCCGCCGGGGCGTTTTGGCGCCGGTATCGTGTTCCTGCCGAGAGCCGAGAGTGAACGCCAGCGCTGCAAGGACGCCGTGGCGGCGTTCTGCGCCGCTGAGGGCCAGCAGCTGGTCGGCTGGCGCGAGGTCCCCGTGGATCCCGTTGGCGCGGACCTCGGTCCCACCGCCGCCGCCGCTGCGCCGCACATCGAGCAGTTGTTTATTGCGGCCACAGATGGCGTCGAGGGTGATGCCTTCGAGCGCAAGCTGTACCAGATTCGCAAACGCGCAAGCCACCTGCTCCGCAACGATCCAGAGCTGAGCGAGGCGCTGAGTTTTTATATCTGCAGCCTGTCTACCAAGGTCATCATCTACAAGGGCATGCTGACGCCTGACCAGCTGCGAACCTTTTATACCGACCTTCAGTGCGAGGACTACACCACCCACCTGGCCATGGTGCACTCGCGCTTCTCCACCAACACCTTCCCGAGCTGGGACCGCGCGCAGCCGCTGCGCTTCATGTCGCATAACGGCGAGATCAATACCCTGCGCGGCAACAGCAACTGGATGGCCGCCCGCGAAGGTGTGGCCAGCTCGGAGTTGTTCGGCGACTCGGTGGCTTCGATGTTCCCGATCGTGGAGCCAGAGACTTCCGATTCCGGTGCCTTCGACAACGTGCTCGAGTTCCTGCTGATGAGCGGGCGCACGCTGCAGGCGGCGGTGATGATGATGATTCCGGAGGCCTGGCAAAAGCACGAGACCATGGCACCGGAAAAGCGCGCCTTCTATGAGTTCCACTCCACGAAAATGGAACCGTGGGACGGTCCGGCATCCATTGCGTTCACCGACGGCCGCTACATTGGCGCGGTGCTCGACCGCAACGGTCTGCGCCCGAGCCGTTACTACCTGACCAAGGACGACCGGGTGATCATGGCCAGCGAGGTGGGCGTGATCCCGATAGATCCCGCCAATGTGAAGCTGAAGGGCCGGCTCGAGCCAGGGCGCATGTTCCTGATTGATTTTGAAAAGGGCGAGCTGGTCGCCGACGATGACCTGAAGCAGGAATTCGCCACGCGTCGCCCTTACGGTGAGTGGCTGGAAGCCCAGCGCGTCACGCTGGCCGATCTCGAGCTGGTGCAGCCGGCGGCCGGGCTGGCAGAAGGCGAATTGCTGTCGCGCATGCGCGCCTTTGGCTATACCAGCGAGACCATGCAGTTCATGTTGCTGCCGCTGATCCGCGAACTGCGCGATCCGGTTGGATCCATGGGTAACGATTCCACGCTGGCCTGTCTCAGTGATCGGCCGCGCATGATCTACGACTACTTCAAACAGCTGTTTGCACAGGTCACCAACCCGCCCATCGACTCCATCCGGGAAGAAATCATCATGTCCCTGGAGTGCTACGTGGGCCCGGAGGGCAACCTGCTTGAGACGCAGGCAACCGATGCGCACCGTCTGCGCCTGCGGCATCCGATTCTGACCAACGAAGACATGGCAAAGCTGAAGGCCATGGACCATCGTGGGTGGCGGACCAAGACCATCGACATCACCTACGAGCGCTCAAGCATTCCCGGTGGACTCACCGCGGCACTGGAGCGCGTCTGCGCCCAGGCGGAACAAGCCATCGACGACGGCTTTAGCCTGGTCGTGTTGTCCGACCGCGGCGTTGCCCGGGACCGCGTGGCCATGAGTTCGCTGCTGGCCTGCGGTGCGGTACATCATCACCTGGTGCGCCAGGCCAAGCGCACGCGCATCGGTATCCTGCTGGAAAGTGGCGAGGCGCGCGAAGTGCATCACCATTGCCTGCTGGCGGGTTACGGGGCCGACGGGATTAACCCTTACCTGGCCTTCGAGGCCCTGTGGCAGGCCAGCCGCGACGGGCTGGTGGATCCGGACGTCTTTCCAGACGCCGAGGCCATCGTGGCTGCCTATCGGAAGGGTGTGGCGAAGGGCATGTTGAAGGTGATGGCCAAGATGGGCATCTCGACCCTGCAGTCCTACAAGGGCGCGCAGATTTTCGAGGCGCTGGGTCTCGCGAGCCCGGTTATCGAGCGCTGCTTTTCCGGCACTGCGAGCCGGCTGCAGGGCGTCGACTTCGACGTGCTGGAAGATGAACAGTTGCGTCGACACGCGCTGGGCTTCGATGACGAAGTTGTCGGCCTGACGAACCCCGGCGAATTCCACTGGCGCAGCGCCGGTGAGCGCCATGCCTGGTCGCCGCAGGTGATCGCTTCGCTGCAGTTGGCAGCGCGCGACAACTCGGCCGAGGCCTATGAACATTTTGCCGCAGCAGCGAATGCGACTGCGCGCAACAGCTGCACCTTGCGTGGCCTGCTGCGCTTCAAGGGCGGCAATTCAATCCCGCTGCAAGAAGTGGAGCCGGCCAGCGAAATCGTGAAGCGCTTCTGCACCGGCGCAATGAGCTACGGGTCTATCTCTGCCGAATCACACGAGACCCTGGCCGTGGCGATGAATCGCCTCGGTGGCAAGAGCAACACCGGCGAAGGCGGCGAAGATCCGGCGCGCTTCGAACCGTTGCCGTCGGGGGACTCGCGCCGTTCCGCCATCAAGCAAATCGCGTCGGGCCGCTTTGGCGTCACGGCCTGGTACCTGGCGAACGCCGACGAGCTACAGATCAAGATGGCGCAGGGCGCAAAGCCCGGCGAAGGTGGCGAGTTGCCCGGGCGCAAGGTGGACGAAATCATCGCGCGCACCCGCTACTCGACGCCCGGCGTGGGCCTGATCAGTCCGCCGCCACACCACGATATTTATTCCATCGAGGATCTCGCGCAGCTGATTCATGATCTGAAGAACTCGAACCCGGCCGCGCGCGTGAGCGTGAAGCTGGTGTCCGAGGTGGGTGTGGGGACCATCGCCGCAGGCGTGGCGAAGGCGCATAGCGATCACATCCTGATTTCAGGGGATTCCGGTGGTACCGGTGCGTCGCCGCTGACCAGCATCAAGCACGCCGGCCTGCCCTGGGAGCTGGGCATTGCCGAAACGCACCAGACCCTGGTGATGAACGACCTGCGCAGCCGTGTGGTGTTGCAGACCGACGGTGGACTGAAGACCGGTCGCGACGTCGTGATTGCCGCGTTGCTGGGTGCCGAGGAATACGGTTTCTCCACCGGACCGCTCATCGCACTCGGCTGCATCATGATGCGCAAATGCCATCTGAATACCTGTCCGGTGGGTATCGCAACCCAGGACCCGGTGCTGCGCAAGAAGTTCGCCGGCAAGCCCAAGCACGTCGTGAACTATCTGTTCATGGTGGCCGAAGAAGCGCGCAAGATCATGGCAGAACTCGGTTACCGCAGGATCGTGGACATGATTGGCCACACCGAAGTGCTGGACAAGACCGAGGCGCTCGATCACTGGAAGGCCGACGGCCTGGATCTCACGCCGATACTCGCACCAGCGCAAAAGCCGCATCCGAATGCCGAGGTCTACTGCACCCGCGAACAGGACCACGGCCTGCAGCTGGCCCTGGACAACCGCTTGATCGATCTCGCCCGCCCGGCGCTGGAGCGCGGCGATCGGGTGCGCGGCGAATTGCTGATCGTGAACACCAACCGTACTGTCGGCACCATGCTGAGCAACCGCGTGGTCAACGCGTGGGGCGAGCGCGGGCTGGAACCCGACACCATTCACTTCAAGCTGATCGGCTCGGCTGGGCAGAGCCTCGGCGCGTTCATGTGCCGTGGCATTACGCTGGAGCTGGAAGGCGACAGCAATGACTACGTGGGCAAGGGCCTGTCGGGCGGCCGGATCATCGTCTACCCGCCCCACGAGAGCGACTTCGTGGCGGAAGAGAACATACTGATTGGCAACGTGGCCCTGTACGGCGCCACCCGCGGCCGGGCCTTCTTTCGTGGCCGTGCCGCTGAACGCTTCTGCGTGCGCAACAGCGGCGCGAAGGCCGTGGTGGAAGGCGTCGGTGACCACGGTTGCGAGTACATGACGGGTGGCCGGGCTGTCATCCTGGGGCCCACGGGGCGCAACTTCGCCGCCGGCATGTCCGGCGGCGTGGCCTACGTGTGGGATGTGAACGGCGATTTTTCGACGCATTGCAATACCGGCATGGTGGACCTGGATCCGGTGGCAGACGCCGAGGATGCATTCGAGCTACGCGAGTTGATCGAGCAGCACCTGCAATTCACGGGCTCTGCCGTCGCAGCGCGTATCCTGGACGCGTGGCCCGATGTGTTGTCGGAGTTCGTGAAGGTCATGCCCACGGACTACAAGCGTGTGCTGGCCGAGCGCCGCAAGCACGATGAAGAGATGGAAGCCACCATCCACGAAAATCAGACCGGCTTGTTTCGCATCACGCGGAAGTCCGGGAGCTGAGCATGGGTAAGCCCACCGGATTCATGGAATTTCCGCGCAAGCCGGTGCCCTACCGGGACGCAGCTGAACGCCTGCGCGATTTCGGCGAAATCTACACGCCGCCCGACGACGAAGCCTTGAAGCGCCAGGCCGCACGCTGCATGGACTGCGGCGTGCCGTTTTGCCAGGCCGACGAAGGTTGCCCCATCGACAACCTGATCCCGGAGTGGAATGATCTCGTGTACCAGGGCCGCTGGCGCGACGCGCTGGACCGGCTGCACCGCACCAACAATTTCCCGGAGTTTACCGGCCGCACCTGCCCGGCGCCGTGCGAGGGCGCGTGCGTGCTGGGAATTACCGATCCCGCAGTGACCATCAAGAACCTCGAGAACGCGATCATCGACAGAGGTTATGAAGAAGGCTGGGTCAGGCATGAAGCACCGGCCAGGCGAACCGGGCACAAGGTGGCGATAGTCGGTTCTGGTCCGGCGGGCCTGGCCGCTGCCGACCAGCTGAACAAGGCCGGCCACCTGGTCACCGTCTATGAGCGCGCAGACCGCATCGGTGGCCTGCTGATGTACGGCATTCCCAACATGAAGCTCGACAAGAGCTACGTAGACCGGCGTGTGCAGCTGATGAAAGAGGTCGGCATCAAGTTTGTCACCAATGCTGACGTTGGCACGAACGTAGACGCAAAGCAGCTGCTGGCCGAGCACGATGCGTTGTTGCTGGCCACGGGCGCGACACGGCCGCGTGATCTGCCAGTGCCGGGCCGCGAACTCGACGGCGTGCACTTCGCCATGGACTTCCTGACCGCGAATACGCAGAGCCTGCTGAACAGCGAGCTGCAAGACGGCCAGTACACCAGTGCGCAAGACAAGAACGTGCTGGTGATTGGCGGCGGTGACACTGGTACCGACTGCATCGGTACCTCGCTGCGGCACGGCTGCAAGAGCCTGGTGAACCTGGAACTGCTGGCGCAGCCACCGGCGGAACGTGCGGCGGACAACCCGTGGCCCATGTGGCCGAAGATCTACCGTACCGATTACGGCCACGAAGAAGCCGCGGTGCTATTCGGTGCCGACCCGCGCCGCTACACTACGGTCACCAAGCGTTTCCTGGACGACGGCAATGGCCATGTCGCCGGCGTGGAGACCATGCAGGTGGAATGGCGCCACGGCGCCGACGGCCGCATGCAGATGATCGAGCTGCCCGGCACCGAACAGACCATTAAAGCCGAACTGGTGCTGCTGGCCATGGGCTTCCTCGGCCCGGAGACTTACCTGTCGGAAGCGCTGGGAGTGGAACTGGACGAGCGGACGAACTACCGGGCCGAACACGGCCCCTTCGCCACCAGCTTGCCAGGCGTATTCGCAGCTGGCGACTGCCGGCGCGGCCAGTCCCTGGTGGTGTGGGGTATCAACGAAGGCCGCGGCGCTGCGCGCGCCATCGACCAGTTTCTGTGCGGCGCCAGCGAGTTGCCGGCGCCGGGCATTACGCTGGGCGCGGCCACCGGCTAGAGTTGCTCGATCACCGCATCGGCAAACTCGCTGGTGCCCAGGGTGCCCCCCAGGTCGCGAGTTCTTTTCCCGTCCTTCAGCACCGCGTCGTAGGCCGCCTTAATTCGTTGCGCAGACTGCCGTAGCTGCTCGTCGCCGCGGGTGTCGGCGAGGTAGTTCAGCATCATCACTGCCGACATCAACAGCGCCAGCGGGTTTGCCAGGTTTTGACCGGCGATGTCCGGCGCCGAGCCGTGCACGGCTTCGAATATCGCGCGTTTGTCGCCGAAATTGGCGCCCGGCACGACGCCCAGACCGCCCACCAGCCCGGCGCACAGGTCGCTGACCACATCGCCGTAGAGGTTCTCCAGCAACAGCATGTCGAACTGGCTGGGGTCCTGCACCAGGCGCATGCAGGCCGCATCGATAATCTTGGTGTCGTACTCGATGTCCTGGTAGTCGGCGTGCACGGTTTCCGCGCAGCGCAGGAACATGCCGTCCGTCAGCTTCATGATGTTGGCCTTGTGGAAGACCGTGATCTTCTTGCGACCGCGCTGGCGCGCATAGTTGAAGGCCCATTTTGCGATGCGCGTGCAGCCTTTCTCGGTGGCGACTTTCGTGCTGGTGACGACGCCGGGGGTGATTTCGTTCTCCACGCCGCTGTACAGGCTTTCCGTATTCTCCCGAATCACCACGATGTCCACATTCTTGAACGGCGTTTCTACACCGGGCATGTTCCTTACCGGGCGCACGGCTGCGTAAAGCTCGAAAGCCTTGCGCAGCTGCACGTTGACGGAGCGGAAGCCTTTTCCGACCGGCGTCGTGCACGGGCCTTTCAGCGCAACGCCGTGTTCCTGGATCGCGTCCAGCGTGGTTTGCGGCAGCACTTCGCCGCTGGCTTCCATGGCAGCCACGCCGGCCTGGTGTTCTACCCAATTGAGTTCGGCACCGGCGGCTTCGAGAATGCGCAGGGTGGCGGTGGTAATTTCCGGGCCTATGCCGTCGCCCGGGATCAGAACAGCTGTGATACTCATGGCGGCGAATTATAGCGGCAGAGCCATGCAGGAAGCCGGGGCCAAAGGGTGCGCGGCAGCCTCATTGCAGCTCGGGGCGTGTGCGGGCGAGCTTCAGCAATCCGGCCAGGCTCAGATTATCGGTAATGTCGCCCTCCATGGCCATCTGCAGCGCGGTGCGGAAAGGCAGACGCCGGATCTGCAGGTCTTCGGTATCGTCGAAATCCGGTTCGCCTTCGGTTAATTCTTCGGCCACATAGACCACCCCAACCTCGTCGGTTATGGAATTGCTGATGTGGCAGTCCAGCAGCCGTTCCCAGCGCCCGGCGCTTAGTCCGGTTTCTTCCTTCAGTTCGCGCTTGGCTCCGGTCAACAGGTCATCGTCTCGCGATACGCCGCCCATGGGGACTTCCCACGAATAGACATCCAGCGTGTAGCGGTACTGGCCCACCAGCCAGGTATCGCCGTTGTTCGCCAGCGGAATAATGGCGCAGGCGATATTCTTGAAACTGACCTTGCCGTAGATGCCGGGTCCCCCCGAAGGCTTGATCACGTCTTCGGCCGTGACACGGATCCACGGATTGTCGTAGACCTCGCGAACTGCCAGTGTCTGCCACGGGTTTTTCGTACCGGTCATACGCTGCGCTCCTTGATGGGCGGCAGGCCGTCGCCCGCCATCAAACGTTGAAACCACAGGTGCATGCCAAGCCCGCGGCCTGCCATGAACAGAGTAAACGCCAGCCACAGGGCCTGGTTGCCGAGGTCGGCGAACAGATACCAGGCCGGCAGAAACAGGCAGGCCGCCGAGCCGACCATGACCAGCATCATCTCCCGGCTGCGCGTGATGCCCACGTAGACGCCATCGTAAAGAAAACTCCACACGGAAATCAGGGGCAGGACAATGAGCCACGGCAGGTAAGTGCGCGCCAGGTCCCGCACCGCATCGATGCCCGTCAACAGGTCAATCAGGCGCGTCCCGGCAGCGAGATAGATCAGCGTGAAGATTGCCGCCATCCCGATAGACCAGCGGAGCGTTCGCGCGACGGCCCGCAGCAGCCCGGCGCGGTCCCGCGCGCCGGCCGCCCGGCCGACCAGGGCTTCGGCCGCGTGGGCCATGCCGTCCAGCGCGTAAGACAGTAGCAGCTGGAAATTCATCAGCACGGCGTTGGCGGCCAGGAATTCGTCGCCCAGGCGCGCACCGCGAGCAGTAATGAACGCAAACACGAACATAAGAGCCATCGTGCGCAGGAACAGGTTGCCGTTCACGTCGAACAGGCGCGCGTAACGCCGCGGGTCGCCCAGCCGGATAGTGGACCAGTCACCGCGCCTCTCGCGCAGTTCGCGGCGCACGAACAGCGAGCCCACCACCAGCCCGCCCAGCTCGGCAATCAGGGTCGCCGCGGCGACGCCTTCCACGCGCCAGCCCAGGCCCACTACGAACCCCAGGTCCAGCACGATGTTGACCGTATTGATGGTCAGTACCATGGTCAGGGGTCCACGGGCATTTTGCATGCCGAGCAGCCAGCCGATCAGCACGAAGTTCAGCAGGGATGCCGGCGCGCTCCACACCCGGATGGCAAAGTACAGGCGAGCCTGCTCCGCGACTTCCGGTCCCGGCGCCAGCAGCGTCAGTGCGAGGTCGATGATCGGCCCCTGCAGCAGCACGATCAGGCTTGCCAGCAACAGCGCGGCGACGCACGGCTGGCCCAGGGATTCGCGCACCCCGTCGTCTGAGTTCGCACCGAAGGCCTGCGCGGTCAGGCCGGTGGTGCCCATGCGCAGGAAATTGAGGCCCATGAACAGCAGGCTGAAGATGGTTGCGCCCACGGCAACGGCGCCGAGGTACCAGGCCTCGTCCAGGTGACCCACTACGGCCGTATCCACCATCCCGAGCAAGGGTGTAGTAACGGCCGACAGGATCATCGGGCCCGCGATTCGCCAGATGGCCTGGTTGCCGTAGGGGTCGTTATTCAGTAACGGATACCGAGCCGTTGGTACACGCTGGCCAGCACCCATAACGGGCCGATCATCAGGAATTGCAGGTCGCGGAAAAACGCCGGCCGACGGCCTTCCACCATATGGCCGTAGAACTGGCCGGCCCATGCGACGACGAAGACGATGCCCGACGTCAGCCACAGTGGCCAGGCCAGCTGGTCGGCCCAGTTCACGATCAACACGGTGATCAGCACCATCGGCAGCATGCCTAGGGCCAGCGGGATGGACATGATGAGGTAGTACACGACACTGGCCAGCAGGAAGGCCGTGCCCCAGTTCAGGGCCGGGGATATTTCAGTGAATTCCGCCGGTACCGGAATACTCCACATCAGCCCGATCAGGCTAATCACGATCAGCGGCACGCAAATCTTGTGCGCGAGCTGGTTCACCGGGTGCTGGTGATCCTGCGCGTACTCGTTTAACCAGATGTGGACGTCGGGCATAGTCAGATCCTCCGTTCACGGTACCTACGACCGCGCCGTGGCGTCAACCAAGTGTGAGCCAGGCCGTTCTTTTCCCGGGAGGCACCTGCTATAAGGCGCAGGGAACCAAGGAGGATTGCCCGATGACGCGCTATATCAAAGGGTGCATGGCCGCTGCCATCGCCGTTGTCATGCTCGTGCCCGCCTGTACCACACTCGATCCGTACACCCGGCAGGAGAAAACCAGCAACGCGGCCAAGGGTGCCGCCATTGGCGCAGCCTCCGGCGCGGTCGTTGGTCTGATTTCCGGCGACAATTCGTCAGAGCGCAAGAAACGTGCGCTGATTGGCGCCGGTATCGGCGCGCTGGCGGGTGGCGCGGTGGGCGCGTACATGGATCAGCAGGAACTCGAATTGCGCCAGAAACTGGAGGCCACCGGCGTCAGCGTGACCCGCATCGGCGACAACATTACTCTGAACATGCCGGGCAACGTGACCTTCGCAGTGGATAGCGCGGACGTCAGCGCGTCTTTCTACCCGGTGCTGGACTCTGTCGCGCTGGTGCTCGACAAGTTCGACAAGACCTTCATCGAAGTAGCGGGACACACGGATAACACCGGCACCGAGGCTTATAACCAGGCGCTGTCGGAACGCCGTGCCGCGAGCGTGGTGGCCTACCTGGCGTCACGCGAAGTGCGTTTTGACCGTTTCATTACCGTCGGCGCCGGTGAGCTGCGGCCCATCGCGAACAATGACACGGCTGCGGGCCGGCAGCAGAACCGCCGCGTGGAAATCACGATCGTTCCGGTGACGAGCTAGGCGCGCGCCTGCTTCAGCGCAGGTAAGCACCACAGCGCGGGTCGCCGTCGGGCACATCCGGCTCGGTGGCCGCGCCGACGCCGAAGCGCTCGCGGTCGCACAGGGCAGCAACCAGGTCCAGCAGTAGTTGACTCTGCTCCGCCGGGCTCAGCCACGCGGGCAGTTGCGGGCCCATGTCGGAGCCGGGGTCGCCTGACAGGGCTTTCATGGCGATGGCGTAGCCGTAGTAGCGGCTGTGTTGTCCAAGAGACTGGGTGCCGTCATCGAACAGTATGGCGGTGGCGTCATCACCGTGGCAGTACGCGCACTGTGCCGCATAAAAGCGCCGGCCGCGCTCCGCATCGCCACCGGTATTCATCACGAAGCCCTTCGGTGATTGTGTGGACAACTGCCAAAGCGTGTCCGGGTGCGGCAGCGTGCCGTTGCGCACGGCGAACATGAAATCAATGATGCTGCCGATCTGCGCAAAGCTGAGCACGTCCTGGTAGGCGGGCACGCCCTGACTGCCCCGGGCCAGCCGCAGCACCCAGTCGGCGCGGCCACTGCCGTCGTTCAGCGGCCCGTTGGCGAGTATGAAAGCTTTCGCCTGGTAGTCCGCGCCGTAGATGCCGGCGTTGCCGCGCAGGTCCCAGCCAAGGAGGTTTTTGAGCCGGTAGCTGTGGCCGGTGTTCGGGATAGCCTGGCCGTTGGCATCATTTAGCGTGCCGTTGCCGTTGGGGCCACCCCGGCCGTCGAGTTCCGGGGTGTCAGGATTGTCGGGCACGAAGTCCGCATCAATCTCTGTGTACCAGTTATCGAACAGGCGCCCGCCGGTATAAAGATCGCCGGCCGGCAGCGGGCTTGCGGCGAACAGCAGCATGCCTAGCGCCGTCGGAGGTATGAATCGCATGATGTGTCCCCGTCTGGAAAACGCCCTGGTGCCCGGCGCGCGTCGGAGCGTGCGGCGAGCGGCCGGGGCACAGGCCCCGGCCGGGAAGACACTATAACGTTGTAAGGCGCCCCGCGGACCTCGGCGGCAGCGCGGGGCTCAGGCAGTCAGCTGGGTGCGCAGTTTGCCCAGGGCCTGGCTTTCCAGCTGGCGAATGCGTTCGGCGGACACGCCGTAACGGTCAGCCAGCACCTGCAGGGTGGCCTTGTCTTCGGCCAGCCAGCGCGACGCGAGAATGTCGCGACTACGATCGTCGAGTTCCGTCAGCGCATCAGCGAGATCCGAATTGCTGTGTTCCTGCCAGTCGTTGGCTTCCACCAGCTTGGCCGGGTCTGCATCGCTGCTTTCCAGGTAGTGTGCCGGTGCGAAAGACTCTTCATCGTCGGCGCCGGGCGCCGGGTCGAAGGCCACGTCGTAGTTGGAAAGCCGCTGTTCCATCGCGGTCACTTCTTCCGGTTTCACGCCAAGGTCTCTGGCGACCGCTTCGGTTTCGTCGCGGCTCAGCCAGCCCAGGTGTTTCTTGGCCTTGCGGAGGTTGAAAAACAGTTTGCGCTGGGCCTTCGTCGTGGCAATTTTCACCTGCCGCCAGTTGCGCAGCACATATTCGTGAATTTCGGCACGGATCCAGTGCACCGCGAACGACACCAGGCGCACGCCGACATCAGGGTCGAAGCGCTTCACAGCTTTCATGAGCCCCACGTTGCCTTCCTGGATCAGGTCGCCCAGCGGCAGGCCGTAGCCGAGATATCCGCGGGCGATGTGCACGACAAACCGCAGCTGCGAGACCACCAGTTCGCGAGCGGCATCGAGGTCTTCGTCTTCACGAAAGCGGCGCGCGAGGGCCTGCTCTTCAGCGGCACTCAGGACCGGGACTTTGTTCGCCGCCTGGATATAACTGTCCAGGCTGCCGACGGGTCCGGCCAGCATCAGGTCGTGGTTCAGGTGGGCAACAGCAGCGGTCATCAGGGGCGCTCCTCCTTCAATTCTGGGATTTTAGCACTCCGGCCTTTAGAGTGCTAAATGGCGCCGGAGTTCCACGCCGGCAGCGGCAATAATATCAATAATTACAATAGCTTAGACTTTTGGCTGGATGGCTGCGAGGTGCCTGGCCACGGCTATCCACGCACCCCCCAGGCCCGCCAGCAGGCCCCCGCCCACCACGGCCAGCCCGCTGCGGCCGTCCAGCCCCAGCAGCCGGAAACTGCCGCCGTACAGGGCGCTGAGCTCGGCCACCGGACCCCCGATTAACGCCAGGCCGATCGCAACCACGGCCAGCGCCAACAGGCCACCCGTCAGGCCGAACCAGAAACCGGTGTACAGGAAGGGTCGCCGCACGAAGGCATCGGTGGCGCCGAGCAGTTTCGCCACCTCTATCTCGGCGCGCTGGTTTTCAATGTCCAGCCGGATCGTATTGCCTACGATCACGATGACCGCGCCCACCAGCAGGCCGGCGGCCAGCCAGATACCACGCCGCGCGAGGTCGAGCAGGGCGTTCAGTCGCGCAACCCAGTCGGTGTCGAGCCTGACCTGGTCGACTATCGGTCGCTCGCCCAACTCACTGGCCAGCTGCTGCAGAATGTTCGCCGGCACGTCGGCCGTCGGCCGGACGACCAGCGTGTGGGGCAGCGGATTGTTGTCCAGGCTATCCAGCACGCCGGCGAAGCCCCCCGAGTCGCGCAGGTCGTCGAGGGCTGCGTCGGCCGTGACGACTTCGACGGCTTGGATATTCTTGTTCGCTTGTAGTTCCGCGGCAATGGACTGCGCCGCGCTCAGTTCCGCGCCGGGCTGCAGGTAGATAGAAAAGTCGCGCACGCTTTCCCAGCCGCCGGCCAGCGCTTCGCCGTTGCGGATCAGCACGTTGAGACCCGCCGGCAGCGCCAGCGCAACCCCAATGACGGCGACGGTCAACAGGCTGCCACCGGGACGGGCGACGAGGCGGCCAACGGACGCGATGCAGTTCTGTGCGTGACGAGTGAGCCACTGGCGCACGGGCTAGCCACTCCCGCCGCTGATGCGGCCTTCGGCGAGGACGACGCGCCGGCCGCCCACCAGGTCGAGCAACGCCAGGTCGTGCGTGGCGATCA
>Ga0265303_10000496_pt1 | contig 22258 bp, 12 predicted proteins | sample Helome_2_FD_192494 | JGI IMG/M metagenome (GOLD analysis project Ga0265303, IMG submission 192494) | Marine sediment microbial communities from subtidal zone of North Sea - Hel_20160317 (Illumina Assembly) | ecosystem: Environmental > Aquatic > Marine > Subtidal zone > Sediment ... | reverse complement strand
GTAACCAGTTAAACCCGGCCAACTATTTGGCTAATTTTCAACAGAAGACCAATACTGACAGGTTTCTGATCAATTTTTCGACAGGATATGATATTCTTGTTGACAGGGATAGTAACGATTTAACCGCCAAGCTAACCCTTGGTTATGATAATTCGGAAGCTGCTGCCAGGGCAACTTTTGCACCTGCTATTAATAATCTAGAACGGGTTAGCGGCAATGGACAATCTTCGTACAATACACTGGAGGCTACCAGTAAATTGCTTGAAGCAACAATGAATTGGAAGAAGGGTTGGACTAATTCTAATTTAGATGTCATTTTAGGATTTACATACCAGGATTTCCGCAGGCAAGGAATCAACTCTCAGGGTTGGGGTTCATCTAGCCCTTACCTGGATCAAATGGGAGAGGACCTAAAGGAAACTATCCGCAGTGCTGAAGGTAGTATTTCAGGTTCCTATCAGCAATTTGGGTACGATCCTAATGGCAGTTTTGTCAACAGCCTATTTCCATTTGACGATACAGGGGTACTTAGCCCGGATATTACAAAAAGATATGTTTCGGCCTGGGGTGATACCTTCGACAATACGGATGAATTACAATCATTCTTTGCAAGGGGTAATTTCACACTGCATAATAAATTTTTGTTTACTGGAACATTCAGGGCAGACGGGTCATCTAAGTTTTCACCTGATAACCAATATGGATATTTCCCTTCAGGGGCCTTTGCCTGGAAAGTTAATGAAGAGGATTTCATTGGCGACAAAATTTCTACCCTTAAATTGAGGTTAAGTGCAGGTATAACAGGTAATCAGGATGGTTTAGGTTATGCGCAGTTTGTTAAAAGATCGCGCTTTGGAGGACCAAGCATTAATGCTGATGGTAGTATTAACAGACCGGGTCTGGAAACCGTTGCGGTACAAAATCCGGATCTAAAATGGGAAGAGACTCTTGATTATAATATTGGTTTTGATTTTGGTATCAACCTTGACCGTTTTGTGGCGTCACTTGACTTATATAGAAAAGAAACCACCGATCTTTTGTTTAAACAAGCGGCGGCAGCACCTGCTTTTGATCCTTTTGTTTTTAAAAATCTGAATGCTAAATTAATCAACCAGGGGGTAGAATTGTCCCTGGGTTATGATATTATAGCAAACGAGAAAATATCATTTACCGGAGCCTTTAATATCTCCTACAATGACAATAAAGTTGAAGGTTTGGAAGGAACTACGGCAGATTTATCTCCGATTAGGGGTCCCGGACTTTCTAATGCGTTTGCCCAGCGCCTGGGTGAGGGAATATCCATCTTTTCTTATTATATGGCAACCTATGCTGAGGATGCCAGTGGAAATCCTGATTTTAATCCGGATGAAAAAGATTTTGTTGGCCAGGATGCCGTACCTGATGTTACTTCAGGGCTTACCTTTAATCTAAAAGCAGACAGATGGGATGCCAACATTTTCTTTGCAGGACAATTTGGATTCTCTATTTACAACAATACAAGTAATGCCTTCTTAAACAGGCCCACCTTTTTAACCTCAAGAAATTCAGATCCTAGGGGTATTGATCTCTTGACACAAGAAGTATCTACCTTATATTTGGAAAAAGGAGATTTTGTTAGGTTGCAAAACGCAACCGTTGGCTATACTGTGCCTCTTAGTGAAGAAGGTGTATTAAAGAACCTAAGGTTTTCTTTAACCGGACAAAATTTATTACTGTTTACAGGTTATAATGGCCTGGATCCTGAAGTAAATGCCAATACGGGTGATATTGGAGGTTCCGGAATTCCTAGTCAGGGCATTGACTATACAACATTCCCGCGACCATTAACGGTAACTTTGGGAATAAATGCTAAATTTTAACTTAAAAAAAACTGCGATGATTAATTATTTAAAAACTAAATTTAAAACTACATTTTTTTCGTTTTTGGCATTAGCACTACTTTTTTCGTGCACCGATCTGGAAATCGAGGAGACTGATTCTTTACTTGCCCCAAACTTTGAGGGTATTCCAACAGCTGAAGAAGCTGCAAGTACTGTTACGGGAATGTTCAATTCTATTAACAGCAATCTTAAAACACAAGAAGCTTTATATGCCTTGACTACGGTAACATCAGATGAACAACTGATTCCTACAAGAGGATCTGACTGGGGAGATAATGGAATTTGGAGACAATTGCACCAGCATTCATGGACGCCGGATCATAAATTCGTTTTAGACACATGGAATAATTGGAATGAGTTACAACTAACTGCCAGTGAAGTATTGGACAGCAGGTCTGCTTCTTCCCCTGATTCCAGAGCAACTTCTGCTTTCTTCAGAGGTTTGTCTGTATTTATAATCTTAGACAATTTTGGACAAGTGCCTTTTAGGGATACAGAGGCTCCTCCTTTGGAGGATCCTGCAGTTCTTACCGGTGAAGATGCTGTAGCTCAAATAGTTTCCGATTTGGAGGCGGCTATAGCCGGCCTACCTGCCATTGGACCTGAAGGTGCTGCAAACGTAAATGTTTCCAAGGCTGCCGCCAGGCTCTTATTGGCCAAAGTTCATTTGAACAGGCATATTTTCAACGGCTCCGGAAGCCCGGATGCTGCTGATATGAGCAGGGTAATCACCCTGGTAGATGAAATAACCGCCGATGGTTACGCATTGCACTCAGGTTTTTTCGATATTTTTAGAGAAACACAGGATAGTGAAACCATTTGGTGGAGCAAAAATGCTATTGGTGATCGCATGTGGAATTCTCTGCATTATAATAATGTTACACCGCAACAATCCGGAGGGTGGAATGGTTTTGCAACCCTTTCTGAATTCTATGATCTGTTTGAAGGGCCAGAAGAAAATATATTAGGTGGCGATCAGGAAGAAAGAAGAGGTGGGGTGCCACTTCAAGCAGCAACTGCCGGCGAAGATGGTACGGTTGATGAAGACAATGACGGTTTTGCAGATGGCACAAACATTGGTTTTGGTTTCCTTTATGGTCAACAATATAACCCCGACGGGACGCCAATTATATTCGGTGGAACCAATTTGGATTTTACAAGAGAATTTTTCAACGCAGCTACAGGCGCACCAGACCTAGTTGATAATAGTCAGGTAACAGGGATTAGGGTACTCAAATATAATCCCAGATATGGCGCACAAACAGAGCATAATGTTTTCTTAAGATATGCAGATGCTTATTTAATGAAAGCAGAGGCTATTCATAGAGGTGGTAGTAGTGGTGAAACAGCCTTGTCCTTGGTTAACACCCTTCGAGGTTTACGAGATGCTACTCCTCTGGGTAGTTTATCAGATCAAGATATAATAGATGAAAGAGGAAGGGAGCTTTATATGGAGAATTGGAGACGACAAGACTTAATTAGATTTGGCACATACACCCGCGATTGGGAATTTAAAGACCCGGCAGCCATTGGTAATCCAGATCGCCAGTTATTCCCTATTCCTGCGACTCAGGTTATTCTTAACCCTAATCTGGTTCAGAATCCCGGATATTAAGAATTTTTTTTAAGTTTATTTTTTAAAAATCCCTGATCATATAGATCAGGGATTTTTATTTTTGGTTACTTGGCAGAAAGCCATAAAAACAATATATTACCTAATCATAAACCAATAAAAAAGCATGTACACCATAGGCTATGACCTTGGAAGTTCTTCAATAAAAGTAGCCTTAGTAGATATAGCATCTGGTAAAAGCCTGGCCGTAATAAGTGAACCTAAAACAGAAATGGATATGCTCTCGCTAAACAAAGGGTGGGCAGAACAAGATCCTGATGATTGGTGGGCGCATATATGTAATGCCACAAAGCAAATAATTAAAGAAACTAAAGTTCATCCAGGTAAAATAAAAGGAGTTGGCATCTCTTACCAAATGCACGGCCTTGTATTAATTGATAAGCAAGGTTTGCCCTTAAGAAAATCAATTATATGGTGCGATGGAAGAGCCGTTGATATTGGCAGAAAAGCATTTGATGATCTTGGGCACGACACTTGTGCACAAAAACTTTTGAATTCACCGGCAAACTTTACAGCGTCTAAATTAAAATGGGTTAAGGAAAATGAACCCGATATTTATAAAAACAGTTTTAAAGCCATGCTCCCCGGCGACTATATTGCTTATAAGTTAAGTGGAAAAATTAATACCACTATTTCCGGCCTTTCGGAAGGTATATTTTGGGATTTTGAAGAAGAGCAAATTGGCAGTTGGTTTTTTGATTATTATGATTTAAATGAAGGGCTTATCCCGGAAATTGTAGCTACTTTTTCAAACCAGGGCCACATTTCTGTTAACGGAGCCAGGGAAACCGGCCTGGCAGAAGGCACCCCTATCCTTTATCGCGCTGGCGATCAACCTAATAATGCCCTCTCACTAAACGTATTTAATCCAGGTGAAGTAGCAGTTTCAGGCGGTACTTCCGGAGTGGTTTATGCCATTACTGACAAACTCTCTGTTAAAGAATGTTCCCGTGTCAATAATTTTGCCCATGTTAATTATTCGCCCAGGAGCAGACGCATTGGTAAATTATTATGTGTGAATGGTGCTGGAATTATGTACAGATGGCTATTAAATAACTTAAAGGTTGAATCCTATCAGGAAATGAATGAGTTGGCCGCAAATGTGCCAATTGGTTCAGAAGGAGTTATTATTTTACCTTTTGGCAACGGTCCGGAGCGCATGTTAGACAATAAAGATTTAGGAGCGCAAATAGGAAGTATAAACCTAAATATTCATTCCAGGGCACATCTTTGCAGAGCTGCATTAGAGGGTATTGCTTTTTCTTTTGTATATGGTATGGAAATTCTTAAGGCAGATGGTATTAAGGCCAAAGTAATCAGGGCAGCCAATGATAATTTATTCAGGTCTCCTGTTTTTTCCAATACTATAGCCAGTTTAATAGATCAGGAAATTGAAATTTATAATACTACCGGTGCTATAGGAGCTGCAAGAGCATGCATGTTACATGAAGGCAATTGGGAAACTTTTGGAAGACAAATAATAGACAATGATTATGTTAAGAGTTATTCGCCCTCATCCGAAAAAAAGGAATATAAAATGGCATACAAACTCTGGAAAAACCAATTGGAAATAACATTAAAAGATAATTAAAATGGCACTTATTGGAAACAAGGAGTTTTATTCGGGAATAGGGGAAATACACTTTGAAGGCAAAGAATCTGATAATCCCCTGGCTTTTAAATACTATAATGCGGATCAGCTTGTGGCGGGCAAAACCATGGGAGACCACTTAAGATTTGCAGTGGCCTACTGGCATACCTTTTGTGGTGTAGGCGCCGATCCTTTTGGTCCGGGTACACAAAATTTTCCCTGGGATAATTATAGTGATCCTATAGATGCCGCAAAAGCCAAGGCCGATGCTGCCTTTGAGTTTATAACAAAAATGGGGTTTAACTATTTCTGCTTCCATGATTTTGATCTGGTAAGAGAGGGGAGTTCATTTTCAGAATCTGAAAGGAGGCTTTCAGCAATAGTAGACTATATTATAGAGAAGAAAGCAGCATCAGGCGTAAAACTTTTATGGGGTACAGCCAATTGTTTTTCTAATCCCAGATATATGAATGGAGCCTCTACTAATCCGGACTTTAACGTATTGGCTAGGGCCGGAGGGCAGATAAAACTAGCTCTGGATGCCACCATGGCCCTCGATGGCGAGAATTATGTTTTTTGGGGAGGACGCGAAGGCTATATGTCTTTATTAAATACAGACATGAAACGAGAATTGGACCATATGGGCCAATTTTTGGCAACGGCAAGAGATTATGCAAGGCAACAGGGTTTTAAGGGAACTTTCTTTGTAGAACCAAAGCCTATGGAACCTATGAAACATCAGTATGATTTTGACGCTGCCACGGTAGTTGGTTTTCTGCATCAGTACGGATTACAGGACGATTTTAAACTGAATCTAGAATTCAATCATGCCACCTTGGCAAGTCACACTATGCAACATGAAATGGAAGTTGCTGCCGCTCATGGAATGCTGGGAAGTATTGATGCAAATAGAGGTGATTATCAGAACGGTTGGGACACAGATCAATTTCCTAATAATATTACTGAAGTAACTGAAGCCATGCTCACATTTTTGAAAGCAGGAGGTTTGCAAGGCGGTGGAATTAATTTTGACGCCAAAATAAGGCGGAATTCTACTGATTTGGATGATGTATTCCATGCTCATATTGGTGGCGCAGACACCTTTGCACGGGCACTCCTTATTGCAGACAGCATTATGACTTCTTCCCCTTATAATGATCTGAGAAAAAAGCGTTACCAGTCCTTTGATTCGGGCAAAGGAAAGGATTATGAACTTGGGAAATTAGATCTGAATGATCTTTATGAAATTGCAAAGTCAAATGGAGAATTGGAATTACAGAGCGGTAAACAAGAGTTATTTGAAAATATAATAAACCAATACCTCTAGACATATAGTTAAAAGGCAATAATATTCAGGTCAATTTTTTAATTAAAGGAGCCTTTTACCTAAATACAGCAATTAGTATTTAGTAAACTAGTAACTAACCAAACTATGTATGACATCAACTTTCGGATTTTGGGATTATTTTATTTTTATCGCTTATGCCTTCTTAATTTTAGGGGTAGGCCTGTGGGTATCCAGAGATAAAAAAGGGCATCAGAAGAATGCCGAAGATTATTTCCTTGCCAGTAAATCATTACCCTGGTGGGCCATTGGTGCCTCCCTGATCGCCGCCAATATTTCTGCCGAACAATTTATCGGGATGTCGGGTTCAGGATTTGCTGTGGGATTAGCCATAGCATCCTATGAATGGATGGCGGCAATAACTTTACTTATTGTAGGTAAATTCTTCCTGCCAATTTTTATTGAAAAAGGTCTTTATACGATCCCGGAGTTTGTAGAGCAACGCTTTTCCACTACTCTAAAAACTATTTTAGCTGTATTTTGGATTGCACTTTACGTTTTTGTAAACCTGGCTTCTGTTTTGTATTTAGGTTCACTTGCATTAGAAACAATAATGGGGATTCCTATGGTTTATGGTGTAATTGGGCTGTCATTATTCGCTTCAGCATATTCCCTTTACGGAGGTCTTTCTGCCGTTGCCTGGACAGATGTGATTCAGGTTATTTTTCTGGTTTTCGGAGGTTTAGTAACGTCGTATTTAGCGCTGAATACAGTCTCGGACGGGCAGGGAGTTCTAGAAGGTCTCAAAATAGTTTACGAAACTGTCCCTGAGAAATTTGTCATGATACTGGATAAGTCCAATCCGGAATATGCTAATTTACCTGGATTGGGGGTACTGGTTGGTGGTTTGTGGGTGGCTAACTTGTATTATTGGGGTTTTAACCAATATATCATTCAGAGAACATTGGCCGCTAAGTCTTTAAGAGAAGCTCAAAAAGGAATTATTCTGGCTGCTTTTTTAAAAATAGTAATTCCGGTTATTGTGGTTATACCAGGCATTGCAGCATATGTAATGATCCATGATGCTGAGATTATGAATCGCCTTGGAGAAGTCGGGCAGCAAAATCTACCTTCCCTTGAACAAGCAGATAAAGCATATCCGTGGCTATTACAATTTTTACCAACCGGGCTCAAAGGAGTCGCTTTTGCGGCCTTGGCAGCTGCTATCGTATCTTCCCTGGCGTCTATGTTAAATTCTACATCGACCATTTTTACTATGGATATTTATAGGCAATATATTAATCCTAATGCCTCCGACAAGAAAACAGTGAATGTAGGTCGTCTTTCAGCAGCCGCTGCGCTTGTTATTGCTTGTATAATGGCGCCATTATTGGGAGGAATAGACCAGGCATTCCAGTTTATACAGGAATGGACAGGATTGGTAAGTCCCGGAATTTTGGCCGTATTTATGTTGGGTTTATTCTGGAAGAAAACAACCAACAGGGCCGCTATCGTGGGTGCATTGGTATCTATACCTATAGCTTTTTATTTTAAAGTAGCCCCCAGCGGTTGGTCTGATAGTTCTATTTTTGCGGATGTCCCGTTTCTGGACCAGATGGGATACACAACCCTGCTTACCATGTTGGTAATAGTGTTTGTTAGTCTTAATCAAAATAAAGGCGGGGATGATCCAAAAGGCATTCCGCTTACAAAAGGTCTGTTTAATACCAGTGCGAAATTCAATATTGGGGCCTTTGCGGCGATGATCATTATCGCTACTATTTATGCCCTCTTCTGGAATTAGTTCTTGTTTGTAATTAAAAATAATTAATATAAAGGGTTGAATTTAATCAACCCTTTATTTATTCCCCAATTTACCTTTGAATATTAAGTAAACATGGACTACATTTCAATTTCTGACATTATGCTTAGGATAGAGATCAACTACAACATTTGCCTCCTGTTTCTCCTGTCTCCGAAGTAAATTTTATAATTATTGACATCTTTAATTTCTATGGTTTTAAGGATATGTTAATTGTTGAGTGCAATAATGAAATTAGCACCCGATTGGATTGGATGGGTGCACAACAAGGTGTAATTTTGCGAAATGATTAAAAAGATGGTTTTGTGGAATCTAGGAGACTAAATTTTGATGTTGCCGGACTGGCAAAAGATCTTAGAAATAAAATTTTAGCAGGAAGTGACAACTGCAACATAACCATTAATAATGATTCTACTATTAACTTGGTAAAAAAAACCAGCTTACAAAAATGATAATATCCGGATTAAAAAGAATTGCAGGTCTTATACTTTTACTTGCAATTACCATATCGTGTAATTCAGAAAAAGAAAATTTTAAAGAAAATAAGATTGACCAACCTACCCTCTTTACGCTGCTGCCTTCTTCACATACCGGTATAGACTTCCTTAACAAAGTTGAAAACCAAAAAAACTTCAACATTTTTAAGTATAGAAATTTCTACAATGGTGGCGGAGTGGCCATTGGAGATATAAACAATGATGGATTGACCGATATTTATATGACAGGAAATATGGTCTCCAACAAACTTTACCTCAATAAGGGTGGATTAAAATTTGAAGACATCTCTGAAAAAGCAGGCGTAAAAGGATCTAAGCCCTGGTCTACAGGAGTTGTTATGGTTGATATTAACCAGGATGGGTTGCTTGATATTTATGTAAGTAACGCGGGTAATATGAAGGGAAATAACCATGATAATGACCTCTATATAAACAACGGTGACCTGACGTTTACAGAAAAAGCAGCTGAATATAACCTGGCCAAAACCGGCTTTTCTACCCATGCGTCGTTTTTTGATTACGATAAAGATGGCGATCTGGACGCATATATCCTTAACAATAGCAACATCCCTGTAAGTAGTTTGGGATATGCAGAACAAAGAGAAATCAGGGCTCAGGATTGGGAGGGCATCCCGGATATTTTTAAGGGTGTCGGTGACATGCTTTTGCGGAATGATAATGGAAAATTTGTTGATGTTAGTGAAGATGCAGGCATCTATGGCAGCCTGATAGGATTTGGCCTGGGGGTTATGATTACTGATATCAATAAAGACCTCTATCCGGATATCTATGTATCTAATGACTTTTACGAACGGGACTATCTTTACATCAACAATCAGGATGGCACCTTTAAAGAAGATATAAAGAACCGGACTTCTCACCTCTCCTTATCTGCAATGGGAATTGATATTTCTGATATTAATAACGACGGTAATGCAGATATTTTTATTACAGATATGCTTCCGGAGCCGGATCAACGAGTTAAATCGATAATGGAATTTGAAGGCTATAATGTTTACAAATTAAAACAAAGCAAGGATTTTTACCAACAATACATTCAAAACACTTTACAGCTAAACAATGGAAATGGATCCTTTTCAGAAATAGCTTATTTCAGCGGAGTTGATGCAACAGATTGGAGTTGGGCAGGACTTCTTTTTGATATGGATAATGACGGCCTTAGAGATATTTATATTACAAACGGTATTAATCACGATCTTACGGACCTGGATTTTATCGATTTTTTTGCCAATGAAATCATTCAGAATATGGTGCTTACAGGCAAGAAGGAGTCTATAGATTCCATTATCAATAAAATGCCCGTAAGACCTCAGCCAAATTACGCCTATAGAAACAATGGCGATCTTACCTTTTCCAACGCTAATAAAGATTGGGGGTTTGAAATACCAAGTTTATCTAATGGTGCTGCCTATGGAGATCTGGATAATGACGGTTATCTGGATATTGTAGTTAATAATGTTAATATGGAGTCCTTTGTTTATGAAAATAATGCTTCATCACTCACGGAAAACAACTATATAAAACTACGATTTGAGGGTCAAAAAGAAAATAAATTTGCCGTTGGAACTACGGTTATGCTTTACTATGACAAAAATGTAATCCTCCAGGAATTAGTGCCTTCCCGGGGTTTTCAATCTTCCATGGATCATATAATGACCATAGGTTTAGGAACTTCCAAAATAATTGATTCCCTAAGAGTCATTTGGCCGGATGATAAAACGGAAAAGTTAGAAGAAATTGCTGCTAATCAATTCCTCACTTTTAAGCATTCCGATGCCAGGGAGGTATATACTCCCTTAATTAAAGAGAAGAAGCCTTCATTATTAAAAGAAATTCAAAACAATCAACTTATTGCCCATAAAGAGAATGTTTATAATGATTTTGATTACGAGGGACTTATTTATATGCAACTCTCTCAGGAAGGACCGGCACTGGCTGTAGGTGATATCGATGGTGATGGCAACGAGGATGTCTTTATTGGAGGGGCTAAAAACCAATCCGGGATTGTCTACAAACATAGTGGAAATGGGACGTTAAGAGTTACAAATCAAAACTCGCTGGAAAAAGATTCCGAATATGAAGATACCGCAGCAGCTTTTTTTGATGCTGACGGAGATTTAGATTTAGATCTAATTGTAGGTTCAGGCGGCAATCAGGTTGGGGAAGAAAAAAACTATGTGGCCCGTCTTTATTTAAACAACGGCAATGGGTCTTTTGTAAAGTCAGCGGAAAGACTTCCTTCGACTTTCGCGAATATTTCAACCATAGCGCCTTCAGACTATGACAATGATGGTGATACAGATCTTTTTATAGGTTCCAGAAGTATAGTAGGTACTTATGGAATTGATCCTAAACATTTGTTATTGGAGAATAAGGGTGATGGTACTTTTGAAAATGTAACGGAAAGAAATGCCTATGACCTTAAAGATGCCGGAATGATTACAGACGCAATTTGGGCAGATATAGATGGGGATTCGAAAAAAGATCTGATAACTGTTTCGGATTGGGGGACGCCAAAAATCTTTAAAAATTCGGGCAGACAATTATCTTTCCAAAATTCGGCCCTTGATAGTCTGCCTGGATGGTGGAATGTCGCGGAAGCGGTGGATTTAGATAAAGACGGAGATAAGGATCTGATCTTAGGCAACCAGGGAAGTAACCTTCACTATAAGCCTGGTAAAGACAGACCGATGAAAATGTGGATTAATGATTTTGATGACAATGGTACAATTGAACAAATAGTAACCCAGAATATTGATGGCAAGGATTATCCTCACCATCAGAAAAAGGACTTAACCACTCAAATGGTTGCGTTAAAAAAGCAAAACCTAAAGGCCTCAGAATATTCCAAAAAGACCATTGAGGAATTATTTCCTGCAGAAATTTTTGGGAACTCAATCATGAAAAAATCGGCCATCTCAGAATCCATAATTGCCGTTAATGAAGGTGATGGTAATTTTTCTGTTATAAAGCTACCTTCCAGAAGCCAATTGTCGTGTATTTGCGGTATTAGCTGTGCCGATGTTAATAATGATGGGAATTTAGACCTGATAATGGGAGGTAATAATTTTGAATTTAAACCTCAGTATTCAAGATTGGATGCTAATTATGGTAATGTTCTGCTTGGTGATGGAGCTTTAGGCTTTGAATGGCAGGACTATGATACCAGTGGTTTTTTTATAAGAGACGAGATTAAACAATTGAAGCAGTTTAAAGATAAAACAGGAAAGACCTATTTGATAGCTGCTATCAATGAGAATAAACCTAAGATATTTGCGATCGATGAATAAATACCTCCTGGGAATTTTTGTGGTCTCTTTATCATTTAGCTGTGGCCCGAAAGAAGGGGAACTGTTTAAAAATCCACCTCCCAAAGAAACGGCTATAACTTTTGAAAACACCTTAACAGAAACGGATGATCTCAATATATTGGATTATCTGTATTTCTATAATGGAGGTGGTGTTGCTGTAGGAGATATTAACAACGACGGCCTTGTTGATATATATTTCTCCGGAAATATGATTAAGAACAAACTATATCTGAACAAAGGAGGGCTCAAATTTGAAGATATTACAGAACTTGCCCATGTAGAGGGTAATAGCAGTTGGAATACGGGAACTATAATGGGTGATGTTAATGGTGATGGGCTATTGGATATCTATGTATGCGCAATGGTTGGAATTAACGGTTTTAAAGGTTACAATGAACTTTTTATCAATCAGGGAGATAAAACTTTTGTGGAAAGTGCTGAGGCATATGGTCTGGATTTTGACTCCTTCAGTTCTTCAGCCGCATTTTTAGACTATGATCTTGATGGCGATCTGGATATCTACCTTTTAAACCAGGCTGTACATACACCAGAATCTTTTGGTAAGGCAGACCTTCGTTATAAAAGAAATTACCAGACCGGCGACAAGTTACTTCGAAACGAGAATGGTAATTTCCTTGATGTTAGTGAAGAGGCTGGCATCTATGGAGGTGTCAATGGATATGGATTAAGCATAGCTATATCGGATTTTAATCAGGATGGTTACCCCGATATATACATTGGAAATGATTTTCATGAAGATGATTACTATTACTTAAACAATGGAGACGGAACGTTCACCGAAGGCATAAAGAAGTATTTTGGGCATACTACCAGGTTTTCTATGGGGAGTGATGTTGCAGACATCAACCATGATGGATGGCCTGATATTCTTTCCTTGGACATGTTGCCTGAAGATGAAACAGTTCTTAAATCTTCAGAAGGTGATGACAATATTCAAACCCAGAAGTTAAGAACAAAAAGATATGGTTACCACTACCAGTTCACCAGGAACATGCTGCAATTAAATCGATCTGGAAGTAGCTTCGCAGAAATAGCATTATACAGTGGTATTGCTGCCACAGACTGGAGTTGGAGCGGTCTATTTGGAGATTATGACCAGGATGGTGAACAAGACTTATTTATAGCCAACGGTATCCCAAAACGTCCCAATGATCTTGATTTTATAAACTTTGTCTCCAGTGATCAGATCAAAACTAAGATCAATAATACGAAACTGGTAGACCAACAGGCCCTTAATATGATGCCTTCGGGGAATGTCCATAATTATGTATTTAGAGGATCATCAGACCTCTTATTCGAAGATAAATCAGGGTCATGGATTATTAACGACACACTTATTTCCGGGGCTACTGCTGTAGCAGACTTAGATAATGACGGTGATCTGGATCTTGTTACCAATAATATAAATAGCCCTGCCAGTATATATATCAATAAAACGGATGGGAAAAACAATTACCTGAAAATTAAATTAAAATATTCGCCTCCCAACCCATTTGGAATTGGAACCAAAGTGTTCTCATATCACAATGGTGTTTTGCAGTATAAGGAATTATATCCCGTAAGGGGGTTTCAATCATCTTCGGAACCTATAATCCATTTTGGATACGGTAAAACCGCAAAGATAGATTCTCTAAAAATAGTCTGGCCTGATGGGCAATTTCAGAATGTAAAAAACGTAAATACAAATCAAACAATAATTATTTCACCTGAAAATACAATGCCTTTTGATTATGGATCGCTTCAACCTTTAAAGCTCAGAATCTTCAGAGAGGTAGTAGATAATCTCGGAATCAACTTTACACATAAGGAAGATAATTATGTAGATTTTAACCGACAAAAACTTATCCCATATCAAATATCCGATAGGGGCCCCGCAACAGCAATTGGTGACATTAATAATGATGGTAAAACCGATATTTTCTTTGGAGGCTCCAAATTTATACCTTCCAGAATCTTTTTTCAGACAGACTCTTTGTATGTAGAAAAAGGCATCCCTGAAATTCAAAGAGATAGTATAAAAGAAGATGTTACTGCAGTTATTGCCGATTTTACAGGGAACGGTAAAACTGATCTGATCCTGGGTTCAGGCGGAGCAGATTTCTACAATAAAATGGTCCCTTTACTGGACAGTTATTATGTTAAGAACGATACCGTTTTTGAACAAGCCTTGCTACCTGAATATTTTGAGAATGCTTCAGTGATTAAAGCAAATGACTTTGATAGTGATGGGGATCTTGACATTTTTGTTGGCAACCAGGCCATATCCAATGACTTTGGTAAAATACCAAATTCCTATTTGCTAAAAAACAACAATGGCCAATTCACCATTGAAAAAAATAAGGATCTGCAAAATGCGGGGATGATTACCGATGCTATATGGGAAGATTTTGACGGGGATGGAATCCAGGATCTGATTGTAGTAGGTGAATGGATGTCACCCAAATTCTTTGCCAATATCAATGGTGTTCTTGTTGAAAAGAAAAATTTAGACAGGGAATTAAATGGCCTTTGGCAAAGTGTAACGGCTTTTGATATTGATATGGATGGTGACAAAGATTATCTATTAGGAAATTGGGGAGTAAATAATAAATTCAGGGCATCCGAAGACTTGCCCTTAAAGATGTTTTATTCAGATTTTGATGGAAATGGCAGTACGGAAACTATTGTTGCTATTCCTAAAAACGGAAAATACTTTCCACTTGAAGGATTAGATGGTATTGCAGGACAATTGGTGGAGTTGCGCAAAAAATTTACTAATTACAGCGATTTTGCTGGCAAAACCATTGAGCAGATATTGGATAAAAAAACATTGGATAACTCAATTGTTTTAGAAGTATCTGAATTGAGATCAGGATATCTGGAGAATAATAATGGCAAATTTACTTTTGTGGCATTTGAGAATGAATTACAATTGGCACCCATAATGGATTTTCTTGCCTACGATTTTGATCAGGATGGTTCTGAAGAAGTTATAGCAGCAGGGAATTATTTTGGGGTTAAACCCTATCATGGACGTTTTGGTTCTTTTTCCGGCGCTATGATAAAAAGCAAAAATGACGTAATTTTGGGGTATAAAATGGGACTGGATCTTTCTCAAAAATCAACACGTCATCTTGATATAATTAAATTAAACAACCAGCCATATTTATTGGTAACCTTCAATAACGAGAAAGCCCGCGTTTATGAAGTAATAAAACAAAACTGAAAATGAAGAAGACATTAGGAATTTTGCTGGCAATGATAATTCTTGTGGCCTGCAACAAGAACGAAAAACCCATTGTTGTTACACCAAATGAACTACATATGGCTATAAACAAGGTTACAGAGATTATGATACATGATATTTTTTCTCCCCCTGTTGCCAGCAGGATCTATGCCTATCCAAATATAGCCGCGTATGAAATAATAGCGCTAAATGATGAACATTACCTGTCATTGGCAGGTCAGGCGCACGAACTAACTGCGATTCCCAAACCAGACACATTAAAACCGGTAAATTATCCATTATCTGCCTTAATAGCACATATGGATGTAAGCAGCAGAGTAATATTTTCTGAGGATAAACTGGCTACATTCAGGGATAGTCTTTATACTGTCTGGGAATCTCAAAACGCACGAGAATTTAATGCCTCTAAAGAGTACGGACTGCAGGTTGCCGAGCATATTGCAGAATGGATGAATGGCGACAATTATAATCAAACACGGACAATGCCCAAGTTTACTGTAGATACTGATGACGCTTCAAGATGGCAACCCACCCCTCCGGCATATATGGATGGGATAGAGCCTCATTGGAATAAAATACGCCCTTTTGTGATAGATTCTGCAAACCAGTTTATACCCACTCCCCCACCTCCATTTTCTATGAACGAAGATTCAGAATTTTACAAAGAAGTAAAAGAAGTATATGACATTAGCTTGGAAATCACTGAAAAGGGAGACGCCTCCGAAGAAATTGCCATAGCACAGTTCTGGGATTGTAATCCATATGTTTCTGTGACTCGTGGTCATTTGATGTTCGCAACTAAGAAAATTTCCCCGGGAGCCCACTGGATTGGTATAGTTAAAATTGCTGCCAAAAATACAAATAGTGATTTTAACAAAACAGTATACGCCTATACCAAAACATCTATGGCTATAGCTGATGCCTTTATTAGTTGTTGGGATGAAAAGTACAGAAGTAATCTTATCCGGCCTGAAACCCTGATCAACGAACATATTGACGAAAACTGGAAGCCGGTATTGCAAACCCCCCCATTTCCTGAGTACACTAGTGGGCATAGTGTAGTTTCCGGAGCGGCTGCAACTGCACTTACGGATATTTTTGGTGACCATTTTACCTTTGATGATGATACTGAGGTGCCTTTTGGATTGCCTGTCAGGAGTTTTAATTCATTTAATGAAGCCGCAGATGAGGCCGCTATTAGCAGAATGTACGGCGGAATTCATTATAGAAAGGCCGTTGCGGTTGGTGTAAAACAAGGAAGGGATTTAGGTAAGTTCATTTTGGAAAACCTTACAATGACAAAGAACCCTAATTTAGTTTCCAATTAGTTATATGAAAAAAATCATTTATGTTTTAGTGGCAATGCTACTTGTAGGCCTTATTTGGTATTTATTTATAAAGCCCTATGATTACCTCGTAACTTTCAAAGCCAGGACGTTTCCCGGGACTATTAACCAATCTATTAAAATTTGGAACTCTACCCTGAAAGATGCACAATTAGTGAAACAGGAAGGTCTAACTCACCTGGAACAAAATATAAAATTCAACGATTCTACTTATTTATATCAATGGGATATTATTCCACTAACAGACTCTACTTCAAAGGTAAAAGTTTATGTAAAGGATCTTGATCATAGTTTTGGAAACAAAATTATGATCCCTTTTTTTAATACTAATTTTGAAAAACGAACCATAAGTACAGTTAAGGATTTTAATGAAGGCCTAAATACACACATTGATAAGTTCAGGGTTAAAATTATTGGCCGGGGAGAATTAACTTCTACCTATTGTGCTTGTGTTACAGTCAAGACCAGTCAATTAGTAAAAGCAAAGGGAATGATGAAATACTATCCCTTACTAAATAACATCTTTGCCAGTAACGGAATTGAATTAAGTGGAAGGCGATTTTTAGAAGTTACCAAATGGGACAGGGAAACAGACAGTATACAATTTGATTTCTGTTATCCGATTATTAAAACGGATTCATTACCCCAGCATCCAGACATGAAGTATAAGGAATTCAATTCAATGAATGCACTTATGGCAATTTATAATGGTAATTATATAACTTCAGACAGGGCCTGGTATGCTCTTTTGGATTATGCCGAGAAAAATGATATTGAAGTTACAAGTCTGCCTGTAGAAGTTTTCCATAGCAACCCTAATATGGGAGGTGATGGACTTAATTGGAAAGCGGAAATCTATATGCCCTTAAAAAACAACAATGAGTAGGTATTTATACATTTTATTCGCAAGCTTATTATTCAGTTGCTCTAACTATGGTCAACTTACTTACATTACTAAACTCCCTAAAAAACTGGACGAAAATTCGGGAATGGCCATAGGCCGGGATTCCACTGTTTGGATGATTAACGACAGTGGAGGTGCAGATAAGATATATCAAATAAATTTTAAGGGTAAGTACCTTAATGAATTCGAAGTGAAAAATGCCAAAAACAAGGATTGGGAAGATATGGCCCGGGATATTGATGGTAATGTTTATATAGCTGATACAGGAAATAATGCAAATAAAAGAAAAGACCTGGTTGTATATAAAATACCAAATCCGGATAAGGAAAAAGGAGACAAAATTGAAGCAGAACGCATAGAATTCAACTTTCCTGAACAAAAAAAATTTCCTCCTAAAAAGAAAAATCTGCACTTTGACTCAGAGGCCATTTTTTATGCAAAAGACAGCCTTTATCTTATCACAAAAAACAGGTCCCACCCTTTTAGTGGTAAGGCCAAGATATACAGAATTCCAGCGAAAAAAGGGAAATATAAGGCCACTTACCTTGGAGAATTTATTCCCTGTACAGATTTTTCCACCTGTAAAATAACAGCAGCAGATATTTCCCCTGACGGTAAAACCATCGCCCTGTTAGGCTACGGTAAATTATGGCTTTTTACTAATTTTAATCTTTCAAATTTCTTCGAAGGAGAGCTAAAGACAATTGATCTGGGCATTACAACACAATTGGAATCTATTTCTTTCCTCAATAATAAAACACTGCTGCTTTCAGATGAGGAACTACATAAAACGGGGAGAAACCTTTATTCCTTTAGCTTTTAAGCAGTGTTGCTATTTTTACCCGTGTAAAGGGTGGACTAATGTATGAAGCCTGCATTGGAGTGCAAAAATTCTCTTTCGATCCTTTGAAATAAACATATATATTGGGAGTGACCATCTTTTCAAACCGGCATCCTCCAAAAATATGATCAATATATCCCAATTGACATTTCTATTCTGTTTTTTGATGTTCTGTTTTTTCCATGTTACCCATATCAGCCCCTTTTGGAGACTAACTCCATTCTGATAGATGGAGGGTCTTAGTAAAAGAAGATTTATTAGGTGATAGAAAATCTTTACTTCTTTCAGTAAACCGGAGATTTTTATTTAGGAAATAAAACAAGATCAGTTACTATGTGTTATATATTTTAGTTTTAATTATAAAATCTATTATTCAATTCTCTTAAATGTTTATTTTTGTGAGTGATGAGTTGAAATTATTCCCCTTAACCAGTACCCATTAGAATTATACATGCATCAAACAAATTTTATACTGATCAGAATACAGTAAATCCAAAAATCATTTAAAAACCCATTTTCTATGACTCGAATTAAAATATTTTTATGTATTACTGGTCTTTTTATATTCTCAAATATAAATGCACAGGAGCTCAGTAAAGAAGATCGAAAAGTCCGAATATATTCCTCAGAGGAAATTGACAACATTCAAAATTGGTATCATCGTGAAGTCAAAAAAATGAACCTATCGGAAGAAGAAATGGACCAATACAGTGCTATACTTGTTTATTATGTTGCTAAAATTGCTCGCTTAGATGATAAGGATAAAGGTTATTCAGAGGAGAGGTTTAAAAAAGAATTAAACAGCTTATTGGCCAAACAGGATGAGGAATTAAAAGAATTACTTACTCCGGAACAATTTGAAATACATAAAAAAATTTATGGAGAATTTCTAAGTTCGGCTTATAGAAGATGGGGGATAAAAAATGATTAACAAGTATCCGGTTATAATAAAGAAGTAAAAACATATCCAAGCCGGTCAATGACATATGGTGATCAAAAATCATTAATTCCTAAAAGTATTCTCATATGCTGCGTTATGCTTTTTCTGCAACAGGTCTATACACAGGATATGGAACCCCGCCGATGGTCTTCCATTCCGTTGGGTGTAAATGTAATAGCCGCAGGATATGCCTATACTTCCGGAGATGTCTTTTTTGATCCCGTATTAGGAGCAGAAGATGTAATTTATACAGGTAATGGGTTTGTTGCCGGTTATGTACGTCCCTTTAGGATGGGTAATAAATTGGCAAGGGTAGACATATTACTTCCATTTTCTTTTTCCCGCTGGGAAGGTCTTTTAAATGGTGTCCCAACGAGTGTCGACAGAAACGGTCTCGCCGATCCGCGAGTAAGATTATCCTTAAATTTAACAGGACCTCCACCTTCAGGACCCAAAGAATTACATGAATACAGAGCTACCCATCCAGTTTTTACAACCTTTGGTGTTTCTTTGGCCATAACGATACCTTTAGGGCAATACTCCGATACTAAATTAATAAATCTGGGCAGTAACCGTTTCATTATAAGACCACAGGCAGGAATGGTGCATTATTGGGGTCCCTGGTCATTTGAACTTACAACCTCCCTGGTACTCTTTACCAAGAATAATGATTTTTTTAATGATGGTGAATTAGAACAAAGGGCTCTTTTTGCCTTTCAAACCCATCTTATAAGGCAATTTAAGAAACGTTTTTGGAGCTCTATAAGCGCTGGATATAATCAAGGAGCAGGCTCCATTGTTAATCAACAATTCAATGATGACCAAAGATCAAACCTTGTTGGTGCCGCTTCCGTTGGAGCTAACTTTTCAGGTAACCAGGGACTTAAATTAGCATATGTTTATTCCAAAACACTAAATGATGTTGGCGCTACCACTAATACCGTGCTTTTAGCATGGTCTATTGTTTTCAAATAAGACAAGGGTTGGATAATCCAGCTTAAAGATAAATCCCCCACTAAATCATCCATAATAAAAGTAGAGGATACTACAATACCTCGACATGCACCTTGGGGACCTCCACCTACACAAATTCCACCTCAGGAAACAACTAACATAAGGTCGCCCTGAATCGTAATTCCGATTACATTCCTTAATTCAATTATGATATGGATTTAAAAATTAATTTACTACATACTCTAAGTATGTTTGTTATAATTTAAGTAAATTGTGATATTATTCCTAGAAGCCCAATTTATTTTTAAAGCTATCCGGAGAATCATGGTGAAGTCCAAACTAATTGTACAGCTTTTCCTTTTTTATAGTACTTTTGCTGCCTTCTCTCAATACACAGTTCCAACAAAATCTGTAGACTCTATTTTAACACCCTTTCGCAAAGGACGTTGGTTAACTTCTTTATCGGGAAGTATCAGTAGTACAAGTAATGAATTGAAATCAACCAAAAATAAAACAATCTCCAATGAATTTGGAATAAACCTTTCCACAGGTAAATTCTTTAAAGAAAGATGGCTGTTAGGACTTACTTTTCAGGCGAATAAGCAAGAAGCAAAAGGTAATTTAAATAATACTGGAGAAATATTGTACATAGGTCCTCAAATTGCTCGTTATTTTTCTAAAACTAAAGATGGGTCGTTATTTTTAAATGTTTCCCCCGGCTTTGTTCTCTATCGCCGTCTTAGCAGCATAAATGAAATCCCTGATTTTAGGGATGAATCTGACGGAAGTGGATTTGGTACTTTGGTTAGTTTGGGATATTCCTATGTTATCCGGGATTTAATATCCTTTAATATTGGTTTTAACCTTCAATATGGCTGGATTGACGTGAATACTGTTGACATAAATGGTATGATGGACTCGGACAATATTACTATTAGTAACGTCTCATTTACTTTTGGATTTGGTGTAATTCTTGACGATTTCTTCTTCTGATGAAAAAGTATATTTCAATTACAACATTGCTCATCATTCTATTTTCAATGAATATGTATTCACAAGATAGGAATGAAGAAGGATTTATTCAATCCGATACTATTAAGCGGGCGAAAAATGTACAGCTAATAGCACTGCCCATAGTTTTTTATACCCCCGAAACCAAGTTTGGATTTGGTGGAGGCGGCCAGCTATTCCTTCTTAATAAAACTAATGAATACAATCAACGTTTGTCAAATATTTTTTTTAGCGTAATCTACACTTCACAGAAACAATTTATAATTGAAGCTACACCTCAAATCTATCTGGGACATGGAGATTATTTTATTGATATGTTTTATACCTATAGGGTTTTTCCAAATTCCTTTTGGGGTATTGGACCTACAACCCCGGAGAGCAATAAAGAATCCTATAACCAGACCACAAATAAATTTGATATAAGTCTATTAAAAAGAATACCTCCGAATCTTAATTTTGGACTTTCTTTAAATTTTGCAAATTATGACGTTACCGAAGTCGTTGAAGGTGGTATTTTAGATTCCGGCACTGTTCCCGGTAGCGAGGGGGCAACAATCAGCGGATTGGGTGCTTTGTTCAATTTAGATTCAAGAGACGATATTGGTGCCCCCCAGTCTGGTAATTATCTAAGCTTAGCCGCGCGTTTTTCAAGTGAACTCTTTGGGGCAACATATGCTTTTAATAAATTTATTTTAGATTTAAGAACATATCAAAGAATAGCAAAAAAAAGTATTTTGGCTTTTCGCCTGTATGTAGAAAGCAATTATGGTGACGTACCATTTCAGGGCATGGCCAGTTATGGCGGCAGCAAAAATGCAAGGGGGTACTTTAATGGCAGATTTTTAGACAAGCATATGTATATTGTACAGGCAGAATATAGGTGGCGATTTAAGGAACGATGGACCTTAGCTGGTTTCGGATTGTTTGGAAGTGTAAACGACCAGGCTGGTGATCTATTCAGTTTTAATAACTTAA
>Ga0265303_10000495_pt1 | contig 22259 bp, 12 predicted proteins | sample Helome_2_FD_192494 | JGI IMG/M metagenome (GOLD analysis project Ga0265303, IMG submission 192494) | Marine sediment microbial communities from subtidal zone of North Sea - Hel_20160317 (Illumina Assembly) | ecosystem: Environmental > Aquatic > Marine > Subtidal zone > Sediment ... | reverse complement strand
AATTGCAAGGACGCACCGACGATTTGCTGGTTCTGGCTGACGGTGAACGGGTGCATGAATCCGTCGTGTTGTCGAGACTTTACTCCGTAACCGGAGTGATGCAGGTCCAGGTGATCCAGAACACTCTGAATGATTTTTTAATCAAGGTGGTGGCTACTCCGGAGATCGATTTTGAGACGCTGCGGAAGCAACTGGAGCATGCTTTGATTGACATCATGAAAGCGACTGAAGATGTCACCGTTCGTGTAGCAGCGATGGACTGCATTCCACCGGAGAAAAGCGGGAAATTTCGCTCGGTTATTTCACACTGCCAATAAGAAGAAGGGGTCAGAGTCAATTGCAGGATGCCTTGCTCAGTAACGATCTTCCAGATTCTCACTTACTCGGGCACCCTGCTCTACCAGGTCGTCCGTCCCGACTTCAGGAGACCACAAACAGGCAATACGGCAGGTTTCTCGCTTCATGCCGGCGTCGCAGTCCATGAGCGTAAGAAAGTGAGGGCCGGTGCGGCCCGAGAGGCTGCCCTGGGGTACAAGTTGGAACGATTGTGCCGGTACATCGCAAGACCGGCGGTGATCCGGAAAATACTTACTCACCTGGATCAACAACTCACTTCAGCTGCATCCCTCTTGTTGCCAGAGGGCCGCGCCCCACCAACAACTGTCTTGTTCGTTTAAAGGAAATTACTCAACACCCATACAAAGCCGGCTGTCATCCAGGCCGGAAGTGGCGACATATATTCCACCCGACAGCCCCTGCCAATAGCTGTTGATCAGACGTGAGATGCCGGTTCCCGACCCTGCTACTGGCCTAAATCGATAGAACATCGACTCCTTGTTCGCCGACCAAAACGGCATGCCCACCTTTGTAGATTGCAAACGATTCAATGACACCGACTCGCGACGTAAGGTGGTTGGTCGAAAAGGGATTAACCCGGGCGAAGTATGAAAGACCAGGATCCTGACTATACTTACAGGGAAGAGAACGGGAATTCACTGGCCGGAAGGAGGCCGGGGGTTGAAGCTTATACCAAGCGAGAGGCGTTTTTGGCGGGCCAAGCCGCCAAGTCGCCCCGCATTGAGACATTGATTATCTAACTACAGGAAAATCGCGAAGAAACGACGCCCATTTCATTGAGCCAATAGAGGACTGAAAGGATGAAACTCATAACCCTGTCTCTGTGTATTCTTTTTTCAATCACCACTACCTCGTGGGCTGCCGAGGCTGCATTCACGGACGCTCAAATGAAAGTCATCGAAAAGATGCTGCAGGATCAACGCGAAGAAATACTCGTGGAATTGGGTTACGACCGTGATCACCCTGCCCACGCGTCAGTCACACCTGAACCCGCCCCTGCTGAGACTCCTTCCGCTCTTGAACCCAAGTCTGGCAATCTGCCGTTAGTGACGTATCAAGCTCTGCGACAGGAAGTCTTCGACGGGCGGCAAGCTGTTCTGATGGGTCGATCGATTTCAAGCGGCGCCAGTGGTTTTGCGATAGAGGGATCAACTGCGGAAAGCCGGGCGTCAATCAGGCTTTCAATTGAATACCCGGATTCAGCCACATTGGAGTCGGGTGTCGGGCGATTTTCAGGTACGGACATCACGTTTTCCGCCCCCCTGAATAAAAATGACGACCTGACCAATATTTCAACCCTGGATGGTCTGGCAAGTTCGTTTCAGGTCAGCGTAGCTCATTCGAATTTCAGAGTAAAAACCAAGGAAAACTTTCCCAAAAACGCCTGGAACTGGGTTTACGGGGCAGAAGCAACCCTGGGCTACAAAAATTTCAATTTCTACGATAGAACCAGCATTACCAAGCAGGATCAGACCGAGACGCCCTGGAGCACCGGCTTGTTCGGAGGATTCATTTCTGCGGACAACCGCAGCCTGGTGTCGATGGGTTTTGAGTATCAAAAGTCATATCAGTCATCAACATCAAAAACCGTTTGCCCCTCGTCGACAACAACCGCATGGGTTGACTGCATTACCGGAAACATTGGTTCCCCGATCAAAAAGATTAAGCACCTGGCCTACCTCGACTACAGGAGACTGTTCAGACATGTCGGTGTCAGTTTCCGGGTGACCCGTGATTTTGAGAATGATGAGACGGGCCTGGATCTGCCAATTTACCTGGTCAGGGCCAAGCGTCCGGATCCCGATACACTGGGTGTCTTTAATGGTGGGATTCGATTGGGATGGACCAGTACAGATGATTTCACGGTGGGCGTGTTCGTTGGCAGTGCCTTTTCAATACTCAAGAAATAGTTCGGGAATCACCGTGTCTATTTTGTGCGCTTTCGCAGTAGCTGCTAATCTAAAGATGTCACCTTTACAGGACTGTCTACTGTGCATCAGCGTCTAAAGAGCGGGTTTTCGCTGTGCGGTTTGCGAATTGAGCCGCAGACCCGGCGGGTAACCGGCACTGGTGACGCCAGGCAGTTGTCGCCGCAGGCCATGAGTGTACTACTTCATTTGTGCAATCAGCAGGGTAGGACGGTTAGCAGGCAAGACCTGCTCAATGAGACCTGGGTCGGTGAAGTTCAGTCCGGAGAGGTTCTCAACCAGGCTATCAATGAATTGCGCCAGGCGCTTGGCGACCCGGCCGAAGAGTCGCGCATCATTGAAGAAGTTCACGGCCTGGGTTATCGCCTTCTGGTAGCGGTTGATCTTCAGGAATCATCGGCTATTGCTCCGACTTCCAGCCCACTCTCGGGAGTTGCCGATACCGTGATTACGCCCGAGTCCATCCTGGGCCAGTTGTGGCAGGAAATGAAGCATCGGAAGGTGGTACGGACGGGAATCGGCTACCTGGTGATCGCGTGGATCATCCTGCAGGTTGCCGCAACCATTTCCGATGCACTGCAACTGCCGGACTGGTCGATGAAGTTGATCACACTGCTGCTGGGCATCGGGTTTGTTATCGCCATTGTCGTGTCCTGGCTGGTGCAAATAACCCACAACGGCGTTGCGGTGGAAAAAAATCACGAGAAAATGACCTGGCACGAAATTCGTTACTACATTGAATTCACGATAATCGTAATACTGCTGGTCGTGATCAGTGTGCTGGGTTACCGGCAGATCTGGGACACGGAACACCTTCGGACCGCCGGTCCGGTTGACATGCCTGTGGAGCCGGACCAGCCACGCATTAAAATGCCCGCTTTTGAGGGGTCTATAGCGGTATTGCCCTTCATCAACATCGGCGAAGACCCCGCGGACACCTTTTTTGGTTTTGGCCTGGCCGAAGAGTTATTGCACAAGTTGACCCGGGTTAAGTCCATCAAGGTGGCGGCACGCACCTCCTCTTTCTCCCTGAGCGGCGGCAATCTGGATATTCCGGCCATCGCTGCGCAATTGAATGTGAATAACGTTCTCGAAGGCAGCATTCGCCGGGATGAAGACGGCATGAGGGTTACCGCCCAACTGGTGAATGCTGAGGGCTTTCATTTGTGGAGTGAAACATATGATATGGAAACCGGCGCCACCATCGCCGCCCAGTCGGAAATCGCCCTCAGCGTGGCAAAAAACATTTCGACCAGCCTGTCCGCCGATACACTGGATCAACTGGCCAGTCATTCCACCGAAAGCCCAGAAGCGAATACGCTGTATTTGCGTGGCCTGGAATCTCTGCGCCTGCCCCGCCAGCCGGAAAGCATCGCCCAAGCATCACGCTTTTTCGAACAGGCCCTGGCTATAGACAACCGCTTTGCCCGCGCCCATGCCGCTGCATGCGAAACCGAACTGGCCTGGTTCCGGCTCAATCGGAATGTCGTGCATTTCGAAAATGCCGAGCGTGCCTGTAACCGGGCTTTGACTCTGGATTCCGGCCAGGTGGAAGTCTTCATTGCACTGGGCAACCTGTACCGCACGTCCAGCCAATTTGACAAAGCGCAACAGAATTTCGAGCAAGCCATCGAATTGAGCCCGTACGTGGAAGAAGCACAGTATGGCCTCGCCCGCAGCTTGCAGGGCAAGGGTGATCTGGCAGGAGCAGAACGCCTGCTTCGCTACTGCATCGAACTGGAACCAGGCTATTGGGCGCCCTACTTCTCAATGGGAAATTTTCTGCACCGTTACGGCCGGTACCAGGAAGCGGTTGAGTACTACACCCGGGTGACCGAACTATCGCCAGACAACCCGGATGGATTCACAAACCTGGGCACCGCCTATTTTGACATGGGTGACTGGAAACAGGCTGAAGTTGCCTGGCGACAGGCCGTGGAACTAGCTCCTACCCCGATGGGCTATCGAAATATGGGCACCCTGTTTTACTACACGGGCCGGTATGCCGAGGCCGCCGACATGCACCAACACGCAATCGAACTGGCGCCTGAAGATCATTGGTTGTGGGGTAAACTGGGTGCCGCGACGCGGTACATTGGGGGTCAGGAGGAAACCAGCATGGCCGCTTATCAACGAGCCATCCAACTGGCCACCGAACGACTGGCAATCGAATCCGAGGACAGCTCCACGATGGCCTATCTGGCCGCCTACCACGTCAATGTAGGTAATGGAGAGCAGGCGGAAGAATTGTCCGGCAGGGCAACCGGTAGTGAGCCGGCCAACCCGGAACTCTGGTATTTCGCCGCGGTGGTCAATACCCGGCTTGACCGTCACGAGAAGGCTTTAAACGATATCGGCCGGGCTGTGGATCTGGGTTATTCAAAGCGCCTTTTGGCGGCAGATCCACAATTCGAAGGCTTGAGGGACATGGACGACTTCAAGGAATTAGTACGCTAGGGATGCTTTAATGTAGCGGGAGTTCAAAATGACCAAGTTAGATTTTCGAACCATACCCATACCGGGTGTAGTCCTCGCCGTGCTGGTCATGGCGGGATTGAGTGGTTGCGATTGGTTTTGCGATGAATGCGCAGCGCCTACAACGTGTGGCGCAGAGACCAAGTCAGTCGAGGTTACAGACGTTGGTGGCAATGTCATCGCGTATCGTTGCGATACAACATCACCTACATTCAGATGCGCCGATGGCACGATTGAGAAAGACGGCGGTGGTGGCACCGTTGACCGGGATGACCGCAAGTGCGAGTCCATTCGGCCGACAACCGTATGTGGAGCCGGCACTGCTGAATCAGATGGTGGCGGTGGAACCGTTGACCGGGATGGTAACAATGGTCCTGGCAATATCCCATATCCGGTTGAAAAAACCTGCGGGCCGGGCCCGGTTCCTTAGAAGGCAGAATCGATAATTTGCGGTTCGTTGCCTGAGCCGAAATCGTGTTGAGGCCGTTCGTGGCACACCATCTCGTTTCACGGACGGTTTTTGCCGGACTGTGTGCCAGCCAAAGCCGCCTTTGACCTAGCGGTGCCCATCAACTCCAGGGAAAGCGCTGCCCGGGCCTGGTAGCGCAGCAACAGACGTCTCAACTGGGCGTCAACGAATTGCTCTTCACGGACTTGCTTCTTGAATCGGGGATTCATGTCGCTCAATACCGCATAGGAGTCACGAGCGACTTGAGCCGCATATTTCAATTGAAATGCTTCTAGGTCCTCCAGCGAATCGCTGGCCAGATACTTGGTGGACAGGTCCAATACTTGTCCTAGTTGGGGCACGATGTCATCACCCAGTTTCAAAACCTGTTCCAGTTGGCCTTCCTGGCACTCTTCGCAGTTGAGCCACGCTCTTAGAACGCCGTTATTCGATAGTTCATCCTGTAGAGTGGCACGCAAGCCCTTATCGGTTTTCTTGACTTCCACGGAACACGACATAGTGCTTATCAGGACAAATAATACCGAAACTATTATGCACAGACGGCTCATCGGGTTTAATAGGAGTCCAGGCTCAATACGGGGCAAATCTTATTTCGCCGGAAAGAATCGCAAATTCGAGTCGGCTCACCGATGCGATGGAGGCCGGTGTTCAAAAGGGATGTTTCATTGGCATTGGCGCGTAAAGCCTGGCCAATGGAAAAGAACAGGCGCGGGTCCGGATAGTCGACGAACATCAGGTTGTCCTGGCCGAAATCCTTATAACCATTATGATCATAGTCCCAGCCGCAGGGAAACTCGATACCCAGAATGTCCCTGCATCTCATGCCAACGTGGTCGAGTGACAAGGCATGACCGATTTCATGGGTAAATGAGGTCGCCGACGAACCCCGGCCAATAAAAACAACTCCGGTGGATAAACCCTGTGGCTGGTTAGTGGGATCAGCCGGACAGTAACGGAAATGAGCTCCCGTCAGCGCCGCTGAGCTCACATAATAAATATTGAGTTTCTGCGGATCATAAACTCCGCCCAGGACGGACAAATCATTTACCAGATCCACCACGTTCGCGCAGTTTGGATTGTTGGTTATCCATGGGTTAATCAAGTCATTGATTGTCTGAACCCTGTCTGCCTGGCCAACAACCACCAAATCGTTGAGATCAGTGCCTGTCAAGGAAATGCCCATCCGGTTGCCCTGCATGATGGACTGAGCTGTCGAACCGTCAATCACTGCCTGAGCGAGTACACCCGCCAGGATGTTATTGGGTACCGCAATTTGGATATTGAGGGGTAACTCCACCCTTGGGTCACCCAGTAAGAAGGGCTGGATGTCACCGGCCAGGTCAGTCCAGGCACTCCAGATCAGACTGTCAGCATCCTCGAAAATCTGCATTGCCTTGTCGCGCGCAAACACCACCGCTTCCTCATGGCAGGAAAAGGCCTCAAGAAAGTTACCAACGGGTATGGTTGCCATTCCCGATTCGATGACGTCGTTAATGCAGCCAAAATCCGTTTCACCATCGAGCATCACAACGGCTGGTTCACTGTCTGTATGATTCTGAAATTCGACGGCATCCAGGCAGGTCGTTGTTATTGAAGGACCACAGTCGTCCCAATCCATGACATAACCGGCCTGGCCAAGCTCCAGTTCATCGAAAATGGTTTTGAATTCCACATTTAGCCGGCCGGGCGGATGTGTTTTTGGTTCGCCGTCATCATCGCCCGCTGTGAAAGGCATGTTGATCACAGGTGTGATGAGAATGGCTCCAGAAAAATCCCTGGGCACCTGGACTGTAGATTCGCCCGACGGGATTTTCACTTCTGATTCCGCAATAAATTGACCATTCGGAATGTTCAGGCTGTTCAACTGGTCGGGAGTCAAGTTCTCAAATCTGAGGCTTACTGCATTCTCAAAAGCTCCCGAAACCGTGACCTCAATGCGCGTGCCATTTTGCCACGAGGCGTCGATCACGGAGCAACTGGCACAACAATCTGCAACTCCGCAGCCGAAAACCGTCGCAGGCAATTGAACGTTTGTCGCTGCCTTCGCGATGCAGAATCTACCGTAGTACCCAGTCACCGGTAAGGGTGCCTGAATGGCCGGTTTGTCAGGCAATTGCTGCGCAAGGAGGTGGGCACAATAAACCAGAGAAGCCGCCATGCATAGCAGGCAGGCTGATAATGGAATCACTGTTTGTGCCGGTTTGATATTCATGATCAAGTGCCCTGGCCCCTTCCGGGGCCAACTGGCCTCTGGGTTTAGTATAGCCGTAATTTTTGCCGGCTACCCGGAGCATGCGAACTTTCAGGGTTGGCAGGCAACTGGTCGACAGCTCTCCACAGGTAATGCTGCTTGCCATTAATTTTCACGAAGACTTCATCAATGAAGAAGGTATCGCCATAATCTCGGTGCTTTATACGCTCGAAGATTGAAGCGATAGTACAGCTAGACGAAGTAGCTAATTATGTCTGGAGGGAATCGGTGACGTTTGTATGTATTCATCCACCGACTCTATCAATTTCGGTGAGTTTACTTATCAGTACCCGTCCCGAGGCGCGTCAGGGCGAATTCGACTCGCAGGCCAGGGTGACCTGGATGGAAAGATCCGGGTAGGGGTCAGCCTCGCCCAGGGGCGAACATCTCGGTATCGGCAGACCAATGGTAGCCAGGCTGGTTAGCGATGCAGACCAGATGGTGCCGGCGAGCGGGCCATTAAAGGCAGTTGTTGGTCGAGCGCCTGCGTCGAGCGTTATCGGTGAATGCACACCATCCGACAGGCGGATCTGATAGCCGCTGGTGTTTTGCACCGAGGCGATCACGATCAAAGACGAAGGCAGTACATTGGCGACAGACAGGTCGAAATTCGACCAGCCGTACCCACTGCCTGTACAGCCGAATGGTAATCCCATCACCAGGTTTTCAAAGGGCGGCTCGTCTACGACAACGACACGTGCCGAATCGGGGCCTTCAGGTGTTGTCGGCGGGCCCCACTCGCCGGTCAGCGTGATCGCCGAGGTCCGGGATGGTGAAAACGAGATGCGCCCGCTGCCCTGGGGAGTGGTTTGAGTAGGCCCACTTGGATCGAAAGTAACGGTCGATGAACTGTCTGGCGGGCAATAGGACCCGCATTCCTGCAGGGGTATCGGAGAGGCGCAGCACATCCCATCGGAACAGCGGCCCTCGCCGGGGCAGTCCGAATTAGTGGAACAGGACCGTACATCGGGGTACCCGCCCGTCGGGTATTCGCAGAAGTCCTCGTGTTTCGGAAGGTTGAGGTTCCAGACTACATCCACGGAGTCACCATTGCAGATGTAGTTGGGCTCAGCATGGACCTCGGCTGGCGTTCCAAGGTAAAGCGGTCGGATCGGCGTGCAAGCCGCCGCGACGAGAACGAACATTGCCATGACGGCCACCCGCCCATGGGTAAACGATTGAACAACCATTATCCAAGTATTGGGTTCAGAGCCCTTTTTGCAAAAAGCGGGAAGTGAGAGGTTGAAGTTGGTTGTAAGTAACTGAGTGAAATGGCTTTCTCAAGGTACGCTGTGAAGCCTGCCACGAATAGATCGGTCCCGGGCACTCAATTGTGGCCCGGATTGCGTGGCGACCTGGCTGAAGACCCGATATGAATAGCCGTTCCCTACCCTGAGAATTCTGGCAATATAGCATTTGAATTCCCTGAACTCTGGAATAGACAGCATGAGAAAAACCAGCCTGATTACATTGCTTTTGCTGATGGTAAGCGGCGTACTATCCGCCCAGGATCAAAGAGATATTGAAGCGATTCAAACGCTCTTTGCCGCATCGGTCAACGAGCAGTGGAAAGGTCCATACGGCTGCTATGCCAAGCAAACAACCGAAGGCAGGTTCTGCAGGACGGGGGGTGGTTTTCCAGGCGAAAAGGGGAAAACCCTGTTTTTTTCTGCCTTTCGCGACGAAGGCGCACAGAAACTGGCAGCGCTTGATTTTTACATTGCCAATGTTTTCGCGACCAATTATCACTATTTGTACGCGAAAAACGTAGTTGGCGATGCCAACAGCACAGCGTTTGATATCGACCATAAAAAATTCATGGCCAACGACCAGGCCATGGAAGACGTGCTAAATGTGTTCAGGCACACCATCCTGGAACGCTTTTACAATCTCAAATTTCCCGACACCAAGATGGCAAAAACCTTTTATGCCCGGGGAACAGCGAGCTCCGAATATGAAGTTATATATCTGAATCATCTCGCTGAATATGCAGCGGCGTACACGCGGAAACGCAGTGAGTATCTGGCTCTGTATCAAGTACTGAGTCGCTATGACTTAAATTCCACCTCCGGTGTTTCCATCAACACCCTGAGGAATGAGGTTGATGCCATTTCGCAGAGTATCGAGCCAGCATACAAAAGCGAATTTTCCACTATTCGCAATGGAATCCATAACTCGCTTTCGCGGGATACCATCACGATCCTGGAGATCTTTAATCAAAAGTACAACGGTTCTAATGAGCACAAGGCTGACATTGAACAGTTGCTGAAATCGCTCAACAGCTATTTTGAAGTCAATGCCGATTTTTTAAAGAAAACAGCAAACAATCTTGAACCCAATCTGAATGAACAGCAACTGGCAACGATCGCTTCACTGAAAAATACCCATAACCCTGTCAGCGAACTCGAAGCGCTTTCGGAAATCGGGGCTGCACTTATGGAGCGCATGGAAAAAGCAGACTCCTACCCGCTTGAAACGATTCGTTTTATCATCCAGCTCAACCAGTATTTGCAGATTGATGTATTGAATAGTGGTATTGACGAAAATTCTTCTAACGCCGATATTCAGTCGCGCATGTTCGTTGCCATCAACTCAGCATTTTCTTCCGGGATGATCACGAAAAAACAACGCAAAAAGCTCCTCACAGATATTCGCGATTTCAACGCTTCGGTTGAAGACCGGGATCCTGAACGTTTGCTGGAAATAGCAACTTTCGTGTCGGTTGCCGTCTTCTATGCGACAGATAACATCGAGAGCATGTATGGAGCGCCACTTGTAGCCTGGAAAAATATAGATCCCGTAGCAGGCGGCGTGATCGACGATACTTTGAAAGCGTCCTTGCTGATTGACCTGGCCAGGCTTACCAATGACATCAAATTGGCCGCTGAGGGTACAGCCAGGAAACGCGTTATGTGGGACGGCACCGCCTATGGCTACCTGGTATACATTACCAAAGACGATATGCTGAGAACCACGGATGTTTACTCCTCGCTGAATACAGAGAGTATTCCGGTATTTCAGTCATTGCCGCTCGACCTGACCGTGGTTGCAGGCGTTATCACCGAACAGGCGCAGACCGACCTTGACCATATAAACCTCAAATCGAAGCAACGCAACACACCGAACATGGTGTTTCCCAACATCATGTCTTCCGAATATGCGGAGCTGGTCAACAGCAACGCGCTGATTAAAATGAGTTTGAAAGGCAATGATGTCAGCATCGAAGTGGTCGACAGAACCGAGGCTGAGATACATTGGCAGTCATCCAGACCGCCTGCGATCGGTAATCTCCCGGCGGTTCGGCTGGATGTGAAAAGAGTGCTGGACCATAGCGAAATTGGCGCAAAAGACGCCAACCTGGTGGGCGCCAAGGCTGCCAATTATGCCGAGATTTACAATCTCCTGGAGGGCAAGGCTGATTATCAAATCGTCCGGCCGGGTTTTGCCATTCCCTTTGCGTATTATGACGCGCACATAAAAGAAACAGGAATCGACTTATTAATCAAAGACACCATTGAAAAGATCCGTGCAAAGAACGATCCGGTCGCGACAGAAAAACTGCTCGCAGCGCTTCGGGGAAAGCTTTTGCAATCGTCTATCGACCCGCAATTGATCGCGGATGTAAAGGCCAAAATCGATACCCACTATCCAACTGAAAGCGTACGCTTTCGAAGCTCGACCAATTCTGAAGACCTGACCGATTTCAGTGGTGCGGGGCTGTACACTTCAACCTCATTCAATCCCGACAAAAAGAGCAGCAGTATCGAGAAGGCGGTTAGAACCGTTTGGGCTTCGGTCTGGAACCGGAGAGCGTTCGACGAGCGGGAATTTTACGGCATCAATCACGAAACGGTTTTCGCCGCGATTCAATTGAACCCGGGGTTTCCGAGTGAGGAAGGCAACGGCGTAGCGATCTCAAGAAACATCACCGACGTGAAAAGCCCGTCCGGGTTGTCAACAGGGGTCTACTTCAATAACCAGAAAGGTGAATACAGTGTGACCAACCCTTCACCAGGTGTAGTGGCGGAAGAAATGATCGTGTTTTTTAATCCGAAGACTGCATACGATTTCGGCACACCATACACCGAACGTGTCTATATCAAGCGATCATCAGAAACGAGAGTAAACAGGGACCTCGGAATCAGAGAGCCTGTGTTCCTGGATAGCGAACTCGATATGATGGTGAACGTGATACGTACCTTGCATGACCATTTCAAGCAACTCGATGATCCTCAGGATAAGAACGACTTGTTCGCTATAGATGTTGAATACAAGGTGGACGATTTAGGTACGGGCGAGCGAAAAGTCTATTTCAAGCAGGCCCGGCCCTATAGTGACTCAAAGTAATTCAAGAATCACGTAACGAATCAGGATACTTCCGCAACGGACGGCACGACAGCGGATGTCCGGCGTTGCCGTTGAATCACCAGAACACAGATCAGTCCCCAGCCAAAGAACGCGACCCCAGGAACCAGAAGGCGTGCGGCGCTCAATCCCAAAAGGTTTTGTCGATTCATGATTTGCTCCACATTTATGTAAACAAGTGTTCGCATTATATGGCTTAAAGGCTAAATTTCCGGTGTTGGCTAAGTGCGACCTGCACAGAAGATATGCTAAGATTTCCGAGATGGGTAGGAAGCTGTCGATGAGCACCCATCCGTGTTAATGGCCGCTTCCAGGCGGAAAGCAGAACTAAATCAGGGCGCCATCCAGGATACCGTTAGGACTGCTATCGGCCAAAAAGAGAACTCCCCTGGATGTGAATCGCAGGGAAGTTTCGTTCTCATTACGGCCAGAAGCGGAAATTGGTTGCTCAGTGGGTCTTGATTTTACTCTGGCACTTGGCTCTGACCCTAATGATACGGGGTACGTACCAGCCTCACGTGATTGAAGATTCTTATGGCGTCGCCCTGTGGTCCGCGGCCGGTGGGGTAGTCGGCGGGATTGCCGGACTTGGGGTCACTCCTTTGCGCACCGGCACCGTGTATATCCACCCAGGTATTGTTTATATAACCTAGTGCGCGGCCGTAGCTGATGTAGACTCCCGCTGAACCAGGATTGGACCTTTGGTCCAGGTGCGTGGTGCTGGTCCAGTAAGCCGGCCAGTCGGTCTCACCTGCCTCGTTTATCAAACTGGTGGCGTTGAATAACGGGCTGATGGCTGCCGAGCCAGTTGTGTCAGGTGAACGGCTGTAATCCACCAGCCCCTGCAGTTCTTTGGCATTGGGAAGTCTCCAGTTACTGTAACCGAGAAAATTCGCGTTATTTTGCTCGGTGACCCAGTCCAGTGCTTCTTCCCAATTCAAACCGGCTCGGCTGTCATCAGTGGTCCACATCAGGCCCGTTGCAAGGTCGGTGATGGTTCCGTCTGCATTGTCAATCAAGTCATTTTGACCATAGGATTCCGCGCCCCGCGCGCACATGACATAGAAGGTCTTGTCCTGACCCTGGAGACTGAGCCCATAGCCCTTGATACGACCGTCGGCAAAATTTACTCCGAACAATGTCTCCGCATTGTTGTTGCCAGTGGTGGAGACATAGAGCGTATCGGAGGCAAATTGTGCATCGATGATTCTCTCACCGGCGCCCGTATCGCCGTAGCCAAATTCGAAATATGTACTGTTGATAAAGGGTGTGAGAGAGGAAGTATCGTCCCCATCGTAGCTGCTGGGGTCGACACCGCTAAAATCAATCAGCGAGTACAACTGCTTGATATCAGGCAGACGCCAGTCGGTCTTTCCGGCCAGTTCCAGATCACTGCAGTAGGCCCGCGCCTCGGAATAAGTCAGTTTGTCGTCAGCATCAACAAAATCATCCCTATTGGTGTCCGGGCTCTGCTGCCACGTCAGGCCAGTGACAAGATCCAGCACGGTTCTATCACCGTTGTCCGCGTACTTTGGAGTGTTGCCGGCGTATTGCGCGTCCTGTCCATAGAAAGCCTCGGCTCTCGATGCGCAGGTGATCTGGGCACCGATGTCGTTGTAACACTGCTCCTGGTTTGTGTCGACGATGGGGAAACCCTCTGCGTTTGGAGCATCATGCCTAATCTGGTCAACCAGGTATTCCAAGTCTTTCATGATATCGGGTGACGCGGTGCCGGCAGCAACCAGGTCGTCGTCCTCATACGGGTCGATCGTCAGTTGGTAGAACTCCTGCTCGCCCTCGCTCGATTCGATCAATTTGTATGAGCCGTCAGACACGGTCCATTCTTCACCGGTCTCGGTTGATTGTTCGGTGTAATGAATGAAGCGCTCAGACGGCATTAGTTCGCCGAGCAGTTTTTCGAACGAAACACTGTCATTGACCTGGTCAACATTGACCCCGGCAAGCGCCGCGATCGTGCTAAAGAGGTCCGTGGTATGGACCAGTGCAGTCTCTCGCTCGTTGATGCGTGTAACACCGGGGCCAGTTATGAAAAAGGGTATGTTAACCCCGCCCTGGTACAGAGAACCCTTGGCCTTTTGTCTTGAATACGGAGACTGCACCACCTGGCCGGGGGTACCGTTATCGCCCATAAAAATGATGATGGTATTGGCCCGTGTTTCTGCGTCGAGCGAATCCAGCAAGCGGTCAAGTTCGGTGTCGATGGCCTCAATGGCAGCGAAATAGTAGGGCAGCGGATCTGCCTGGATGTCAGCTTCGGCTCCCGATAGTTGTTGGCTGTGCAGACTGGCTGGTGGAAGGTGGAAGGGTGTATGTGGTGCATTAAAAGCCAGCCATAAAAACCATGGGCTTTGCTGAGCGCCAGTCCATTCAACAGCGAGATCAACTAGTTTGCTGGTCACATATCTCGTTTCACTGCGTCTTTGGCCGTTCGTAGTCAGCACCCAATCTTCATAGTCATTAACCTCTCCTCCGATGATGCCTGCAAAATGACCAACACCCAGGCTTTCAGGGTGATCCAACCCTCCGGGCTGGGGTCCAAGATGCCACTTGCCAATCACGGCGTCTGTGTATTTACCGGGCAGATGCTGATGGATATATGACTGTAGTGACGTCTCGTCCTCCGAAAGCACATCCATCGCCGTCAGCACACCGGTGCGTGTGCCGTATTTTCCGGTCAGGATACTGGCACGGGTCGGGCTGCAGGTTGGGTTGGACCAGGCGTTCTCGAATACCAGTCCTTCAATGGCTAATTGATCCAGCGTCGGTGTGACGGGCTGTTCTGCCGAGATACCATACTGGTTGGAGGCGTCCTTGCCGAGATCGTCGGCGATAACGAGTAGGATATTCGGCGGCTCCTGCTCACTGCAGGGAATGGACCCCGGATTGGTCAGCCGGAAGAAAGTCTGTTTGCCTTCGCCGAATTCGGGCAGGTCAGATACGTAATCCATCTTGCCGTAGTCACAGCCCAGTTCGATCTGTACGCTGCCCCAGCGTTCCAGTTCGACCTCGTCGGGGTTGAAATCTGGGCCGAATCGTCCGCCACGGGTGCGGTACATGTTTTCGATCCAAATATGCTTTTCCTGCAATTCGCCCACACCATAAAACCAGGCGGGGTTGCGTTCGTCGTCGTAGCTGAACCAGAAGGCCAGCACGCGGTTATCGGCCAATACTTCTAGGGTTAAGCCTTCGCCGTCATGGGTTACGTCATACCAGGAGCCGGACTGGGGATAGCCTTCAGGGGCCTGGGTTTCACATTCCCGCCCCGCAAGAGCAGTCAGGCGCGTGACGTCGAGGCTTCCTGGTTCGCCGTCGATAGTGAACTCGGCCCGGGCATTCATGCAGTCCAACCAATCGAGCACGAGGCTTCCTGCCGGGCTGAGCTCGACGTCGCCCGGATCGAAATCGATCCCAAACTTCGCCCCGGAACCGGCCAGTAATTCGGGCACCTCGATGCGGCTACCGTTCACGCTACCCGTGCCGAAGAACCAGCGCTGACCGCCAGCCTCATCGTAGGTATACCAGAACACCAGTGCAGAGCTGGCGTCGAGAATTTCCACCACGTAGCCTTCGCCGTTGTGACTGGGATCGTACCAAGCACCGGTCATACGGTGGTCCACGGGCTCCGCGGCTAACAGGTCGGTAGATATTACCAACAGAATCAGGAAGAGGAATTTCATACGGGCAACTAGTTTTTGCATGCCGCTAATTACATCATTTCAATGTGTACAAAATGTGAGGATCTTAAGGAGTTTGATAATTGGGGTTGAAGCAAAAACTGAAACTTGACGTCCGCTTATGGCCGTTTCCAGTCGTTAGACGCGACCAACGCCCAAGTTCGCCTTCGGGTCGACAAGAGAGATAAACCACTGAACCGGGTCAATGCCTGGTTGTCGCCAGATAGCGGAACTGAAATGTGTATTGATTTGAGTGCCGCTAATCTCGGCTGTCGGCCAGAAACAGCCCTTCAATTACTTTCCAAAGCGGCCAATCGGCCGGGTCGTTAACAGGCGGCATAGCGAGGAAAGCTCACGGTAAAAGTGGCTTAAAAAAATCAGAACAGCCCAACTGCTTCAGCACCACGTGCGTCGAGCCGTCCCTAAATGTGTGTTTGTATTGGTAGACGATCCACCCTTGGCCAATGCTGTATTTGTAGTGCTTGCCTATGGGCTGTAACCCGCTTATAGAACTGGATTCGGCTGCCCAATCAAACCAGACAACCTCTGAGAGAAAATCCCGGACTGGCCAGTCCGGGATTAACTCTAATACCTTCTGTTGCAATCGCCCTATCAATCCCACTTGGCAATAAATATATTTCTAAGGTAATACCTTATTCCTGCTTCGCTACTGTAAAGCGTGATGAATCCATTGCCAACCTCATTGTCTAAACCTAGTTCTTCTTCTACAACTAGTTCTTTACACCAATCATTTGTATCTCTGAGACAACTCGAATCGCCTAAAAATGTGTACGTGGGCTTGAAAAATGGCCAGCCCGAATGTTTTTTCTCCCAAATGGCGACATAGGTGTTCCAAAGAGAGACGTGAAGGTCCACCCTGTAGATGGCGTAAGGAGGCATATCTATTTCTTGACAAGGTGTGGCTTGGATTGGTTCATCAGGGTAATAGCCTTCAGGGTAAGGACCTTCAATGCCATATAACTCGCTCGCAGCCCAATTTTCAATGAAGAAGCCTCGTGATTCCAAAGTACAGCCCTCGTAAACACCCAATGCTCCTATTCCTACTCCTCTGCCCGTGACCACCTCTTGCTCAAGTAGTTCCTCTAGTTGCCCTCTTAACCCCGCAGCAAGATGTGTATTTGAACCCAGTTTGAAGTTAACTATCTGAAACTCAAAAAACAAACCCACGGTCTCGTTATCTGCCGGGTCATCATAATCCAAAAAAACATAACGACTTGGGTCGTTTTCGCCAGAATACCCGATGTGATTGGGGTATTTTGTATAGTCAATCCCATGATCAATGAAGTAACTTTCTAAATTCTCTATGGGTTGAGGGTCTGCTGCTAATGCAAAACTACTGTAAATAACAAAACACAATATTCCTAAATATTTCATAGTAAAGTCCTTTTTAATGTAAATTCCTTCCTTGTTGTCGAACCGTACTTGTGGATCGCGGTAAGACAAAAAGGCCTGGTAGATGGGAGAGAGTACCGAAATAAGAAACGCAACGAGATGCTACGTTTGTGATTGCACTTTAGCTCCCGTCTTTCATCATCAGTGCTTTTGCCAAGTAATTCACGTGTTAATCAGAATTTAAAACTGTAGGTTGACTTAGATCAAGAACAGGTGCGCAGGATTATTAACCGCCTTTTCAGGCATTCCGACAAGTATCGGGGGGGATTTGACTGACCGCAGACGCGACTCTGGCGTCCCCTGAACCATCGGAATCTTCACTGGCACAGCAACTGCACGCGCTCCCAACAACCCGCGATGACTCAATTTCCGGATCGCCGTCGAACGAGCCACCTAGATGTTCCGTTTCGGGTCGGAGGCGGTCATGAGCCAGGCAAGGCTGGTAATCTCTGCCTATTGGCGATAAGCAGAACAAAACAACGCATCAATTTCAGACAGGTTTATCTCTCAGCCCGGCCAGAAGAGGTTATTCAGTTTTACTAAACAACCTGTCACTCGGCGTAAGTGACGAACTTTCAGACGACTCCAGCAATTCCCTGAATCTTGGATTGAAAATCTCTCTTCTATCGCGCCAGTACTCCTGTGCACCGTTTTGCTGGGAATACAGAAACAATATTTCATTGTTGTCTACCCAGGCTTCCTTCGCAATTGATCCGTCCAGATAGTGCAGATAGATATTCTCGAACACTTTGTAGAAGCTGTACATCATGTGGTGGAATCGAGTGATTTCCTTTTCATTCAGATCACCTGGATTCCTCAGTCCCTTCTTGAAAACCCATGAAAGGTCCGCGTCCGAACTGAGGACATAATTCCACTCGTTCAGATAGTGGAATGCCGAGTCGCGTAATGTGGTGCGCAGCGCCTTTGTGCCGCTTCGGACTTGCACGGCCAGGTAGATCAGGGAAATAACAACAGCAAGTGCACCTATTGTTTCTGCGAGCGCTCCGACAGCATCCCAACTCATATACTCACTCCTGACTGTTTATTCTATGCGATAGAAAGAATATCAGGACACCGGGACTGAATGCAGATGTTTATTCAAGGTCGTTGTTTGAGTTCGATGTGAATGTCTGCAAAGGAACGACGTTGAATGTGCCCTTCATGCGCGTGTAGATAATGCACACATCTCCCGGCAACCGGACCCCGTTTTTACGCTGTTCATTCCCTGTTTCAGACCTTGGCTAAAACGATCGGGAAATCCCCTTGTGGAATGCCATTTACCTCCTGGAAGTCCACTACAAGAAGATCACGCGATTCTGCATCCACGTCCAGAAACAACCGATCGGTTTCATTCAGACTTTCTTCCGAAAAATACATTTGTGTGGTGATTTCACGGTATCCACGACGAGAAACCTTGTAGTGAATATGTGGTGGTCTTGTCCAACCTTCCTCCGCCAGATAGGCGCCCGGTTTGACGGTGGTGAACGAGTAGTTGCCTTCAGCATCTGTCTTGACCATGCCCCAGCCCTGGAAATTGGGATCGAGTGGGGTGCTGGCGGTGTCGTCTTCATGGTGATACCGGCCGTGTCCATTGGCTTGCCAGATGTCCACCAAGGCACCTTCCACCGGTTGCCCATTCTCGTCCAGAACCTTTCCTGTCACGCGAATCATTTGTCCCTGCGCACGTTCTGTGTGGCCCTGAATCAAGGTCAAGTCCGTATCCTTATCAACCTGTGGTTGCTTTGGGTAGAAAGGGCCCTCAGGGTTGGGTGGTGTTATTTGCACCTGGTTGCCCAGAACACCGGTTGTAACCACGCTCGCGGCGATTCCCCCATAAGGCCTGCCCTTTCCAAGCTTATTGTGGGGATACTTCTTGATGCTCAGCCCATGGCGTTTGGCCATGTCCTGGAAACTTGCTCCTGACCAAAGCGAATGTCCGATCAAAGGGTGCTCTTCACGCGGGTCGCGAAGGATGTTGTAAACACCTGCAGCGGCCGCAGGCATGCCCGGGCAAAGGTGGTAAACAGGTCTGACACGTGGATGATGTCAGCTGCCTTGGTGCCGGCAGCGATGGCTCCAGGCCAGCGGGCGTACGCATCCACACGGATGCCGCCTTCGGTAAAGTCGGTCTTGCCGCCACGGTAGATCAACTGGCTCAAGCCCGAGGTGCCCTCGTAGTGGTACATCAGGCCGTTGTCGGCCATGAACACCACCAGCGTATTTTCTGCAAGGCCGAGTGTATCCACTTCGTCCAGCAATTCGCCGAACCAATCGTCAAGCACCTCCAGCTTGTCAGCCATGAAGCCGCCGTTCTGCGAGCGTGCCTGCTCCGGATGGACGAGGTTCAGGGGATAAAGAGGCCAATACTGCAGGAAGAAGGGTTCATCCTTACCGGCCAGTTCGTTTAGCTGTTCAAGGATCTGGCGTTGATACCGCTCGTTCATTTCTTCGTAGTGAGCCTGCGTCCACTCCTCGCCGGGCTTTAGGTCGACCTCACGAGCCTGGCCGCCTTTGCGGGCTTCCACGCCAGTGACTAATCCGTTGGGTTTAAAATTTGTGTCCAGCGCAAACTCGTTGGATTGGGTTGAATTATGGTAGCCGAGCAGGTTGTTGGCTGCCGCTGCCTCACGCGTCATTAGAGAGAGTTGCACCTGCTGGTGCAGCGGGAAGGCCGCGTAATCAAATCCCTGGTTGTGGGGATAAGCTTCCTCAATGTCGCCCTGGTGCCATTTGCCCACATGGGCGGTGTTGTAGCCGGCCTTGGACAATACCTCGGCAATCGTTACTTCGTTGGCCCCCAGACCTTCACCTACCAGTGCAACTTTCACCTCCTTGATGCCAGTGCGAACAGGGTGGCGACCAGTCAGAAAAGCAGCTCGCGTGGGCGTGCAGGAGGGTTCCGTGTACATTCGGTTTAAAGACAGGCCCTGGCTGGCAAACTCGTTGATGCGAGGGGTTTGGATACCCATCATGTCATTCATGGCCGGCTTGCCCATCTGACCGAAACTCACGTCATCAATCAAAACGTAGAGGATATTGGGTGGTTTGCCGCCGTTGGTCCTGCGCAGTTCGGCAAGTTTCTCGTCGACTTGCCGGTCTTCTTGTGCCCACGCTTCAGCGTGTTGTGCTCGCAGAAAATTGAATTCGCCGTCGTGGATGATGTCTTTTGCATGGGCGGTCTGGGCCGCCAGCAGACCTGCACTCACCAGCAAAACCATTGAGGAAATCGCCACGGGCATCATCGAGTGCCTGAACAGTGGCGTGAGGCCGTGTGAAGTTGTGTCGGTGGGTCAGAAACACGCCGTGCTGAAACGGTAGAATCTCATCCCTTGCGGTTATTCTTGTCTGAGAGGTGGTCTTTGATCATCTTGCCAAATTGCTTATCTCGGGCTCACCGTAGCAAGTATCGAGCGCTGGTGACACCTGCCAAGCTAGTAAGTTTCCATAGGTGAGGCTGCGTTTTGGCGCGGTTGGGTTCACCGATCGCAGCGATCTGACTGAACAGCTATTGCAATACTCAGGATTTTTGGGGGAAAGGCCCTTTATTCGTCTTATACTCGGACCTCGTCAATCACCTGCTGACCCTCAGTATAAAACTTTAAAAAATCAGCCCGAGCGCCAGAAGGGTTCACATCGCTGAAACTTCCGCCACTGCGGCTGTTTCTCGCGGAAACATTCAGCGAGGCGCAGTTCCGACCAGTCATAGACCAGTTTCCCATAGTTCGTATGGGAACCGCCCGGACCCAGGATGAGGGTCGACTGACCAGCCATGCTGACATCGTTGATTACGCCGAGCGCTTCCTGGAGATGTTTCATTGAGCGCAGGTAGGCATTGGTGCGCTGACCAGGCCACAATGCCGCGAAGAACTCACAGGCATAGCGCAGTTTCTTACCGCGCTTGCGCAGCGCATGGCGGCTCTTGGGCGGCATCCGGGACAGCGGCCGGATGTCGGAAAGGAATTTTTTGTGGGAGTCATCGAGAATGACTGCGGCGAATTCAGTGGCTGGCTGAGCAGGCAACGACGATTCCATGGACGTCTTTTGCACTGCCATCCATTGCGTGAACCGGAGCATGAGCCGGGTGTATCGGACGTCCCGGAAAAGTCCGGCGACATCATCGGTTGCCTGGATGCGCTCCTCTCCGGCGGCTTTCCTCAACCATGCCGCCGTTGCACGACGGGTGGGATACGCGGACAGCATTAAGGGCAAGGTCTCGTCGACGAACACGTGCCAGTCCCGGGCCGGCGAAAGCCGCCCCTGGAACCACCTGAATTCGCGGTTGAACGCCTTGCGCTCTTCTTCAGGTAAGATGCGACGAAACGCCCACAAGGCAGCGCGCAGGCGCCGGATCGCGACACGCGCCTGGTGCACGCCTTCGGGATAGCCCGCCGCAACCAGTTGCTCGTTGGGCCGCAAGTGCTCCAGGGTACTGTTCAGGACCGCCTGAAAGATCAAGGGTACGGTCATGCCCTGCACAAGCCTGGTTTTATCCGCCTTGCAGGCGCGTGATCGCAAGGCGGGTCGTGCCAGGGCATAACCCCGTTCGGCCTTGGTCAGGTAACCGAGGCTCAGATCCCCCAGTTCAGTGAGCTGCAGCGCCAGTTCCAGGACTGCTGACGAATCACCATTTCGAAGTTCCAGTTCGAGTTCCGAGACAAGCTCGGAGTACCCGTTGCAGGCTTCAATCCGACCGACATCCAGCGCCAGTTCGATCTCGCAGCCACCATAGCGGACCGGCAGGGTATGACGCTCAACATCGGTTATGAACAGGGGTCGCAGCCGCTTGTGACGGCCGCCTTTTGTGAGTATGGATCTGATGTCCCGGTCATCGACGGCCGCGATGACCGGGACGTTGTGCAACACCTCCGAATTCCACTCCCGGTAAGTCTGCAGACCGGCCGTCCCGGGGACCGGCGCCTTGACCGTCTGTTCGAAGCCATTGGGAAACTGCCGGATGCGCAGGGCAATGCCATCCTTTCTGAGGGTATGGCGGGGTGTGTCGAAATAGGTGCTGATCAGCCGGCGGGTTCTGCCTTTGCCCGCACTGGCTTTCCTGACTAAAGGAGATTCCAGAAGTTTCCGCAAAGCAGCTGGTGGCGCCTGCAACTTCAGTTCAATCTCTTCATGCATGCGGTTGGAACAGCCTTGGAGTTAAGAAACCGGGATCGGTCCTGAACGCATAATTCTAGCATGGGACCAACTTGCCAGGCACCCGCCCAACCATGTCGGTCAAAGGGTGCTGATACAGTCAGGAACCTTTCGTCATATTGGTATAATATTGAGCAGTCAAGAAATCGGAAGAGCGT